>Ga0316227_1004506_pt1 | contig 10421 bp, 9 predicted proteins | sample TBH18019metaG_FD_206012 | JGI IMG/M metagenome (GOLD analysis project Ga0316227, IMG submission 206012) | Freshwater microbial communities from Trout Bog Lake, Wisconsin, USA - TBH18019 | ecosystem: Environmental > Aquatic > Freshwater > Lake > Hypolimnion/Profundal zone | place: USA: Wisconsin... | reverse complement strand
AAGCGCTTAATGGGACAATCACGCAACCGTAAAGGACTCACATGGCGACCGTTACACCAGCCACAATAACTCCGTCATGGGTGATGACCTATGACAGTCTGACGTCAATCGTTCTTCAATATCTGGAGCGCAGTGACGCCGCTGTCGTCAACGCCATTCCAACTTTCATCACTTTGGCTGAATTTGAAATTGCCCAAGAGATCAAGACCTTGGGTCAGTTGACTGTGGCCACGGCCACCATGACCGCAGGAAACCCAATCTTGGCCAAGCCTGCACGCTGGCGCAAAACGGTGTCGCTCACATTGAACAATGCTGGACAAACACAGCCCGTTTTGTTGCGCAAGTTGGAATATTTGTTGAACTACTGGCCAAATGCCGCAACCAATGCAACACCACAGTTTTACGCTGACACCGACTACCAACACTGGTACTTGGCACCAACACCCGATCAAAACTACACTTTTGAGGTGTTGTTTTACGAACGGATTGCGCCTTTGAGTTCAACCAATCAAACCAACTGGCTGACCCAGTATGCTCCCAATGCGATGCTATACGGAACTCTTTTGCAGGCCATGCCATTCTTGAAGAACGACAGCCGAGCAATCTTTCAGCAAAAATATTCTGAAGCAATCAACGCCCTGAAAACCGAGGATGTGGCTCGTGTTGGGGATAGACAGGCCGTGGCCGTGGATTCTTAATCATGACAACATACATCGACCCATATTCTGGTTTAACGATTAACCCATCGCAAGTTGGGTATGAGCCGTTAACCATCAGCACAGACACAGCATTGCAGTGGCCAATCAACGGCAACACCACCAACGTGGTGGCCAACATCATTGACGTCACAGCAACAACCACAGGATTGCATCTGATCATGCCCCCAGCCACGCAAGTGTCTGAGGGTCAAAGCGTCATCATCCGAAACATTGGCTCAAACGCCTTTACGGTGACTGACAACGGCGTAAACACAATTTCAAGCATTCCATCGGGAATTGCTGAATTCATCTATTTGACCGACAACACCACGGTCAATGGTGTATGGGCTGTGGTGACCTTTGGCGCTGGCACATCTTCGGCAAACGCAGCAACGCTGGCAGGCTATGGTCTGTTGGCCATCAACACTACGTTGAACCAAGCATATGACGTCAACACGATTTACTCTGGCTACACTTTGCAAGCCAGCGATCGTGCATCGTTTTATGTTTGGGAAGGTGGTGCGGGAACAGTTAGTTTGCCTTCCTCATCGTTGGTGGGCAACAGTTGGTTTGCCATGATCCGAAACAGCGGCACAGGCATCTTGACTATTCAGCCTCAAGGCACAGACACGATTGACGGCAACCCATCGCAACAATTGCAGATCACTGAGTCGTTGGTGATTGTTTCCAACGGCTCAGGGTTCAATACCTTTGCTTATGGTCGCTCAAACACCTTCTACTACACTCAATTGCAAGTCACAGTGACTGGCGGCACAACCACGCTGTCGGCGACTCAGGCGTCAAACACCATTCAAGAATACAGCGGCACGCTGGCATCCAACCAGATTGTGATTTTGCCTTCAACTGTTCAGTTGTATTCATTCCAAAACAACACAAGTGGCTCGTACACGCTGACATTCAAGACATCGGCCTCGGGCGGATCGACTTTGACGTTGCCGCAAGGTCAAACGATCATTGCAATTTGTGATGGCACAAACGTCTACAACGCGCAGACTGCCACAGTGTCTGGCGCTTCATTGACCCTTGGCGTTGGCTCTGCTGGCGCACCTTCTTTGAATTTCCTTGGCAACCTCACAACAGGCATGTACTTGGTGGGAAGCGGTCAGATTGGATTTACCGTGGGCGGATCAAACGCTTTGACACTCAGCGCAAGCGGATTGTTTGTGCCCGTAGGCATTCCCGGCGGAGCGTTTTAATGACATCAAAGGTCGTTGCACTTCAGATCAAGCCCGGCATCCAACGCGATGGCACGCAATTCAATTCGCCATGCTACGTGGATGGCCAATGGGTGCGTTTTCAAAGTGGCTTGCCTCGCAAAATGGGAGGCTACAAGGGCATCTTTTTGGATGCTGCTGGCATCTCCCGCGGCATGATTATGAGCGCCAGCAACGGCCTGAACTACATTGTCTCTGGCTACAGCGGCGGTTTGCAACAGTGGGTAACGGCGGCAACCGATGGCGTGGGTACTGGTCCAGTCAACTTCACGTTGAACAGTTTCAGCGCCAATGCCAACAACTTGTGGCAAATGGATATTGGTTATGACTCCACTGGTGGCGGCAGCAATATGTTGATTGCTCACCCCGGACAAAATTTGACCGACATCACCAGCACCGTCAACACCCGACCATTGTTTGGTCAATTTACGGGCACAACATTGAATCCCGTAGGCGTTTTCACAGCATCTGGCACCATTACCTCCACCTCAAATCAAATGACCTTTGCAACGACCATTCTGGGCGTTGGTCCGGGTGTTGCGGTGAGCGGTACAGGCATTCCAGCAGGCACCACCGTGGTGTCGGCAATTGTCACTGGCGGCGTTTACACAGCCACTTTGAGCGCCAACGCCACATCGTCTGGCACCTACACCTTTACATTCGACAATAACATCAGCGTGTCGGGTGGCGTGGTGATGCTCTACCCTTACTTGTTTGCCTATGGAAACAACGGGCTGATCCAAAACTGCGCAGCAGGTGACTTCAACAACTGGACTCAAGGTGATGCCAACGCCAACAACGTCTCATCCACAAAGGTCGTCAAAGGATTGCCTTTGCGTGGTGGCACAACGTCGCCTGCTGGACTTTTCTGGACGCTAGACTCAGTCGTGCGGGTGACCTATGCACCGCAGTCTGTGGGGTCTGTGAACTACTACTGGCGTTATGACTTGATCACGCAACAGTCGTCCATCATGTCCAGCCAGTGCGTCATTGAATACGATGGCATCTTTTACTGGGCAGGCGTCGATCGCTTCTTGATGTACAACGGCGTTGTTCAAGAAATTCCAAACAGTCAAAACCAAAACTGGTTCTTTGACAATCTCAACTACCAACAACGTCAAAAAGTTTGGGTGAGCAAGATTCCACGGTGGGGAGAAATTTGGTTCTTTTACCCACGAGGGAGTGCTACGGAGTGCACCGATGCAGTTGTCTACAACGTGCGTGAAAAGGTTTGGTACGACGCTGGTCAATCTCCTGCTGCAACTCGATCGGCTGGAGCGTTCTCCGAGGTTTTCCGATTCCCAGTTTGGGGTGGAAACGTATCACAAGGCTATCAAATCACTTCAGTGACCATCAACGCAAGCGGTACAGATTATGCCATCAATGACACGATCACGGTGTCTGGTGGCGCTGGAAACCCGCCTGCTGCTTTGATTGTTACCAGCGTGTCAGGCAGCTCGGTTACTGGTCTTTCAATCATCAACGGCGGGTCGTATCCAAACCCATTGGTGGGCATCACGTCAACAATTGCACGAGCACCATCTGGCGGAACAGGTTTGACCATCACGGCAACAATGAGCCAGTTCTACACCTTGTGGCAGCACGAGACTGGTACAGACCAGATTTACACCGATCAAGTCAACGCCATCAACTCATATTTTGAGACGCCTTCCTTGGGCACATATGCAGGTTTGGTGGGTTCTCAACAACAGCCCGGCGACAACATGTGGACTCGTTGCGAACGCATTGAGCCTGACTTTGTCCAATCTGGTCAAATGTCTGTGATCGTCACTGGTAAAGGCTATGCTGATGACACTGACATCACATCAGACCCTTATTATTTTGATCCGACCACCCTGAAAGTGGACATGCGTGAGCAGCGTCGTGAGATGCGTCTGCGCTTCCAGTCAAATACTTTGGGCGGCAATTACTACATGGGTCGAGTGATCTTGAGCCTTGACACTGGCGACGTCCGCGGAACGGGCAACCCATGATCGTCTACGACCCACGCAACTTGACATGGGACTACTACTGTCGTCTTATGGAAGAGTTGTTTGCGTCAAACCAACTTGGTCACGTCACCGAGGACAAATGGCGCGACTGGGTCGATGGAATGAACGGCATCGGGTACTTTGTCCAATCGGGCGTACCTGATCACAGGCAATTTGCAACTTGGCAAGAATGGGCTGAGAGCATGGTAGGAATAATGAACTTGGGGAACACATGACACCTTCACAAATCATCACGGCAGATTGTCAACAACATGGTGTTGATCCAGCAAAAGTTTTGACTTATGTTGCCAAAGAAATCCATGACCGCAAAGGCTCATTGATGTCGGCTGGCAACAGCATTTTGTTTTTGGTCAATATTGGTGATCATGAAGTTGAACTTCATTTATTCACTCAAGAAACTCCAATGCAATTAATGAGGTCATTGCCTCACTTTATTGAAGTGATCCGTAGCACGCCCATCAAGCGTGTGTACGGCAAGGCTGACAATCCCGGCATTGTTCAAATGCTCATTCGACTCGGCGTCCATGTTGAGCATTCTGACAAGCCAAAATACAACTGGATGGCTAAAGTATGAGAAACAATCATCTTCTTGATATACCTGATCTGCCGCTTGAGGCTTTTAGACATGTTGGCGACAGAAAAATCAAACTGTATGGCCCTGTGTCTTCTGCCGTTAATGCAGTGACAAACGTTGTTTCAGATGTTACAAATGCAGTTGCTGGAACAAATCCATTACAAAGTGGAAGTGACGGAGGTGGCGGCGGACTTTTTGGTGATATTTTGGGTGGTTTTTCTAATGTAGTTGGTGGCGCATTAAATGCTGTAGGTAATGTTGCATCAAGTGCATTAAATACTGCCGAAACAATTATTAATAATACTGTTTCCAGCGCAATTCAAGACCCAATTGGGACGGTTGCAAAAGTTGCAACGGCAATTGTTGCACCTGAATTATTGCCAGCCGTGACTGCTGGTGATGCTTTGGCACATGGTGCATCTCCAACTCAAGCACTTACACAAGCCGCAGTAAGCTATACAGCTTCAGGAATTGGTCAAGATGTTGCAGCAGAAACTGGAAGCAATCTTGCTGGCTCTGCTGCATCTGGTGCAGCAAGCTCCGCACTGACTGGCAAAAACCCAATTACTGGGGCTTTGTCTGCCGCCATCAACAATTTGGGCAACTCAGGCTTAAACAGTTTGGTGAATTCACCATCTGCATCTGGTGGTTTGCCTTCGGTTTCATCTTTGCCAACTGCGACTGGAGATCAAGCGCCTACGACAGATTATTCGTCTGGTCTGGATACAAGCCTGACATCTGGACAAAATCTTGGTGGGTTTGGTGCAACAACTTCGACATCACCAAACCTCAACTCAATGAATGGTGCGCAAGGCTTGACGTTGCCAACGCTTGATGGTGGCACTGAAAGCGCTTTGGGCTACACCGCTCCAAACGCCTCTGCCAACCTTGGCGATCCAAACTCATTCATCAACAATCCAAATGTGCTTGGCACGGCTGTGGCTCCTACCGACACATCCAACAACATTATTTTGCCCAAGGTAAATTTTGCAAACGCAATTTTGCCCACCACAGCTCCATCAAACTTGGTAAAACAAGGAGTCAATGCTACGCCCGGCACAACTGGCAGCGGCGGTTCTTTCAACTATCAAGACCCCACAATGTCCAACGCACCGTCTGAATTTACGGCAAGCGGCGAAAAGGCTTTGAATCCAGATCAGTTGAAACAGCTTTACTCATCCCTTGTGCCTGAGCTGGCTTCCATTCTGATTAACCCATCAAACAAAGTCATTGACACTGGTTTGTCGAATGCAAAATACGCAGAAGGTGGTTTGGCTGAGATCAACAAAATGTTGAATCCTGCATTCGTCAAACCAACTGAGCCACAAGTTTTGCGTCCTCAAGGACATCAGCCTGCCGCACCAATGACGCAATTGCGTCAAATGGGGCAAGGTCCACTCAGCGGAATGATTCACCGCGCTCATGGTGGCGACATCCACAAATATGAAGATGCAGCCCCTGAAGGTCATCACCCTGAGTTCATCACAGGCGTGACAGGCTATTACGCCCATGGCGGCGGCACAGGTCAATCGGACGACATTCCTGCCATGCTGCGCGACGGCGACTATGTGATTGACGCTGACGCCGTGGCCGCGCTGGGCGATGGCTCAAGCAAGGCTGGCTACCAATCCTTGATGCACTTCAAAAACCAATTTCCGCACCACGACCACCACGAAGGTGAGTTTGTGCCAGCACAGATCGCTGACGGCGAGGTGGTGCTTGACGCCCCGCTCGTCACGGCAATCGGCGGCGGCGACAACAAACGTGGCGCCAAATTGCTCGACAAGATGCGCGAAGAACTGCGTGCGCACAAAAGATCGGCTCCAGACACTAAAATCCCACCAAAGGCAAAGTCTCCTCTTGAATACCTCAAGATGGCGATGAAAGGTTAATCATGGCAAATTTGCTCCAGTCCTCACAACTTGTATCAACCAACGCGCCGTCGTATTACACCAACTATTTGAGCAACCTTGCTAACGCGGGCACAGCCGCTGGCACAAATGCTCAATACGTTGGTGCGCAGCCTCTGCAACAGCAAGCATTCCAAGATGTGACTGGTGCGGCATCGGCATATCAACCCACGCTGACAGCCGCTGGAAACACGCTCAATTCCGCCACAAACGCTACATCGCCTTTGGCGGCGGCCTCGCCATACCTGAGTCAAGCAACTACAAATCCTGCCGCTGAAGCCAATCAGTATCTGAGCAGCTACTTGATGCCTGCGGCTCAGAGCTTGTCGGACATCAATCAAAACAACATCAACATGAACCTGAACCCATCTGTGCTTGCCGCAGCCACTGGTTCAGGTCAGTTCGGCTCAAGTCGAGCCAACCAAGCAATTGGCCAAGCCGATGTGCTGGCCAACCAACAGACCAACAGCCAAATTGCAAACCTGCTCAACACAGGCTACCAAAACGCCCTCAATTCAGCAATTCAGCAAAACCAAGTGGCCAACCAAGCAGGATCGACTGCTGCGTCTGCTGCTGGCACAGGCCAGTCAAACCTCACAGCGGCTGGACAAGCTCAAGGCAACTTGGCTGCGCAAAACCAAAACCTTGGTTTGGCAGACATCAACGCCTTGTCTACGCTGGGTCAACAGCAACAAACGATTGCCCAAAACCAACAGTTGTTCCCACTGGACACCTTGTCCAAAGTGGCTGGGTTGCTGCAAGGTCAAACTGTTCCAACTTCGACAGAGACAACGATGAACGCTTCTCCATTGTCTGGTGCAGCGGCTGTTGCATCTGGCGTTCAAGGATTGTTCTCACCAGTCACAACAGGCACTGGCGCAAACCAAAAAACAACCAACTTGGCAAGCCAGTTGGTCGGCTCGAATATTTCCAGCTTGTCTGGTTTGGTCAAAGCGCTTAATCCGTTTGCCACAGTACCAAACACAAATGATGTTGGCTCAACAAACAACACAACTTCACCAATTTCAGATACGCAGACCAATGCGGCAACTGCTGCGATTAATAATGGATATGAGTGGGATTCTTCAAGTCAAACTTGGATTGATCCAAACACTAATGCACAGTTCACTTGGAATCCAAATACTAACAATTTTGATCCAAATCAAGGGGGATAAGACATGGCTGAGACAACCACATTGATTACTGATCCATCAAAGATCAACCCTGCTGGCGCTGAAGAGTCTGATCTTCAAGAGTATCAGAAGTCTCTTGAACAGCAAATCAACGCACTTGAGCAACGCTATGCCCAGCCAAACTGGTTCAAGGTGGCTGCTGGCTTTGCCAAGCCTCAATTGGGAGGTTTTACGGCTTCTTTGGGGTCTGCTGCTGATGCTTTGGGTGAAAACATTGAGAAACAACGTGAGTCTCAGTTGCCAATTGCTCAGATGCGCACACAGTTGGCTCAATCCAAGATTGCAATGGGTCAAAACCAAAAGGCTGCTGACATTTATGCGGCTCATCAAGGACCAGTCACTGAAGAATTGGTCAAAGAACTTGTTCGTATTGCTCCAGACTCTGCCTCAACAAAAGCCGCCCAAGCACAATTGGCTGCACAGCAAAAACGTCAAGAGCTGACAAGTGGTGCAACTCGTGATTTTATTTCTGCCATTCAAGCAAAAGTGGCTGCGGGTATTCAAATTACGCCGGAAGAAAAATCTGCTTTGCAAAACGCATCTAAGAATTTGTTGAACCAGCCAAGTCCTAAAGAAAACTTGCCTTTGGGAAACCCCAATGTCAAGCCAGATTTGACTTCAATCAACGCACAAGTTGATGCGTTGAACAAAAAAATTCAAACTGAAGGATTTACTCCAGAAAACAAACAGGCGCTTGCTGAACTGAATAAGAAACGCAATGACGCCATGCAAGGTACATCTTCAGGAACATCTGCATCACCACGTCCTGCGGAAGATCATTCGACTACCAATGTTGGTTTTTATCCTGAAACTGTTGCACGTCCAAATTTGGAAGGTCAACTTCCCGTTCGACAAAAACAATTGGAAGAAGAGCACGTAAAAAATTCCGATGCTGTCCGCAATCGCTATGACACAATGCTTGACAATTATTTTCAAGTTGCATCTGAACCCAACTGGTCTGTTTTAAAAACATCAGTTGATGGATCGTTGAACCTAATACAACAACATCCAGACGTTTCCAAAAAAGTTTTCAACATGATTCGTGGTGACGGCGAATTGAAAAATCAGATTATGGCTTTGTTGAATTCTGGAGTCGGAGTCAATGTTGGAAGTTTTAATGGATCGCTCAGTATTCCAATTGAAGCAATGACGCGAGCTGGTATTAGTCCTGCTGATCAAACATACGCAGACATATTAGCTCGTAACATGTTGACGATTGGCTTGGCTCGTCTTCAAGCTCAAGGCGTTCGACCTGAAAAAGGGACTGAGGCGTATGCAAACGCTTTGACCACAAAAGCCAACTTGGGTGAAACTCCTATTTCAGCTTACAAGGCTTTGATGGGTGAACAAGTGACGTTTGACACCATAAAAGGCATTCATGATGTCATCAATCAAGAAAAATCACAGCGTCGCCACAATCCAAATTCGGCTACGCCAATTGCTGACATTTATTTGAATTCTAAAGAAATTAAAAGAATAGAAAAAGATGCCCTTGATCGCCGCACTCAAATCAACAAAGATTATGAAGAATGGCTTCAAGGTCAAAAATCAAAACGCAACAAAAAAGGTTGAACATGGCAACCTCTAGACCTAATCCTTTTGCAAAATTTGGTGATGCCACTGAAGTTCATGAAACTCCAGCAGTGGTCAATCAACCTACAACTGTTGAAGCTCAAACAGTTGAAAGCAATCCTCAACCCCTAAGCGTAGAGGAACCCAAAAAAAATGTATTTGCAGGATTTGATGAAGGCGATGAACAAGAGCATGTTGATGCAAGCATAGGACAAGCCCTTGGAATTGGTGCTGTTGCTGGTGCATACAAAGGCGCAAAAAATTCATTGCAAAAACGAGAAAATGTAGGGTTAGTAAAAGAAAAAGGATCGCAAGGCTATTTGAGCGGCATGTTGCCGCCAGATACAAAATTGACTTTAAAAAGTTTGCAAGAGATTACTGGGATGCCAGTAAGAACTCAATCTGAAATTCAAGCTGCATTAGCAAAATTGCAAGCAACACCAGCCACCAGAGAGCCAAGAATTAGAACAACGCCAACTGGAAGAGAAATTCGTTCAGGCTACACAACTACACCTGCCACTGAACATTATGACTTGTCCAAATTTGAAATTCCATCAAAAACAAGGGCGGCATCAACTGGAGCTTTAGGAGGAGCTTTGGCAGGTGCTGCTGCTGCTCCAGCTCTTTATCAAACATTGACTCAAGACAAGCCAATTGATTGGACTCAATGGTCTTCTATTGCTGGAGCCTTGCCAACTTTCTTGCCTAAAATTGCAAGCAAAATACCGGGATTGAATGAGGTAGCGCCATTACTTAGTATTCCATATGCAATCAAACACAGAGATGAGTTAATGCAAGGAATGACAATGAACGATGTAAATCCAACGGCATTCCCTGCTGGTACTACTGGTTCGGAAGAATCACCATTGAGTCTTCCGAATAGATGATCACGTTGGTTGTCTCCCTGACGTGAAGGCAAGCAGTTGCCTATTTACCCCCACCGTTGTTGGTGGGGGTCTTTTTGTCAAAAAAGATTGATCAACACAATGGCAAATAAGCCAAGCATCAAATACCATTTAATGACGATCATTTTGACCTCACCTGAGCCAGCTTTTCACCGACCACTCGGTTGAGGTCTGTAGCGACCTTCACACATGCCTTCAGCTCATGACGAGCACCAGCATCGGCAAAGACGTTGGCCAACTTCACCAAGTCATCTTCAAGAAAGTTGTAGTTCTCTTCAAGGTTGACCGCATGAAACAGCTTGTTGACTTCGGTTTTGTTGAG
>Ga0316227_1004505_pt1 | contig 10421 bp, 6 predicted proteins | sample TBH18019metaG_FD_206012 | JGI IMG/M metagenome (GOLD analysis project Ga0316227, IMG submission 206012) | Freshwater microbial communities from Trout Bog Lake, Wisconsin, USA - TBH18019 | ecosystem: Environmental > Aquatic > Freshwater > Lake > Hypolimnion/Profundal zone | place: USA: Wisconsin... | reverse complement strand
GACGAAGTCATCCGCGCCCTCTGCGACGAACTCAACGATACCGAGACCATCTTCCCCGGCACCGATCTTCGCCTCATTTATCAGATCGCCGGCTCATCTTAATTCCATAGGATCAGGAGCTCTGAGGCTATTATGTGGTCGCGTCTTCGGCGCTGAAACCCAGATCCACGGACTTGTGGGTAATGGAAAGAGTCCTCTGGGGCATTGAGGTGATAGTGGGTATGCCAGGTGACGCCAAGGCCATCTTCGAACAAGGAGAGCCAGGCGGGGTTGTCCTGGGTGTAGCGCCATTCGTTATAGTAGATGGTGTAGGGGACTTGGTCGGGCGACTGGTTGGGTCCAGAAAGCTTCGAGTCGTTCACGGATATTCATAGGAAGGAATTGTATGTCGGAAATAATCGAGGTGCGGCCCTTTTAATCGACCAGCTCTTTTTCGAGCTCTTCCAGGGTCTTACCTTTGGTTTCCGGAAGCTTAAAGTGGATGAATACAAAGCCGCAGACGCATACCGCGGCGTAAATCCAGAACGTTCCCGCCGCGCCGAGCGCCTTGTTCAATATTGGGAAAGTGTAGGTGAGAATGAAGCACGCGATCCAAAGCGACATGACCGCAACGGACATCGCAGCGCCTCGAATGCGATTTGGAAAGATCTCCGAGATGATGACCCAGGTGACCGGCGCAAGCGACATGGAGTAACAGGCGATGGCTGCGAGCACAATGAGAAGCACCGGCAGTCCGGTGACCTGATGGTAATAGCAAAAACCCAGGGCCGTGTAGGCCATCGCAAGCCCCGCGGAGCCGAGCAGCATGAGCGGGCGGCGTCCGCCTTTATCGACCACTCCGAGCGCGACGAAGGTAAACACGAGATTCACCGAGCCGGTCCACGCGATGTTTTTTACCACGCTGGAAATGTCGTAGCCCGCCGCACGGAATATTTCCTCGGCATAATTGAAGATCACGTTGATGCCGCACCATTGCTGGAACACCGCCAGGACGACACCGAGCACAAGCACCTTGAATAAACGCGGGTCAAGCAGGTCGGTAAAACGCACGCGCTGCAGCTCGCCGCCTGAGAGCGTGGCCTGAACCTCGCGCACCTCGGCATCGGCATAGCTTGAGCCCCCGATGCGTGTGAGAATGCGACGCGCGGGTTCGACGCGAGCGTTATTGACCAGCCAGCGCGGACTTTCCGGCACGAGAAACATCCCAACGAAAAACAACAGCGATGGGATGGCAGTGAGCGCGAACATCCAGCGCCAGCCCTGCTGCCCAAACCAGGATCGCACGATAAATTCGTCGCTGGCGCCGGTTGGCAGATTGCGCACGAGATACCAGTTGATGAGCTGTGCGAGCAGCACGCCGATGACGATGGTGAGTTGATTCACCGATACCAACCGCCCGCGCATCCGGGCCGGCGCGACTTCGGAGATATACATCGGCGAGAGACTCGACGCGAGGCCGATGGCTACTCCGCCAAGCATCCGCCAGAAAACGAAGACCGCGAAGGTCTGCGCGAGGCCGTTGCCAATCGACGTGACGGCGAACAAGGCCGCCGCAAGAACCAGCAGTCGCTTGCGTCCGAACTTGTCACTCAATGCCCCCGCGATCAGCGCACCGAATAGACAACCGATCAGTGCGCAGCTATTCGCCCAGCCGGAAAGCGCAGCGTTGTCTTGAATGTGAAAGAACCGCTCGAAAAACGGCTTCGCGCCGCCGATGACAACCCAATCCCAACCGAAGAGTAATCCGCCGAGGGCGGCGACGATGGAGATGAGCCAGACGTAGCCGAGATTGTACTCGGCAGGGGTGTTGGACGTTTCCGATTTGCTTATGGTTATCATTGGTTGCCTTTCGTTTTGATGGTTACCGAACACCCAGTCATTTGCCGGCAGCCGGCGAGAAGAGTGTCCCGTTCACGGTGACGTTCTCGAACTTGAGGTCCTTCACAGCGACAGTCTTAAGCTTCGCGTCCTTTAGCTGCACATCGATGTTCTCCAGTGTGATGTCGCTGATCGCAGTCCGGCCGCGGTTGCCTTCGATCGTGCCGAACTTTCCGTATCGTCCCTTGATGTTCGAGAGCTTGATGTTGCGCACCGTGGACTTCGGAGGCGGCTGTCCTTTCAGGTCTGTGTATTGAGTCCAGGGAGAAATTTTTACGAGCGTTCCGCCCGAGTTGTCGAGCATAAGGCCGCGAAAGTGAACATCCTCGTATCGCTGCGGGGTGTCGGAGCGCAGCTTGAGGTTGATCACGGACATGTCGCCGAGCACCCGGCAGTTCTCCACCTCGATATTGCGCACGACGCTTGCTTCGCTGCCGCACGTGACTGCGGCATGGCCGCGTTTGAACGTGCAGTCGGAGACGCGCACCCGCTCCACGGGCGGGCTGTCCTTGTCTGCCAGGGCGAAAGGCCCCGAAGTGCCTTTCATCGCAATGCAATCGTCGGTGACCGAGAAGTAACAACCCTTGATCTCGACATCCTGACAACTATCCACATCGATGCCATCGGTGCTGGGCGCCTGCTTGTAGTCGTCCGGCACTTGAAAGCGCGCATTCCGCACCGTGACGTTGCGGCAGTTATAGAGGTGCAGATTCCAATACTGAGAATCCTTGAAGGTGACGCCGGCAATGAGGAGGTTCTTCGAGTTGTTAATGATGCAGAGCTGGGCGCGCGGAATACTTAAGTTTCTGAAGTTCTTTTGGTCGGGCGCAGCCTTGCGCAACCGCCAAAAAGTATCCCAGACGGGCCGTCCATTTCCATCGAGCGTGCCCTCGCCCGTGATCTGCAGTCCGTCACAGCCCTCGGCGTTGATGAGGCCGGAACTGTAGCTCTCCTCGAAGTGCCCCTCGATGCGGATGCGCCGCTCCGGGTAGTTTTTCATCCCGGTGGCGCCCTTGAGCACGGCGTCTTTTTCCAAGTAAAGATTCACACCGGGCTTTAGAAAGAGCGCACCGGTCAGAAAGACGCCTTTTGGAATAACCAGCGTGCCGCCACCTTTTGTTGCGAGCCGATCGATTGCCGACTGAATCTTATCCGTGTTCAACGTGGCGCCATCCGCCAAAGCGCCGAAATCCGCGACCGATGCACGGCTCGCGGGAGCAGCTGTCGATGCAATAACCGCGCCATTCTGGGCGGCTGCGTTGACGAGGGGCTGAGAAATCAATGCCAGCGCAAGGAAGCGACATGACGACTCTTGGAGGAATGTGTGCATGTGCGAGGTTAGTGAACGAGAGGGATACGGGAGGCTCGACGGCGCTTTGGCAATGCTTTGCCTTCAGCTGCGCCGCCCCCAGTAAGGTCGCGGGCGAGCGGGTGGTTGGGATCCGCTTTCAGCACGCTGGCAAGGAGTTTTCGTGCCTCGGCGCGACGGCCCAGTCCGAGCTGCGCCTGTGCCATGAGGAATGTCGCGGCTGTGTGTTGGCGCGCCTGGATGTCGTCGTCGAACAACAGCATCGTCGGCAGCGACGTGGCGAAGTAATCGATTTTTGCGGGCGCCTTCGCGAGTTGCCGGGCGTAACCCCACAGCTCTCGCAGCATCTTCGACGCGGCGGCTTTCCTTCCGAGCTTTTCCAGCGACAGCGCAGAGTAGTAAGTCATCTCCGAAAACGCGCGGACGCTCATTTCCCGGAAGTCCCCGCGAAACTCGGCGGAGAGTTTCCAATGGCGTTTTGCTCCAGCTTTGTCGCCGAGTTCTTCCAGTGTGACGCCGAGCCCGTGATGAATGTCGCTTTGGTTCGCGAGAAGATGCTTCGCCTCGCTGAGATTGCGCGGCGAGGTGAGCGCCAGTTCGAAATGCTCGCGAGCCTTATCGGCATCGCCTTCGGCCAAAGCGATGTGGCCCAGCGCCAGATGGGTGCGTACGTGCTGGCCGAGCGCCTGACCTTCGCCGCCTTCCCAAGGCTGGAACTTGCGCGCGGTAAGAATGGCGAGCGCATCGGCGTGCCGTCCGGTCTGGTTGTAGAGCGCGCAGATTTCGACCGAAAGGTCGTCGCGCTGGGAGACAAGATCGAGGCGCTTTTCCAGTTCCTTCAGACGCCTGGCAGGCGATTCGCCCAGGCGCTTCCAGAGTTGGTCGCGCTCGAAGAGCAACCGGGCATCGGAGGGGTTCGCCCGGTATGCCTTCTCGTACGCGGCGCGCGCTTTCGCGGGCTGGCGCAGGATGTTAAAATAACCGATCCCGAGGTTGCGCCATGCCACGGCGTTGCCCGGTTCGAGTTTGACGGCGCGTTCCCAATGCCGGATCGCCTCGCGATGACGGCGGCGGGCATAGAGCAGGTTCCCGAGATAAAACGGCGCGCGCGCATCCTTCGGATTCGCCCGGATTGCTGAGGCGAGCACGGCGATCTCCTCCAGGCGCGCAGGAAAGCAGTATTCCGAGCCAGAGCAGCAGGCGTTGGTCCGGGCCGCTTTCGCCGCTTTTGTGTTACCGGCTTGTTCCTCCAACCATCCGATATAATAGAAGAGCAACGGTTCGGTGCCGGGATCCGCCCCGCTCGTCTTCAACAGGGCGAGGGCCTCGCGGTAAAATCCCGCCCGGGAAAGATCGAGTGCGAGATCGATCCGAGTCTGTGTGTCGCATTCGAGCGGTTCGCCCAGGAGGTGGCGGCAAAACCAGTCAAGCGGGTCCAGCGCCCTGGTGGCGCCAAGTTGCGCGAGCGCGTCGCATTCGCGGCTCAGTTCCCTCAAGACGAGCGCTCGCAGATTGCGAGCGCGGAGATGATCGGTGTTCATCCGCAAGGAGCGGTCGAGATGATCGAGCGCTCTTGCCCAGGCGTGCTCCCGGCAGTCGAGCTCCGCCAGCGCGAGATACCCCGCCGACTGCCATTCCTGGTTCCAGACCGCTTTGTAGAAGGCCGCGTACGCCTCCCGCTCGCGACCGAGATGCCGCAGCGTCAAGCCCAGGTGATAGTGGGCCTCGCCCGTGGCGGGGTTGGCGTTGCGCAATGTCAATCGTTCGATGGCTGCGCGGAGATGGGCCTCGGCTTCCGCAAACTCGCCCCGCTTGAGGTGCCGGACACCGAGCGCGGTGTGGCAGCGCGAATCGGCGGGATCGCGCCGGAGCGCCTCCAGCCAGTATGGCTCGGGATCGCGGGTGGCGTGCCGGTATTGATCCAGGTGGAGTCCCGTGAGGTACAGCTCATCATTGGAGGCGACGGCTTCCGGCGAGGGGGGCTCCGTGGCCGGTGGCGGAACAGCTTTTCGCTTCCGCTGGACCGGCGCATACTGAATCACTTCCCGGCCGCCCTCTTCGCAGACGATCAGGCGCAAATCGTGGGCTTGCACCCTTGTCGGCGCCCGCACTTCACGAACCCAAGGTTCCCCGGGTGAAAGAGTTGCAAGTTCCTCCAGCAGGACCTTGCCTTTGGCTTCGAGCCGAATGCTCGCGTTGGCAATAACTCGCGAAACGGAGACCCCGGCGCGGAGCGTCGATTTCTCCAGCCGGAGATTCACAGCGGCCTCCTCGTTGGCATGACTGGCGGGGCCGATCTCCCGGATTGGATACCAATACTGGCTCCACGTCTTGGTTTCGCCGGGATGCAGGAAGGAAAAGTCGGGTTGATTATCCGTATACACCCCGGCCATGATTTCGATATAGGGCGCGTGTTCGCCTGCCGCATCCGCATCCGTCAGGTTCCGGTCCCACGCGTAGCCAAAGGGGTGATTTCCCCAAGTCCACTGCTTTTTGCCCGGCGCGATATGGTGATTGGCCACATGCACCACACCCGCCTGGCGGCAATGGTCGTAGCCTCCGAAGAAATCTTCTTCCGAGCCCATACACATATAGGAGGTCGGCACGGGAATGTTCGCGTAAAACGAGAGGTCGTTGGGCGGGTAGGCGACCGGAGGCGTTCCCCCGGAGGCCGGCGGCAGATACTGGGAGGGCGCTTCGCCGGCGGGCACTCCCGAGCGGGCGCGCTCGCCGTAGTTCACGCCATAATAGTGACCTTCGCACAGCGGATAGGCGCTCATGGATCGGCGGGCGTGATCTGCGACGTAGTCGACATCGGGCGGAAAGAAGCTTTGATACCCCTCATGCACGCGGATGGCAACATTGGCCCACCAAAGAAATGTCTGTGTAAGCTCGGTCCGATTGTGGGCGCGGACCTTCAATTCAATCACCGAACGACCCGGGTGCAGGCAGACCCCATGCATTCCTTTCATGTGCTGGAGCGGGTCGTGATCCGAGCACCAGACCGTGATGGAACCGTCGGGATGGCGCTCGATCTCCGTCGCCACCGGAAGATAAGTGGCCGGTCGGTGATGCTGGGGCCAGTTGAACTCCACCCCGCCGGAAATCCACGGCCCCGCCAGCCCAACCAGCGCGGGCTTGATCACCTCCTGACGATAGAAAAGATCGTAGCCATTGGTCTTGTCGCGCGCGGCATGGATGCGACCGCCGAGCTCCGGCAGGATCATGACTTCAAGGAACTCGTTCTCTATAAAGATGGCGTGCCAAGCCCGCGACCGCGGCGATTCGGCGATTCGGTCGTAAAAGGGGAGGGGATAGACCGCGCCGCTGCTGCCCTGGTAAACCCGGTTCTCCAAAAACATCGGGTTCTTGTCCGGAGCGAGCGGTTCATACGTGGGAAGGTTCACCTTCTCCAGGCGGACCTTGACGGGGGCTGCTTGCATAAGGGCAGTCTCAGCCAAAATCCAACCGTTGTGAATGCACTCGGTTCTGATAAACATGGAGAATCTTATGGTTGCCGATCCATTTTCCCAAGAATCGCCCAAAGTCCCGCGACGCGAAGGCTTCCCCGGGCAGCGGCTCATCGTGCTGCCCGCCCCGGTGCTGGAGCGGATGCGGGCCGATCCCTTGCTTCAAGATCTGTTTGTCACGGCGACCGGCCATTTTCCAAACGCCTCGGGGCATTACGTGGAGCGCCGAAAAGGAATCGAGGACGCAATCCTCATCCGCGTGCTTCACGGAGTTGGCTGGATAGAGGCGGGGGCTCGCCAGGAAGCCGCGGCGGGGGACGTTGTGGTCATTGCCCCCAAGGCTCCCCACGCCTACGGCGCCGATTCGCATGCCCCATGGCAGATCGAATGGATTCATTTCCAAGGCCACTGCGCCCAGGCCTTTGTCGAGCGCTTGGGCGCAAAAGGCACAGCCCTGGTGGCGCATGGCGCGGGCGGTGGCGTGGAGAGCCCTCCGTTCTCGGCCGTCTACGAGGCGCTCGAAAAAGGTTACACGCCCCGCAATCTGCTGCGAACGGCGGCGCATCTCCGGTCGATTCTGACGGAGTTGCACACACTCCTGCTCGACGGCGCGCCCGGCGGGGCGGAGGAGCGGGTTCGCAAAAGCATGGAATGGATGCTGGAGCACCCCGGCGCGCGCACCAGCCTGGCGCACCTCGCAAAAAACGCGGGGCTCTCCATTCCGCATTATTGCGGGCTTTTGAAGCGACTGGCAGGCTTTCCGCCCATGGAACACTTGCGCCGGCTCAACATCCAGCGCGCCTGCCAGCTGCTGGACACCAGCAAACTCCAGATCAGCGAAATCGCGGCCCGCCTCGGCTGGGAAGATCCGCTCTACTTTTCGCGCTGTTTCCGCAGGATCACGGGAAAATCGCCCAGAGCCTGGCGCAAAGCGCAGAAAGGCTGACGCGCCTTGAGTGCGGGAATCAACGGAAACCATGGCGGGCTTCATAAGTTTTGTTGTGGGTATGGCAACTCGGTTGCGCCGTATCTGGCAACGAACTCTTCCGCGTCCGCCTGGCGGGAGATGTCCGTTGAGGTAATCAAAACAATCCCCTTGGCGCTCCCCAATTAACCGGCCACCGCATCAAGCGTGCCCATGTCTCCCCAAAGCTGAACTAGTGCCCTGTATCACGTATAGCTTCGCATTTGCCGGAGGCGATTTTTCGATTTTTCAAGGCGCGAACGAGCGGGAATATCCTCATGGATTTTTCCCGAGTGAGCAACGCGGAAAAATCGAAAAAGCGCCCCGGCCCTTTGGGTTGCGATGAAAATGGGCTGGCGGCAGCGTTGCGACTCGGTCACAGCCGCATTGGAGGATGCTCCCTCGCCGCGCCTTGCCGGCAGCCCATTTTGATCGCAACAAATGCGAAGATATACGTGATACAGGGCACTAGCTTCCGGAGACGACCTTGAGCAGGAACCAGAAGAGGCCGACAATGCTCCAAGTCACTATCAGGCAGGTGGCGAATCCGACGGAATCGACCTTGTTCCACTTGGTCCATTCCCAGTTCGAGTTCGGAAAGAGCTTTTTGTGGTTAAACCGGTTCGGGTTGCGGCGGGTGTCCGCGAGCTCCGTGGCCTCCAACTCCGGCGTGGCGCCAACCGGGGTCTTCATTTTGCCAAAGAACTGGTCCACCTTGTCCTGCGCGGGCGTCTTGGTCACCAGACTCACGCCCAGCAACAGCAGGAACGGCGTGACGCCGTCGAAGAAGAAGTCCGCGGCCTGAAGATCCCGCGCGGTCGCCTTGGAAAGATTCAGCCCGCAGTGGGTGAGGATCCACACTTCAATATTAAAACGACCGGTGCCAATCATGGGCGAATTTTCGTCGTCGGGATCGGCATGGACAATCCTGTCGAAGAACATCGGCGCGGGTTTGACATGGTCGCGCATGGGATGGGTTTTCTCCAGGAGGACCGGATTGGTGGCCATCGAAGTGAACTGCGGGACGAAGGGTCCCACGAGGATGATGATCGTGAACAACGCGACACACCACCAGACGGCCGCCTTGGTGAGCCGGCGCCAGAAGAACATCAGCAGCACCGCCGCGCCCCAGGGGACGTTCACCGTGAGTTGCACCCGGATGAAGGCCACGATGTCGTTCATGCAAAGCGCGATCAAGATTCCAAGCACGAGCACGGTCACGATCGTCAGTCGGCCAACCAGGACGCCCTTCTTCTCGTCGTGGTTCTTGGAGAAGAACGGGAAAACATTGCGCACAAAGAGCGCCGAGGCCGCCATGGATTGGGTGGCGATATTCGACATCATCGCTGCCAGCAATCCCGCCAGCATCAGGCCAAACAGGCCCGGCAAAACCAGTAAATCGCGCGAAAGCATTCCCCAGACCACATCCGGGTCCGCCAGCTTCTTTTCGCCGGTATAAATGCCCAGCCCGATCAGCCCGACAAAGGTCCACATGATGATCATGAGCCGCTTGGCGTAGGTGCCCGAAACCGCGCCGAACCGGGCGGCGTATTCGTCCTTGGCCGAGCCGCTCACGCCCATGTTGCCCATGATGCCGTTGATCTGGATGATGCTCACCAGCAAGATCGCCAGCAACCCATACCAAGTCACCGATTCGGTGCCGGGCACGCCCAGCAGTTGCATCATGTCGTGCGGCACGTTCTGGCGCAGGGCATGCACCCCGCCCAGTTTTGCGAATCCGAAGGGGATGAGCAGGATGGAGAAAATCACGATCAGGATGCCCTGGAAAACCTCGTTCTTGGCCGTGCCGCTCATGCCGCCCAGCATCAGGTAGCTGCCCACCACGCAGGTGAAGAGCACATAAAACATCCAGGGCTTGATGTAGGAGACCGAAGAGCAAATCTGTTTGCGAGCGTACAGTTCGCCCAGCTTGGAGAGGTGTCCGGCTTCCAGCGCGGTGAGCGCCTCGGTCTTCGCCTTCTGTTCAAGCGCCCTGAACTCGCGGTATTGGTCCACCTTGTGGTGTTCCTCCGTGGTCCAAGCCGCTTCGGGTTTGGGCATGAGCGAAGCGGTGACGTTGTAGCCCACCAGGTTGCCCCAGCCAATAAAGAAGACCACGTAGGAAACCTGAAAGGCGGCGTACAACATCGCCAGGCCGCGGCTGGCCAGTCGGTCCTCGAACAACTCGGCCACCGTGACCAATCGAACCCGGCGGAACCAAGTGTTCATGAACCAGTAATACGGGTTCATGAAGATCGTCTGAAAGGCCAGCCAGACTCCCGAGGCCCCCTGCTGGTACACCAGCGAGGCCGTGCTCACCGCTCCGTTGGCGTCGGTGGCGTTACCGAAATTGAGGAAGAATTGGTAGACTTTCCCCAGCTTGCGCCCCGCCAGAAAGAAGCCTTCTTCGCTGGAGTTGCCGTGAGAGGATTTCTTCCCGAGGTAAATGATGACGCCGAGGTAGGCTGCGACGATGAGAACGTCAGGCAGGATGGAGAGATTGATCATGGGCGGTGGTGCCTGGCCTTTTGGCGAGGGCTGGAAGCACGCTTATCGCGCAAGCGGGGAGCAACAGCAATCAAAAACTGACGCAACTCTCTGCAAATCTCTGACAATTAACCTCGCCCACCTTGATTATGAGGTTTCGGGGCGGGGCGCAGGTTACCTTTTCGGGTCGCAAAAAGATGCAAACTCGTTGCGTTGAGCCTAAAAACGGCGATGAAAATTTCGCGCAAAGGCGCCAAGCACGCAAAGAAGAAGGGTTGGAAGAGTTTTAAGTAACCCAAGTGGCTAACCCTCA
>Ga0316227_1004498_pt1 | contig 10432 bp, 7 predicted proteins | sample TBH18019metaG_FD_206012 | JGI IMG/M metagenome (GOLD analysis project Ga0316227, IMG submission 206012) | Freshwater microbial communities from Trout Bog Lake, Wisconsin, USA - TBH18019 | ecosystem: Environmental > Aquatic > Freshwater > Lake > Hypolimnion/Profundal zone | place: USA: Wisconsin... | reverse complement strand
CGTCCCCAGGCCACGAGCGCGGACAGCGCGAAGACCCAGAGCACCAGCGAGGGCGGATCGTAGAGCAGGAAGGTGAGGTCGTGGGTGACGGTGGCGGCGCGCACGAGGCCGACGAGGGTGACGATCGAGAGTTGCGCCTGCGCGTACCAGCCGACGAATCCGAGGGTCAGCGCCAGGAAGCCGAGGCGGAAGCGCGCGAAAAGCCGTCGATCCGCCACCAGCCCGCGCTGGCGGCCGAGGACCGGTACCAGCACCGCGAGCATCAGCCCGATCAGCCCGAGTTCAGGTGCCCGGGCGCGCCACGGATCGGTCCAGCCCGGCCCGTCCTCCGGGTGGATGCGGGTAAACAGATCGGCGGGAAGTTTCGTCTCCACCATGAAGGTGCGGGCGATCTTCTCCGACAGGATCTGCCCGCGCTCGCGCACGATCGTCTCGGCCAGGACCCAGGGCTCGGACGGGTCGAAGCCGGCCGCCTGATCGATCCGCAGGATGGTCCAGGGGCCGGGCGGCAAACCCTCCGCGCGGCCGGCCTCGCGGCGCTCCACCGCCATGTCGCGGGCGTTCACGATCAGGCCGCCTTGGCTGACGGCCAGCCGCTCGGGCACCGCCCCCAGCACGAACCTGTCGCCGATCGGGTTCTCGGGCGCCTCCTCCGGCCCGGCGCTGATCACCATCACCGCATGGTTGCCGGGGCCGAGTTCGCGCATCAGCGCGTCGTACCCGGCCCTGCCCAGCAGGTTGCGGCCGATCGCCGGCACGTTGAGATAGGCGACGAGCAGGTCGGTCCGTACCGCATCGGGCGGTCCCTCGGCGCGGTCTTCCGCGCCGGTTCCCTTGAAGGCCGCGGCGGCGGCGGCGTTCGTGACCGTGAGCCGTTTGACCCAGCCGCGGGCGAGCAAGTCAGGCAGGGTGAGAGGCGCGTAGAGGTCGGCCCTGGCCTCGACCTTGAGGCCGACATTGACGGCTCCGAAACCGAGCTTCACGCGCGCCACCGCGAGCGCCGAGGCCAGGATCGACTGGTTGATGACCCGGGTCGAGGCGGTGGCCATGGAGATGCCGTCGACGGTGGTCTGCGGCGCGGCGCCGGCGGCCCGGGCGTTCGGCCGTCCGACCCGGATCGCCTGACGGGCCGAGAGGCCGGCATATTGCTCGACGAAGGCGAAGAGCGGCTCGGAGCCGAGGCCCTCGAGGAAGACCGGCTCGTGATGCGCGATTACCTTCACGTCGCGGAAGGTGCCGTCAGGCGCCAGCGCGATCAGCAGGTCAGGGGGCGTGCCGCCGAAGCCGGGGATCGGCGCGAGATCGACGGATTCGAAGGCGTAGGCGAAGACTTCGTAGGCGCCGGCCTGCTGCTTCAGGATCGGCCAGACCGGGAGCCTGTCGTCCATCTCGCCGACGACCAGCGGAGCCGGGAAGTATCGTTCCAGGGCTGCGCGATCGAGCTGGCCGGCCCAGACCGGAAGGGTCGGCAGGAGCAGGACGAGAAGAAGGAGCGCGGCGCGCAGGAGCATACCCTTGCCCCGGCCGCCCCCCACCGCGGTTCGGAGCGCGGGCGGGCCCGGAGACGGTCCGCGCCGCATCGGCCGGGCATCCTTTCTGCCTCCGCCGCCGGCTCCGCTGGTCATACATCCGGGTCGAACACGGACGCCGGCTGCAGCGGGCGCTGGCGTCCCTTTCCCGCACGGGAGAGGGACGCCGCGCTCCGTCCCGAAGCCGCGCCGGCAAGGCCGATGAGTGGACCCGGTCGCCGGTGCGGGGGAGGGGAATGCAGCCGCGCGGGACTGCGGAAAACTCACGGCGCCGCACCGGCGGCGCGCGCCTCCGCTGCAGCGGCGCCGGGCATCGGCCGCGCCGCTACGCCCCAGGGGAAGCGGCCGACCTTCACGGTCTTGATCGGCTTGAACGTCTCGGCATCGATCACCGTCACGTCGCCCGAGACGCCGTTGGTGGTGAAGAGCCGCGTGCCGGCAGCGTTCAGGGCGAGCTGCCAGACCCGGCGACCGACCAGGATGTAGCTCTCGACCTTGAAGGTCGCGGTATCCACCACCGCGACCCGGTCGGACGGACCCAGCGCCACGAAGGCGTGGCGCCCGTCCTTCGACATCTGGATCCCCACCGGCTGGATCCGGTCGGCCGCGATCCCCTTCACGGCGAACGCGATCGTCTCGGCGACCCTGCGGGTGGCGACGTCGATCACCGAGACGGTGCCGCCGATCTCCGAGGAGGCCCAGAGCCGCGTCCCGTCCGCCGAGAACGCCGCGAAGCGCGGCCGCTGCCCGACCGGCGTCGCGTCCACCGCCTCCAGGTTCTTCGTGTCGATCCAGTGGACCATGTTGGTGGTCTCCGAGGTCGTCACGGCGGTGCGGCCGTCCGGGCTCACCGCGACGCCCTCCGGCTCGATCCCGACATCGATCTGCGCCAGCACTTTGCGGGTCTGCGCGTCGACCACCGTGGTGGTGGCGTTCTCCTCGTTGGCGATGAACAGCGTGCGCCCGTCCGGCGCCAGGGCGAATTGCTCCGGATCCTCGCCGGAGGGCAGGTTGTGCCGGACCTCGCCGGACTCCGGGTCGATCACCTGCACGGCGTCGGAATCGCTGGCGCAGAGGTAGAGCGACCGCCCGTCCTGCGAGAAGGTCAGCCCGCGGGGCCGCCGGCCGACCGGGAAGGTGCGCATCACCGCGAAGCTGTCGCCGTCGAGCACCGAAACGGTGTTGTCACGCTCGTTCGAGACGAAGATCTCCTCGGCCCGCGCCGGCACCGCGAGGCAGAGCAGGAGGGCGAGGGCGGCGCGCCGGCTCATCCTGGCGTCCCGGCGAACGCGCGGCAGGCACTCTCGGGCTCGTCGAGTCCGAGCGTGTCGAGTTCCGTGCGGTGATGGAGGTAGCCTTCGATCGGCGCCGTCGCGGTGACGGCCCCGGGCCAGAGCAGGAAGATCGGCTGGCGCAGCTGTCCGTCCCAGGCGCGAAAGCTCAGGGGCCGGCCCTTGAAGCCGCCGACCTCGAAGCCGGGGGCCGTCAGGGCGGCGCGGACTTTCGCGGGATCGGTGCTGCGCGCCTTCACGGCCGCCTCGCCCACGGCGTGTACCGCCATCCAGCCGGCCCAATCGACGGGCCGCATGGGCCGCCCGGCGAGCTTCCGGAACCGGCCCTGGAGCTGCACCGCCGCCCAGGCCTCCACGGGCCGCCCCCAGGCGGCCGGCGCGAGGCCCTGCGTGCCGACGAGGGGCCGGGGAGAGGCGGTGTTGTAGTTGAGGCTCGCGCCGAACGCGCCGGCCTCGTCGGCCACCGCCACCACGTCGTGCTCGGGCCCGCGGGTCGGCAGGGCGAACTCGCGCAAAGCCGTGTCGCGGACGTCGCCGCCCTGCGGGTCGTAGCGCGACTCGGCGACGATCCGCGCGCCGAACTTCCTGGCGCTGCGCCTCAGCGCCTCGGCGTAGAGCGCGTCCCCCGGCGCCGGCCCGGACACCAGCAGGATCCGCGACCAGCGCCTGAAGGCCAGGAACTGCACCAGCGCGTCGGCCAGCATGGCGCGGGAGGGCAGGACGTGGAGCAGGTTCTTCCGGCAATCGGCATCGCGCAGCCGCGTGTCCGGCGCAGCGATGTTGAGGAGCACGCTGCCCTGCGCTTCCGGCAGGTCGGCGAGGGCGATGACATCCGCGGCCGGCGCGTTGACGACCACGAGGCGGGGATCGGCGAGATCGCGAAACGCCTGGCGGATGTCGTCGCCCGGCGCGACGACCTTCGCGTCGAGGGCGAAGCTCAAGCCGAGGAAGCGGCCGGTGGCATTCGAATCCTTCAGGCCGAGATCCGCGCCCTTGGCCCCCTCATCGTCGGGGATCGGATCCTCGTTGTTCAGCGGTACCGGCCGTTCGACCCGCCGCTCGAGGTAGTGGATCGTGAGGGGCGGCCCCGCCATCGGGGTCGCAGCCTCCGCCGGGGAGACCGGCGCGAGGCTCGCGAGGATGCACGGCAGCAGGACGGCCAAAGGCCGTCCGCACGTCGAGACCCGTCGCGCACCGGGGGATACCATCCTCGCCCGCCTCCCTCCGTCCCCGCGGATCTGATCGTTGCGCGAACTCTAGAAGCGAGATGCTGGCCGCGGATATTGGACCAAGGTGCACCCATCAATCTTGATGCAGTGCAACACAAGTCGTGCGCCGAGATAAACTGGTCGATCCGTACCAAAGCATAATGGGTCGGGAGCGTGGAGCTTGATAACCGTCGGTCAAAGACGACGGGAGGCGGCGCATGGGCAGGATGAAGACGGCGGCGGGCGGCGTGCTCGTAGCGCTCGGGCTGGCTGTCGGCGCCGGCGGCGCCCTCGGGCACGGCGACGTCCAGCCCCAGCCGGTCAAGACCGACGGCCTCAAGCCGCTGGGCACCGAATGGGTCGCCGAGAACCCCTACAAGGGCGATGCGCACGCGATTTCGATCGGCGCCTCGGGCTTCAACCAGAACTGCGCCCGCTGCCACGGCCTGGAGATGATCTCCGGCGGCCTCGCCCCGGACCTGCGCTACCTGCCGCAGGGCAAGGAGGGCGACGAATACTTCGTCGAGCGCATGAAGCACGGCGCCGTGATCAACGGCGTGACCAAGATGCCGGCCTTCGAAGGGATCATCTCGCAGGAAGGCCTCTGGGCGATCCGCAGCTACATCGAGTCGAAGCATGAGGAGTAGTGCGCGGTTCCTCCTTGCCGGCGGGCTTCTGCTGGCACTCCGGTTTCCGCCGGAGGCCGCCGCGCGTCCGCTCGATCAGGTCGTCGCCGACGGAACGCTGCGGGTGGCGGTCTACGGCGACAACGCGCCGTTCTCCGACCCGGTGAACGGCAAGGCACACGGCATCGATTCCGATCTCGCCCAGGCCATCGCCGACGCGCTCAAGGTGAAGCTCGACCTGCGGGTGGTCGATGCCGGCGAGAATGTCGACGGCGACCTGCGCCTGAACCTGTGGCGCGGCGACCTCGCCGGCACGCCGCTCGCCGACCTGATGCTGCACGTGCCCACCGACCGCCAGCTCGCCCTGCGCAATGAGCAGGTGTTCTTCACCGCGCCGTATTTCGAGCAGGAGATCGCTTTCGCGTACCGGAAGGACGCGCTGGAGGGCTTCGACAGGCTCGACGATATCGGCGACCGGAGCGTCGCCCTGGAGGGCACGGGCGCGGCCGACCTGATGCTGCTCACCGCGCAGGGCGGCCGGTTCCGTCCGAATCTGAAGCACTACAGGAGCTTCGAGGAGGCCGCGAAGGCCTATCTCGCCGGCGAGGCGCCGATCCTGGCCGGCACGCGGGCGGCGATCGAGGCGGCGCTGTTCGCCGCGAAGGCGCCCCAGGATGACAACCCGATCGCGACGCTTCCCTCGACGGGGCTGGTCAAGACCCGCTGGGAGATCGGCGGTGCGGTGCGCACGGATTCGCGCGACCTCGCCTACGCGGTCGGCGACGCGCTCACGGCGCTCAACGCGGACGGGCGCCTCAAGACGATCTGCGCGACCTATGGCGTCAGCTACACGCCGCCGAAGGGTTACTGAAGGCCGGCGCACCCGACGCGACGGACGACGAGAACGGAGAACGGCTCGATTACGGGCGTCCCGACCGCGCCCTCAACCTGAGGTGCGGCTCGGGCGCCGCGAAGAAGCCCTCGGGAAGCCACTGCGATCCCTGGAGCCCTCCTTCGAGGCCTCCGCCGCGCTCCGGCACCTCCGAAGGAGGGGATCGGGCTGGACAGTCGCCGCAAGGCCAAAGGCCGCCGTTCCGGGTCGAAGACCGGACCGGCGGCGATAAGCGCATTGCTGAATACAGTCTTTTCTCCAGTCCACGCACTGACCCATTGGACCAATGGCCAATAAGACTTCTCTGAGAACATCGATAGCTTCGCCCTCCAAGGGAGCGTCCCGCGACTCGTGCGGTCCACGCTGAAACCCGGATGCTCCGGCCACATGGACCGGAGTCGAAGACGGAGGAGACGTCATGACAATGCGGACCCGGTTCCTCGCCGCGGTGGGCGTCGTCGCCCTCGTGGCGGGCGGCGCCCTGCCGGCCATGGCCGAAGGCGTGAGCGAGCAGGACATCATCAACGACGCCAAGACGCCCGGCGACGTCGTCACCTACGGCCTCGGTCCGCAGGCCCAGCGCTTCAGCCCGCTGAAGACCCTCAACCGCGACAACATCAAGGGCCTCGTGCCCGCGTGGTCGTTCTCGTTCGGCGGCGAGAAGCAGCGCGGCCAGGAGAGCCAGGCGCTGGTCAAGGACGGGATCATCTACGTCACGGGCTCGTATTCGCGCATGTACGCGATCGATTCCCGCAGCGGCGAGAAGAAGTGGGAGTACGACGCCCGCCTGCCGGAGGGCATCCTGCCCTGCTGCGACGTGGTGAACCGCGGCGCCGCCCTCTACAAGGACAACGTCTATTTCGGCACGCTCGACGCCAAGCTCGTCGCCCTCAACGTCAAGACCGGCAAGGTGGTCTGGCGCAAGGACATCGACGACTTCAAGGCCGGCTACAGCTACACGGCCGCCCCGATCATCGTGAAGGGCAAGATCATCACCGGCGTGTCCGGCGGCGAGTTCGGCGTGATCGGGCGCATCGAGGCCCGCGACGCCGAGACCGGCGAGGTCGTCTGGAAGCGGCCCGTGATCGAGGGCCACATGGGCGAGTTCAACGGCAAGCCCTCGACCATGACCGGCAAGGTGAACGAGTCCTGGCCCGGCGACATGTGGAAGTTCGGCGGCGGCGCCACGTGGCTCGGCGGCACCTACGATCCCGAGACCAACCTGATCTATTTCGGCACCGGCAATCCCGGCCCGTGGAACTCCTGGCTGCGGCCCGGGGACAACAAGTGGACCTCCTCGCGCCTCGCCCTGAATCCCGACAACGGCGAGATCGTCTGGGGCTTCCAGACCACCCCGCATGACGGCTGGGATTTCGACGGCGTCAACGAGTTCGTGCCCTTCGACCTGAACAAGGGCGGCAAGACCATCAAGGCCGGCGCCACCGCCGACCGCAACGGCTTCTTCTACGTCCTCGACCGGACCAACGGGAAGTTCATCTCGGCGACGCCCTTCGTCGAGAAGATCAACTGGGCCAAGGGCATCGATGAGAACGGCCGCCCGATCTACAACGAGGAGAACCGGCCCGGCGATCCGAGCAAGGCGACAGGCGACGACAAGAAGGGCAAGCCGGTCTTCGCGGTGCCGAGCTTCCTCGGCGGCAAGAACTGGATGCCGATCGGCTACAGCCCCGACACCAAGCTGTTCTACGTGCCCTCCAACGAGTGGGGCATGGATATCTGGAACGAGCCGGTGAACTACAAGAAGGGCGCGGCCTATCTCGGCGCCGGCTTCACCATCAAGCCGGTCTTCGACGACCATATCGGTTCGCTCAAGGCGATCGACCCGGCCTCCGGCAAGGTCGTGTGGGAGTACAAGAACAAGGCCCCGCTCTGGGCCGGCGTGCTCACCACCGCGGGCAACCTCGTCTTCACCGGCACGCCGGAGGGCTTCCTGAAGGCCTTCGACGCCAAGACCGGCGAGGAAGTCTGGAAGTTCCAGGTCGGCACCGGCGTGGTCTCGTCGCCGATCACCTGGGAGCAGGACGGCGAGCAGTGGGTCGGCGTCGCGGCCGGCTGGGGCGGCGCGGTGCCGCTCTGGGGCGGCGAGGTCGCCAAGTCGACGGCCGGCATCAACCAGGGCGGCAGCTTCTGGGCGTTCAAGCTGCCGAAGACGGTGGCGTCGCGCTGACGGCGCTCATCAGAAAGCGTGCCGGCCTCCACCGGCCGGCACGCCGCGGCCCCGGGGCGACGGCGATCGTCTCAACACCCGCTTGCGCGCCGGGGCCGCATCGATCACCTTCGGACCTCTCGCCCGCGTATTCGGCGGATCCTGTGAGGATCTCGAGCGAAGGACCGAGGTCTCCGTGCATCTCCTGATCGTCGATGACCACCCTCTGTTCCGGGACGCCCTGGCGGCCACGATCCGCCTCGCGCATCCGGACGCGGTTCTGCACGAAGCCGACGGGATCGAGGCGGCCTGCGCGGTGCTGGCAGCGAACCGCAGCATCGACCTGACGCTCCTCGACCTGTCGATGCGGGGCGTGACCGGCTTCGACGGGCTGATCACCATCCGGGCGAGCTTCCCGCGCATCCCGATCCTGATCGTGTCCGGCCACGAGGACCCGCGCATCGTCCGCGAGGCCCTGCAGCACGGGGCGGCGGGCTTCGTCCCGAAGGCCATGGACAAGGCGACGCTCACCCGGGCGATCACCGAAGTGATGAGCGGCGCGCTGTTCCTTCCCCCCGGTCTCGCCGAGGCCAGCGCGCCCGCGCCGCGGAGCAAGAAGGCGCCCTTGCCCGAACGCCTCGCCCGGCTCACGCCGCAGCAGCTGCGGGTCCTGATGATGATCCGGCAGGGCAAGCTCAACAAGCAGATCGCCCACGAGCTTCAGGTCGGCGATTCGACCGTCAAGGCGCATGTGTCCGAGATCCTGCGCAAGCTCGAGGTCATCAGCCGCACGCAGATCGTGATCGACACGGCGTCGCTCGACTTCGACCAGATCCACAACAGCCACTCGGCCTGACGGGCGCGATCATCCTGAGCGCGCGTTGCTCGATCGCGTCTTCCGGAACCTCTGACTGAGGTCTCTCACGCCGTCATCCCGGGACCAGGCAGCGGCGCCGGGGATCCGGATTCGCCACGCACCAGGCCCCTGCCGCCACAGCGATTCTGGCTTCCGGGCTCGCCAGCGTCGCACCGGAAGGACGGCGAGGGCCGTCGTCCATGCGTCTCGCAGGCACGGCAGGGGAAGCATCGCGCGCGTGCAACCCCTCGATCCAGCGCAGAGCGCGCTGCGGCAGAGGTACGGCTGGACCGTGGACGCGGCCGCGCTGCTTCGTGATGGATCCCAGGCCGCATTCCGCCGGCGCCGCATGTGCCTGGAGAGGCGCGAAGGCCATTCTTCCCTCGCAACCCTGATCCTTCAGGACAGACCCCAAGCCCAATCGATATGATGCTATCTATCAGCATGCGAGCTGATTGACCCGGGATCTTCCCTGGATCCGCGCCGCACTGGTGCTGGTTGTGCCCGATATCGACGATCCGAAGACGCGCGAGCGATTGCAGCAGGCCGTCACCCATGCCCTCCTGACGACCGGACGTCATTGGCGCCGGGCCGCCAACACGGTTGGGGAGACACATGGCTTGTCCGACGCGACCGCGCACCCGCTCATCATCATCGGCCGGATGGCCGAGGAGCCGCGCCAGAACGTCCTGGCTGAAGCCGTCGGCATCGAGGGGCCGTCCCTGGTGCGCCTCCTCGACCAGCTCGCTGCCGCCGGGCTGGTGGTCCGCCGCGCGGATCCCTCCGACCGCCGTGCCAAGGTGCTCGGCCTGACCCCGCGCGGCCGTCAGATCTTCGAGCGGATCGAGGCCGAACTCACGACCCTGCGGGCCTGCGTCTTCGCGGAGATCGGTGATGGCGACCTGGAGGCGAGCCTCCGGGTCTTCGCGGCGCTTCAGCGCTACGGCCGCGCATCCACCGCGCCCGAGCAGGAGCCCGAATCGTGACCGTTCCCGGGTGGCGCGACTGGGCCTTCGCGCTGAAGACCTACGCGGCGGCGATGCTCGCCCTGTACCTCGCGCTCTGGATCGACCTGCCGCGTCCCTACTGGGCGCTTGGCACCGTCTACATCACGAGCCAGGTGCTGTCCGGCGCGACGCGCTCGAAGGCCGTCTACCGGGTCTGCGGCACGGTGCTCGGCGCCGCGATGAGCGTCGTGCTGGTGCCGAACCTCGTCAACGAGCCGATCCTGCTGAGCCTCGCGATAGCGCTCTGGGTCGCCCTCTGCCTCTACGTCGCGCTCCTCGACCGCACGCCCGCGAGCTACCTGCCGATGCTCGCCGGCTACACGGCGGCGCTGATCGGCTTCCCGGCCGTCGACGATCCCGGCGCGATCTTCGACACCGCCGTGGCGCGCGCCGAGGAGATCTCCCTGGGAATCCTCTGCGCCAGCCTCGCCGCCACGCTGGTGCTGCCGCAATCGGCCGCGCCGGTCATCGTCGCCCGGCTGAACCTCTGGCTGGACGAGGCCCGGACGTGGACGCAGACCGCCCTCGCGGCGGCCGGCGCGCCGAATGCCGGCGACGCGGATGAGGACCGGAACCTGCGCCTGCGGCTCGCCTCGGACGCGATCGGGCTCGATGCCCTCGGGCTGGCCCTGCGCAACGAGGCCACAGGCGCGGAGCGCGCCGCGGCGGCCTTCGCGCCGCTCCGCCAGCACATGCTGATGGTCCTGCCGATCGTCGCGGCGGTGGCTGATCGCGTCGCGATCCTGGAGCGGGAGGGTGCCCTCCCGGCACGGGTCCGGGTCTTCCTGTCGGACCTCGCCGGCTGGCTCGCCGACGACGGCGACGATCCGGAGGGCGCCGCGCAGCTGCGCAGCC
>Ga0316227_1004487_pt1 | contig 10446 bp, 10 predicted proteins | sample TBH18019metaG_FD_206012 | JGI IMG/M metagenome (GOLD analysis project Ga0316227, IMG submission 206012) | Freshwater microbial communities from Trout Bog Lake, Wisconsin, USA - TBH18019 | ecosystem: Environmental > Aquatic > Freshwater > Lake > Hypolimnion/Profundal zone | place: USA: Wisconsin... | reverse complement strand
CCGCCCCGAAGGCCCTGCCCGCGTTCCGCCTGCCGGGGCGGGCCGTGGCCATCGTGCTCCTGGGCTGGTTCCTGACCCTGCTGGCCTCGGGCCCCGTGGTGGGCCTCGTGCTGGCCTTCCTGCCCTTCCTGCGGCCCCTCGCCCTGCCCATGGCCTATGGCTTCCATGCCAGCCTCGGCCTCACCTACCTCTGCGCCGCCGAAGGCATCGCCTTCCCCACCCTGTGGCGCCGGGCGCTCCCCGGCGGCTCCCGCGGGGCGGCCGGGGCCGGGCTCGGCTTCTTCGCCCTCGCCTTCGCCGCCGTCATGGCCGTGGCGATGCTGCTCTCGCCCGTACTCCGCCACGCCGAGCCGCCCCAGAAGGAGCTCCTGGACCTGCTGGCGCACCTGAGGGGGCCCCTCGCGGTGGCGCTGGCCTTCCTCACCGTGGCCGTGGCGGCGCCGGTCTTCGAGGAGCTGCTGTTCCGGGGCTTCCTCATGCCCTGGCTGGGCTCGCGGCTGGAGGCCAGGTTCGGCCCGCGCCGCGGCTGGTTCCTGGCCCTGGCCATCACCGCCGTCACCTTCGGCGCCATGCATATGCAGCCCTGGGGCCTCCCCACGCTCAGCACCCTGGGCTTCGTCCTGGGACTCGCCTACCTGCGCACGGGCAACCTGGCGACATCCATCCTGGTGCACGGACTCTGGAACGGCAGTGTCTTCATCGTCATGCGGATCGTGGCGGGCTGACGGCCGGAACGGGTTCTTGCCAGGGACTGTCGATCCGCGCATAGTGGCGCCTGCGCCCGCTCCCGGACGCCCCCCGGCCTGAGCCCATGTTCCACCTGGATGAAACCCTCTCCGCCCCCGACCTCGCCCACCTGCGGGCCCTCACCGACGACACGGGCCTGCTGCAGCACGCCATCTATCGCATCCCGCGCCGGGAGGAGGGCTACTGCGTGGACGACAACGCCCGGGCCCTCCTCCTCGTCACCCTCCTGGCGGAGGACGGCTGGCCGGAAGCCGCGGCCCTGGCCCCCCGGTTCCTGGCTTTCGTCCAGCACGCCTTCAACCCCAGGCATGGGCGCTTCCGCAACTTCATGGGCTACGGCCGCGAATGGCTGGAGGAGGCGGGCTCGGAGGACAGCCACGGGCGCACCCTCTGGGCGTTGGGCACCGTGGCCGGGCGGTCCCGGGAGGAGGGTCACCGCGCGCTGGCCACCCACCTCTTCCGCGCCGCCCTGCCGGCCGTGTCCGCCTTCGCCTTTCCCAGGAGCTGGGCCTACGCCCTGCTGGGCCTGGACGAAGCCATCCGGGCCGGCGACCCCGGGGAAGGACTCGACGCCTGCGGCACCCTCCTTGCCGACCGGCTGCTGGCCCAGTACCGCGCGCACCGGGACGACGGCTGGCGCTGGTTCGAGGACGAGGTCACGTACTGCAACGCCCGGCTCCCCCAGGCCCTCCTCCGCCAGGGCGGGCGCACCGGCCGGGAGGAACTCGTCGCGGCGGGACTGGAGGCCCTGGGCTGGCTGTGCGAGGTGCAGACGGACGCGGACGGCCGGTTCGCCCCGGTGGGTTCGGAGGGCTTCTTTCCGCGGGGGGGCGTGAAGGCCGCCTACGACCAGCAGCCGGTGGAGGCCTGCGCCACCCTCTCCGCCTGCCTCGAGGCATGGTCCCTCAGCCGGGCCCAGCCCTGGCTGGCCCGGGCCCAGGCGGCCTTCGCCTGGTTCCTGGGCGGCAACCCCCTCGGCCTGCCCATGGCCGACCCGGGTGGCGGCTGCCGGGACGGCCTCGGCCCGGACCGCCGGAACGAGAACCAGGGCGCGGAAGCGACCCTGTCCTTCCTGCTGGCCCAGGTCGAGCTGGGCCGGGCGGTCCGGGCCGGGCACGCGCCCCGTGCCCGCAACGGCTTTCAGCGGTAGGCGCGCAGGAAGAAGGCCGCCGTGATCCCGGCGGTCACGAGCAGGGTGCCGGCCCGGATGACCCGCGGGGGGCTCCGCCGGCCGACCCAGGCGCCCCCGTAGCCCCCGAGGGCCGCCCCGGCCAGCACCGCCAGCGCGGCCGGCCAGCGCACCGCGTGGGCCGAGGCGAACAGGGCCACCGCCGCCAGATTCGCCGTGCTCACCAGCAGGGTCCGGGGCGCGTTCAGGGCCTTGAGTTCCCGGGTGTCCAGCAGTCCCCAGACGGCCATCATCATGATCCCCACGGCCCCGCCGAAATAGCCGCCGTAGACCCCCAGGCCGAACTGGACGGCCAGGACCGCCCACGGCCGGATGCGGCAGCGCCGGCGCAGCCACGCCCCGGCCTGACGCCCGAACCCCAGCGCCAGGAAGGCCACCAGGAGGAGCCAGGGCAGCACCCCCTCGAAGGTCCTCGGGGGCGTCCCCAGGAGCAGCGCCGCCCCGGCCGCCCCGCCCAGGAGGGTGATCAGCAGGAGGGGCCGCAGGGGCACGCCCCCCACCGGCCCCAGGTCGTCCCGGTAGGCCACCGCGCTGGCGAGGCCGCCCGGGAAGAGGGCCACCGTGCTGGAGGCGTTCGCCAGCACCGGGGGCACCCCGGCGGCGATCAGGGCGGGGAGGCTCACGAAGGACCCCCCACCCGCGAGGGCGTTCATGGCCCCGGCCACCAGTCCCGCCCCTGCCAGCCCAATATATTTATCCATGGATGCCCCTAGCGGGCGTATTCGACCGCCCGGGTCTCGCGCATCACCGTGACCTTGATCTGCCCGGGATACTGCATCTCGCTTTCGATCCGCTTGGTGACGTCCTTGGCGATCCAGAAGGCCTGGTCGTCGTTCACCTGCCCGGCGTCCACCATGATCCGGATCTCGCGCCCGGCCTGCATGGCGAAGCTCTTCTGCACGCCCTTGTAGCTGTTGGCGATGGCCTCCAGGGCCTCCAGGCGCTTGACGTAGGTCTCCAGCATCTCCCGGCGCGCCCCAGGCCGGGCGGCCGACAGGGCGTCGGCGGCGGTGATCAGCATGGCCTCCACGGTCTTGGGCTCGAAGTCCCCGTGGTGGCAACTCATGGCATGGATGACGTTGTCCTTCTCGCCGAAGCGCTTGAGCAGCTCCATGCCGATTTCGATATGGGTGCCCTCCACTTCCCGGTCGATGGCCTTGCCGATGTCGTGGAACAGCCCGGCCCGGCGGGCCAGCCGCTGGTCCGCGCCCAGTTCCGCCGCCATGTACTCGGCGATGTGGGCCACTTCCTTGGTGTGGTTCAGCACGTTCTGGCCGTAGCTGGTCCGGTAGTTCAGCCGGCCGAGCAGCTTGTGCAGCTTGGGGTGCACGTCCGGGAAGCCCAGCCCGATGGCCGCGGCCTCGCCCAGCTCCTTGAGGTGCAGGTCCATGTCGATCTTGGTCTTCTCGACCACTTCCTCGATCCGGGCCGGGTGGATGCGGCCGTCGGCCAGCAGCTTCAGGATGGCCTGGCGGGCCACCTCGCGCCGGATCGGGTCGAAGCTGCTCACCACGATGGTCTCGGGCGTGTCGTCGACGATCAGGTCGCAGCCGGTGGCCTTTTCCAGGGCCCGGATGTTGCGGCCTTCCCGGCCGATGATCCGGCCCTTGAGGTCGTCGCTGGGCAGCTGCACCGAACTCACCGTGGTCTCGGCCACCACATCGGAGGAGACCCGCTGGATGGCGGCGGTGATGGTCCACCGCGCCCGCTTGGTGGCCTCTTCGATGGCTTCATCCTCGATGCGCCGCACCAGCTTGGCGGCGTCCATCTTGGCGGTGTATTCCAGCTGGGACACCAGTTCGGTCTTGGCATCCTCCCGGGTGAGGCCGGCGATGGCTTCCAGCCGGGCGGACTGCTCCTCGATGACCCGCTTCACATCCGTCTGCATGGCCGCCAGCTTATCCTGGTCGTCCTTCAGGCGCTCGGTCTTGACCTCCACCTCCTTGACCTTCTGGTCCACCTGCACCAGCTTCTTGTCGAGGCTGTCCTCCTTGCTCTGGATGCGCTGCTCCTGTTTGTCCAGGGACTGCATCCGCTCGTTGGTGAGCTTTTCCGCCTCCTGCCGGGCCGAAAGGGCCTGCTCCTTGGCCTTGAGCTCGGCCTCCTTGCGCATGGCGTCGGCCTCCCGCTGTCCGCGGTTGACCACCTTGGCCGCCTCTTTCTCGGCCTCGGCCAGCAGGCGTTCCCGCTCGGCCTTCAGCTCGGTCTCGGCCTTGGCCTGGGCCTGGGATACGTCCACCACGGCCTGCTGGGCCTTGCGCATCTGGAAGATGAACCCGGCCAGGGCCAGGATCGCCAGGGTGAAGAATAGCCAATCCAACATGTTCATGCGCTTGCTCCTGAGGGTTTGGAGCCGTCAGCACTGGAACCTGTCAGACGAAATGGATCCCCGCTCGGTCGTGGAGGCTTGCCGTGTTCCCTAGCAAACAGGGGGGCTACCAGATTCCCAGCTTAAGGCGCGCCGTCGCGCGGAACGCACAGTGCTGGGGGAAGGTCTCCCATGGCAAATTACGGAACAAGCGCTTGGCCAATCACGGGCCTCGCAGGGATCAAATTTTCAGGCCCGTGAAGCAGGGGGGCCGGAAGGGGGAATGGCTTCGTCCGGAACATCATCGAGCAGCTTGGTGAGAGTCTGTTCCAGGTTCTGAGTATGCTGGCAGGCTTCCCTTTCCAGGCGTACCACACGGTGCGCCAAGTTGAGGGCCCCCATCAGCAACCATGTGGATGTATCCAGCGCCGATGGCGGAATACCCCATCTTAGCTCATAGGCGGTTTCCATGTCGCGGAACGTGGCCTCAAGAATGGCCACCGCCCGGTTTATTTCTTCGGGTCCCGCCTCGGTGCTGACCCGGATCTGCCGGCCCAGCACTTCAATCGGAACATCCTTGTTCAAGGTCATTCGAGGCCCTCGACCATCTGAAGGATGGTTTCCACCTGTTTTTTCACCGTCTCCCGCTCGCGCTGCAAGGCGGCATGCTCGGTCTGCAGGTCCTCCAGGCGGCGGCGCAGGCTGTGCAGTTCCTCGTCATGGGTGCCCCGGTCGGCCTTGAGGGCGGCCGCCTCGTCACGGAACTGGTTCCGCTGCTGAACCAGGAGCTGTAGCTTGCCTTCGAGCTGCTTCAGAAGATCCATGATCGCCTCTTTAAAAACATTCTAGCTCCGTAGTTCGGCGCCGAGGCCTTTTGCCGCGTCCAAAGCTTGCACCATCCAGCCGTCCACCTCTTCCCCGGTCAGGGTGCGGTCCATCGCCTGGAAACGCAAGCGCATGAGCCAGGCCTGACGGCCCTGGGGCAGGTTCTTGTGGCGGAACACGTCCACGCACTTGAGTTCCTGCAAGGGAGCTGCCGCCAGGGCAGCGGCCAGCGCGTCGCGCAGGGGGTCGTACGGCTGGCCCAGGTCCACCAGCAGGGAAAGGTCCCGCTCCACCACCGGGAACCGGCTGAACGGAACGAACCGGGGAATGATCCGTTCCGGCTCGTCCGGGATGGCGTCCAGGGGGATCTCGAACTGCCAGCCCGCCGGTTCCTTGGCCCCGGCTTCCCAGCTGGCGATCTGCCAGCGGCCGAAGCTGTGGATGGCGGCATCGCTGACGCCGATGGCCTTGAGCACGCCGATCAGGTGGCTCTGCCCCTCGGGCTGGCCCATCCGGCGGCCCGGGGACAGAGGGTCTTCGCCGCCCACCTCGCCGCCCCAGACCAGGCCCAGGCTCCAGGTCTCGGTCATGGGCCGTCCCGGGTGGGCCTCGAACACCGGGGCGATCTCGAAGAAGCGCACCTCCCGGGCCCCCCGTTCCAGGTTCAGCCGGGCCACCCGGGCCAGGTCGCGCAGCAGCGTGCCGCGCATGACCGAGTAGTCCTCGCCCAGGGGATTGCTGAGGGTACGCAGCTCCGGGCGGTCGCCGATGCCGTGGCCGTCCTTGGCCTCCTGGGGATCGGTGAAGCCCAGGGTCACGGTCTGCAGGAAGCCCAGGTTGGCCAGGCGCAAGGCCAGCTTGCGCCGCTTGAGGTAGCCCGGCGCCAGGGCCACCGGCGCGCAGTCCAGGGGCGGCAGGGCCGCCGGGATGGACTCGTAGCCGTTGAGCCGGAGCACCTCCTCGGCCAGGTCATCTGGCAGAGCCAGGTCGTGCCGCCAGCTGGGGGACCGGGCCAGCAGGCCCGCCCCGTCCTCCCGGACGGCGCAGCCCAGGCTGCGCAGATAGGCCAGGGCGGCCCCGTGGCCGATGGGATAACCGGCCACCCGGTCGAGCATGGCCCAGGGCAGCGCAATCTCCGCCCCGGGTTCGGGCAGCGTGCCCACCGCCCAGGCGGATTGCAGCCGGGCCCCGGACCAGGCCTGCAGGCGCTGGGCCAGGATGTCCCGGGCCACCCGGGCGAACCCGGGGTCGGCGCCCCGGCCGAAGCGCGCCGAGGCGTCGGTGTGCAGCCCGTGGCGGTGCGCCATGGCCCGCACCGTGCGCGGATCGAAGTAGGCGCTCTCCAGCAGCACCCGCTTGGTGCCGGCCGACACCTTGGTGGAGTCCCCGCCCATGGTGCCGGCCAGGCCGATGGGCCCGGCCTCGTCGGCGATGAGCAGATCCTTCCCGGTCAGCTGGCGCTCCACCCCGTCCAGGGTCACCAGGGTCTCCCCCGGCCGGGCCCAGCGCACGATGATCCCGCCCCGCACCTTGTCGGCGTCGAAGGCGTGGGTGGGGTGCCCGTAGCGGTGCAGCAGCTCGTTGGAGGCGTCCACCGCCGGCAGCCCCTTGGCTCCCGCGCCCATGGCCGCCAGGAAGCCCCGGACCGGGCCGGGCGTGCTGCCGGCCTTGCCCAGTTCCATCACCGCGGTGGCATAGAACGGCGCCGCGTCCCCGGCCTCCAGCCGGATCGGCACCAGCGCTTCGCCTTCGCTCAGCACCGGGTGGGTCAGCGGACTCAATTCCGCCCCCAGCTTGGCCGCCAGATCCCGGGCCAGGCCGCGGTGCGACTGGGCGTCGCCGCGGTTGGCGGTGACATCCAGCTCGACCACCGTGGTTTCGCCTTCGGTCTCCACCCCGTCCACCGGGAAGCCAAGCCCCGCCAGCAGTTCACAAAGCTCCACGGTTCCGGTGCCGGCCAGTGCCGGCAGCTCCCGGGTCAGTGCGTTGATCTCGATGAGCATCAGTCCAGCCCTCCCATGGTCCTGAGGAACCGTTGGTCGTTTTCGAAGAAGAGGCGCAGGTCGGGCGTCTGGCTCACCATCATCGCGGTGCGCTCCACCCCCATGCCGAAGGCGAACCCGCTCCAGACCGCGGGATCGATCCCGGCCATGGTCAGGATGTTGGGGTGCAGCAACCCCGCGCCCAGCAGTTCCACCCAGCCGGAGCCCTTGCAGACCCGGCAGCCGGCACCGCCGCACAGCGGGCAGCGCACGTCCATCTCCGCGCCGGGTTCCACGAACGGGAAGTAGCTGGGGCGGAACCGGACATCCGCGCCCGGCCCGAACAGGGCCTTCATGGCGTAGGCCAGGGTGCCCTTCAGGTGGTGCATGCCGATGCCCTTGCCGACGATCATGCCCTCCACCTGGTGGAACATCGGGCTGTGGGTGGGGTCGATCTCGTCCTTGCGGTAGACCCGGCCCGGCGCCAGGAAACGGATCCCGCCGCTGCGCTCCAGCTCGCTCACCCCGTCGGCGCCGCGCGCGCCGATCCGGCGCAGCACGCGCACCTGCACCGGGCTGGTGTGGGTGCGCAGCAGCAGCCCGTCCTGGTCCTTGAAGTAGAAGGTGTCGGCGCTGCCCCGGGCGGGATGGTCCTGGGGGATGTTGAGGCCGTCGAAATTGTGCGCCTCGGTCTCGGCCTCCGGCCCCTCCTCGACGTGGTAGCCCAGCGGGCGGAACACGTCGACGATGCGGTCCATCAGCCGGTTCAGCGGGTGCAGGGCGCCCATGGGCGGCAGCGGCGGCGGCAGATCCGGATCCCAGGCGTGGGCGAGCGCCGCGCCGCGCTGGCGCGCCTGCTCCAGGTCGGCCTGGCGGCCCTTGAGGGCCTCCTCCCACTGGTTCTTGAGCGCGTTCACCGTCGCGCCCAGTTCGCGCTTCTGCTCCCTGGGCGCCGCCTTCAGCAGTTCCATCAGCCGCTGGGCGTGGCTGCCCTCGCGCCCGACGAAGGCCCCCTTGAGCCGCATGAGCGCGTCCAGGTCGGCGCAGGCCGCCAGGGCCCCGGGGAAATCCCGGCTGGCGTCTGTGATTTCAAGTGGCAGCAGGGGCAGTTCCATGACGTCCTCTCGTATACAGAGAAAGGCCGCGTGAGCGGCCTTTCAGGTCTGTTGCGATGTTGAGTTGCTTCGCTCAGCCCTTGGCCACGGCCACGAGCTTGGTAAACGCTTCGGGATTGCGCACGGCGAGATCGGCGAGGATCTTGCGGTCCAGGTCGATGCTGGCCTTCTTCAGCCCACCCATGAACTTCGAGTAGGAGAGGCCGTTCATCTCGCTGGCGGCGCCGATGCGGACGATCCACAGCTTGCGGAAATCGCGCTTGCGCACCTTGCGGTCGCGATAGCCATAGGCGAGGGCCTTTTCGACGGCTTCCTTGGCGCTCCGGTAGAGGCGCGACTTGGCGCCGTAGAAGCCCTTGGCGAACTTCAGCATCCGCTTGCGGCGCTGGACTCGCTTAAAACCACGTTTGACGCGGGTCATGTTGATTCCTTTCCTGGTGGCAACCTTGTTCAGGTTTTCAAGGCCACTGCGGGGGCGGCGCGAGCCGCCGGGTCATTGATTGGGATCAGGCGTACGGCAGCATCGCGCGGACGCGGCCGAGATCCGACTTGTCGACCATCCGGCCCATGTCCAGCTGACGCTTGCGCTTGCTGGCCTTGCTGGACAGGAGGTGGCGCTGGTGGGAACAGCCGCGCTTGAAGAGACCGCTGCCGGTCTTCTTGAAGCGCTTCTGGGCGCCCTTGTGGGTCTTGAGCTTGGGCATGACATACCTCTAGGCTTGGTTCGGTTCCAGGGCTGGGGAAGCCTTGTCGGCTCCGGTCTTGGGTTTCTTCACTTGCTCCACCGGACGGGGGATGACTATGGCGTGCATGTCGCGGCCATCGATGCCGGCGGGTTTTTCAATGACGCATTTATCAGCGATGCGGGTCAGGACGTCTTCGATGATCCGGTAGCCGATGTCCCGGTGGACCACTTCGCGCCCGCGGAACATGACGACGATCTTGACCTTGTCACCCTCTTCGAGGAATCGGAGGATGTGCTTGACCTTGAAGTCGAAATCATGGTCGTCGGTGCGGGGCCGGAACTTGACCTCCTTGACCACGATGTTCTTCTGCTTGGCCCGGGCGGCGTGCTCCCGCTTGGCTTCCATGAACTTGTACTTACCGTAGTCCATGATCCGGCAGACCGGGGGATTCGCCGTGGGTGACACTTCCACCACATCCAGGCCCTTGCTTTCAGCAACTCGGATCGCCTCGTGAGGCGTCATGACGCCCAGCTGCGCTCCATCTTCGGCAATGACCCGGACTTCAGCAGCCCGGATACCATCGTTGATTCGTGTTTCATTAGCTCGAATACGGTCCTCCTCAACAACGCAAGGAAAGAAATGTTACCAGCCAATCCTCAAAAGACCAAGCAAAGTTCACCTGGCCCGGGTCCGGATCTCCTTGGTCAGCAGATCAAAGAAACCATCCAGGGACTGGGCCCCCAGATCGCCCTTGTGCCGGTGCCGCACGGACACCGTGCCGGCAGCGGCTTCGCGGTCGCCCAGGACCAGCATGTAGGGGATCTTCTGGAGCTGGGCGTCGCGGATCTTGGCGTTCACTTTTTCGTTGCGCAGGTCGATTTCCACCCGGATGCCCAGGTCCATGGCCTGGTCCCTGATGCCCAGGGCGTACTCATGGGCCCGGTCGGTGATGGGCAGCACGGCCACCTGGACCGGCGCCAGCCAGGCGGGGAAGGCTCCGGCACAGTGCTCGATGAGAATCCCCATGAAACGCTCAAGGCTGCCCAGCAGGGCCCGGTGCAGCATCACCGGCATCCCCTCGGTGCCGTCCGGCTTCACGTAGATCAGCCCGAACCGGGCCGGCATGGAGTAGTCCACCTGCAGGGTGCCCAGCTGCCAGGGCCGCTTGAGCGCGTCCAGCACCGAAAAGTCGATCTTGGGGCCATAGAACGCGCCGTCGCCGGCATTGATCTGGTAGGGCATGCCCGCTTCCCGCAGGGCCTCGGAGAGGGAGCCCTCGGCGTGGTCCCAGATCTCGTCGCTGCCCAGGCGGTGTTCCGGCCGGGTGGAGAGCTCCACCTTCATCTCGTCGAAGCCGAAGGTGTGGTAGACGTCCTTGATGAACTCCAGGAAGGCCGCCATCTCGGACTGCATCTGCTCGGGGGTGCAATAGATGTGGGCATCGTCCTGGCAGAAGGTGCGCACCCGGGTCAGGCCGTGGGTGACCCCTGAACGTTCATAGCGGTGCAGCCGACCGAAGTCCGCGTAGCGGATCGGCAGGTCCCGGTAGCTGTGCCGGCCGTTGCGGTAGATCAGGCAGTGGCTGGGGCAGTTC
>Ga0316227_1004470_pt1 | contig 10480 bp, 8 predicted proteins | sample TBH18019metaG_FD_206012 | JGI IMG/M metagenome (GOLD analysis project Ga0316227, IMG submission 206012) | Freshwater microbial communities from Trout Bog Lake, Wisconsin, USA - TBH18019 | ecosystem: Environmental > Aquatic > Freshwater > Lake > Hypolimnion/Profundal zone | place: USA: Wisconsin... | reverse complement strand
AGCATCCTTGTATGTTGTATTACCTCAACAACCAATCTTCACGTGCGGGCAGTGCAAATGAAAACTATGCGCGTGAGCTATTTGAATTACACACTCTAGGGCGTCCCGCTTATCTGAATAATCTTTACGCTCAGTGGAAAAAAGTCCCAGGAGCATTACAAGGCAGGCCTGATGGTTATGTTGATGAGGATGTGTATGAAGCCGCACGGGCTTTTACAGGCTGGACTGTAGAGAATGGCGCAGGGATTGGCGGTGGCCAAACTTTGCCGAAGACAGGGCGGTTTACCTATGTCGAGGCTTGGCACGACAACTACCAAAAACGGATTTTGGCTAGCGAGTTTTCTCCATATGCTGGCCCCATGCAAGATGGCCATCGGGCTTTAGACTTATGTGCAAATCATCCGGCGACAGCGCAATATTTGGCAACCAAAATCGTGCGCCGCCTAGTAAGTGATCAGCCGCCATCTGGATTGATCAAAAGTACTGCGCAAGTGTTTCGAGACAATCAAAAATCACCGCAACAACTAACCTTAGTCTATGAGCATCTGGTCAAAGAAGTGCAAAAAATTCCGGTCATGTCACGCCAAAAAGTCCGCTCTCCCAAAAGGCTGGTCGCCGCTTTTGCTTGGGCGGTTAATCTCTCCCCCAATCTGGAAGAGGGTCGCCTCTTAGGCCCAATTAATGATGCTGCCTCCCCTATGTATGGTTGGCGTAGCCCTGAAGGCCCACCAGATGCGATGGCGCTACATTTATCCTCCGCTTACTTACGTGGCCGCTTGCAACTCATTCAAGGCCTTGCTGAAAACTGGTGGGCTACAGGGGATTGGAATCCCTTTGATCGTTTGCCTGCAAAGCGCACCTACGCACAATTACTCGAGCGTTGGGAGATTTCATTGTTTGGCGCGCCACGCCCAGAATTAAGGGCTGCGCTATTAACTTCTCAGAACACCAATCCCAATGATTTGGTAACCGATGTCAAGCGTGCTTGCCGTTTAGTCGGGCTCTTAGCCTGCAGCCCTTCCTTTCAGACGGAGGCTATGTTGCCAACACTAGAGCAGTGGCAGCAGGCTAGCGGTAGATCCATAGCATCTGGCGCAAAAGGAAAAAGTTGATGAAACGCCGTCAATTTCTTCAATCATCGCTTGCCGCTTATTGGGCCAGTAGCTTGGGATTGTCTTTGGCTGGTCTGAGTGATCTAGCGCTTGCACAACCCAAAAAGAATGAGGCTGCGCCGGGAAAATGGCCAGCTACTAACAAACCCTTTATATTGGTTTTTTTGCGTGGTGGTGCTGATACGCTGAGTTTGTTATCGCCTTTGGATGATCCTGATTTTATCGCTGCGCGTCCGCCTGAGATGCGGATTAAATTAGAGGGCTTTAATACGACCCCAGTGATGGCTAGTGGGGTTGGTGGTAAGACGCCTTTGTACTGGCATCCTAATGCTCAGCCCTTAGCTAAATTATTTGAAGCAAGCCGACTTACTCCTTGGGTTGCAGTAGGCATTACTGATGAAACCCGTTCACACTTTGAGGCTCAAGAAATCATGGAGCGTGGTGTGAGTTCATTGCAGCAGCTTTCAGATAGTTATGGTTGGATGGCGCGGCAATTGCAACAAGAAGCTAAAGGTCAAAGCGCTAAATCGATATTGCCTTTATTTGCGGGTAATAATAATTTGCCAGCAGTGTTACAGGGTGATGATGCGGTATTGGCCGCTAGAGATTTGAGTTATGGAATTTCTTTTCCGGGCGGACCTGCTGGATTACGTGCGCTACAAGCACTTTGTGCACAAGAGGCAAGTCATCCTGCGAGTGGTTTGATGCGTATTACTGCCGATACAATTGATGCAGTCAATCAAGCGATTCCCAAAGAGGCGCAGACTAATAAAGTGATTCCCTATGCGAGTGCTGGTCAAACACCTTATCCCAATTCTGATCCAGCAGTAGGCTTGCGATCGGTAGCTAGATTGATTCAAGCAAAAGTAGGGTTGCAATACGCTAGTGTGGATCATTTGGGGTGGGATACGCATGAATATCAAAATGGCAAGATTGATTATTTAATTCGTGATCTGAGTAATGCCTTGCTTGCCTTTGATGATGATATGAAAGCGCAGCAACAACCCTATACCTTAGTTGTGATGACCGAGTTTGGTAGAAGGTTACGAACTAATCGAAGTAATGGTACAGATCATGGCCATGGTGGGGTAGCGCTGGTGTTGGGTGATGGCATTCAAGGGGGAAAGGTCATGGGCAATTGGCCAGGACTTGGAACAGGTCAGCTAGATCGTGGGGTGGATTTAGCGGTGACAACGGACTATCGAGAAGTCTTAAAAAAGGCCATAGCATCCTAAATATATGGGTACCCAAATGAATGCCCTTAATGCTTTGGCTTATGGCCTCATGATTGTTTGGTGGGCATGGCGATCTTCTTACACTTGGAAAGCCTGGCGTACAGGCCACTTAAATCCTAAAAATGTATTGTTCCTTGGGATAGGATGGGTTGGTATTATCGGCCTTGGCGTACGATACTTTTGATTGAATTTGATTAAATAAAAGAAAAATCACTATGACTATATTAGTAACTGGGGGTACGGGCTATATCGGCTCTCATACAGTTATTCAACTACTAGAAGCTGGTAGAGATATTGTCATTTTGGATAACCTGTCTAATAGCCATGAAATTGTTTTGGAGCGTATTCACACGATCACTGGAAAATCCCCTGTTTTCATCAGGGGGGACATTCGTGATCGCACCCTTCTTAAATCTCTTTTTGTAAGTCATGACATTGATTCAGTGATTCATTTTGCAGGATTAAAGGCGGTGGGTGAGTCTGTGCAAAAACCACTAATGTATTACAACAACAATGTCAGTGGCAGTATCACTCTCTTTGAAGAGATGGTAGCTGCGGGCGTCAGAAAGATCGTCTTTTCTTCCTCTGCGACTGTGTATGGGGACCCTCAGTTTTTACCAATAACTGAAGATCATCCTATTCGTCCTACGAATCCTTATGGTCAAAACAAAGCGATGATTGAGACAATACTCAAAGATCTTTACATTGCTGACCCTAGTTGGAAAATCATGTTGTTGCGTTACTTCAATCCTGTAGGGGCGCATATTTCTGGGTTAATTGGTGAGGACCCTGCTGGCATTCCAAATAATTTAGTGCCTTTTATTGCCCAGGTAGCTGTTGGTAAATTAAAGCAGTTATCAGTCTATGGGGATGACTATCAAACAATGGATGGCACCGGTGTTAGAGACTACATTCATGTAGAAGATTTGGCGGCGGGTCACTTAAGCGCCCTAAAGTATCTCAATGCCCACGACGGATTAGAGGTTGTCAATTTAGGTACTGGACATGGCACTTCGGTAATGCAGATGCTTGTGTCATTTGAAAAGGCAAGTCAAGCCAGCGTTCCATATCAAGTGGTTAGTAGGCGACCCGGGGATATTGCAAGTTGTTATGCTGCATGTGATAAGTCATTTAAATTGCTCGCCTGGAAGGCTAATCATGGCATCGATAGAATGTGCCAAGATACTTGGCGTTGGCAGAGTCTAAATCCTATGGGGTTTGGCTTAAGTTGAAGTCTTACATAAGCAAATATATACTCAGATCAAAGTTTTTTTCGCTTTGAATTTGGATTTGTCAGATTTTTAGCTTTTATAGGAAGCAATTCTTTATTCGTAGACTTCTTTAGTTCAAGTTTCTTAGACGCTTTCACAAGCGAATCGGTGGATAGCTCTTTGCTGCTTGTTTTTAGTTTTGAAATAATGCCCTTGGAGGTTTTTTTAGGATCTTTGATGGGGGCTGAGCGCTCAAAACTTTTATGCTTACGTAAGAAATCTTTTTTCGAGGGTTGATTAGATTTTCTGCCAAAAACTTCTACTGCTCCTAGATGAAGGAAATCCTTCTTAAGAAGTCTAATTCGTAGATATCTTGTGGAGTATTCAAAATTATTTATCCATTGGAATGGGATGGAGTTTATTTTTTCATTTTCAGTACCAAAGTAATCAGGGATTAATGGTTGGATGCTAGACCATATTAGACCGTCTATAGAAAAATCAATGGCAAGTGGAGTGGCACGCTTCCGAACAAAATCTGGCGCTTTACGGTTAAATATATTGATACACTCGATGTCATATATTTCCCCTAAGTCAACCATCCACCATGGAGACTCTTCGTTTTCTGTGCAAAAAGCCATTTCTTGCTCGATATTGCCATTGAGCGCTCGGCAAGCATCTTCCGAAATTGTCTTGCCGATTGACCATGCAGATATAGAGCTTTGAGTAGCTGACTTGCCTTGAGAAATATTTGTACTGTTCGGGCAGTAAAGTGCGGCATGTGGTTTGTAGCCTCTAAGACTCCCCGTTTCTGCATAGTGGTGTTCAGCATTTAAGTGCCACCCTTCGCTTATTTCCCATGCTGCATCGATATAGGCTTTGAGATAGTATTGTTCATCAATGCCTATATTTGAGTATTTTGGAGGTAATATCGAGGCTTGCTTTCCAAGCAGCTGTACATGAGCCCTAGAGATTTCTTTCGAGATGGGGTCAATGCTGTTAACAAATCTTAGATAAGCCTCTTCCTGCTCTCCATTAATAGTTGGTAAAAGATGGAATCGATACCTTGGATCATCGGGGGTTGTTAAATTGATGCCCCCGAGACCAAAAGTGCCAAACCTAAAGTATCTAGGGTGCAAAAAACCAAGCAGGGGATAGTGAATTTCTTTAGCCTCTGATAGCCATGCAGCTAGCCAAGAAAAAGTGCTAACAGCAATGCAGATATTTTTTGCCTGACGTAATCTATTGAAATCTGTTTTTGCATCAACACTAGGAATAAATTTTGCCTCTGGGAATGCATCACGTATTTCATTTACGTATTGAGATTGATCTATTTGACCAAGAAAAACTGGTCTTAACCCAGTTTTTTTAACAAGATGCTTGTAAAAATTAAGAGGAGTCAGCGGGTAAAACGATATGCCATCTCGAAGATCTTGAGCTGAGCGAACGCTGATAATTAGTTCGTCATCAGTAAATTGCACATTATCGCTATCTCTATTTGGAAAAAAATTTCGATAAAAGTTGGGCTCTAAGAATAAGCTGACCCTTTGAAAATGACCCTCGAAAATAATTGCTTTTTTTGGATTGCTCTGAATTTGCCCAACAACATGTTTAATTGTTTGTGCCTCGATATCACGGATCAGAAGAACATTGGCGGTATCCTCTAAAAGTGTTTGGTGTAGATCTTTATCAAACGAAAAATTCCATTCAGGTAGCTCAACGTTATAAGTTATTTCGCCGCCTACTTCATTGCCGATTGCTAGTGCAGCCATAAATTCGAGCATACGATTGCCGATATTACCAATTGGTGCTATTGAAAAAATCATGATATTTAAGGTTACAAATTATTTGATATAGACAACTAATTGATCTATTGACCCCAGGTCAAAAACTCCGCCCTATCTTGACGGGCCTTAAAAATTTCCCGCCCTCTTTCAGTGAGGGCTTCCTTACATCGCATAGCATGGACTATTGCAGGATTAAGTTTTGAGCGCTCATTCGTCATATATTCCTCAAATTCCCAATCTGATCCATCGGGAATTTTTCCTTGTAATGAATCTATCCACTCCGTAGCCCACACATCTAGATAATTTTTATGCATACGTTTTGTATAGTCTCGGCTAAACATATGGGATAACACTGCAATAGCCACTTCTTCAGGAAGATGCAAGCCCTTGCTCAGTTGATAGTCATTAAACATAAATGCGGCATTACAAGCCTCTTTAATAAAATCTTTTTTGCAAATCCAAAATCCACCATTGGAGTTATAAACAATGTCTTGATTAACCCCAAAATTTCGCCATAGTTGCACCATTTCTTGGTTAGGTACTTGCCACCAGTCAGGTCGTTTAGTTGAGGGGGCATTAATTGGGGATTCTAGAAAGGAGTGCCAAGGATCTGAGTCGACGATCTCCGAGAAGTCTCTGGGCGGTTTTCGTACAAAAAAATGATCGCTATCGATGAAGACAAAAAGATCGTAGTCAAGATCTTGTAGTTTTGATAAGTAATGAAACTTCCAGTATTGAGGCCCATCTAGTTCAATATTGGAATCCATGGAGTAAGAGGCGACTCCAGAGAGGGGTTCATCCGAAAATGTCAGTAAGTCGTGCTTAACGCCAACATCTTTAATTGAATGCATGAGTGCTTGAAGCATGTAACGATAATTACCCCATGCCACGGACCAGATTAGCGTTTTAATAACAACCCCCCTTTTTTTTGGTGTTAAAGGCTATCAAGTAGTAACTGCCATTTCTTTCTGGCGAAGGTTGCATCAGACCAGATTGCTCTCGTGGCCTCACTTGCCACCTTGCCCATTTTTTTACGAATTTCATAATCCATTAACTGATTTAGGGAGTCCTGTAGCTCCTCAAGAGTGTTCCATAGAAAGCCCATTCTTTGATCCCAGATCATATTCGGGAAGTTCCATTTATTGGGTGCAACCACAGGGCAACCTGTTAATTGCGACTCAATAATTGTACGACTCTGATTTTCGATGAACTTAAAATTACAGTCATATAAAAAAATATCAAGACTACTAAACCAAGCCTGTGTTTTTTTAGTGTTAGGGGGGATTAGCTCCCATCGTTCAGAGAATTTAAACCAAGAGTATTTTTCGTTTAAAGCATCGTTCCAGCCCATTATTTTATAGTCAACCTGTAACCCTTGTGTAGCAGACTCATAAAATACGGGGAAATTTTCAGAGAATTTATCAAAATCATCTCTACTAACCTTGCCACAAGAAATAATTTGCTTATTCAGCCTCTCTTCATATGGCCATGTTGAAGAGTCAAAGTAATTTTCTAGGATAGCTGTTTTTTGTTGGGGATTGGCTTGAAGAATTGAGGGAAGTAGTGCATCCCGGTGGAATGCTGAAGTAAAAAGAATGCAATCCACCTTTCCTTTTGCAATTTCTTCTAGCTCTTCGGGTGTTGTCCACATCATATCGTTGGACCATAAAAATTTAAGACCACTATCTTGAATTTGATTGATGATTCGCTTTTCAGAAAATAATCTAAAATTACAGTTCGAGTACGCAAAGCCTTCTAATTTTTTAGGGAGGGTAGAGGCCGTACAGTACTTAATTGATAGATGATCTAGAAAATCAGTATGGTGCTTTTCGCCTAATCTAAATTCATCGTTCGGGATGCAGGTAATATTAAAATGCTTGTGAAGAAGGATTAGTAGCTCCTTCAATCTTGTGTCTGCGCCACCAAGATCTGAGATCCATTGGAAAACATATAAGTTTATTTTGCTCATCTAGGGGTAATTAATAGAGTTTTTGTACAGCAAAAAGATTACCGCCAATGGCTTCAATTAAGTGGGACTCAAATCTTACAGGTAGTACAGTTGCAACTACATTCCAAATTGGTAGGGCAAAGTTACTAATGTCTTCAATGACTACCCATCCGCCTGCCCTGACCTTGGCAAGAGCAAATTTTAAGGTTTGAATATTGGCGTCCACAGAATGTAATCCATCATCAATAATTAGATCAAATTCATCAGGTGTATTTTTCCTTAAGAGTTCAAATGTCTCGGGCTTTGTTTGGTCGACGAAAAATGTTTCTATGCGATCTTCCTTAAATAGGATTCGCACATCAATGTCAGCGCCGAAGATTTTTGCGTTAGGTAGAAAGTCTCTAAATGCTCTCAAGGACGCCCCAGGCTTTCCATTTTCTCCCATATTAGAAACAACATCAGTATTATTGGTGCCTAAGCCGACCTCTAAAACATACTTGATAGAATCCTTATTTTTTAAAATTTCACCATAAAGTAGGTGGTAGTTATGCCATAGGGCTTTATCACTTCCATAAGAGTCTAGAATGACCTTAAGTTCTTCGCTAGCGCTAACTGCATCATTATTTCTTGCAAATTGATTAATATCTTTGATTTGGGTTGGTATTCCAGATACCGACTCTATTAGTGAGTTAAGAAATGGAATTGTCTGATTGATTGTTTGTATTGCTAGTGCTGAGTTTGATTCATAGGTGCCGGCACTATTTGGTAAAAATAGCGGGAATATATTCATATCCAACGTAGTTAATTGACTCATTATTCAATATCCTTTGATGTGGCTGGATAAAAGTTACCGGAATTGCAGTTTACCCACCTAGATAACACGCTGTAAACAATTAATATACATTAAAGTTGTTTTAAATATAGACAACCTTTGTGAAAATAATTCTAGTAAGTTAAAATTATTCATCATATTTCGTCGGTCTACGCTAATGGCTAAAGCCAATAAAAGCATTAAATCAGACTTATTGCCCAAATTAAAGGGTATTGCTGGTGTCAAAAAAAAGACATTTTCAAGGTCTATTGAAGTTCAAGACAAGAAGAGGGGCGCTAGTCCAGTCAAAACGTCTTCAACTACTGAGAGGCAAGTTCCCCCGTCCTCAAGAAAGCAAGTCTTAGTTGGCGAAAACGGGACGGTTCTCTCAAAAAAACAAATCAACCTTACCTCTCAAGTTGAACTAAAGCGTGCCGCATTACCTGAGGCGTCTACCAAAGAAATTCCCAAGAGCGAGCCTAAGCTCGAGAAAGATTTAGCTAAGAAGCCTCTTGGTTCTCTACAGTCACCGCTGCGCTTATTTCAGATTTATTACGAACCTTGGCAGCGTGAGTTACTTGACCCTAATTTTGCCGCCCTTGATAATAGTAAGAACAATTCTGAGCTCATGGAGTTTGCGGTCTTTGAGCAATTATCCAAAAGTGACTATGTGAAGGATGCCCAATTATGGGGTGCTCTATCCTGGCGTTTTACTGAAAAGACGGGTATGACAGGAGCTGATTGGGTTAAAAACATTCAAGCTAATCCTGGGTACGACATCTATTATTGTGACCCGTATCCTGTTAACGAGGCTCTTTTCCACAATATGTGGATGCATGGCGAGACATGCCATCCGCAATTTTTAGCTCTTTGCCAGGCCGTATTCCAGGTTGCAGGCTTGCCTGCTGAGGAGTTAACCTCCGTTTCACAGTCTAATGAATTTTCTGCGGCCAACTATTTTGTTGGCTCTCCCAAGTTTTGGGGCGCATACCTACCATGGGTGGCCGGTATTTTGAGCGCGGCCAATAAGAAGCTTCCGCCAAAGGTGCGAGATTTGCTACATTCTAAGCAGGCTGACGATCGCGACCTGCATCATGGATCTACATATGTTCCCTTTATTGTGGAGCGCTTATTTCCAATTTTCATGAGAACTGCTGGTAAGAATTTAAAGGGTTTCAAAATCGCCCTGCCAGAACGCGAGCGTGAGTTAAATGTGCACCTAAAGTTATTGCGTGAAATGAAAGACGTTGCGCATAAAACCAAATCTGCTTGGTTGGTAGCTTGTTGGGTAAATTACCGTAACTTATATTTAACGCAAACCAATACTAAAGAGTGGTGCAATAAATATTTACGTACCATCACTCCTACTGATATTAAATTTTCTTAAGCTCGAAATAACTTCATGAGCCAAGAGCCCGTTTCTTTGCAAGTATTGCTTGCTCAGGCAGAAAGTGCCCGTGATGCCGCTCAGTGGGAAAAAGCAGCTCACTTTTATGGCCAATTAGAAAAGGCACTCCCTCAGTCTCCAGAAATTAAGCACAACCTGGGTTTGGTTTACTTTGGCTGGGGGAGGCTCAATGAAGCTTTGCACTGGTGCGCGCATGCCCTTATATTGAACCCCGATCTCTGGCAAAGCGCCATTATTGTGTCTCGGGCTAATAAAGGAATGGGGCAAATGGAAGCTGCGCAAAGAGGCTTTCAAAGTCTACTCGGGCATTCCATGGGGGATAGTCAGGCACGCTTAGGGCTAGCCGATCTGGCGATGAATCAGTTTGGTAATCCGCTTGGGGCAATTGAGTTGGTCACGCCCTTACAAAAAGATCCTCAACATGCAATGGACGCCAAACTCACTACTTTGATGGCAAGTCTATACGATCGAGATCATTTGCAGGGGTTGCTAAGTGCCAAGACGCTTTCAGAAAAAATTAAATCCTTTGCCAATCAATATTTGCAATTACCACAACTTCAATTACCGTCATTAGTTGATCGAGCTGCTGTATATGACGACCCAAACTACCGCCCTAGAGTAGGACTGATTTCCCCGTTGTTTTGTGTATCACCAGTCTATTTCTTAACGATCGCTGGCTGGCGCCATGTGGCTAAGGGCTGTGATCTGGTGTTCTTTAATCGAGGGCACAAGCAAGACTGGGCAACTGATGCCTTCAAAGAGCTTAGTAGCGAGTGGATTAATGTCCAACATCTGAACGCGACTCAGTTAGCGACGCAAATTCATGCCGCCGATTTGGATGTCTTGTACGACCTAGGTGGCTGGATGGATGCGATCGGTTTGCAGGCCTTATCGAGTAAACCGGCGCGTAAGATGTTCAAGTGGGTGGGTGGTCAAAGCGTAACGACTGGCTTAGATTGTTTTGATGGCTG
>Ga0316227_1004456_pt1 | contig 10506 bp, 12 predicted proteins | sample TBH18019metaG_FD_206012 | JGI IMG/M metagenome (GOLD analysis project Ga0316227, IMG submission 206012) | Freshwater microbial communities from Trout Bog Lake, Wisconsin, USA - TBH18019 | ecosystem: Environmental > Aquatic > Freshwater > Lake > Hypolimnion/Profundal zone | place: USA: Wisconsin... | reverse complement strand
GACGAGATTGGTGTTGATGGTGGCCAAGGTGCTCGAGACGCCGGTGGGGGACAGCAGCTTTATGCTGCCTCCCAACTCGGTGATGAAAATGTTGCCGGTGGCATCCATGGTCAGCGCGGTTGGCCGTTGCAATCCGGTGAGGTTGGTGCCGATGAAATTGCCATAGGGGTCGAACTCCAGGAGGCTGCCGTTGGTGCCCGCGTTTTGATTCAGCACGTAAATATTGTTGGTGGTGTCCAGCAAAACCGAGGCCGGATGGCTGATGCGGTTGGTCAGCAGCGTGGTGGTTTGGTTGTTAAGCAGATTCAGAACCTCCACAGCGTTATTGGCATAATCGGCAATGTACAACAAGTTTCCCGCCGGATTGAAGGCGATGCCTTGCGGCGCGCTGAAGATTGGCAGATATCCCGGTTGCGGTCCCGTCAGACCGGTGCCGGTAACCTCGCGCAGCACGTTGTAATAGACCTCGGTGACATAGACGTTGCCATTTGGCCCCACCAATACTCCGTACGGCTGGCGGGCCTCGGCGCTGCCTTTGGTGGGCGTTCCGGGCCCATCATAATAGCCGGGAAATTGGCCCGACCCGGTTACCCAGAGATTGGAACTGACGCCATAAAGCAAGGTGACGGTGCCCGAGGCATCCACGAGCTTGACTTTGTTATTGCCACGGTCAGCGACGACCAGCATGCCGTTGCCAGCTTTTGAAATTCCTTCCGGCGTGAGGAACGAAGCAAAGGCCGCCGTGCCGTTGGTGTCGCCTCCGCCATGAAAACCGGTGAATTTCGTGGCTGTGCCGGTAAGCGGGTTCATGATCCAAATCCCGTTGTTCCCGGCATCCGTCAGCGCCAGTTGACCGTTGTCCAGCACCGCAATCCCCTGCAGGGAGGTGCCCGCCTGGGAAATCGTGCCGACGGCAATTGTGACGTTGTTGGTGACCACGCGAATCACCTTATTGCCGCCGACAGTCACATATAGGTTATGGTTGCCGTCCATCGCCATCGCGGTGGCATTTACCAAGCCGCTGGCCAGCGCGGGATAAACCAGGGCCACGCCTGAATTCATTTGAACTCCGCTGAGATGCAGGACGGCGCCATCATTGCCAGTGCCTTGATTGAGAACGTAAACATTGGTGGCACTGTCCACCAGTACCGCCAAGGGACGGCTGATGCCGGCCAAGCCGCCGTTGTTGGTGGCGTTGGCAAATGTGGTGGTCACGCTGTTCACCCGGTCGCCGACACTGGAAACCAACCGGATGGCGTTGTTGGTATAATCCGCAATAAACAGAGCGGTGCCAGAAGGATCCAATGCCATGCCGGTGGGCCGGCCAAACATTGCGGTGGTCCACGTATTTCCCTCCACATAACCTGAATAGGGCGGTTTGATACTGCCTCCGCCCAAGCTATAAACCGTGGCGGTGGCGTGCAAACTGCCGCGCGCCAAAAGGGTCGCCGCGAGCATGGCCAGCGCCCCCGCCCAGCGTCTTGAGGACCAAGCCCCTGATTGCCAGGTCCAAGGTTTGAGAACTGTATTTCTCATAAGTCGGTTTCTTGTTTCGCTGAGTCGCTCGAATGGCCTCCGCTTATTTGTTTGGCTTTTGGGTTTCAAATTCGCCGGGTATCGGAGCCGGGTTATCCCAACCGGATTCCGGTTCGGCGCCATCCCACGGCTTGTGCGGATTCATCACGGCCCGCATCGTCCTGGCTTTGGTTTGCAGGAATGTTGTGGCGGATTGTTGGAAATCAGTATCCCGGACGATGGTTGGGGTCAGGAAAATGAGCAGGTCGTCCTTGGTCATGGACTTGCTTTCACTGTGGAAGGCCCAGCCCATTCCGGGAATGTCACCCAAAAACGGCACCTTGGAATAGCTGGCCGTCGGATTATCCTGCACCAAGCCGCCCATCACCAAGGTGTGGCCATCAGGAATCATCACCTCGGAGGTGATTTTGCGCCGGTCGAAAATGGGAATGGCAAAGGTGGTGCTCACCCCGGCGGATCCGCCCTGTTGGGTCACGGTTTCATCACCAAAATGACTGGAAACCTCCGGGGTGACGCGGACCCAGATGTTCGAGTTGGCAGAAATCCGCGGGGTGACGTCCAGAATGGTTCCAATGTTCGAGTAGGTCACCGACGCGCTGCCGCCGGCATTCGCGGTCCCGCCGCTGATGCTCAGGACGGGGAAAGTGCGGATGACTTCAATGTGCGCGGTTTCGTTGTCTAGAGTGACCACCCGTGGAGGGAATCAGACCGGACATGGTGCTGGCCGACCAGCCACCGCCGCCCAGAAGCTGGCTCAAGGCCGTATTTTGAGTGAAGGGCGGGGTGGTCGTGGTGGTGACCGAATGGCCGCCGAAAGTCGTGGTAGAAGTCACCGGTGTGCCGGGGGTGGTCGTGCTGGCAGTGCCGGACACAGTGCCATTGCCAAACGTGACCCGCTGGGCGCTCAAGGTCGAGCTCCAATCCACGCCCCGCTTGGCGGTCGGATTGCTGGAAATCTCAATCAGTTTGGTTTCAATCAACACCTGCTGGGTGGGCTTGTCCAGTTGCGCGATTAAAGTGTCCGCCGAGGTCTGCTCCAGCTCGGTGGCCACCAGCAGCAACTGGCTGGTGCGCACGTCGGCCATCACCTTGCTGCGTTTGTCGCTCAAGACGGATTGCACCGCTTCCGTCATGTTGGAAACACTGGCATATTGCAACTGGATGACGCGGGTGATCAGCGGGGGCGGAGCGGTGGGATCCTTCATGGTAATGCGGTCAATGGCGGTTTTCTTGTCCACCACCAATTGCAGGCTATAGTTGTCCAGCAGCGCCAGCAACGCGCTTTCGGCCGTGATGTTCTCCCAGCGAATGGACAGTTGCGGTTCGGTCTTGATCTGACCATTTTGATCGGGCTGACCAAAGCCAATCTTGGGATCCAGCATGTAGTTGATGCCGGCCTGGCGGGCCAGGTGCTCGATGGCCGTGGTGATGGGCACATCGGAAAATGCAATCAGCGGAATATACTCCACGGCGGGCCCGGCATTGGTGGTGCTGGACGCGGACGGCGGGGCGTTGGTGACGGCGGGGGCGGGCGGGGCCGCCTCCGCGCTGGTGTCCACGGCCGCCGGCCCATTGGTGGTGACGGCCACGCTGGCTGCGGCCATATTTCTGTTGGTCACCGACTGGGCGGCGGGGCTGGTTTGCGCGCGGCCGATCACGACGACAGTCAGGCCGGCAAGCAGCAGGAGGTTGCGAATAATTTTCTTCATGGCGGAATTGGCAGAGGTCTGCGTTTTAAAATGGTGGCTATTTGTTGGCAATGCTGATTTCCCGTCTGGAGCCGTTGATTTCAATCACCGCGGCGGTGGGCCGGATTTCAAGCAGGCGCAAATGCACCCGGCTGCCGCCGGTCAGCACGTCTCCTTCGTCACCCACGGCGAAGGTGTGGTTGTTGATGATCACCATGGCGTGGCCGCGTTCAATGGAGAAGCCTTTGATGGTGATGGCGTTGGCGTCCGCCCGGTTGGTGGTTGTGACGGATTCCTCATATGGGCGGGGGGATTCCGGGAAAAATGGGTCGCGTCCCTCGCGCGGGCTGGCCGGCATCACAAAAACTGAACGGGCGGGGGCGACTTTGGCTGGTTCGGCTTTGGCCGGCTCGGCCTTGGGCGATTCGCCCCATGCCCACGGCACCCCGGCGGCGGCCAGCGCCACGAGCAACGATTGTTTTAGCAATGTGTTCACACTTCTCAATTTGTGGGTTTTACCAAGGCGACAAAGTCCACGCGGAAATTCAGCTTTTCGCCGCCGCTGGGACCCACCCCGGTGGCATCGGCGGCGAGATTGACCACCCGGCAATGTGGGAATTGATTTTCAAAATCGGCGATGAATTTGCCCAAATCATGGTAATAGGCGGTCCCGACGAGCGAGAAGCGGATTTGTTTGTAGGGAAAATTGCTGAGCAATTCACAATCGCTCTGGATGGGCTGGCCGGGCGTGGGAATGTCCACCCGATAAGCCGTCTTGAAACGCCGGATGGTGTCATAGGTCCAGGCATAGAGGTCGCCGGATGCGACATCCTCTTCCAAGTGTTCCAATTGTCGGGCCAGCTCGCTTAAAGCAGCGGTGCTGGCATCCATTTGTTTGATCGTGTCCTTGTAGTTCCTAAGCTTGTGGGTTTCTTCGCCAATTTTCCGGCCCAGGTCGGCATTCGCATCTTTCTGCGGCTGGATCAGCAGAAAATACACCAGGCAAATCAGGCCAACGGTCGCGAGGATTACGCCGATCAACTGATTTCGTTTGGCGGGCGGCAATCGTTTCATGGGGTTCGATCCTTAAGGCGGCATTCCAAAGTGAACATCACATACGGCTTGCTGTCCGACGGTGTCTGCAAGCCGGACAGGGCCGACAGTTTTATGCCATTGGTCTGGATGCAATCATTGAAGTAAGCCTGTTTGAGCAGGGCATCCTTGAAATGTTGCACCTGATCGCCCGGGTTTGGGCTGAAGTCCTTGGCATCCACCATCATGGTGATATGTTCCGTTTGGGCAGCCGGGTGCCCTGGAATGACGCCGAAGCTGTTTGTCTTGGCGGGAACGGCGGCCGTGCCGGTGTAGCTTTGTTCCACGTGCAAATGCGTCAACTGCACGTTCGGCACATACGTTTGCTGGAGGGCGTTCAGCAGGTTGCCCTGCAAAAAACGTGCCGCCGCCAGTTTATCCAGTTCCGCCATCCGATTTTGCAGCTCGGCGATCTTTTTCGAGTTGTTCAGCACCCGCTCGTAATCGGCGCTCTTAGTTTGGATCTCCGCGTCAATTTGATTCAGATGCTGCTTATACACCACGTACGTCAGCCAGATGGAGCTGAACCACACCAGTGACAGCGCCACCAAAAACGCGCCGCCGAAGATGGCCCGTTTCACCGGGTCGCGCCGGCGTAAATCTTCCTCGGCCAGGGCCTCGGCCAGTAAGTTAATGCGGATGGGCATAGTCTCAAAAAGCCGCCAGCGCGGCGCCAATGGCCACGGTCAGTTGCGAACCGATATGGTCCACTTCCACCGCCTGCTGGCCCGGCAGCGCCAGTTGCAGGAATCCCGTTGGGTTCCAGGTCTTGCATTCGAGCAGCAGCTCCGAATGCAGAATCTGCAAGATCATCTCGGAACGGGCTGAGGCGCCGCTCACATAGACTTGGGAAACCGGCCGGTCTTGTTGATGCTCAAAAAAGTCCAGCGACGCCCGGATTTCGCGGCCTAGCGGAATCACTTGCAGTTGCAGCGGGCCTTCCACCTCGGGGGCCATGCCCACCTTGATGCCTTCGGCTTCCGCGTAGCTGATGCCCATGGCCTCCGCCAGTCCGGTCGTTAGTTTGTCGCCCCCGATGTTCACCACGCGCGTCAAGGCCAGTTCCCCGCGATCCAGCACGCAGACCGAAGTGTGCTTGAATCCGATGTCCACCAGCGCCACCGTTTCGGACGCATAAATCTCCGGCAGCGCTTGTTCAAACGTGTTCATGGGGCCGATCAACCCCGGAACCATGCACTCGGCGGTCAGGCCCGCTAGCTGGGTCGCCCGCATGAAATCGTTCACCAATTGCTGTTTGGCCGCCGTCGCCAGCACTTTGAATTTGAACGTGGCGCCAGGGCTGGTCTTGTCTACAGGGGACGCCGCCCGTGGCGGGATGATGTAACAGTCGAACACGTGGTTCGGCAGATCCTGCTGCAGGTAGTTTTTGTGGTTGACCTTGAGTACCTGTCGCATTTCATCCAGGGGCATCTGCGGCAATTCAATCTGCCGCACCATGGCGTCCTCCAAGCCGACCGCTACGATGACGAAGCGGGTAGTGCTGCCCAGCGCCTCGGCGACGGCTTTCAAATGGTCGGCCAGCAATTCGGGCGAAATCTTCTTCTCAAATATGGGTGCATCCAGCAGGGCGTAACGGGTCAGCGCAAGAATTTCGCCCCGGCGCTCAAAGAGCGCCGCCTTGGTGGTGCGGCTGCCCAGATCTACCGCGATCATCTGGGCGCGCTTCTTCCGGCTAAATCCGTTGAGGAATGGCAGTGGCAAAGCCATGTGTATTTTTGTGTTGTTCTACGCTAGCAAGCTACAACTGTCGCGCTCGCAATTCTGTCCTGCGCCGCAGTTTAAGCAGTTGCCGCGCCAAGGTTCCCAGCGGAGGCAAAAAATGCCTAATCGGTAGTTTATTGTCTGAACTCCAGTCGTTCTTGTCTCGAAATTGGCTGGTCCTCAGGCCATTTCCTGCGCCCGCTGTCTTGCCATGTCCAAAAATGCACCCAGCAAGGGGGTCTTTTTGCCTCGCCATAGCGCCCCCACGTTCGCCCCCGGGAAATCCGCCAGCGGCAGGGCGCGCACGTTTTTTGGCCATGGTTTGCCCGGCACGCTCACCGATAAACCAATGCCCAGCCCGCTGGCCACGTAACCTTCCACCAAATCCGCAGAACTGGCCTCAATGGCGGGGAACCACTCCACCCCCAGTTCAGCCAACCGGGCCTGGAAATTCTTGGTCATCGCTTCATGTCCCGGCAGACAGATCAACGGCTCGGCAATTTTGTCCATCTCCCATAGTTCCGTCGCCTGCTGGAAACGCGAGGATTTCTCCACCAGCAGCACCAGCGGCAGTTCCAAAAGTACCAGCGATTGAAAGCCGGCTGGCGGTTTGCGCTCAATCATGGTAAGCACCAAATCCACTTCGTCATTGGCCAGCAGATTTTCCAACTGGGCGGGGAACCCCTCGCGCAGCAGAATCCGCAGACTAGGAAATTTTTTCCTCACGCCGGTCAATAATTGCGGCATGTGATCCCGCAAAACGATCGTGGAGGCCCCAATCCGGAACTGCCGCGCCTGGCCGCCTTGGAGGTCGCCGGCCATCTTATCGAGGTTGGCAAAAAACGGCTGGATGAAGGCGTACAGCTTCTCGCCCGGCGGCGTCAGGGCAAACGGCCGCCGTTGAAAGAGCGTCACTCCCAGGAATTCCTCAAGCTGCGCCACCTGCGCGCTCACCGCCGGCTGCTGGATGCCGTAGGGAATGTTGCGGACGGCGGGCATGATGCCGCCATGCTTGGCGACATAATAAAAGAGTTCAAGATGATGGACATTCACGGTGTTGGTCGGGTTTACGACCGCCATTCTTAACTGCCTGGCCCGGCGGAAGCAATTTCCAAATGCAACTGCCTTTATGCTGACCAGGTTTGGCCGGGGTTGGTGGGGGCGTGCCCAAAAGCAGAAAGCGCGTTTGGAAACCGCCCCGTCCACGCCCCACGGCGCATTCCATTTCCCGCCGCCCTCCAACCCAGGGGGGGTGTCAGACGGTAGGTGGGGGTAAGCGCAGCGACACTCCCGGACCGGGCAACGAAAGGCCCCGCACCCCGGCGGGGTGCCAGAGCCCGCCTGCCAGCAATAATCTGATCGCTGCACGCTCTCAGTCTTCGGGCTTCCTTTGGATGATGGTCCGCCCTCATCCTAGCCCTCTCCCCCTTGAGAAGGAACTGGGTTTGGACGCTTTTGGTGTTTCGACAGACCATCCGGCGTAATCCCGCCACTGGCTCTGCCAAAAACACGGCGCGCATTTCTCCTTCTCCTTGGAGAGAAGGACGGGATGAGGGAGGATGAATCCCCAACTCACATCGGACGCTTATATCGCAGCTTTTGACTTTGCCTGTGTTTCCTTGTTTTCTCGTTGCCGTTATTATCAGCATCGTTTGTATTTTTCGTGAGTGGCGGCAGCGCCGTTGGCTTCTTTGCTGCCATTCGCTTCATGCGTCCTTGCGGTTGTCATCTCTAATGCCGTGTCTCACAGAATTCGCCATGCCATTTTCATCCAGTCTTTGCCGAGCTGCGAGGCGGTTGTGCGGCAGATGGAGTCCGGGGGCATTCCGGTCTCCACTAATTTGAGTCCGGTCCCGCAAGCGGTGCCATTGGCTCATTTGACTTACGCGGTGTTTGCCCAGAAGGACACCAGCGGAGATTTGACGGTTGAGTTCTTGACCGAAGGTGGATTTCCCGTGAAGCATTCAGGCTACTTGTATATTTCGTCGGGCGTTGTTAAGCCGGATTCGATGGAGGATGAGCATTGGCCCTTTAGACACGAGGAGAGACCACGGTGGTTTTACATATCAGATTGAAAACGCAACCGGGCCGTTCAAGCTCGTCCCAGGCGGCAGTGCGTTCACGCGCCGGAATCCATGGGGAAGACAAATTGTCGAAACTGTTGCCGGAGACAAACTTGCAATTTTTCGGCAAGTTGTTAGCTTGGCTTTTTTGAAGAAAACTGGGCCAATCATGAAATGGCTGGGCGGGCTCCTGTTTCCCAAGCAGGCGCCGTGGCAGCAGCGCGCGAGCATGGTTAAATTGCTGTGGGCCATGGCCATCGGCGTCATCACGGGCGCTTTCATTGTGGCCTTCATGTTCTTCGAAGCCAAACGATTTTGATCCCGGTTGAGGTGGTGCGCTCCATTTGACCTGCCTCCGGGGCAAGTGATCATGGGATGATTTTGCCTATTGATCTAAACGATACTGGTGAAGTTTTATCAATTAACGCCGTCCCGCCGGTTGCGGTTAAGCTGGATGTGCAATGAAAAAGCAAGCCCCAACAGATTTTCCGCGGATTGGGACCAGTCCGTCGTCAGTCGGATTCAACCGTTCGCGGAGGCAGGGGTGGGGACAGCTTGTCCCCACGTTTTCAGGTTTGGCCAGGCAACCCCGGGGACGAGCCGTCCCCGCCCCGATGCTTGAATTTGCCACGGGCGGATTGGAAAATTCAACCCTTTGTCTCGCGTTTAACGGCGAAGTAGCACTCGGCCATCAGCACGAAGAAGATGGCGTCCGCCACCCCGAACAATGCGCCGAAAAGGACATGCGGCAGGCCGGTGGTCATCCAATAAAAAATGGCGGTCGAGGCATATGCCAGTTTGTAGAGCGCGCCGATGAAAATCAGATCCGCGTTGCGTCGCAGATCGCCTTGCGCGATCAGCGCGTAGGCCACGCCAAGCACCAGCACGAACGCGCCGAGCAGCGTGAGGTAGCCGCCAAATACCGGCATTTTGTCCGCGATGCCCAGCGCGAGAAAAATCCGCGCCGGAAAAAATGTGAAGGTGATGCCGAGGACGAGATCGTAAATCGCCGCAATGGCAAAGAGAGTCCGATAATACTTTTCCTTGGTGGTGTTCATGGCATAAACTGATACCAGATAGCCCGCACAAAACAAATGAATTCTAATCCAAATCTCCTGTTTGCCTGGCTCTGGATTTTGCTCGGCTTCGTGTCCGGCCTGGGCTTGGGCCTGTTCTTCCACCGGGAAAACTGGTTGGGTGGCTATGGCAGCCTCAAACGCCGCATGTATCGGCTCGCCCATATTTCCTTTTTCGGGCTGGGCGCGGTGAATCTGCTATTTTGGCTGACGTGGCCGAGAATTTCTTCGCCGGAATCGCTGGCCCTGGCGGCCACGGTTGCATCCTGGGCGTTCATCATCGGCGGGGTTACCATGCCATTATGCTGCTTGGTCATGGCGCATTTTCCCAAGACCCACCTCATTTTTGCCGTGCCGGTGGTTAGTTTGATTCTGGGCGGCGCGCTGACGCTGACCGTCCTCGTTCGGGAATCAAAACCAAGCCCCGTCGCTGGCGCGACTCTCAACTCTCAACCTTCGACCCATAGCCTCCCATGAAACGCATCGGATTCATCGCCATGAGCGGCGTGCGCGCTCATAATGCCGAACTCACCGCCCTCGGACTCACCCTCCCGGGCTTTGTGGACCGCAATAAAATCATCGCGTCACTTCCGAGCCTCGGCCTGCTCACACTGGCCGGGCTGACGCCGGAGAAATTCCAGGTGGAGTATCATGAAATTGCCGACCTGAAAACCCTGTCTGACCTGCCGACGGACTTCGATCTGGTGGCCATCAGCACGTTCACCGCGCAGTTTTACGAGGCGTGTGACGTCGCGGATTTTTACCGTGCGAAACAGATTCCGGTGGTCATGGGCGGCATTACCGTCACGTCGTTGCGCGAGCAAGCGAAAGAACATTGCACCAGCGTGGTGGTTGGCGAAGGCGAATTGCTTTGGCCGGAACTGCTCGCGGATTTCGAGCGCGGCGAACTGAAACCGTGCTATGTCACCAACCGGGAATTCGACCTCGCCGACGCGCCCCTGCCGCGGTTCGATTTGCTGGACCCGGAGAAATACAACCGGCTCACGGTGCAGACCAGCCGGGGCTGTCCGCACCAGTGCGAGTTTTGCGCCAGTTCCATTCTGCTGACCTCGCGTTACAAACTGAAGCCCGTGGAAAAAGTCATCGCGGAAATTCGTGAAATCAAGCGCATCTGGCCCAAGCCGTTCATCGAGTTCGCCGACGATAACAGCTTCGTGCATCGCGAGCACTACAAGCGGCTGCTGGCCGCCCTGGCCGGGGAAAATATCCGCTGGTTCACGGAAGCGGACGTGCGCGTGGCCGGGGATGACGAACTGCTCGCGCGCATTCGCGACGCCGGCTGCCAGCAAATCCTGATCGGTTTCGAAA
>Ga0316227_1004451_pt1 | contig 10523 bp, 12 predicted proteins | sample TBH18019metaG_FD_206012 | JGI IMG/M metagenome (GOLD analysis project Ga0316227, IMG submission 206012) | Freshwater microbial communities from Trout Bog Lake, Wisconsin, USA - TBH18019 | ecosystem: Environmental > Aquatic > Freshwater > Lake > Hypolimnion/Profundal zone | place: USA: Wisconsin... | reverse complement strand
TCTCTGCGGCTATCTGGCGGCAGCCGCGCCGGGCCTGGAGCGGGTCACCCTGCAATTGAAGTGGCACCATCAATTCCAGTTCGCCGGCTACTACGCGGCTCAGCAGCAGGGGTATTACCGGGATGCGGGTCTCGATGTGACCCTGGTCGAGGGCGAGCCGGGAATCGATGTGGTCAAGGCGGTCGTCGGGGGCCAGGCCCAGTACGGGGTCGGGAGCAGCTACCTGATGGTGTCCCGCCAGAAGGGAATGCCCGTGGTGGTGCTGGGGGTCGTCTACCAGCATTCGCCCGAGATCCTCATGGCCAGGGCCCGGTCGGGGATCACGACAGTCCAGGATCTGGTTGGCAAACGGGTCATGCTGGAGGACCAGACCGATGAACTCACCGCCTACCTGAAGCAGGAGGGGGTTGCCGAACAATCCCTCCGGATCCTTCCGCACAGTTTCGATCCGAACGACCTGGTCCACGGCAAGGTGGACTGCATAAGCGCCTATTCGACCGACGAGCCCTTCTTCATGGCCAAGGCGCATCAGGATTGCATTGAATTGTCCCCCCGGATGGGCGGCATCGATTTCTACGGCGACAACCTCTTCACCTCCGAGGCCGAACTTCGGGCCCATCCCGCGCGGGCCCGGGCCTTCCTGGAAGCGAGCATGAAGGGGTGGAAGTACGCCATGCAGCACCCTGAGGAAATCATCGACCTCATTGTCTCCCGCTACGGTGAAGGCCGGGGGCGCGCCTACCTGATGTTCGAGGCCCAGAAAATGGTCCCCCTCCTGCAGGCCGGCACGGTGGAGATGGGCTACATGTATCGTGGCCGCTGGCAGCACATCGCCGATACCTACGCGGGGCTCAACCTGCTGCCGAAGGAATTCCCGCTGGATGACTTTCTCTACGACCCGGCGGCCAAAACGCGCCAGGACTACCAGCACCTGCTACTGGCGCTGGTCGGACTGGTGACGCTCGGTGTTGTCCTCGGCGGCACCTCCCTGGCCTTTTTCCGGCTGAACCTGCGCCTCAAGAAGGAGATTGCCACCCGGGTCGCGGTGATGGAAGAGAAGGCCAGGCTCGAATCCCAGCTGCAGCACGACCAGAAGATGAAGAGCCTGGGCGTCCTGGCGGGCGGGATCGCCCATGACATGAACAACGTCCTGGGCGCCATCCTCGGTTTCGCCGAAGCCAACCTCGAAGGCCAGGCCCCCGGCACCCGGATCCACCATGCGCTCGAGACCATCGCCAAGGTCGCCACCCGCGGAGGGGAACTGGTGCGGAGTCTGCTCAGCTTCGCCCGGCAGAGTCCGGCCGAGGAGCGCGAGGTGGATCTGAACGCGCTGCTCAAGGAGGACGTGAAGATCCTGTCCCACACGACCCTTTCCAAGGTGAGCCTGGAACTCGATCTGGATCCTGGCCTGCGGCCCATCCGGTGCGATCCGAGCGCCTTGACCAATGCCATCATGAATCTTTGCGTCAATGCCGTCGACGCGATGGGCGGACAGGGTCAGCTAACTTTGAGGACCCGGAACGCGGCAAACGGCACGGTAGAGATCCAGGCCCAGGACACCGGCTGCGGGATGGCCAAGGAGGTGCTGGAACGCGCCCTGGATCCATTCTTCACCACCAAGCCCGAAGGCAAGGGCACCGGCCTCGGGTTGACCCTGGTCTACGGGGTCGTCAAGGCTCACAGGGGCCAGATGGAGATCCAGAGCGAAGTGGGGAAGGGCACCACGGTGACCCTCCAATTCCCGGCCTCCACGCATGGATCCACCGGAGCCCAGGCCAGGTCCAGCCCCTCCGGGATACCCTCGCAGTGGACCATGGAAGTGCTGGTCGTGGATGACGACGAGTTCTACCGGCTGTCGATCAAGATGATGCTGGAAGCCCTCGGGCACCATGCCACTTTCGCCTGGAGCGGAGAGGATTCCCTCGCGCTGATCGATGGAGGGTTCAAGCCAGATGCCGTCCTGCTGGATTTGAACATGCCTGGGCTCAGCGGTGCCGGGACCTTGCCCCTGCTCCGGGGGAAGCTGCCCCGGGTACCGGTGGTGATCGTCACCGGCCGTGCGGATCAGGCGGCCATGGACCTCGCGGGCTCCCAACCCCTCGTCGCCCTGATGCCCAAGCCCTTCACCATGGAAGTCCTACAGAAACAGCTTGCAGCCTTCGCCGGAGCTGCAGGCGGCCACCGGGTGTAGTCCGGGCTCCAGACCAGAGGAGGGCGGCTTCACGAGTGAGGAACCGGCAAGGCCATGGCCGCCTTTGGCGGCGGCCATGGCCTTGAATGTTGGACGGGTTACCCCGGCCGGTTCAGTTTCAGTTGGCCACCTCGAATGAGACCGGCGACTTGGCGCTACCGGCCGGAGTGGCCAGCTCGATCAGGCCGGGCAGCGCTCCTTCAGGTACCGTGGCCTTCACTTCGGAATCGTTGATCACCTTGAAAGGCGCATCGCGGCTCCCGCCGAAAAGCACATGGGTCACCTTGCCGAGGTTGGTGCCATTGATCGTCACCTGGCTGCCGACCGGGCCACTTTCCGGCATGATCCCGGAGATCAGGCTGGGCCCTGCGGACCTCCGTTCCGGTTGCACAGGCGCGCCCAGGGCATCCGGTGCCGAGGGGGCCTGGAAATCCTGGAATGGGGAGCTCTGGGCCTGGTTGCCCAGGATGTCGTCGAATCGCTTGGACTCGGCGAAGGCCATGCTGGTGGTCAGCGCGGCACCTGCGAGGAGGAGGGAGGTGCGGAAGGATAGGGTACGAATTGTCATGGTGTGCCTCTGATGTATGGGTTGGAAACGACCATCCCGTGATAGTTGACGGCTCTCTGAGCAATAAGACAGGAGATCTGCCTTCGTAGCAGGGATCCGGTTGCGGCTCCTCCAACCCCCTGACTGGGGTGCGGAAGAAGCTGCAGGTGCTTCACTGAAGCGGACTGGGCGGCTTGAGCCCTTCAAATCGGCTTCAGATGTTGGCCCAAGGGGTGCCGTACAAAGCACGGACCGCCTTCTCATGGGCTGTGGGGCAGGCGGCTGGCACCGTGTTCCAACGAAATCACCAGGGCTTGCCATTCTCCAGCGTGAATGAATGTCATGGAGGCCGAAATCGGACGACTGCCTTGAAACGCGCTCACCACCGATTCCAACCTAGTCAATTTACGGCACGGTATCGGAGAAGTCAAGGTTATTGCAAATCTCAATGTAAGTGACCCCAGCCCATGGCTTCCGGATGGCGCAGCGCATGGCCAGCGACAACCCACCGCGCAAATGCGCGAGTGTTCCTCCCCCGGCTTGACGATGGGACTTCTGCAAGGGTGGCCACTTCCATCCGATCTCGAGGGTCGAGAAAAAAAGACTAGCGACAACGAAACAATGTTTTGTTACCCTTTATGGGGGAGGAACGGATCCATGCCTGGGGACCTGAAAGAGATTTCGAAAAAGGAACTCCTGGAAGTCACGGGCATTTCCTATGGCCAGCTGTACCGCTGGAAGCGGAAGGGCCTGATTCCGGAGGCATGGTTCGTCAAGCGGGCCGCCTTCACCGGGCAGGAGACCTTCTTCCCCCGGACCGAGATCCTGGAGCGGGTGGAGCGGATTCAGGGCCTCAAGGAGGAGATCAACCTGGACCAGCTGGCCGATCTCCTGTCGCCCCGGCCGTCCAGCCTCCGGTTGTCGGCGGAGCAGGCGCTGGTCAAAAACATTGTTTCAGGCCCGGGTTTGGAACTCTTGGCCCGGACCCTGGGGCCTGAGGATCCGCTGGACTTCGACCAGCTCCTCCTGGGACGGATCGTGGGCGGCCTGCTGGATGCGGGCGACCTGGGACTCGAGGAAGGCGCCCTCCTGCTGCGGGCCCTGGCCGCCTGGGCCCACCCGGGGCAGGGCCGGGCGTGGATGCTGCGCAAGCATGGCGTCGGCTTCTGCTTCCTGGCCCTGGGCGAGGCGTCCCCGGACCCGGAGGCCAAGGTGTTGGCCCGGATCGATCTTCCCGCCCGGGCGGCGGAACTCAAACTGGTGCTGGAAGGAGGCAAGGCATGAGCACGACCACGGAAAGCGATCTGAAGGTCATCGGTGAAACCACGCTCCCCGGGGGATCCTATCGAGACCTGTCGGTGATGGGCCGCCTGCGGCTGGAGGGGGATGTGGCGTGCCGGTCCTTCTCCTGCATGGGGGAAGCCCGGGTCGCCGGAGGCCTCACCAGCCAGCGGACCAGCATCGTGGGGGAGACCGAGGCGGCCGGGCCGGTGGATGCCGGCGACTTGTCCGTTGTCGGCCAGATGAAATGCCTGTCCACGCTCCGGGTGCGTGCGCTGAGCTGCACGGGCAAGCTGGACGTGCACGGCCGGGTGGACGCGGAGAAGGTGCGGGTCATGGGAGAGATGAACGTGCGGGGGGATTTCAACGCGGACGAGTTCCGCTCCGTGGGCGCCTTCCACATCGACGGCCTCCTGTCCGTGGACCACCTGCGGGTCGAGCCCTACGGCCCCAGCGAGGCCCAGGAAATTGGCGGAGGCCGCATCGAGGTGCGGCGCCGGGGCGGCTTCCTGGGGAGCCTGCCGGTGCTGGGCTGGATCCGGGAGCACCTTTTCGGAGGGCTCGGCGCGAAGCTGACAGCCCAGGTCATCGAAGGGGACGATGTCCACCTGGAGGACACGGAGGCGCGGATCGTGCGGGGAACGCGGATCTCCATCGGCCGCGGCTGCCGGATCGGCATGGTGGAGTACCGGGAAACCTTCCACGCCGACGCGGACGCAGTGGTGGGGGAGGCCCGCCAGGCCAACTGAAGAAGACGCCATGACTGACGTTCAGGGAATCATGGCGGACCTCATGGGATGGATGGAGTATTAAGTCGTCATCAGGATTTTGACGATCATGAACCCGTCCTGGTATTACCTCTCCACCAAACGCGCCTTCGACCTGCTGACCGCCATCCTGTTGCTGGTGCTGCTTGCCCCTGTGCTGTTCGGGATCTGGTTCCTGGTGCGCCTGAAGATGGGGCCACCGGCCTTGTTTCGCCAGGAACGGGCCGGGCTCCATGGGCGTCCGTTCCATGTATTGAAATTCCGGAGCATGAACAATGAACGGGATTCCCAGGGCCGGCTGCTGCCGGATCTTCAGCGCATCTCGCCCCTGGGCCGGTTCCTGCGCCGGTCGAGCCTGGACGAACTGCCCCAGCTTTGGAATGTGGCCAAAGGGGAGATGAGCCTGGTGGGGCCTCGGCCTCTCTACGTCGACTACGTGCCCCGGTATTCCGACCGGCAGCGGCGTCGCCTGGAGGTGAAGCCTGGGATCACCGGCCTCGCCCAGATCAGCGGGCGGATCAACCTGGGCTGGAGCGAACGGCTGGGCCTGGATGTGGACTATGTGGAAAAGGCCAGCCTGACCGTGGATTTCGTGATCCTCATGCGTACCCTGAAGAAGGTTCTGGTGACGGAAAACGTATCTGACACCGGCGTCGACCCCACCCGGCAGTTCCAGGGCGACGGCCAACCCGGTGATGACCGGAAACCCCTGGTCCGAAAGGATCCCCGAGAGGGTGTCAACCAGCGGCCGCCTTCTTGACGGAGCGCGCCGGCACGCCCACCACGGTGTCGCCCGGCGCCACGTCGCGGATGAGCACGGCCCCGGCACCGCTGATGCTGCCTGAATGCATGGTGACGTGCGCCAGGATGCAGGTGTTCAGACCCGTGACGCAGTCGTCTTCCACGATGCCGAAGCCAGCGATCCGAAGTCCCGGGGAGAGGAAATTGTAGGCGCCCACCTGCGCGTCGTGGCTGATGGAACTGCAGGCGCCGACGATGGTGAACTCACCCACCGTCAGGTTGCAGGTCAGGGCCGAACCCGGCTGGATCACCACGCCTTCTCCCAGCGCCACACTGGGCCCCACGCAACTGAAGGGGTGGATGACCGGGGGAAACCGGAGGTGCCCGCCCATGGCCCGCAACTGGGCCACCACCTGCCGCTTGGTCTGGGCCTGGCCGATGCCGATGGCCACGTTCAAGGGTCCAGGGTGCGACCGGGCCCACGCCAAGGGCCCCAGGACCGGCCAACCGTCCACGGTCTGCCCATGCTTGCCGGCATCGTCATCCAGAAAGCCCAGTAACCGATCGCCGGCGACCCGGGCAGCGGCGGCCACGGCCGCACAGATCTGCCTGCCTTGCACCCCGGCGCCAACCACGACCCATTCATTTGTCATCCGATCCCCCTGGATTCGGTTACGGGCAGAATGATTCATAAGCATCGGGTTGCCTCGGCAAAAGGCAAGATGAAAAGATGAAAAGGCCAGCGGTGCAAAATTTAGCTTTAAAATGATATGGGAATTATTCTTGACAGCTCAAGCTACTAACTGAACATTACATGTGTTTGCTGGGCTGCCAATGAGACAATCATCCACTTTGAACACTGAATTGCTTACGCCTGACGATCCCCGCTGGCTTCAGGAACTGGGCAAGGCAAAGCATGACATTTTCCACATGCCCGGCTACCTAAGGGCCTGGACCGCTGCCAAAGGGGGCGAACCGCTGCTGTATTCATTTGATGCTGGCGCCTATGGAATGCTGGTGCCCATGATCCGCCGCTCACTCGGTTCATTCGGTGCCCGCTACAAGGGGTTCCATGACGCCGTGTCACCCTACGGGTATTCCGGGCCGATCTACTGGGGCGATTGCCGGCCGGAGCGGCTGGAGGAAATGAACCGGCAATTCGCGATCCATCTGCGAGAGGCGAATTTCGTTTCGGTGTTCCTCCGCCTGCATCCGTTTCTGGGCGCATCCGATGACATGCTTGCGGCCCTTGGTTCGTTCGGCGACCTCAGACACCAGGGGCCGGTGGTCTACATGGACCTTCGGGACCCAGAGGGCAGTTGGATTGGAATCAATCCCGGGAATCGAAGGGCGATCAAACGGGCGCTTCGTGTCGGTTGCGCGGTCACGTTCGACCGGTGGGAAACCTTGGACCAGGTCGTGACCGCCTACGAGGAAACCATGCTTCGTCATGAGGCCGCTGACGACTATTTCCTTCCGCCGGAGTTCTTCCTGCAGCTCAGGCGCTCCACCCATCCCCATTTTCATCTGGCCACCAGCTACGATGGCCAGGGTTCCGTGACCGGCGGCGTGTTCTTTTCGGAAATCGGCGGATTGATCCAGTATTTCCTGACCGGCACCTTCAGCGCGTTCGCCGCCCTTTCCCCCGGCAAGCTGCTGGTCAACGCCTTGCGCCTATGGGGCCTCGAGCGGCACTGCCACACCCTGAATCTGGGCGGAGGCCTCGGCGCCCGGGAGGACAGCCTCTTCACCTTCAAGATCCGGCTTTCCAAATCCACCGCCGCCTTCCACACGCTGAGCAAGATCATCCTGCCGGACATCTATCGGGAGCTGGACGGCGGCGTGGAGCATGATGCGAGTTTCTTCCCCGGCTACCGGCGACCGGCCAACGCCTCTTAAGCATCAGGAACGCGAAGAATCATATCGTCTGGGTGACCGAATCGATCGAGATGGCCAGGACCGCACGAGCCCAGGCGAACCGCGATTTCATGGCTTCCAGTTCAGGCCCGGTCGACAGGAACTTGGCGGTCCCCTTGATCAGGAAGCCGGTGCCAGGGCCGTGCAGGCCTTCCACCTTGCTGCTGCCCAGGGTCACGAGCACCTTGTCGTTGGCCGCGATGTTGGCTTCCGTCTGGTGGAAATAGCCGGCTGGCACCAGCAGACGGCCATCCTCCGAGACTCGGGTGTAGTTGTTCCAGGTGTTCACCATGTGCGGCCCGTCCGGACCCAGGGTGGCAATGGCGATGACGCCATCCTTCTTGAGGACTTCGAGCAATTTTTTTGGGATTTCCATCATCTGTCTCCTTTATTCCTGCCAATGCAATCAACCAGCCAGGTTTTCCCACCATCCGCTCAGCGGCGGATCATCCTGTCCTTCTTCCGGTCCTGAAACCATCCTTCCGTCGCCACCGCGAACGCCTTGGGCGCTTTGCACGAGTATTCGCACACCAGGTCCGCCACGGACTTGGAAGCAAGAAAAGCCTGCAGGTTGCTTTCGGCCTCCTCCATGAACGCATGGATCCGGCAGGGGCCCGTGACGGCCCAGCCCGGGGGCGTCGCCCCAAACAGCGCGCAGTTCTGGCGGATCTCCGCGCAGGCGAACAGGGAGCGTCCGGGATCAACGGCCTTGAGCACCTCCATGACGGGGATGTCCTCCGCGGGCTTGGCCAGCACAAAGCCGCCGGAGATGCCTTCGGTGCCCTTGACCAGATGCGCCCGCTTCAGCCGGGTGAAGATCTTGGCCAAGAAGCGCTCCGGGAGCTTCTGGTAGCCCGCGAGGTCGCTGATGCTCAGGGGCGCGGATTGCGTCGCCAGGATCAACATCGAGTGGAGCGCGTACTCGGCTCCGGCACCATACATGGAAGAACTCAAACTACCACCCCGTGAGTCGTAGTTTAAAACGGGCTCAACCGGGGGTCAAGCTCATTCTGAGCAGCCCTCTTCCTGGAACACCCGGACCGCGCTACTCCATTCGCCCGCCTGGCCAAACGGCCGGCAACTCCATCAAATGGGCCCCGAACCGGTCGCGCGTGGATCGGATATCCGGGGAATCAGCGGGAGCGGCCGTGAGCCGGTGGCCCTGCCGGCGGCGGGCCTGGAATGGCCGACAGTGGACCGTCCCGCGCCCAATGGCCGGACCTTGCCGGGGAAGTCCCGCCTGGCCAGTTCCGCGTTGTCCCGGAACACCGTCTCCAGGTTCATCGACTTGGCCTTGCTCACACTCAGAGCGGGCGGCGCGGGCCAGTCCAACCCGTCCACTTCCTTCAGCATCTGTACCAGATTCTGGAGCCGGGTCCGCGTCACCGGGTCCTGTTCAAACATCAGGTCCAGCTGCACCAGGGCCATCTGCACGAATCCGTCGTAGTCCTCGGCCTGGCACAGGTCCACCAAGGTATCTCGCAGGGGGCCGTTATCCCCGTGGATGCGAAATGAACCTGGCCGCGTCGACACTTCCTCACTCCCGCAAGGCTTCCAGCATGCGGCAGGACGGTGCTGCCGGTCAATCCGGGATCTCGGCCTCCACGAGCAGCTTCAGCAGCGTCAACGATTCCTGCCAGCCGAGATAGCAGGCCTCGGGCGGAATGAGCGCCGGGATGCCCTCCTGCACGATGTTCAGCTCGGTCCCCACCGAAACTGGCTTCAAGGAAATACTGGTCTGCATTTCCCCGGGCAGGTTCGGGTCGTCGAAGGCGTCGGTGTGCCGGATGCGTTCGTTCGGCACCAGTTCGAGGAACTTCCCGCCGAATGTCTCGTTGCGGCCCGAGGAGAGGTTGGTGAAGGACATCTTGTAGGTGCCGCCGACCCTGGCCTCCAGGTGGTGCACCTTGCCGGTGAAGCCGTTCGGCGGAAGCCATTTGGCCAAGGCGTCGGGATCCAGGAAGGCCCGGTAGATCTTTTCAGGTGCCGCGCGCAACACACGATGGAGTCGGATGGTGCTCATGTCTCCCTCCGGGGGAAAGGTATCTGCCGGGGGGGATGCCGTCAATACCCCGACCCCTGCGCATGAAGAACTTGAAAAAGGGTGAAAAGGATCTATTTTCAGAGACGCTCTGACAGACTCCCTGTTTGTTCGCGCTCGAGGAGGCGACCTTGAAAGACCAGACTGAAGTGTCGACAAGTGGCATCCTGCTCAGTTTCCTGGCTGGCGCCGTCGTGGGCGCCGTGGTGGCGGCCCTGGTCACCCCCAAGTCGGGCCCCGAGAACCGCAGGGACCTCCTGGAACTCGGCCGGCGCGCCAAGGACAAGGCCAAGGCGGTGACCGAGCAGGTCGGCGAAGTCCTGGCCAAGACCAAGGCCGAGGCGACCCAGACCATGGCCGACCTCAAGCGCGGCATCATGGAGGCGGCGCGCGGCGAGCAGTCCTGAACGGCGGCTACTGGGTGGCCTTCCAGGCCTTCAGGGCGGCCAGGGTATTGGCCACGTGCTGATCCGGCTGCAGGTTGGTGTAGGTGTATAGCACCCGCGCGTCGGGGGTGATGACGTAGGAGGTGCGGTTGGCCCGCTGCGGGTTGGCGGGCAGGATCGCGTCATAGGCCTTCATGATGCTCTGGTCGGGATCGGCCGCCACCGGGAACTTGCCCCGGCATTCGCTCACGGAGAACTGGTTGAGCTTGTCGATGGCGTCGTGGGAAACGCCGATCACCGTGGCGCCCAGCGCCTTGAACTGGTCCACCGCCTCGGCGAAATCGTGGGCTTCCGCGGTGCAGCCCGGGGTGAAGGCCGCAGGATAGAAATACAGTACGACCGGTCCCTTCGCCAGGCTCGCGGCCAGGGAGAAGGTGGTTACCTGGCCGCCCTGGGAGGCCTTGGCCTGGAAATCGGGCGCCTGGTCCCCCACTTTCAGGGCCGCGACCGCCGGAGCGCCGGCGAGGACGGTGGCCAATGCGTCCTGAATCCGTGAGGAATCTGTAAAATTGAATATTTAACATTGTACTATTTCAGTGTTTAGTGGATGATTATCCTTGAGCTCAACCTCCTATGAGCGATGAGGTTGAGA
>Ga0316227_1004444_pt1 | contig 10534 bp, 11 predicted proteins | sample TBH18019metaG_FD_206012 | JGI IMG/M metagenome (GOLD analysis project Ga0316227, IMG submission 206012) | Freshwater microbial communities from Trout Bog Lake, Wisconsin, USA - TBH18019 | ecosystem: Environmental > Aquatic > Freshwater > Lake > Hypolimnion/Profundal zone | place: USA: Wisconsin... | reverse complement strand
TTCACATTGTCCTTGCTGCCAATCTGCTTGTACAACTGCGCCTGCACCGTATCGGCATGGCTGCTGTTAACCAGTGGAACCTGATAGTTGTACAACGTATTGCCCGCAAGATTCGGCGCTGGATAGAAATGCAGATTGAGTATGTTCTGCGCCACGCTGCTGATGCAGGCCGAAGGAATCACATTCCCCGCAAACTGAGCCGTGCCTGCATTGATTGCACTCTGCGTCAACCCTTTGCCAAGTAGTGCGCTGTTGCAATTCGGCGATATCGTCGCCATGTCGGAAGGTACATAGATCGACGTTACATTCGGTGCTTGCGACAGATCCCCGCCAAACTCCTGGGCCGTCGGTACCAGCGTCGACGCCGTAGAATCGTTCTTGTTTTGTGTCCGCGTATAGGAAATATAAAAATAGGGTGCGCGCGCAGGCGGCAGTAAATGGGGTATCTTCAGCGGACCCCCAAACGTTACTCCCCCCGTCATATCGTTGTAGGCAGGCTTCGCAGTGTCTGCCCCGCCCAGGGAATACGACTTGGCGTCGAGCGCCGAGTTCCTCAGAACCAGGCTCAGGCCGGTGGTGTAGAGTGACCTTCCTCCATTGCGATTGTTGCCGAACGCCTGCGACATCGAGTACTGAGAAGTCGCCGCATTGTTTACGCTCCCATTAATCAGGAACCCATCATTGGCCTGCTGTGCTGTTGCGTCCTGCACCGGTGCAACCTCTGCCGGTGCTGGTGAAGCAGCGCTGGCATCCGTCTTCTTTGCCGCTGTGCCCTTCTTCGTTGTCGTAGTAGCCGGTGTTGTGCCTGTAGCGGGTGTCGCTCCCGCCGTCGCACCCGTGCTCGCCGTCCCTGAACTCGATGCTGCCGTCACGCTCGTACTTGCTGCCGCCGTAATATCCACCACTACCGGCTTGGTCGCTGCACGCATCTCGTCCAAGGTCAACAACTTCATCTCGAACGCGCCCGCTGCTGCATTCGGCGCTACCGTCACCTCCTGCTTGATCGGCGCAAAGCCCGTCATATCGATCTGAATCGTCCACGTTCCGTCCGCCAGATCGGGAAACGAGTACAGCCCCTGTGTATCGGTGATTGCCACCGCCGTCTTGTTTCCCTGCGTCGCCGTCACCTTAACCGTTGTCCCCGGCACCGGCAGCCCGCCAAACGTCACCTGGCCGTGATACTCCGACGCCGCCGCCAGCACGGCTACGCTCAACCATGCAAACGCCCACACCAGTAGACGCTTCCTTACCCATCCAGGCCTACGCACACTCCGTCGGATCTTCACTCGCACCGTCTTTCTTGAGCTTGTTATCTATCACTACGCATAAACCGTTCCGCAGGTTCCATGAGTGTTCTCGCGCAGAGAGAAAAATCACGGTGGTTGGAAGATTTCATCTCTAAGACGTTTACCGATTCAGCTTGTTTGCAATGATACCGATTTTTTATCCTTCACAGTTCTCATCGCCTTGTTTGTCATTCCATTTCCGTTCATCATTCTGGCGCAGCCAGAATTGCTGTCGTTGCCTTTGCCCTCGTTTGTCATTCCCGTAGGGAATTTTCATCCATCTTCGCTAGTCCTCGCTCGGCCTCTCCACACTATCTACAATCAGTTGTTGCACCGGCCCTCTTCCCGGCTCCAGCTTCAACCCAAGCTGCTTCTGCAGCGCGGTAAATATGTCGGGGCTGCGTGCTTCTGTGGCGTTGCCCTGCGCATCGGGGGCCGCACTGATCGGCTGATATGAAAAGTCCAGCGTAAAGTTGTACACCCCCGTCAGCCCTGTCTTGTCGATCACCGGCCGATCGAGCGTGTACGCGAAAACATCGGACTTCTGGAACTCCGCCATGTCCATCCGCTGAAATACCGTCAGTGCCCGTTTGGCGTATCGCGCATCGTCATCCCTGGGCCCGTGTAGGCCATGCTCGGATCGCCCGGTGAATGGAAGTTGTACGGGCTCATCTCGCCCGGCTTGGCCTCCGTCATCTTCAGCCCGCCTTTCGCAATCACCAGGTTGTATACCGGCATCTCAACATCCGTAAAATGGCACACCAACTTGAAGCGCTCCGCCAGCACCTTACGCAACACTACACGCCGAGCCTCTTCGTTCAGTTTGTGCCACGCGTCCACATCCTCCGCGGCTACCTTCGCCCGTATGTCATAGTGGTCGGTCCCGTACCACTTCGGAACGACCGGATGCTCCGGCTCTCCCCAGCGGTGGCCCAGATGGTAAGCCCAGCGCACCATGTCGTCCAAGGTAAAGTTATCGGCCGTGAGTGTATCGCCCTCAGGCAGCGTCCTCACCCCGTAGCTGGAGGAATCTGGTCCACTCGGCTTGATGGTCACTACATCAAACGTGATCCCCATCGTCGGATCGGCCGCCGCACTGCCTTCGCGGTTGCCGCCGCCGCATTTGGCGAGCGGTGTACTGCACTCTGCGTCAGCGCATGACCACATAGAGCAATCCATACCGTTCCCAGCAGAAACATCCTTTGGCCCAGGCGTGCTGCATCTTCATTCATCGCTATTGTCTTCTTTCGGTTTCCTTGTTGGACGCACTCAAAGAAAATCCGTACCGCGCATTAAATTAATTCTCCGTCGGCTTATCAATATGGTCGATCACAATGGTCTCCGTCGGTATCTTGATCGGCTCCAGCTTCAGCCCAAGGGCCCCTATATCCCAGAGCTCATTCGGCGCGGGTATCGCGTTCAGCGACACCGCCCCATTCTGCTCTTCACTCATGTCGATCCGCTTCAGCACAAAATCGTACTTCCCCGTCAACTCCGTCTTGTCCTCAACCGGGTGTCCCGGCGATGCTCCATCCAGATGATGAGCGAGCTCCGCCAACGAAGTGCCATAAAAAGTATTCTCAATCGTCCCGCCCCGCGTAGTGCCAACCATTACCCCACCGTCTGGAAGCGGCATGCCGCTGGGCATCGGCTCACCGACTTTCATCTCATTCATCTTCGGGCCGCCTTTGCCCACCACTAGCGCATAGCCGGTAATCTCCGCTGGAATGCGATGCACCACCAGCTTGCATCGCTCCGCCAGCATCGCCTGCAACATCGCCTACATCATCACCTTTGGCTGCTTCAAATTGTTCTGACGCTGCCACTCGGCCACATCCGCCGGGGCCACCTTGGCCACAATGTCGTACTTCTCGCTCGTCATCCATGGCTGCATTCCTTGTATCCGCTCAGGGCTGTAAACTTCGCTCGGAATATATGCATTCTTGACTGTCACCCAAAGCCCAATCCCCCACGCCCGATAGCCATCTGGCAGCATCTGTACCCCGCCCCACGGACTCCCCGGCGCGCTTGGACGAATCGATACCACATCAAATGCCATCGCCTTCGCGGGTACCCCTGATCTCGCGTTTGAGACCTGGATTGCTGCCGCACTTGTCTGCGCGACACTCATCCGCCCCACCAGCACCAACCACACAAACGCACTTAACCACCATATCCATCTTCCCTGCAAACCTCTGGCCCGATACTTCTGCGTCATTCTGTCCCTTCTCTTTCTTCTTTGCCAAGCTTAATTCTCCGTCGGCATCTTCTCTGCGCTGTCCACCACCAGTTGCTCGATGGGCGCCTTGCGAGATTCCAACTTCAACCCCAGCTTTGACAGTGAGTCAGATACCGTCACGCCGCTACCACCTGGATCGGACGCTTCAGGTCCTGCTGCGTTATTAGCAGCGCCACCGCTGCTTACTCCCGCCTGAGCGCTGGCTTGCGCAATCATGTCAGCTAGTGAAAAATCCATCGATATCTCGTAATTCCCCTTCAAATCGGTCTTGTCCAACACGGGCCGTCCGCCTCCCGTCGCACCACCCATCGACATCATGATCTGCGACAGCATGTCCGCCAGCGTCGCCATGGTCGACTTGCTCGAGGTTACATGCATCGTCATGGTCTTCATGTCCAGACTGTACGTAATAATCCCCTTGGTCCCCATGTTCATGGTTCCGCCCATGCCATTCTTATCCATCGTCATTCGCGCCGGTCCATCGGCAGTGTCCACCTGCATTTCGCCCGCCTTCAGCGGTACATCCAGGTCCAGTGGCGGTGCGTCACCGGGAGACTCCTTCATCTTCGGCCCGCCCTTACCCACCACCAGAGCCATCACCGGATGATCCTGTGTCACGCGATGCAGCTTCAGCTTGAACCGATCCGTCAGCAGAGCCTGTAACATCGTTGCCGCATCGTCCTTGCTCGAACCTTCCGGCATGCGGGCCGCAATGTCGAAGCGCTGCGCGTCCGTCTTGTTCATCCAGTCCGGTGCAGTAATCTGATAGTCCTTGACCTTGTACGCCACCACAATCAGGTCTTTCAGTCTCTGATAGTTGTACTCAGCGCGCAGTCCGTTGACGTGAGCGCCCCAGTTCGGCATCTTGCCCGCCTGCATATCCGCCGCCACTTTCATCATGTCCACCGTAGCCGAAGGCCGAACGATGCCACATCAAACGTCAGATTGCCCGCCGTGCTCGCTGTCGCAGCGGGGACAGTGGTCGCTGCGGCTGCCGTCGGTGCGGGCAAGGTTACAACCACCTGCCCCTGCGCAACCACCGCGCCCAGAACCATCCACGTCGTCGCTGATAGCAATAAGCCGAAACTCATTCTACGTGCAGTAAATTTGTCCATGACATTCCCCATCCTATGCTTGCAATACGTTCTATGTTTCAATAAGTTCCTTATTTAAAGCCATGCTTGCTTATCGAATAAACGATGAACGCCATGACTCCGCCAAACCAGACCGCAAACCATATCCGAAACTCCCGACCAGTCCCAAAACACGATGCGCGGCCGAAAGGCGTCTTCCAGCTTCCATCCGGTCGCAGTTCGCGGCCCAGCACTTTCATCTCCTGTATCCCGCGGAACATTACGATCATGCCGTATCCCCACACTGCGAACTGGGAAGCCACCGCAAGCCAACGCCACACCGGTGCCGGATGGTGAGCCGGGGAGGACACAGCATGCAACAACGCAACGCACAGTAAAACCACAACCATGTACCACTCAAAAAGGATTCCGGATATTCGCATCCAGAATCGCCTCGAAATCTCGTGTAGCCGGTAGTGCTCTTCCGCCCGTTCCGCCGGCAGCGGCCAGCTCAGCTTTACCATTGCCATCTTGCCGGGAATCATTCCCAGCGCCACCCAGGTAAGCTGCAGCGGTGTCTCCCAGTCGAAGTGCCGGGCAGGGTTATGCAGCAGCAGACACCAGCTCAGCGCCACCAGGGCCACCGCCAGCACCTCCGCCGGCCATGAGATATAGTCGCTCATCCGCCGCGACTCCAACGCCAGGGCCATCGGCCGCACTGGTGGGTTCACTCCCAGCTTGTGCCGCGTCCACGCATGGTATCCGAACATCGCCGGCACAAACACCAGTGCAAACCCTCCCACCCACACCGGAGTCATCTCCCATCGCCGCATGACGATAATCGCTCCCAATCCCACCCCAAGAAAACCATAGAGCGCCACCACCATCGCATGGAAGCCCGCCATCCAGTTCCTGCCCGGCCCCTCGTAAAATCCAGCCGGAACCTCTATGCCCAGAAAATATCCCCGCCCGTTCTGTAGCGGCAGATTCCATAGCTGCTTCACCAGTGCGTACACAAGCACCGGCACAATCACACAAATAATGAAGATAAATATCCCGACTGCATTCGGTGCACTCATCGAGTGCCCCCTTTCTGTTGTAACTGCGCAAGCTGCTCCCGAACGGTCTCCACAATCTCACGGCCTGTCAGTCCACTCAGCACCAACTGGGTCAGCGCCGTTTGCAATGGTTTGTAGAGTTCCGCCTGCCCAACCGGCCGCGCGCTCCGCGACGAGATCACGGCCCCCGCCCCATGCCGCACCGTCACGAACCCCTCGTCCTGTAGCTGCCGGTACGCCACCGCGACGGTGTTCAGGTTCACGCCCAGGTCACCCGCCACCTGCCGCACTGAAGGTAGCGTCATCCCCTCGCGCAACTCGCCGCGCGCAATCAAGTCCTTGATCCCGTCCGTGATCTGCTGGTAGATCGGTCGTTTGTCGTTTTCTTGAAGGGTCAGGAACATCGCACTTCCTCTGTCTGCTGTATGTGTACATCATACACTTTCCGCAGTCAAGAGGTTTTGTAGATATGTTTCCTGTCGGGACGATTACTGCGTCTCGCTGAACGCCGCATAGCTGTGTGGCTGGATCATGATCGAAAAATTCATCCGTCCCGGGCTCGCGCTCTGCCGTCCCCCAGGTCCTCTGCGAGGCGCTGGCGCCTCTCCTGCAATGCTTTCTCCGGTCTCCATGTTCACGATCTTCGCAATCCCACCATTAACGGAAACCGTCACCGTCGCAGCGTGATCCAGGTACGACTCCACCACAAAGGTACGGTTGTCATACGCAAACAGGCTCACCTTGTTTGGTCCCTCCATGCGCAATGGAAAATCTCCCAGCACAGCCTTTTTCAACGCCGATATCGCGCTCACCGGATACGAATACAGATCGTTGAAATTGTCGGGAACAGTCAATATGTATATCGTTCCCTTGGAATAATGGTCCGCCAGCAGAATTGGAAAGCTGTTCCCATTGGCCGTAGCGCTGATCACAGGTGTGCAATCGTTGGTAATGTAGTCAATCTCCGGAATCAGTACGCCCCCCGCAATAGTTCCCGCTCCTGCCGCAGCTCCGTATCCAGCGGGAAACTGGCTCACACTCACGGTGCGCGAGGCTCGAACGCTCACCAGGTCTTTCAGCCCCTTGTCCTGCAACGCGCGCACCAGCCCCGAGGTCATCATCACGTTCTTTCCATCTTTAAGCTGTGTCTTTATCTTCGCGATCAGCAGCGGATCGGCGGCAGCCTCCTCGGTCAGCAACACCATCTTCGCGTTGCTGGGAAATGTGGGGACCATCTCGATAGGTATGCCCATCATGCCAAAGTAGTTTTGCAGAAAGTCTTCGCCCCACGAGTTATACGGCTTATAGCTTGCAATGCCGATCGGATTCCCCAGCTTCCCAATAATCGGATCGATCTCATTCAATGCATAGCCTGCTGCGCCCGCATAGGTAGTCTGTTTTCCTGGGTGCGACTGGCCATAACTACTCACAAGCTGCTGATAATCGAAGCTGGTGTGCAGGTCGCTCCACGCCTGCCTCTGTCCCGGTGAAGCGTTATTCAGCAGCTCCGTCCATTTGAACAGCATCATGGTCGGCGCCTTGGCCAGCATCGTGTCCCATAGCTGTTCCGCATAGCGGTCCACGGTGCGCAGTCCGCCTGTATCCACCCATCCGCCCCCATTGCGACCCGGCGCAATGTTCTCTAGGTAACGCGTAATCTCGTAGCTCTGATACGGCTGCAAATGCTGCGACGTCCCGTCTGCTTCACGCGTCTCATTGCCCGCCCAGATGCCGTCGAAGATGTGCGGTTCCTTCGCCAGGTCGTAGCCATTGCCCTGAAAGTGTTCGTACCAGTTGGGAAATTTAATAATGACTTTGACCTTGGGATTGACTAGCTTGGCAGGTCCAACAATAAGCTCCCGCGATGCCTGGTCCATTAAATCAACCCGAAAATCATCCCAGCTTCTGCTTCCCTTGGCCGCAATATCCGAATCATTCTTCGTATTATTAAAATAAAAGTCGTCCAGAATGATCTCGTCGAAGTGGTGAGCCGTCTTCTGCGCAAGCTTCTTCACAAATACGCGGTCCTTCGGGTCGGTATAGCAGAACGACTGGAAATTGTTTGACTCCATCACCGTCAGCCCGATTCCCCCGGCCACCTCCACTCCGCGTTCAACAAAGAACGCCTTCACCTCGTCCAGTAACGCGTCGTCCGCGGTTCGCCCGCTGCGGTAAGTCTCCAGATAAACCTTGTCTACCTTCACCTGCCCGCTGATGGTCTCCCATGTGCTCTGCAGATAACTGGGGTCCTTCATCTGCTCCACTACATACTCCGGAACGTAGACCGCGACTTGGAAGCTCTTGTATCCACTCGCGACCGCTGTTGTGGGAAATGCAAATAACTGCTCGCAAAGACAGATACACAGCAGTACAACCCTCCATCGGAAACTCAACATGAAAATGTCCCTTTCTACTTCGTGCGATGCAAAATTCGCTCAACCATCCAGCACTCGTACTCTGCGTATTCTCAACACGCATCCATCAGCCTTTGGTTGGCATCTGTATACCATAGTCCGCGCAGTCCATCGACTGCCAATATGTCTGCCCTTCGGCACCACCTCGTACCTTGAACATCTCAACTCAGCCCGCTGGCCTACAATATCGATAGCCCTATGAATCTCTACATCCTGCGTCATGCCAGCGCCGGCATTAAGCGCGCCAACCCCGTCGTCGATCACAAGCGTCCCCTGGACAAGGACGGCAAGCGCCACTGCCTCCAACTGGCGAATGTGCTCAACACCATGAAGCTTCAGTTCGACTTCATCGTCTCCAGTCCGCTAAAGCGATCCATGCAGACCGCTTCGCTGGTAGGCACAGAGATGGGATACGAAGCCAAAATTATCTCCTCCGCAGCGCTCGCTCCCGATGCAACCTTCGCCCAGTTCCAGAAGCTGCTGCGCGAGTACGCAAACTACGAGAACCTGCTCGTCGTAGGCCATAATCCCAATCTCACTGCTTTCATCGGCTCGCTTCTGGTACCTGCCGTCGCATCACGAGCCATCGTTCAGGACACCTCTGCCGGAGCGGTCTTAGTACGTCTGCGCAAAGGCTCACTCGCGCGCGTCAGCTTCACCCGCGGCCCCGCTACGCTCAACTGGTTGCTCGATCCTCGCACCGTCCGCGCGCTCTACGCCACCTCCACTGCCAAGTCTCGCCGAAAGACCTCGCGGAAGTAGGCCGCCTCTTTCTTCAGCGACCATGCCTCCAACTCGGCTCCCCCGCGACCAGGAACCAGTTCCAGCACCACGCGCTTCGGATACACATGCGTCTTCATCCGTACCACGGCGCTGGCTCGGTCTTGGTTCAGTGCCACTGCCATCCGCAGCAGCGTCACCGCACGCAGCACATTGATGTGCTCCTCCACCGGCACCCCGCGCATCACACGGTCCATCGCGTCCGGCCAGCTCTTCCCCAAATAACGCGCAACGGCGCTGACCACAGCACGCTGCTCCGGCGAAAATCCGAAGATCTCCGAGTTGGCCACAATGTACTGCGTGTGCCTGTGGTGACCCTGATGATTCATATATTTGCCCACGTCCTGCATCATGGCGGCGGATTCCAACCACAGCCGGTATTCAACAGGTAGCTCATGCACCTTCACCAACTCGTCGAACAACTGCACCACATGCTGGCGCACTGGTTCGGCCTTGCGCTGGTCCACACCGTAGCGCCGACACACCTCCAACACGCCTTCCCAGCGTTCATTCTCAATCTTCTTATGGACCGATGCCCGCAGATCAACATCGGCGAGCATCTGTGCCAGAATCCCGTCGCTCAACCCAAGTGGCGAGTAGCGAAATCCTTTCAGCCCCATGCGCTCCAATAGGCTGGCATAAACCAGCGCGCCGCCGATCACAATCTCCGATCGCCGTGGCCCTATCCCCGGTATCGAGGCACGCTGGGCATTATTCATCTTTGCCAACCGGTCTGCCAGCCGTCGCACATCCGCGGTTGTGGCCACGCTTGGCTTGATGCGTACAAAGCTCTTTCCGGCTGTCTTGCGTGTCGCCAGTTTGCTCGAGAGCGCCACGCTCGCCTCAGCCAGTGCAGCCGCCGTACCAGAGGTCGCAAGCACCAGACTCACCCGAGGTGTACCCAGCTTGCGCTCGGCCTTCTTTAGTTCGCGGTCGATATATTGCTTCAGCCGTGCCACATCCTCCTTCTCCGGAGGATCACCGCGCAGAAACTCCTGCTGCAATCGCACAGCTCCTAGTGGCATACTCACCATTGCCCGGATACGCCCCCCATCGGAGTGCGTCACCTCACAACTGCCGCCGCCCAGGTCGATCAACAGGCAACGCCCCTTGGCTCCCGCTTCGCGCGAAACCACCCCCAGGTGGATCAACCGCCCCTCTTCCAGCCCCGACACTACCTCCACATTCCATCCCGTCGCCGATTTCACCCACGCCGTAAATGCCGCCGCATTCCGCGCGTCGCGCATGGCGCTTGTGGCCACTACACGCACCCGATCCGCCACATGCAATTGCACTGCTTTCTGAAACCGCTTCAGCGCGCGTATCGTATTGGCCATCGCGTCCGGCGAGATCACTCCCGTCTGGAAGACGCTCTCCCCCAAACGCACCACCTCGCGGTCCTCATGCAGCGTCTTAAGCCGGTGCTGCTCCACAGACGCAATCTTCAGCCGCACGGAGTTCGAACCTATATCGATTGCGGCAAATGTCAGCATCCTCAAATACCTCTCTCAAGCCACAATACAACGCCCACAATCTTTCCGCCCGTCTATAAATCTCTAGAGCGTGTTTCATAAACACCTGCGCAGGGTAATCCAGAAGCAGGCGAGATAGAAGAAGGCGCGGTAGGTGGAGAGCAGATGCTCATGACGAACCAGCAGGCGGCGGAACTGACCGAACCAGGCAT
>Ga0316227_1004441_pt1 | contig 10541 bp, 14 predicted proteins | sample TBH18019metaG_FD_206012 | JGI IMG/M metagenome (GOLD analysis project Ga0316227, IMG submission 206012) | Freshwater microbial communities from Trout Bog Lake, Wisconsin, USA - TBH18019 | ecosystem: Environmental > Aquatic > Freshwater > Lake > Hypolimnion/Profundal zone | place: USA: Wisconsin... | reverse complement strand
GTCGACGGCGCCGCCGCCGCAGCCCTCGGTGCCCTAGCGCGCGAGCGCTGGTATCACGCCACCGGCGAGCGGATCGCGCCGCCCGGTCCACCGGCGCAAGATCCGTGGCCCGACGGGCTGAGGCCGCTTCTGCGCGACGTGGAGGTGGGAATTGCTCGGACCGCGCCGGCCTATCACGGCCGCCCGGACGTGCATGAGATCGAACGACTCTACCTCGCCGCCATCGCGGCAGCGCGCGACACGATCTACATCGAGAGCCAGTACTTTGCCGCACGCTGTATCGCCGAGGCCATGGCGGCCCGTCTGCGGGAGCCGGACGGGCCCGAGATCGTCGTGATCAATCCCGACCGTGCCATGGGTTGGCTTGAGGAAGCGGCCATGGGACGGGGACGGGACCGGGCGCTGGCGCACATCCGCTCCGCGGACCGCTTCGGACGCTTCCGCATCTACCGTCCCGTGACCGCAGCCGGGCAGCCGATCTACGTGCATGCCAAGGTGCTGATCGTCGACGACCGCCTGCTCAAAATCGGCTCATCCAACCTGAACAACCGCTCGATGGGTCTGGATACGGAATGCGATCTGGCCGTCGAAGCCGTGCCTGGCCATGCGATCGATCAAGCGGTTACGGCGGGGATCCTCGGCTTGCGCCACGCGCTTCTGGGCGAGCACCTCGGCGTTTCGCCGGAGGAGGTGGCGAGAACGCGCACCCACACGGGCTCACTGATCGCCGCGATCGAGGTGCTGCGCCAGGCAGCCGGGCGTACCCTGGTTCCGCTCGACGGGCCAAGTCATGAGGTCGTGCCGCCGCTGAGCGAAGGCGAGCTTCTCGACCCCGAGCGGCCCGAGCCGGTGTGGAGGGCGGTGCTGCACGCCCTGGCCGACAAACGCCGTCGCCGGGCCGATCTCGCGCAGTCCCTGTCGAACGGTAAAAGTATCTCGAAGGGGTGACGGAACTCAGACCTTCAGCAGGTCGATTGTGCGGCTGTTGAGATCGTCGAGGGTTGCGATCACCCTCAGGTTCGCCTCGTAGGCCCCCATCGCTGCGCGCAACCCGGCCATCTCTTTGGCAGGGTTGACGTTTGGCAGCTTCAGATTGCCCTGCTCGTCGGCAGCGGGATGCCCGGGACTTGAGATCGAGCGGAACGGGCTGGTGTCGTGCACGACGCGACCGACCGGCTCTGCGTCAGCCCCGACCGGATCGAATACCGCGATCCTGCGCCGGTAGGGGTCGCCGCCGGGCGTGCTCGCGGTGCTGTTTGCGTTGGCGAGATTCTCGGTCATGACCCGCAGGCGGCCCTGCTGCACCCGCAGGCCTGCCGCCGCGACGGCAGACCCCGTGATGCCTTCGGCCTTTGCCATCCACGCTCTCCCGAAAACCGAGCAGGGGATCGGAGTCTGAACCCGCAATGTCTCAATGAATAGTTAGCGATCATAGTTAGTGAAGAGTTAATCGCAGCCTGCATCCCCTGCGCCCGATGGTTGAGTGAGACACCTCGTTAGCGGACCACGCTCGGCCGAGACCGTGCGCCGTCACGGACGGCGCGGTCGTTTATGCTGGGTGACGTGCAGCGACGCTCCGGAAGCAGTCAGCTCGACGCGGGCGCGCCCGAGGCAGCGTCGACTCAGGCGCGCGGGGGTCTCGGCAGGCGGCCCGGAAAGACCGAGCGGACGGACGCGGCCAGCCGCGCGAAGCTCAGGCGCCAGGCCAGGTCCGGCGTGGCCGCAGTCGGCCCATGCGGATTGACGGCGCCATGGCAGCGGCAATGCACCCCCGGGTCGACGGCCTTCTCGCTGACCGCCCCCTCCGATGCCACGGCGAGCTCCATGTGATCGTGCCCCTGCTGATCATTAGTGTTACGCTAGGTCGGCGGCCAGTCCGGCGGTCGGCGCCGCGACGACGAACGCTAGGACCAGGGCAAGCGCACGCGCGTCGGTCGCCCACCACCCCGTGATCGCCCCGAAGGACCTATGGCTCCGCGTCGCTGGCATCACCGCCCTTATGACCAATTCGAGGATTTTACCGCAAGCCGTCGCCATCCAGGGCGCCGGCCGGGGCGAGGGTGTCCGGGCACCCCGACGTACCCGCCCCGACTCGCGTCGGGGCGGGCGTTCCACGGCGTGCTTGAGGGGCAGACTACACACCGTGAACCCTTTGTCGCGCGAGTCGGCTCAAGCGAGCGCGTAGCCGATGCCCGCAGCGAGAACCGCGAAGACGACGAGGAGGGGCAGCAGTCGCATGACGTCATCTCCACCCCTCGCCCCCACCGCCCACGCGGCTGTCACCTCTTGCCGGTAACGTCCTGGCTGTGCCCGTGGGCGTGGCCGTCGTTGGCGCCGTGCGCCGGCGTGCCGTCAGGCCGCCTCTCCTGCGACTCACGGACCCGCGGATCGTCGCGGTGGGCGGGTCCACCGGAGACGCCGCCGGTGTTCGGGACCGCGCGCTCGGGGTTCGCCGCGTTTCCGTGCCCGTCGATCGCGAGCGCGGGCATCGCGGCCGCCGCGAGCGTCGCGGCGGCGAGAGCGGCAGCGAGCGTCCTCTTCATGGGTCCATCTCCTGTTCGGTCCGCGGCCGAATCGACCGCTTCAGGACCCGAGATAGACGGCCCGTATGTCTGTCGGTCGCCACGTTCGTGACGAAGTGTGTCCGCCCTGCGCACGGGCATCGGATTCGGTTCGCCGCCCGGACGATTGCGTCGACACACTTCGTCACCGTCCGGAAAAGCCGCGGCCAAGGGGCGGGCTTAACCCAAGGGGCCCCCGGCGCGACCGAGCGCGGCCGGAAGCCCCCCGAAGATCATAGGTCACAAATGGACAAATCCTTCCCGTCGAGCCCCGCGACGCGCGTGCCGCTCGCCATTGCGCTGGCTGCGCTGGCGGGCTCCGCGGACTCGATCGGGTTCCTCGAGCACTCGCAGCTGTTCATGTCGTTCATGAGCGGGAACACAACCCGCTTCGGGGTCGCGGCCAGCGGGTTCGACTGGTCGGGAGCCATACGCTTCGGCAGCACCATCTCGCTGTTCTGCTTCGGCGCCTTCGCCGGGACGCTGCTGGCGGCTTGGGCCGGCCGGTGGCGCCTGTCAGTCCTGCTTGGCGTCCAGGCCGTGCTGCTGTCCATCGGCAATTTCCTGCCAGAGGGGCCGGAAGCGTTCCCGCTGCACGCATACCCGGTCGTCCTGGCGTTGGGCATCCTTAACGCGACGCTGCAGGACGAGGGCGGCCGAAGCCTGGCGCTGACCTACGTCACGGGCACGGTCGTGCGTTTCGGGACCGGGCTCGCGAACATGATCCTGCACGAGCCCGCGCCCTCCTTCTGGCTCCAGGCGCCGCTCTGGGCGGGCCTGACCTCGGGTGCGGTCGCGGGCGGCTTCCTGCAGAGGCTGCTCGGGCCCGACGCCTTCCTCGTGCCAGCCGCGCTCTCCGCGGCGCTGGCGGGGGCCACCTTCCTCCTGACTCTGGCACTGCCAGGTAGCGCCTACGTGTCCAACGAGCGTTCGGCGCAGCCGGACGCGCACCCCGACGCGCCGGCGACCGCGCGCTAAGGGTCGGCCGGGGGGACGCCGCCGCGGCCGCGCCCCCCCGTCCCGGGCAGGCGGATCTCGGCCCGCAGGCCTCCCCCCGGCCGGTTCGACAGGCCGAGGCGGCCGCCCTCGGCCTCGACCGCCCGCCTCGCGATGGTCAGCCCCAGGCCGGTCCCGCCGGTGTTCCGGTTCCGCGACGCCTCCAGCCGCACGAACGGCTCGAACGCCCGGGCGACGTCCCCCGGCGGGATGCCGGGGCCGTCGTCGTCGACATGGACCACGAGGGCGTCGTCGTCGAAGCCCAGGGCGATGCGCACGCGGCCGCCGTAGCGCACGCCGTTGTCGACGAGGTTCTCAAACGCCCGCCGGAGGGCGACCGGCCGCACCTCCGCCAGCGCCCGGCCGGGGCCGGCATACGCGACATCCCGGCCGGCGTCCGTCGAGGTGTCCGCCACCGCCATCAGGAGACTCGCGACGTTGGCGACCTGCTGCGCCTCCGGGTCATCGCCGCCGCGCACGTACGCCAGGGTGGCCTCGACCATGGCCTGCATCTCGTCGAGGTCCGCCGCTATCGCGCGGCGCTCGTCGGCGTCCTCGACCCGGTCGAGGCGCAGGCGCAGCCTGGCGATGGGCGTTCTCAGGTCGTGCGAGACCGCCGCCAGCGCCTGCGTCCGCTTCGCCACGAGGCCGTGGATGCGCGCCTGCATTGCGTTCAGGGCGCGCCCGATCCCGCGCGTCTCGTCCGGCCCGACCTCCGGCACCGGCACGACCGCCCCCCGCCCGATCCGCCCTGTGGCGCGGGTCAACTCGCGCAGGGGCCCGGCGATGCGGTGCACCACGACCACGGCTGCGACACCGACCAGGATGGCCATCGCCGTCGCGAGGAGGGCCCACGGCCCTAGGCGGGCGAGGCCCGGCGCATGGGCAGAGCGGAAGGTCAGGTAGCCGCCGTCCGGGAGCGGGAAGGCGCCGCGGAGGTCCCGCTGGCGCAGCGGCTCGTCCGGCGCGGCCAGGGCGAGCGCCAGCCCTGGGCCGAGCACGGGTTCGACCTCGAGGACGCGGTCGCGCAGGTCGCGCAGCGCCGCGTCCGTCCCGATGGCTTCGGCGGGCGGGCCCCGCTCCCAGCCGACCTCGAAATGCTTCGACGAGAGGGCCTTGGCCTCGTCGGCCCGCTCCTCCGGCGGGCGTCGCGACACGGCCTCGCGTGCGATGACGAGCTGGCGGGCGACCTCGGTGGCGAAGGCCTCGTCGGCCGCGGCCGCCGCCGAGAGGCGGTAGATCGCCAGCGCACCGCCATGGACGAGGAGCACGGCCAGGAGCAGGACGACGACGGTGCGCCCCTCCAGGCTGCGGGCGAGGCCGAGGAGGCTCCTCATGCCCGCTCGACCTTGGCGGCCAGCATGTAGCCGGAGCCCCGCACCGTCTTGATGACGGGGGCCGTCCCCGCGGGCGGTTCGAGCTTGCGCCGCAGCCGGCTGACCAGCGTGTCGACGCTGCGGTCCGACGGCGCGGCGAGCCGCCCGCGGCCCATCTCCAGGATCTGCTCGCGGCCGAGCACCCGGCCCGGGTGTTCCAGGAACACCAGCAGCAGGTCGTGCTCGGCGCCCGACAGGTCGACGGCGGCGCCTTCGGGATCGGTCAGGGCGCGGCTGCGCAGGTCGAGCCGCCAGCCGGCGAAGGCGAGGGATTCCGGCCGCGACGCCGCGCTCGGCACCGGCGCGAGCGCCGACCGGCGGAGCACCGCCCGGATCCGGGCGAGGAGTTCTGGGCGCCCGAACGGCTTGGCGACGTAGTCGTCGGCGCCCAGTTCCAGGCCGAGCACCCGGTCCGCCTCCTCGTTGCGGGCGCTCAGCATGATGACCGGGACGGTGCCCTTCGCCCGCAGGGCCCTGAGCAGGTCGAACCCGGACGCGCCCGGCAGCATGACGTCGAGGAGGACGAGGTCAACCGGCGTGTCGGGCAGGAGCGACCACATCTCGGCGCCGCCGCGGCAGCCCGTGACCCGGAAGCCGCTCTCCCGCAGGATGCGGCCGACGAGCACGCGCATGCCGTCGTCGTCCTCGACGAGCAGGATGTGGGCCTCGTCCGGGAGGGACCTGGTTTCGCCCGCGGCAAGCATTCCGGATACAGCCTAGCCGATCATCCCGTCGAGCAGGAGCAGCAGCAGGAAGCCCGCGAAGAACATCGCCGTCACCCAGGGGCGGTCCTCGGTCTCGTGCGCCTCGATGAGGAGTTCCTCGGTCACGAGGTACAGCAAGGCGATCAGGCCGAAGGAGAGGAAGCCGGCCTGGACGGCGGCGGGCAGCGAGCCGACGGGCCCGCCGAGCAGGGCTCCGAGCGGGAGCAGCAGCACGAGGGCGGCCGTCAGGCCGACCACCTTGCCCTTCGACGCGCCGCCCTCGCCGAGTTCGTTCGCCACGGTTAGTCCCAGGAACAGCACCTCGATGGTCAGCGCGACGGTGAGCAGGATGCCGGCCTTCGCCCCGGCCGCGAAGGCGATGCCGAGGACGAGGCCGTCCACCAGGATGTCGATGCCGGTGACCGACATCAGCCCGGCCGGCCCCTTCACCCGCTTCTCCAGGATACGGACGAGGAGCATCGCGGCGACGCCGAGCGCGCCCCCGACCAGCATGGCCCAGGGCGATCCGGCATGCTTGACGTCGGGCAGGATCTCGCCCGCGGCCGCCGCGAAGACGACGCCCGCGGCGAAGTGCTGGATGGCGCTGACCAGGACGGGGCCCGGCCGCAGGTTGACCGCCACCGCCGCGCCGACGACGGCGGCCGCGGCGGGGATCAGGGTATAGGACCAGGCTTGCATGCCGCGCTCAGACCACGTGGTCCGGAGCCAGGGCGCAGGCGGTGGCCTCGCTCGTCTCCACCTGGAGGGTCGTGTGGCCGATGCCGAACCGCTCCCTGATGCCGGTGGCCGCCGCCATCAGGAAGGCGTCGTCGGGACGGCCGCCGGGCATGAGGAGGTGCGCCGTGAGGCAGGTGTCCGTGGTGCTCATCGCCCAGATGTGCAGGTCGTGCAGGGCCGCGACGCCGGGCAGCCCTTCGAGGTGGCGGCGTACGGCGACCGGGTCGATGCCCGGCGGGACGGCGGCGAGGGACAGCGTAAGACTGTCTCGCAGGAGCCCCCACGTGCTCCAGACGATGACGGCCACGATGGCGAGGCTCACCACCGGATCGAGCCACGTCCATCCGGTGTAGAGGATGACGAGGCCGGCGATGACCACCCCGGCCGAGACGGCGGCGTCGGCCGCCATGTGCAGGAACGCCCCGCGGATGTTGATGTCGCCCTTGGCCCCGGAGGCGAACAGCCACGCGGTGATGCCGTTCACCAGGATGCCGATTGCGGCCACGACCATCACGGTCTTGCCTGCGACCGGGACGGGCTCACCGAACCTCTGGATCGCCTCCCACGCGATGGCGCCGACGGCGACCAGCAGGAACACGGCGTTGAAAAGGGCCGCCAGGATCGACGAGGCCTTCATCCCATAGGTAAACCGCGCGCTCGGGGCCCGCCTGGCCAGCACCGTCGCGATCCAGGCCACGATGAGGCCGAGCACGTCCGAGAGGTTGTGGCCGGCATCGGCGAGCAGGGCCACCGAGTTCGCCAGGACCCCGTAGGTCGCCTCGACGGCCACGAAGCCGACGTTGAGCGCGATGCCGATGGCGAATGCCGTCCCGAAGCTTGCGGGGGCATGGCTGTGCCCTGGCCCATGGGAATGCCCGGCATGGTCGTGACCCGCCTCGCCGTCGTGGTCATGCGATCCGTGATCATGTCCTGCGCGTGCGTCGTGTGATGTCATGGTCGTCCCTGTATCCGTCTTGGTCTGTACGCGGATCGGTGCGCGCCTTATCCGGACGCCGCGGTTCGCGTCGTGACGGCGCCTTCGCGATACTCCGCCCAGGCCTGCCGCAGGATCTGCACCGACGAGGTCAGGAAGATGCCGGCCATCACCGCCGCGACGGCGAGGTCGGGCCAGGCCGACGCGGAACCCCAGACACCGAGCGCAGCCACCATCACCACGACGTTGCCGATGGCGTCGTTGCGCGAGCACAGCCAGACCGAGCGCACGTTGGCGTCGCCGTCCTTGTAGGGGCGCAGCAGCAGTACCGAGCCGAGGTTGGCTGCCAGGGCCATCAGCCCGATGACGCCCATGACCTCGGCCTTGGGCACCCCGAGCACCAGGACGTGGTAGGCAGTCGAGCCAAAGACCCAGACTGCCATCACGCTGAGGGACAGCCCCTTGGCGAGCGCCGCCGTGGCCCGAGCCCTGAGGGACGCTCCGATGACCGCGAGGCTCAGGCCGTAGGTGACCGTGTCGCCCAGGAAGTCGAGGGCGTCGGCCTGGAGCGCCTGCGAGCCGGCAAGGTGCCCGGCGGCCATCTCGGTCAGGAACATGGCGCCGTTGACGGCGATGACCGTCCACAGCACGCGCTTGTAGCGCGGGTCGACCCCGTCGAAGACGGGCACGCCCCCAGAGCAGCCGCAGGCATCCCCCGTGCCGCAATCGCCCCCCGCGACGAGCTGCGGCGGCGCCGCCGGATGCGCACGTTCCGCCCTCGATGCCTGACAGCCAACGGTCGAGCCGCAGCACTCCTTGGCCATGACGCCTCCTTTCCAAGTCGTGGACGACTGCCTACTTCCTCCAGCGACTAGAGGAGCAAGCGGAAAAATGGAGCTGTCGATAGGCGAGCTGTCGCGGCGTACCGGCGTGCTCGCCACGACCATCCGCTACTACGAGACGGCCGACTTGATGCCGCCGCCGCCGCGGACGGAAGGCGGCCGCCGCCGCTATGGGCGGGCTGACATCGAGCGCCTGGCCTTCATCCGCCACGCGCGCGAGCTCGGCTTCGAGGTGGACGCCATCCGTGAGTTACTGGCGCTGGCCGCCCAGCCCGACCGCTCCTGCGCCGAGGTCGACAAGATCGCCCGGCGTCACATGGCCGAGGTCGAGCGCCGCATCGAGCGGCTCATGGCCCTGAAGGGCGAGCTCGCCCGCATGACCGACGCGTGCGGCCAAGGCCGGGTCGGCGAGTGCCGTGTCATCGAGGTCCTCTCGGACCATGCCTGCTGCGAGGATGAGGGCCACCGCGCTACCCGGAGCCGGCGTCCCACAAGGCCGGAAGCGAAGCAGGGAGCCCGGCCCCGGAGCGCATCGTCGTCGACATTCGATCAGGAAGACGACATGATATTTCGGGAGGGCCGGGCTCAGCCGTGATTGGGACTTCCGAACATTCGAGGTTTGAAGCAACCGAATGCCAGGACCGCTTCCTGTAACCGCTCTGGTTCGCGGCCGGAGCGGACCGACGGTGGGGGCCTCTGGGTCTACCGAGGATGCAGGCGTCGGATGGGTGCTCCGAAGCTCACTCGGCGGGGTCGATCATATCGAGCACCGGGCATCCAGGAGCCGCCCCACCGGGGCACTGCTCGATGGTTTCGGCCAGGAGACGTTCGAGCCTTGACAGGTCCGCGATCTTCGCACGCACCCGGTCAAGGTGGTGCCTCGCGATCCCCTGTCCCTCGCGGCAGGTTGCCTTACCAGGCCGACGCAGTTCGAGCAGCGCCCGAACCTCGTTCGGCGTGAAGCCAAGTTCGCGTCCGCGACGGATGAAGGCCAGGGTGCGCTCGTGCTCGACGCCGTAGGACCGATGGCCACCCTCGGTGCGCGGGGGCGAAGGGAGTAGGCCGACCTTCTCGAAGTACCGGATGTTCTCGATGTTGACGCCGGTCCGCAGCGACAATTGACCGATGGTCAGGGCCCCGCTTCGCGCCCCCTTAGCCGTACCCATGAAGATCGCCCTTGATCCTGTAGTGGCTACAGGATGCAGGGTAGCCAAGGATCACGATGAATACGAGACATGACCCTCGATCAGACACCGCCTGCCGAACGACCCGTCCACGAACCGGCCGCGGTCAGCGTTGGCAGCATCGCTGCGCTCGGCGCCATCACGGGGCTCGGTGCCCTGGCGGCCTCGTCGTGCTGCGTGCTGCCCATAGTCTTGGGCGGCCTCGGGATCGGTGCTGGGGTCTTCACGGTCCTCGGCGTGCTCGCCTCTCTTCGCACGCCGCTGATGCTCGTCAGCGTCCTGGCGGTCATCGCCGGCTGGTTCTTCTACGCGCGGCGGCGACGGGCTGCTTGCGGGCCGGATGGATCATGCCCAGCTCCGCGTCGGTCATCCGCCCCCCTGGTGCTTCTCAGCCTCGCCACGCTGTTCATCGCCGCCGCTGCGGCCGGGAGCTACTTTGAGCCCGCCCTGATCAAGATGCTACGGACAGCCTGATGAAGCTGATCTCGATCCTGACCTGTCCGCATTGTGGGCACCGGGCTTCGGAAACGATGCCGACCGACGCCTGCCAGTTCTTCTACGAATGCCCTGGCTGCGGCACTCTGCTCCGCCCGAAGAAGGGCGATTGCTGTGTATTCTGCTCGTACGGCGATGTCCCGTGCCCGCCGATCCAGGAAGCTCAGGAACGAAATGAACCGGCGAGCTGCTGCAAGGGCTGAGCAGCCATACTGTTTAGCTCCATCACGCCCACCCGGTGAGCGGCGCTGCGCCAAAACCGAGGTCGGCTTGCGCAAACCCATCCGAACGCCGTGCGGGTCGCCTGATGCAAAGCGTCCCAGTCTGGCGCGCTAAGGACAAAAACACTGCCGGCGCAGCAGCCAGAAACCTGCCCAGAATCGTAGGATTGTGAACGTGGCGCACGCGCGCCCCATGGCAGCCAGCGGCGGCGCGACTATCGACGGATGCCGCGCGTGCACGAACCGCAGCCTGCGCACCTCGTCCTCGGCGTAAACCCGAAGGCCCGACACCGACCGGGTCGGTGTCGGGATCAGGCCCGTCCGCACGTAGTAGCGGATCATCTTGGGCGAGATCCCGCAGGCGCGTGCCACCTCCCCGATCCTCATCGCCCCACTCCTAGTTCCGTCGAGGCACGTCGGCGCACCCGGATGAGTCTGGACGCCGCGACCGACCCGGCCCCGCGACCGCTTCGCTCGGCTCGAACGCCGG
>Ga0316227_1004436_pt1 | contig 10553 bp, 9 predicted proteins | sample TBH18019metaG_FD_206012 | JGI IMG/M metagenome (GOLD analysis project Ga0316227, IMG submission 206012) | Freshwater microbial communities from Trout Bog Lake, Wisconsin, USA - TBH18019 | ecosystem: Environmental > Aquatic > Freshwater > Lake > Hypolimnion/Profundal zone | place: USA: Wisconsin... | reverse complement strand
CGCATGCGCCGCTGCCCGGGGTCCGCCGTTGGGGCTGGGATCACGACGGAGGCAGCCTGTTCGGCCTGCGCCGGTTCTTCGTGTACGGCGGCGTCCACGGGCGATGGTTCGGCCGCCAATATTTCGGATTCCGCCGGTTCGACGCTTGCAGCACGCCGCACCGCGGCGACCGGCTCCGATACGGCAACGGTCAGAAATGACATCGCTTCGACCGGCACGCCTCCCCGGCGCACACGTCTGTTTTGCTCGACCGCCCGATTCAGCCCGATACCGTTACACCGCAGCCGCAACACCATCGTCAGCGGGAGATCGTCCATCAACGACCGGCTGAGCGAGTCCAGTGCCGCCAGCCCGTTCAGGACAATCAGCGCGACCGCGATCGGGTCCAATTCAGTGCGAAGCCGATACTCTTCCAGAGTTTCCGCCGCCGCCATGCGCGCCAAGCCGACGTCTCCGCCGGTTGTGACCAGGAAGAGTGGCGCCAACAAGCTGACGATCAGGCTCATCACGAAGCCCGCGGATGAGGGCTTTGCGGACGGTGGTTCGGCGAGGGAGCTGGACCGGGTCATGCGGCTCACTTAGAACATTATAAGAACTTACTACCTCCGGTTGCTATTTCGCGTCAAGCGGATTTTTCTTTGCCACGACCGAGAGGATAGCGGATCAACCGCCCGTGTCATCCAGTTGCAACGCCATCCATTTCGGGCCGGGCGTGTCACGCACCTTCGGCAGGACCAGCATCAGCACGAAGTGGCGCTGGCGGCCGCGCACCGCATCAACATCGGATCGCACGTCGTCTGGCGTATCCACCGGCGCATCCTGCACCCGCAGGATAACGTCGCCGCTCACCATGCCGCGACGAGCTGGATCGGAATCCGGAGCAACACTGTCCACCAGAACGCCGGTCAGGCCGTTGTCCATGCCAAGCTTCGCCTTGTCCTCGGCGTTGAGCGCCGCCAATCCCAGACCAAGATCGGGCGGGATAACAATGTGCGGCCGTTGAACAAGCGTCGGCGCGTCGCGGGCGTCCCACTGATCGCGCGGCCAGGCTTCAACGCTGATGGGAACCGAGCGCTGGTGCCCGTCATGCCGCACCGTCAGGTTGATGGTGTTGCCGACCGGCGTTTCCGCGATGCTCCGCAGCAGAGCCCGTTCGTCACTGGGCGTCATCCCATCGTAGCGCAGGATCACATCGCCGATCTCCAGCCCGGCCCGCCTGGCCGGCCCGTTCGACATCACCCAGGACAGGATCGCGCCCTCCGGCCGAGCCATGCCCATGGCGTCGGCTATCTCTCGGGTCACGGCCTGTAGCTTGACGCCGATCCAACCGGGCCGCACCCAACCGTAGGTCCGCAGTTGATCCACTACGAACCGCGCGCTGGCCGAGGGTATGGCGAAGGCAATCCCGGCCGACCCGGCGGTGGGCGAGATGATCGTCGAATTCACCCCGATCACATTGCCTTGCATATCGAACAGCGGCCCGCCGGAATTGCCATGATTGATCGCGGCGTCGGTTTGGATAAGGTCGTCATAAGGCGAATTCTGAATATCGCGGTTAAGTGCGCTGACAATCCCGGCGGACACCGAGAGACCGACTCCGAATGGATTGCCGGCGGCAAAGACCTCGTCGCCAACCTGTAGCGCGTCGCTGTCGCCCCAGTGCGCGGCTGGTAACGGGTGATCCGCGTCGACCTTGATGATCGCCAGATCGGCGAGCCGTGAGGCGCTCAGCATCTTTCCCGGCAAGCGGGAGCCGTCGGAGAACATGACGGTGATCTCGAACGCATACTCCAGAACGTGATAATTGGTGACGATCACGCCGGCCGGATCGATGACAAAGCCGGAACCGACATAGCCCTTGATGGTGTGTGGGTTCGGGGCGGCGACCATCCCGGACGCCCCGGATGGATTGTTTGGCTCATCCTTTCTGACGGAGATGTTGACTACGGTCGGAATCAAGTTGCGCAGGAGGTCGGATCTGTCGGCACCGATCAAGTCGGCGCGGGCTGCGGTCCACAGCAGGAGCATCATCAAAGGCGCGCCAAAGCGAACCGCGCGCTTCATGCCAGACGCCTTTGATGCCGACATGTCATCGTCGCGGTTCGGCTCGTCCGAAGCGGCGCGCGCAGTCGCCTAATGCTTTTTCGTCGCGTCACCGTAAACGGAACTCGGTGTCTCACCGGCCTGGGTCTTCTGCTTTTGCGCATCGCCATATACCGAGCTCGGCGTCTCACCGGCTTGTGTCTTCTGCTTCTGGGTATCGCCGTAAACCGAACTGGGGGTCACGCCCTGGGTTTTCTGTTTCTGTGGAATGCTGTCGGTCGTGCCCTGTTGCGTCTGCGCGAAGGCCGGGCTTGCCACCAACAGGCCAAGCCCCATCGCCATTGCAGAAATATAACGTATGTTCATTGCAATATCTCCAACTAAACCTGGACAGTTTACCTGGTGCGCCTTGCACCGGTTCATCGCCCAGTTGGGGTTGCTCGTCGCGCATTTCCAGTCCTGGCGACGACAGGCGGGCACTGCCGCGGTTTCAAGACCCAACGTCATGCCGATCTGTCGCCGGATTCGATCGACCTGATCCCGGGCTAACCGAGACTCGGTCGACCGGATGCGTGCCTTGAAGGCGCCGTTGGGGCCGCCCAGCAGTCTTTGCGGCAACCATTATTGGGTTCCGCGGGCAGCGCGTCGCCACGCTTATCCACACGCGGGTTTTATCCGGCATGCAGGAGCAACGGTGCCCGTTCAGCTGGGATCGGTCGTCGGTGCGCCGACCTCCTCTTAGAAAACCCGCGCTTCCGGTGAGGTGGCCGCCCTTGCGGCCGATCGCCTCGCTCATCTTCCAGATGCGAGCGCGCCTTGCGCCAAAAAACGTATTACTTCACCGTTGCCATTATTATCATGTCAACGCCTATTCATTACGAATCGACGAAAAAGGGATAACGTATTCTTCATACATGCACGGGTTTACAGGCCAAGAGGATTGAGAAACCTTGCGTTAATCGTCCCACGGGAAGCCCTCCATAAATGGAGATGAAAAATGGCAGCGCGACAAGCATTCTTATTTGCCGTGGGCGGGCTTGTCCTCTCGATGCCGGGTTTCGCCCAGACACCGGCCGGGGCCGTGCCAGTGGCCAATGTCACAGTACCCTGTGGTCACGCACTTGACCCGACCGGCCCAGACATTACTACCGCGAGTCAGAGTACCGCCGATAGTATTACCGCGCTCAACGTGGGGCGGACGCGTGACGGTTTGCCAGCGCTAACGCTCCCGGCCAACTACGCGACCGCGCCGAATTCGCAAAAAGTGCTGATGCTGGTCAACCAGGAGCGTGCCGTCCGCAACCTGCCCCCGTTAAACACGGCTGCATCGCTGCCCGATCTCCAGCTTGACCTGGAAGCGTACAATCACAGTACACTTCTCGCAACAATACCGGCGCTTTTCACCATCAATGGCGGGTTCTCGACCGATCTGCCTACAGCGGGGGTAGCGGCTGGCGACGTGACGGCGCATGAAAACAGCATTGAGGATGATTTATACGTCCGGATACTCTCCATCCCGGCGGTATTGACGGCGAATGGTCCGCCGATGTTCGGGGCTCCCCTCACGGTGCCACAAAACATCGAATTTTGGTTTGGCGAGAACGTGAATGAAGCCCTGACGGTGGAAGCGGCCGTGTTCACATGGGTGTATGCCGATTCCGCCTCCGGCTTTGGTCATCGCTCCAACATCCTGGGGTGCAACTACACCAATGCGGGGGTCGGGATCGCGGCGGCGCAGCTACAGCCCGATGGCACAACGCGCGGTCCTTTTGAAACGATCGATTTCATCGGCTCGAACGGGTTGTATGTGCCAACATTCACCGACCCGACGCCAGCCGTTACTGCCGCTGCAACCCCGCCGCCGCCGGCGCTTTTGGCCAACCAAATCCTCCCCGATCAAAACGGACCGCTGAGTTCGAATGCCGGACCGAACGTCGTCGCCGTGACTAACAACCTGCTGACAGTGTCCTTCACCAGCATTGTTGTGAATCCGCTCTTTGGTGCCACCAATGGCATCCGCTCCATGCAAATCGTCTCGCCGCCGACCTGGGGACAACCTGATGCCTTCGGGCAGATCGTTGGCACGCTGCCTCTGGATTCCGCAACAACCGCGTGTGCGCCGGTGCAGGTGCCACCGGCTGATACCAGCCCGCCCGTGACCTGGACGTGCACCATGGGCGTGCCAGCTTCTACCACGTTTCCGATTCAGTTGATCAGCGTGGATAGTTTTGATCATGTCGTCATCACGACGCTGGCGGCGCCTTCGCAGCCGTCGGTGCTGGCAGGCATCGCTCCTGCCGCGCAATAGCGGAGCTAACTCCATTGTTGGACAGTCGGAGGTTGGAGTTTTTGGATCGGGCGCCGGTCGCTTGGATTTGGAACTCAGATAAGAACGTATCAGAACGGATGCTAAAACCGCACTGTCGGATGGGTGATGCGCTTTATCCGGAGTTTCGGATTGCCGAAGTTCAAAAGCAGGCATAGCGGTCGCCCGGTCGCTCGCAGGTAGTTCAATCCTTGCGCGGTATGCCCAGGGTCGAGCGCTCTGACCGCCTTCAACTCGACGACCACTACGTTTTCAACGAGGATATCCGCGAAGTATGATCCTATTACGACCCATTATATGACATCGACGGCGCGCTGCTGGTAAACGTTCATGCTGGCCTTGCGCAATTCGTGGGCCAGCGCGTTTTCATAGACTTTCTCGACGAAACCGGCGCCGAGCCTGTTCAACACCGCGAACGATCGGCCGATGACCGCATTCGGTGATGCGGCTCAGGTGATGAGGTTCTTGATTCATCCGTTCTGATCCGTTCTTATCTGAGTTCATTTTCAAGCACGATTCGTGGTGAATGGCACTCTTCCTGGCCCGAAAAGTGCGGGTTCAGCGGTGTGGATGGTGCCGAGGGAACTCAGGGCGGCTTCGGGTTCGCGGGCCCTCGACATCGCAGTCGAGGGCCCGCGAACGCTCAAGCCCTCTAAGCCCTAACCCCCAACCCTCTCATAAAGTTATCCCGTATCCGTGCCGGGTCCCGTTCAGTCGTATCCACCGGTTTCCCCGCATCGATCCGGCACCCGATCAACCACGGCCCGTCTTCCTTCAGCGACCGCGCAACCAACTCAACGAACGCGTCCTCATCCGCCGCCCACGCGCTCTGCTCCAGACCCGACGCCCGAGCGATGCCGACGATATCAGCCCCTTCCCCGGTCGCCGTCTTCTGGCCACCGGTGATCTGATACGCCCCGTTATCCATGATCACGACGCACAGGTTCTTCTGCTTCCGCGCCGCCACTGTCGAAAGCGAGCCAAGCTGCATCAGCACCGACCCATCCCCCTCCAGCGCGAAAACCTTCCGCCCCGGCTGAGCAATCGCCACCCCCATCGCGATCGGCACCGCCAATCCCATGGAACCGAGCATGTAGAAGTTCTGCTGGCGGCGGCCGGACGCGGACTCAGACGCCGCCCACAGATCGAAATTCGTGTATCCAATGCCGCCGATCACCGCCTCATCCTGGTGCAGCAGCCCGACCAACCGTTTCGTAATATCGTAACGGTTCATTACCTTGGCCTGATCCCGGTTCACCGGGTGATTCGACAAAACAGCCATATCCCAGCTCCCTTACTTCGCAAAAACTTTGCCGCCGGTCAGCAGCGGCGACAGGATGAAACACACGGGCGCCATCGTGGCGAATGCCTGCACAAGGCTGCGGTCCAGAATAAACTCCGCCTCATCCAGCCGGGTCATCGTGTGCGTTTCGATCGACAACGCATCAAGCACCGGGCGCATGGTGCGCGCCACCAGCGACTGACCGATGTTGAATTCTCCCAAAGTGCCGCGTTCCGACACCATCATCACCGTCGGAATCGAAAACGGCACCGACAAAGACGCCAGCACGTTCGGCAGCGTCGCGAAGCCGGAGGTCTGCATCAGCAGAATACTCCGCACACCGCCCATATAGGCGCCGGCGTTGATGCCCAGCGCCTCTTCTTCCCGCGTGCAGGCAAAGGCGGTGAAGAACGGATCGGCCTCGATCGCCGCCACCAGCGGACGCAGGACATTGTCCGGAACATACGTCACCAGACTGACATTATGGCGCTTCAGCACCTCGACCACGATCTCGTACCAGGTTTCGGCCATGCCGCCCTCCTTCCCTCAAAACTCTTCCCCACCGATTCGCACGCCTTGCACGATCCCGCAACCGTTCGTAGGAAGAAAGCCGGAGGGAACCGGATGCCTGATCGGACAAAGACATACGACGTGCTGGTGGCCGGCGGCGGCAACGCGGCCCTGTGCGCAGCGATCACCGCGCGCCAGGCGGGCGCGTCCGTTCTGCTGGTCGAATCAGCGCCGAAAGCGTTCCGTGGCGGCAACAGCCGCCACACGCGCAACCTGAGGGCGATGCACGACCAGCCCAACGCGGTGCTGACCGACGCCTACAAGGAAGACGAGTACTGGGACGACCTGCTGCGCGTCACCGGCGGCCAGACCGACGAGGCTCTGGCACGCATGACGATCAGGGCGTCGTCGGGCGTGTTCGGCTGGATGAAGGACGCCGGAGTGCGGTTCCAGCCATCGCTGACCGGCACGCTGAACCTTGGGCGGACCAATGCCTTCTTCCTGGGTGGCGGCAAGGCGCTGGTGAACGCGTATTACCTCACCGCCGAGAAACTGGGCGTCGAGATCATGTACGACACCGAGGTCACCGACCTGAACATGGAAGACGGATCGGTCCGTTCGGTCGATATCCGCTACAAAGGCTTTCCCGAGACCGTTCACGCCCGCTGCGTGGTCGCGTCGTCAGGCGGGTTTCAGGCGAACCTGGACTGGATGCGCCAGTATTGGGGCGACGCGGTCGATAACTTCGTCATCCGAGGCACGCCGTATAACAAGGGGCGTGTGCTGAAAAGCCTGCTGGACCAGGGCGTGGCCCCGATCGGTGACCCAACCCAGTGCCACGCCGTCGCCCTGGATGCGCGCGCTCCGAAATTCGACGGTGGCATCACGACCCGTTTGGACAGCGTGCCCTACAGCGTGGTGGTCAATAAGCACGGCGACCGCTTCTACGACGAAGGCGAGGACGTCTGGCCCAAGCGCTATGCCATCTGGGGCCGCCTGATCGCTCAGCAACCCGACCAGATCGCCTATTCGATCTGCGATTCCAAGGCGTTCCCGCTGTTCATGCCGTCGGTGTTCCCGGCGTATAAGGCGGACACGCTGGAGGAGCTGGCTGTCAAAATGAAGCTGGATCCGGCGAAGGTTCGAGAAACCATTGATGGCTTCAACAAAGCCGTCAAACCGGGCCAAGTTTTCGACAACCTGAAGCTGGACGGCAACGCCACCAGCGGCCTGACACCGGAGAAAACCAACTGGGCTCGCGCCGTGGATAAAGGTCCGTTCTACGGGTATCCATTACGGCCCGGCATTACGTTTACCTATCTCGGCGTCAGGGTGAACGAAAAGGCTCAAGTCATGCTGGACAACGGCCAGGTGTCAGGCAACCTGTTCGCATCAGGCGAAATCATGTCAGGCAACATCCTCGGCAAGGGTTATCTTGCCGGGTTCGGAATGACGATCGGGACGGTCTTCGGTCGTATCGCAGGCCAGGAGGCAGCCCGTCGTGCAAGAAACTGATGCCATCATCGCCGCTCGGCGGGAGATGGAGATCTGCAACGCCTGCCGCTATTGCGAAGGTTTTTGCGCGGTTTTCCCCGCGGTCGAGCTGCGCCGGGAATTCTCCGCCGGCGACCTGAGCTATCTGGCGAACCTCTGCCACGGCTGCAAAGGCTGTTACTACGCCTGCCAATACAGCCCGCCGCACGAATGGGGCATCAACGTCCCCGCCGCTTTGGCCGAAGTCCGTGCCGAGAGCTACGCCGAATACGCGTGGCCGAAGCCGATGGCGGGCGTGTTCGAACGCAACGGCACCGTCGTTTCGCTGGTCGCGGCGTTCGGGATCGCGCTGGTGCTGCTGCTTTGCTCGCCGGGTTCGAACTTCTGGGTGGCGCAAGGCGACGCTCCGGAATCGTTCTACAACATCATTCCGCTATGGGCGATACAGATCGTCGGGATCGCAACGTTCGGCTATTCCCTGTTCGCCCTGGGTATGGGTGCTCGCAACTTCTGGCGCGACGCCGGTCCGCAGGAAAAAATCGGCCCGACAGCCGTCGCGATCGCCCTGTGGGACGTGCTGACACTGAAGAACCTGGGCGGCGCCGGCAACGGCTGCAACGACAACTCCGAGGCATTCTCCATGCGCCGGAGATACCTGCACCATGCGATGTTCTACGGCTTCCTGCTGTGCTTCGCCGCGACCACAACCGGCTTTATCTACCACTCGTTCCTGGGCTGGGCCGCCCCATACCCGTTCATCAGCGCCCCGGTCCTGTTGGGCACCGTCGGCGGCATCCTGATGGTGATCGGCACGATCGGCCTGCTGGCGATGAAGTTCGTGGACGACCCGATCCCCAACGTGCGCCGACTGCTGGGTGGCGACGTCGCACTCTTGATGCTGCTGGCGATGATCGCGGTCACCGGACTGGTGCTGCTGGCAGCCCGGGCGACCGGCGCGATGGGCTTGGCCATGGCGATCCACCTCGGCTTCATCCTGGCGTTCTTCCTGGTGCTGCCGTACTCGAAGATGGTGCATGGGGTTTATCGTTCGGCGGCGCTACTGCGCCGCGCGATCGAGCGGAACATGAAGCCGCTGGGCGGAGAGTAAGGCTGGGCGGGGACTTTAGATGGGGGGAGGCAAGAAAACCGCCCCCAAATGGAGAGGCCCCGCCACTGCTAACGCGTATCGGCCGCCCGCCATCGCAACGCCGTTTTTGCTTCGGCGTTGTTGCTGCCCCTTTTTTACTATCCCTTTGTTGCTACCCCGTCATGGCCCGGCTTGTCCGGGCCACCTATGCCCTGGCGGTGCCGCGATAGTTGGCCCGGACAAGCCGGGCCATGACGGGATGTTAACGATACGCGGCCGCCGGTCGCTTCTCCGTGAAGGCTACTGCACGCAGACCCTACAACTGCCGTTGCAACGCGGCCACGTAACCCCGGTTATGGGTCGGCGCCAGATGCACTTCGTTCATCACGACATGCCTCGGCAGGCACGCAATATACCGGATTAAATCGCCACAATCCGCCGCCTGAACCATGCGCGCCCGCACCTCGGGACCCACCGGGTTCGGCCGCATATCCAGGATCGGCGTGGCCACCTCTCCCGGCAAAAACACCGTCGAGCGTATCCCGTTGATGCATTCCTGCATGTTCAACCCGTGGCTCATCGCAACGATACCATGTTTCGCGACAGTATAAATCGGCCCGCTGACCCCACCGATGAACCGCCCAGCCATCGATGCGGTATGGATCAGCACTCCATCCTGTTGCTCCCGCATGAACGGCAGCGCCACGGTCACGCAATACAACGCGGCGCTAAGGTTCCCCTGCACCAGCGTATCAATGCTGGCCGGGGTCAGTTTGTCCCAGTGCCGATCAACGATGTTCACCCCGGCATTGTTCACCAGGATGTCCAGCCGATTGAACGTCGCACGAATATAGTCGCCGACCTTTTCGACCTGATCGGCCTTGGTCAGATCGGCCGGCTGCACATGCGCCACGCCGGTCTGGTTGATACGACGGGCGACATCCTCCAACGGCGCCGGCCGGCGGCCGGTCAGAACCACTGTTGCGCCCGCCTCGGCCAGAGCCAGCGCGGCGGCCTCGCCAATCCCTGTCCCCGCGCCGGTCACCCAGGCGATTTTCCCTGCCAAACTCGTCATATTTTTCCCAATCGAATACGCCTCGCCCGTTTCCGGGAGCTACGACACCTCACGCTGGCGCAAACAACCTGTCATCACCCGCTTGAGTCTTTTCGGCCAACGGATCGATAATTCCCTGGAAGGCCGCGTCCCGTTGCAACACCGGCATCACCTTTTCCGCGAACAAGCGCATGTTCAGTTCGGCCAGGTGATGCGGCATGCTGCCGAAAGAAAACTCGGTCACCAAATGATCCATGCCGGTCAGCCGACGCAGTTCCGCGATCTGCTGGATACAGTCGTCCGGTGTCCCCACAATCTGAATACTCAGATAGAAATCCGTTGCCTTCGCCCGAAACGTTTCATCCTTCATCTTCGTGTAGGTTTTGGCGAGTTTACCATACGACTCATAGCCCTTCACCTCGCCGAGATGGCCGTCGGAAAAATGGTAGTGGTTATCAACAGAATCCCACTTCTCGCTTAAGTAGCGCCGCGCCCAGTCCACGGCTTCCTCGCGGGTCGGCGCACAGGCGACGTTCGTCAGGATAATCGGCGGACGCGGTGTGTGGCCGACGCTTTGCACCATTTCGCGGTAGCGATGCACATCCTCCGCCGCCTTGGCCCATTCGTTCTGCATCACAATCAACATCCCGAAGCCCAGCTTCGCCATGACCTCGGCTGACTCGGGACTGACGGATGACGCATAAAACCGGCGCTCCGGATGGGAAATAGGCCGCGGCCGGATCGCCACGCGGGGAAT
>Ga0316227_1004428_pt1 | contig 10567 bp, 9 predicted proteins | sample TBH18019metaG_FD_206012 | JGI IMG/M metagenome (GOLD analysis project Ga0316227, IMG submission 206012) | Freshwater microbial communities from Trout Bog Lake, Wisconsin, USA - TBH18019 | ecosystem: Environmental > Aquatic > Freshwater > Lake > Hypolimnion/Profundal zone | place: USA: Wisconsin... | reverse complement strand
GTGCCGCCTCCAGGCTCAGGTCCGTGACCGGATGCCAAGCCGGCTCGTGCCAGCCGGTTTCCGCCGCCGGGGCAGGGCCGGCCGGTTCGGGGCCCGGCAATCCGGGATCCGCCGAGAGGATCGCCAGCTCGTCGTCGGCTGCGGCCTCGTGCGGGGCCTCTGTATCCGCTTCCGGCTCGGTCCAGCAGGCCTCGCAGGTGGAGGCGTTCAGCGCGATCAGGGCGCCGCAGCCGGGGCAGGGCTTGGCGCGCGAGCCCCCTGCCCCGCCGATCACCTGGGTGGCACTCCGGACCGTCACGGCGTCCACGGGGCCGTGCATCCGCACCAGACCGGCATAGTCGAGGATCAGTGCATTGACCTTGCCCGGGGCGCAGCGCAGCGCCCGGCCGACCTGCTGCACGTAGAGACCGGTGCTGCGGGTCGGGCGCAGCAGCGCCACGAGATCGACCTCGGGCACGTTGAAGCCGGTCCCCAGCACGCCGACCGAGGTCAGGCAGCGGATCCGTCCAGCCCGGAATGCCGCCACGATCCGGTCGCGCTCCCGCCGTGGGGTCTCGCCCGAGACGGTCTCGCAGGAATACCCCTCCGCCCGCACCGCGTCGCGCACGGCCTCCGCGTGGGCGAGCCCGGCGCAGAAGGCGAGCCAGGCCCGGCGGGCACGCCCGTACTCCGCGAGCTCCGCGACCGCCGCGCGCGTGATCCACTCGCGGTTGACCGCCGCCTCCAGCTCGCCCGGGATGTAGTCGCCCCCGCGCCGGCCGACGCCCGAGACGTCGAGCTGGGTCAGCGTCGCCTTGGAGACCAGGGGCGCCAGGAAGCCGTCCCGGATCAGCGTGAACGTGTCAGCCTCGTAGGCGATGCCGGAGAAGAGCCGGTGCTCGCCTTCGTCGAGGCGGCCAGAATCGAGCCGGTACGGGGTCGCGGTGAAGCCCGCCACGCGCATCCCGGGGGTCAGTGCCCGCAGGCCGGACAGGAAGCGGCCGTAGCGGGTGTCGGCGGCGCGGGGGATCAGGTGCGCCTCGTCGACGATCACGAGGTCGCGCGGGCCGACCGCGTCGAGCCGGTCGGCCACCGACTGGATGCCGCAGACCAGCACCGGCGCCCCACCCTCCCGCCGCCCGAGCCCGGCGGAGAAGATCCCGGCCGGCGCTTCCGGCCAGGCACGGGTCAGCTCCGAGAAATTCTGGGCGACCAGCTCGCGGCTATGGGTGACGATCGCCACCCGGGCGCGGGGGTTTTCCGCCAGAGCCTCCCGGGCGAGGGCCGCGATCACGAGTGCCTTGCCGGCGCCGGTGGGCAGCACGATCAGGTGGCCGGGCGCCGCCTCGTCCGCCCCTGCCCGCGCCCAGGCGGCCGAGAGCGCGTCGAGACTGGCGCGCTGGTAGTCCCGCAGGCGCAGCATGGCGGCGGTCTAGTCGGGTTCGCCGGCCCTGTCCGTTGCGGCGCGGTCACGGCGCAGCAGGTAGATGTCCATGATCCAGCCGTGCCGGGCCCGGGCCTCGGCGCGGACGCGACGGACCTCGTCGCCCGTATCGCCCAGCCGGCCTGAGACCAGGATCTCGTCCGGGCTGCCGAGATAGGCGCCCCAATAGATCGTCAGGTCCGGGTCGAGATGCGCGAAGGCCGGATCGCCGTCGAGCATCACCACGACGCTCTCCGCCTCCGCCGGCCAGCCCGCGGCGAGGCGCCGGCCGGTGGTGATCAGCACCGATCCGCCGATGCCGTTCAGCGGAACGCCGTGGCGGGCGGCGAGCACCTGCACGCTCGACAGGCCGGGGACCACCGTGCGGGTGAACGCCACGCGCCCTCGCGCGGCGATGTGGTCGAGGATGCGGAGCACGCTGTCGTAGAGGGCCGGGTCGCCCCAGGCCAGGATCGCCCCCACCTCCCCGCCCCCGAGATGGGTCGCGAAGGCCGCCTCCAGCCGCTCGGCCCGGGCCGCGTGCCAGGCCGCGACGGTGCTGCCGTAATCGGCCGGGCGGCGCTCCCGGGGCGGATCCTCCACGGCGACGATCCGGTGGGGTTTGCGGATATGGGCCGCGCAGATCCGGCGGCGGCTCTCGACGAGATCGGCGGTCTCGACGCGCTTGTCGAGGACGAACACCGCGTCGACATCGGCGAGCGCCCGCACCGCCTGGAGGGTCAGGTGCTCGGGATCGCCCGTGCCGATGCCGATGACCCGGATCTGCCTGTTTTGCATGCCGTCCTCCGCCGGGGCGGGGAGGGCCGGCGCTGGCCTCCCCTACAAGCGCGCATCGGCTTTGGCGAGGATGGCCCGCGCGATGGTCAGGTCCTGCAGGGCGATGCCGGAGGAATCGAACACGGTGATCTCCGCCGGATCGGTCCGCCCCCCCTCCCCGCGCCGCAGCACGTCGCCGAGCGCCGTGAGGCCCGCCTGGGCGCGCGCGGAGGCGTGCTGGAACTCGCCGATGGTGCGCGACTGCTCCGGCAGGTCGCAGAACAGGGCCGCCCGGTCCAGCAGGGCGGGGGGCAATTCCTGCTTACCCTTGGCGTCGGCCCCCATGGCGGCGACATGCGTGCCGGGACGGACCCAGGCGGCCTCGAACAGCGGCGCCCGGGCCGGCGTTGCCGTGACGATCACGTCGGCCGCTTCGCAGGCCTCCCGGGCGGAGGCCGCCCGCACGTCGAGCCCGGACGCCCCCTGCCCCGCCAGGCGCTCGGCGAAGCCCGCGACCTTGGCGGGGTCCCGGGCGACGACCAGCACCGTCCTGATCGGCAGGACCCGGGCGAGCGCTGCGGCCTCGAATTCGGCCTGGTTGCCGGCCCCGAACACGGCGAGCACCTTGGAATCCGGCCGGGCCAGGACGCTGGCCGCCACCGCGTCGGCGGCGGCGGTGCGGTAGGCGTTGACCCGGCCCGCCTCGATCACCGTGTCGACCCGGCCGACGGCCTGATCGAACAGCAGGATCACCGAATTGTGCCGGGGCAGGCCCCGGTCCGGATTGCCGGGCCAGAACGAGCCGACCTTCAGGCCGGCATATTCGGCCGTGGAGCCCGACTTGATCGAGAACCGGTTGGCCGGCTCCGAGCCGTGGCCGAGCACCGCCGGGAACAGGGTGGTGCCCGCCGCCACCGCGGCGATCAGCGCCTCGCGCGCCGCGTCGAACGCCATGGCGTGATCGACCAGGGCGGCAGATTCCTCCTCAGAGATGAAGCGCATGGATTCAGGGACCTCCCAAGTCATGGTTTCAAAAGGTCATCGACCTTTTGCGGGTGCAGGGCAGAGCCCTGCCCTCGGGCGGAGCCCGGTGTCGGGGCGCCGCCCCGACACCCCGCCGAAGGGCTTCAGCCCTTCGGAATCCCCTACAACGTCATGCCGCGCGCGGTGACCGGCCAGATGGCCTCGACCCGGCCGTTCCGGACGCCGACATACCAATCGTAGACGTTGACCGTCGGGTCGCAATGGCCGGGGATCAACTTCAGGCGCTCGTTGAGCTTGAGCACGTTGCCGGGATCGCTGATCACCCCGTGCTCGTCCGAGCACTTGATGTACTCCACGTCGTCCCGGCCGAAGACCACCGGCAGGCCGCTGTCGATGCTCTGCGCCTTGAGGCCGGCGTCGCAGATCGCGACGTCCGCCTTCGCCTTGCTCATGATCGCCGTGTAGATGAACAGGCTGTTCTCGAACTCCGCGATCGGCCGGCCCTCGGCGTCCTTCACCCGCTGGTAGTCCGCGTCCATGAAGACGTAGGAGCCGCATTGCAGCTCGTTGTAGACGCCGCTTCCGCCCTCCATGGCGAAGCTGCCGGTGCCGGCCCCCGCCACGATGGCGCAGTCGAGGCCCGCTGCCTTCAGCAGGTCGACGGTGCGCCGCGTGTCGTCGATCGCCGTCTGGATCAGGGCCTGGCGCTCGCCGTAGTCGCGCACGTGCTGGGCCTTGCCCTGGTAGGCCTGCAGGCCCGCGAAGCTGAGGCCTGGCGCCGCCGCGATCTTCTTCGCGATCGCCACAGCGGGCTCGCCCGGCGCGACGCCGCAGCGGCCGGCGCCGACATCGATCTCCACGAGGCACTCGAGGGTGACGCCGTACGTGACCGCCGCCGCCGAGAGGTCGTCGACGTTGCCGAGGTCGTCGACGCAGACCAGCACCCGCGCCCGGGTGGCGAGCGCCGCGAGGCGCTCGATCTTCTTCGGCGCCACCACTTGGTTGGAGACCAGCACGTCGCGGATGCCGGCGCTCACCAGCGCCTCGGCCTCGCTGACCTTCTGGCAGCAGACGCCGCAGGCCCCACCCCGCTCGATCTGCATAACGGCGATGTCGGACGATTTGTGGGTCTTGGCATGCGCCCGGTGGCGCAGGCCGTGCTCCTTCATGAAGCGGCCGAGCTTCTCGATGTTGCGCTCGAGGGCGTCGAGGTCGACCAGCAGGCAGGGGGTGTCCACCTCCTCGACCGGCATCCCGACGGTGGCGGGGATATTGTTGCGCATGGTGTGTCCTCCTGATCGCGTGCAGATCTCTTGGCGGGAACCCAGGTTACGGGGCGAGGCCCAGAAGCTCGGCGATGCGCGGCGTCGCTTTGATGCCGGTGCCGGTGAGCACCACCACGGTGGTCTCCTCGGGCCGGATCGCGCCGCGCGCGGCGAGATCGGTGAGCGCCGCCGCCGCCATGGCGCAGGTCGGCTCGACGTAGAGGCCGGAGCGGGCAAGCTCCATCAGGGCCGCCGCGATGGATTCCTCGGAGACCGCCACGGTGCCGCCGCCGGAGCGGCGCAGAGCCGCCAGCACTTCCCGGCCGCGGACCGGCTGGGCGATCGAGGCACCCTCGGCCAGCGTCGGGCGCGGGGTGACCGGCACGAAATCCGCGGCGCCCGCCTCGAAACCGGCATGCAGGGGCGCACAATGGGCCGGCTGCACCGCGAAGAGCCGCGGCAGGCGGGCGATCTCGCCCCGGCGCAGCAGTTCCGAGAAGCCGATATCGCAGCCGAGGATGTTGCTGCCGGCGCCGCAGGGAATGATGACATTGTCGGGCGCGCGAAAATCCAGATCCTCCCACAGCTCGTAGGCGAGCGTCTTGGTGCCCTGGAGGAAATGGGCCTGCCAGTTGTGGCTGGCGTAGAAGATCGCATCCGCTTGGCCGACCGCGGCGTCGGCCGTGTCCTGGCGGGTGCCGGGGATCAACTCGACTTCGGCGCCGGCGGCCCGCATCTGGACGGTCTTGGCCGGCGAAGTCGAGGCCGGGACCAGGATCTTGGCCCGCATCCCGGCCGCCGCCGCATAGGTCGCCACCGCGGCGCCACCGTTGCCGGAGGAATCCTCCAGCACCGCGTCCACCCCCTGCTGGCGCAGGATCGACAGCATCACGGAGGCGCCCCGATCCTTGAAGCTGCCCGAGGGCGCGAACCATTCGAGCTTGAAATGGGCGTGGCCACCCCGCCAGGGCCGGCGCACCAGCGGGGTGCAGCCCTCGCCGAGGGAGACCGGGTCGGAAACCGCCACCGGCAGGGCGGCGGCGTAGCGCCAGAGGGAGCGCTCGGCCGTGTCGATCTCCGCCCGCCCGATCCCCGGCAGGTCGGTGATCATCAGCGGACCGCCCGTCTCCGAGCGCCAGCGGGGCGTCTCGATCGGGTAGGTCGCGCCGGTGGCGGGGTCGAGATAGGCGGCGGACGGAGGCATCGCGGCTCGGTTTCCGGGGCGGTTCGGGAAGATAATACAAAATAATCCTGGTCGGCGCGCCTCCCTTGTGGGGACAGGACGGCGCGCCGCAATCCGGGTCGCGGCGGGCGGAGGCTCGCCGCGTCAGGGCTCCGCCCCGTCACCCCGCCGAAGGGCCTCGGCCCTTCGGAAACCCGGGACCTCTCAGGCCGCGAGCGGCAGGATTGTCCGCTCCGGGGCGTGCTCGGCGGCGATCGCCCCGGCGACGAGCTCGGCGGTGGCGCCCGAGAGCGTCCAGCCGAGATGGCCGTGCCCGGTGTTGTAGAAGACCCCGGGCCGGCGGCCGCGGCCGACCTTGGGCAGCATGTTCGGCAGCATCGGGCGCAGGCCGCTCCAGGCCACGACCCGGTCGGTGTCGACGCGCGGGAACTGCTCCCGTGTCCAGTCGACCAGCGGCTGGATCCGGTCGTGGCGGATGTCGCGGTTGAAGCCGTTGAACTCGGCGGTGCCGGCGACCCGCAGGCGCTCGTCGCCGAGGCGGCTGGTGACGATCTTGGCCGCCTCGTCGAGGATGCTCACTTCGGGCGCCGCCTTCTGCGCCTCCGGAGTCAGCAGGTTCACGGTGATCGAGTAGCCCTTCACCGGGTAGACGTTGACCCGGTCGCCCAGCATCGCGGCGAAGCGCCGGCTGGCGCAGCCCGCGCAGATCACCACCGCGTCGGCGCGCAGGGCCTGCGCGCCGCCGGCCGGCTGGCCCGCTTCACGCCAGCCGACGGCATAGCCCCCCTCCCCCGGCGCGATGGTCTGGACATCTGCGTCCTGGACGAAGCGGACGCCCTTGCGGGCGCAGGCCGCGGCGAGGCCCCGGGTGAATTTGTGGATGTCGCCGGTGGCGTCCGAGGGCGTGAAGTAGCCGCCGTGATAGGTGCCGGCGAGCGTCGGCTCGATGGCGCGGATCTCCTCCGGGGTCACGGCGTAGCGCTCCAGGCCGCCCTCCCGCAGCAGCGCGTTGACGGCCGTGGCCTTCTCGAAGCTCGCCCGGTCCCGGTAGAAGTGCAGGATGCCGCGGGTCTTCAGGTCGAAGTCGATCCCCTCCGCCCCGGCCATGGCGAACAGGGCCTCCCGTGCCTTCAGGGCGAGCCGCACCGTCTCCACGGTGTTCTCCCGATAATGGGCGATCTCGCGGACGAACTCCGCCATCCAGGACAGCTTGTGCCAGGAGGGCTTGGGATTCATCAGCAGCGGCGCGTCGCGGCGCAGCATCCAGCGCAGGCCCTGCATCACCGTGGAGAGCTTGTTCCAGACCTCGGCGTTGCAGGCCGAGAGCTGGCCGCCATTGGCGAAGGAGGTCTCCATGGCGGCGTAGCGCTGCCGGTCGAGGACGGTGACGCGGTAGCCGCGCTGGGCGAGCGCATAGGCGGTCGTCACGCCGGTGATGCCGGCGCCGATCACGGCGATGTGGGTCATGATTCGGGACTCCGAGACGTCGGGACGCGGGAAGGCCGCCCTCAAGTGGTCGGCCGGTTGCGCGCCCCATCTGTCCCGATGCCTGAGAGCTTGATCCGGCCTCGCCCTGGCGAGGCGAAGCACGGACGTCCCCTTCGGCGGGTGCCCACGGGCTCGCCCGCTGCACCACTCTCCAGATCGCCCTGACGACACGGTTCCGGTGCCTGAGAGTTTCCGGGGCGGTTGCTCCGTCGGCGCCGGGTCCCCTCTGCTGGGAAGATCCCGGTCTCTCCCGCATCGTCGCGATGGGCTGTCCCGGGATACGCCGATCGGCCGCGGGGGAGAAGCCCGCCCATCCCGCCGGCGGCCGATTCCACCGACAGCCGGTGCGCGTTGTCACCGCCGGGTCGTCGCCGGGAGCGATCTGGGCCGGGAGCGATCTCGGCTGCCGGCGGTTGACCCGGCGGTTTGACGGGGGATTCCAGGGGGACGGCCGATGCTGACCAGGACCGCGATCTACGAGGGCACGGTGCGCGACGGCCGGGAGGACGAATTCTTCCGCCGGGTCCGGGACGAGCTCGAGCCGTTCTGGCGGCGGTTCCCGGGCGTCACCGCCGTGCGGGTCCAGCGCCTCGTCGCCAAGGACGACGACGCGCGGCCGATCGCCATGATCCTGGAGATGGACTTTCCCGATCAGGCGGCCCTGGACGCCTGCCTCGCCTCGCCGATCCGCCCGGAATCGCACGCCGCCACCGAGGCGGTGATGCAGATGTTCGACGGCCGCTTCTACCATCTGGTCAGCGCCGGACGGACCTTGTCGCTGGTGGATTAGGATCCGGTCGCGGGACGGCAATCACCTGCCGCATTCGCCGGCTTGTTTACCGCACATAAACCTAGATGGACAGATTTACATCCTCCAAAGCTGAAAATATTCGCCTACACAGCAGTCGATCCAACACTCTTTAAGGGTCTCGGTGCAGGTTCTGACCGAGCGACACTCTTCTTGTTCAGGCGGACGGCGCGATGGCGAAGTGGATTCCTGGCGCGGCCGTCTTCGGTCTCCTGTGCCTGATGATCATCCCGGCCCCCGGGATCTGGGGCGTCCTGATCGGGGCCGCCTGTGTGCTGGCCATCATCGGCAGCCTGTGCATGCTCGCCCTCGATCGGGTGGCGAGCGCCATCCTCGTCTGGCGCGCGCGGATGCGGGCGCGACGCCCGAGCCCGAGCCGGAACCGCAGCCGGGTGGTCCATGCCGGCGCCAGGATGTCCCGGAAGGTCTGAGCCTCCGGCGGGGCGCCGGGGACTGGATTCGCCACGGCATCGGTGCAAGGTCCCGGCGCCGCCATCACGGCGCCTGAGACCAACCGGGACGGTCCGATGAAGCTCCTCTACTCCCCCGCCTCCCCCTATGCCCGCAAGGTGCTGGTCCTCGCCCACGAGACGGGACTGATCGGCCGGATCGCCGTCACCGTCGCGGGGGCCTCGCCGACCGGCCCCTCCGCGGAGGTCGCCGCCCACAACCCGCTGGGCAAGATCCCCGCCCTGGTGCTGGAGGACGGCACCGCCCTCTACGACAGCCGGGTGATCTGCGAGTATCTCGACGGCCTCTCGTCCGGGCCGCGCCTGTTCCCCGAGGGCGCCGCCCGCTGGGACGCGCTGACCCGGCAGGCGCTCGCCGACGGCCTGCTCGATGCGGCGCTGCTCACCCGCTACGAGCGCGTGCTCCGCCCCGAGCCGCAGCGCTGGGACGCCTGGGAGGCCGGTCAGGTCGGCAAGATCCGCGCGGCGCTGGACCGGTTCGAGAGCCTGGTCGGCGGGATGCCGGCGCTGGATATCGGCACGGTCGCGCTGGGCTGCGCGCTCGGCTACCTGGACCTGCGCTTCCCCGATCTCGCGTGGCGGGAGGGCCGCCCGGCGGTCGCCGCCTGGTACGCGGCGTTCGAGCGCCGCCCGTCCATGGAAGCCACCGTGCCGCACGGCTGAAGCCCCGCGGCGCCGGGCCCCGCTACGGCCGGGCCCGGTCCGTGATCGCGTAGGGGTGGGTCGAGCCGAGCGGATCGGCGAGGAAATCCTGGACCGTCCCGGCACCCGTGCCGAAGGTGATGAGCAGGAAGCCCCCCGCCAGGGCGAAGTTCTTCAGGAAGTCCCAGAACAGCTCGCGGCCCTTGCCCCCGGCCCAGAAATCCCCCGGCACCCAGAACTGCTTCCACAGCAGCGCCGTCACCCCGCAATAGCCGGCGAGCACGAAGGCGGCGGCCCGGTCGGCGGTGCCGGTCAGGATGCAGAGCGACATCCCGATCTCGACGCAGAGCCCGATCAGGATCAGCACCGTCGCGGGCGCGGTGGCGTGCACGGCCTGCCGCGCCTGCCCGACCGCAACCCTGAAATTCAGGATCTTGTCGAGGGCGCTGAACGGCAGGAACAGCAGCACGAGGAGCAGGCGGACGCCGAACGCGATCGCGACGCTGAGGCTGGCCATGCGCTGAACGGTCTCCCCACCCGGCCCGGTTCAGGCCGCAGATCCAAGCCGCGAGCGGCGCAAAGGTTTCGTCCACGGCCGCGCCCGCGTGCAGATCCGCCCCCGGAACGCGCTGTGCGGGCCGGCGCGCCGCGCTTCTTCGATCACGGGTGGCATCCGGGCAACAGTGATTTGAGCGCTCCACTCCGAATGCTTGCTCGATAAACCCGCAACAGGACCCAGATGTATTTTTATAGACCGATAAATTATCACACTACTATCGCCAGTAATAGTTTCCATATATCAATTCGGGCGCACAAGCGATCTTCGAGCAAGTCTTGACATCCTGCGTCGCATCATTCTTCGCTGGACTGATGCGCAGCCCGGCCGCCTTGCGGGCCCGTTATCGCACATCGATCTTGGAAGCAGAGCTATGCTGCAAATGTCAGCGATCAAAGTCTCGGATCATTGGGCATGAGGGTCGCCGTCATCACGCCATCTCGGCTGAAGCCCTCGACCCTGGCCGGGAAAGCCGGTCAGTACTTCCTGGACCATGCGGTGGAGAGCGCCAACGCCCAGGAACTCGACAGGCCGGTGACGATCCACTTCTTCGTCGGGACCGACCCCGAGACCGAGATCCCCGCGCACCTCGCGGACCATCCGCAGATCACCTTCGCGCGCGGCGAGCGCAAGGGGCAGATCCCCGCGCTGAACGCCGCGATCCGCGCCGTCGATGCCAGCTGGGACTACGTCGGCTTCCTCGAGGACGACGATCACTGGCTGCCGCCATATCTCGGCTTCGCGCTGCGGACCCTCGAGAGCTTCGATTTCGTCTCCTCGACACAGCTCGAGGTGGACGAGGCCGGCGAGGTGGTCCGGATCAACGACTTCGCGACGCCGTCGGGCTGGCTGATGCGGCGGACCACCTTCGCGCAGGTCGGCGCGATCAGCCCGGCCTCGAAGTGGCATTACGACAACGAGTGGCTCGGCCGCCTCGCCGAGACCGGCCTGCGCCGGGTCCACCTCGTCGAGGCGACGGCGCCCGGCACCCT
>Ga0316227_1004413_pt1 | contig 10595 bp, 10 predicted proteins | sample TBH18019metaG_FD_206012 | JGI IMG/M metagenome (GOLD analysis project Ga0316227, IMG submission 206012) | Freshwater microbial communities from Trout Bog Lake, Wisconsin, USA - TBH18019 | ecosystem: Environmental > Aquatic > Freshwater > Lake > Hypolimnion/Profundal zone | place: USA: Wisconsin... | reverse complement strand
TGTGTAAGCGGTGTGTAAGCAGATTTTAGACGAAAAAAAGAGTTACAATCTCTTGTAACTCTTTGTTTTTATTACGAATTTGGTAGGGCGTGCGGGGATCGAACCCACGACAAACGGATTAAAAGTCCGCTGCTCTACCAGCTGAGCTAACGCCCCATTGTACTAATGGGTTACATTCTTCTTATGAAATTTTCTTTACAGACTTAACTGCTACTCGAAAGCATCACCTACGAAAGGGCGCAATTATGATAGAAACAATGCAGTTGGTCAATGTAAAACTGGTAAATATATTAATATTTATATTAGCGCATGCCCGGCATTTTGCCACCCATCATATTTCCCATACTTCGCATCATCTTTGCCATCCCACCTTTAGCAAACATTTTCATCATTTTTTGCGTCTCTTCAAACTGTTTCAGCAAACGGTTTACCTCTTGCACTTGGACTCCAGATCCATCGGCAATACGTTTTTTACGCGTTGATTTAATTAATTCAGGTTTACGTCGCTCCAGCGGTGTCATGCTGTTGATAATACCTTCTATACGACGTACGGCTTTATCTGCATCTAATGGATTCATTTTTGATGCCATGCCCGCCATTTGCGCCGGCATTTTATCCATTAAGGCGCCCATACCTCCCATTTGACGCATTTGAGACATTTGCGCCTTAAAGTCATCCAAATCAAAGGATTTACCAGATTTAACTTTATCGGCTAACTTTTGGGCCGCAGCCATATCAACATTTTTATGTGCTTGCTCAATCAAACTAAGAACATCGCCCATCCCCAACATGCGTGAGGCCATGCGTTCCGGATGAAAAGGTTCTAAACCATCCACCTTCTCGCTAACGCCGATAAACTTAATGGGTTTGCCGGTAATATGGCGCACAGATAGAGCAGCACCACCCCGTGAGTCACCATCTAACTTTGTAAGAATAATACCCGTAAGTGGCAACGCCTCACCAAAGGCTTTGGCAGTATTCACCGCGTCCTGCCCCTGCATGGCATCCACTACAAACAGAGTTTCTATTGGTTTAAGCTGACTATGCAGAGCTTTGATTTCAGCCATCATGACCTCATCAATACCCAGTCGACCTGCGGTATCAAAGATCACCACATCGTAATAGCCTCGCTTAGCAAAATCTAGCGTTGCGCTAGCAATATCGACTGGATTTTGGTTGGCATGACTATCAAAGCAATCAATGTCTAACTGCTTAGCTAGTGTTTTAAGTTGCTCTATTGCAGCAGGACGATATATATCAGCACTGGCTAGCAGTACCTTCTTCTTTTGTTCTTTAAGCAGTTTTGCCAACTTAGCTGAGGTTGTGGTTTTACCAGAACCCTGTAAGCCTGCCATTAATATAATCGCGGGAGCAACTACTGCTAAATTAAGACCTACATTAGCCTTACCCATCAATGCCGTCAGTTCATCATGTACTACTTGAATAACGGCTTGCCCAGGTGTTAAGCTTTGAAGAACTTCTTGTCCCTGCGCACGTAATTTAATCTGTGCAATAAAATCCTTAACCACAGGCAAAGCAACGTCAGCCTCTAACAAGGCCATCCGCACCTCGCGCATCGCATCAGCAATGTTATCTTCAGTTAATCGAGCTTGGCCTCGTAAATTTTTGATCACGCCCTGCAGGCGGCCGGTTATGTTTTCTAGCATGAGTAGCTCTGTCTATTGATTAGATCAGCAATTTTACATCAAGCTATTATGTTTGAAGCATATTTAAGCCATAATTACATTATGGAAAAATTAATCCCTTACTTATCAGTTGTCTTCATTTATTTGGCGGTAGCTACTGACTTTTGGCGTTGCGCTAAAACTCCAGCAAGCACACGTTATTTGAAATTAAATACCAGTATGGTTGCGATAGGTTTAGTTATTCATGGCTGGCTGTTATATCAAGTTATTTTTGATCATGGTTATCACTTGGGGTTGTTTAATGTATTGTCTGCTATTGCCTGGCTAACCGTACTGATTTATTGGATTGCAGATTTAAACCATGAACTCACCAATCTGCAAGCTTTTGTATTACCCCCTGCAGCTATTTTTGCACTACTACCGGCTTCAGGTGCAACTGATCGGATAATGCCCGCCACTGAGTCAACTTTGTTTTTTGCGCACATCACTATTGCTTTACTCGCTTACAGCTTATTTACCTTTGCAACCTTGCATGCACTGTTGATGACAATTGCCGAGCGAAGCCTTCATAACAAAACCACCTTAATTAAATTACCGAGCTTCCCTCCGCTCATGGTCATGGAAACCTTACTATTCAGAATTATTACGGTAGGATTTATTTTACTAACGATTACCCTCGTCAGTGGCGTATTGTTCTCAGAGCAGATTTTTAACAAGCCGATGCAGTTTAATCACAAAACTATATTCTCGATTGCCAGCTGGTTCATTTATGCTAGTTTATTATTTGGCCGTTATCGCTATGGCTGGCGTGGCAATAAAGCCATACGTTGGACTTTGGCTGGCTTTGTGTTGTTGTTGCTTGCTTATTTGGGCAGTAAGTTTGTACTCCAAGTCCTGTTAGGGCGCTAGGAACAACATTTAACGTAAGCTAATCTGTGGCCAGGACTGATGCGTTGCATACTCAGTTAAAAAAGCATCCGCATCTACTGCTATTGGATTGCTAACTAACTTCATCAATGGTAAGTCATTGTGTGAATCACTATAGAAATAACTTATCTCAAAGTCTGATAATTGCCGACCTCTCTCTGAGAGCCATTCATTGATACGCGTCACTTTTCCCTGCTGGAAGCTAGGGGTACCACTCACTCCGCCTGTATACTCACCATCGACTATTTCAGGCTCGGTACCGATTAGAAATTCAATACCAAAAGCCTCTGCAATTGGTTTAGTCACAAAAGTATTTGTGGCAGTAATCACTAAACACAAATCTCCTTGCGTCTGATGCTTATGCACTAAATCCTGAGCCTTTTTGAGCATCATCGGACGTATCACCTGTTGCATAAACTTAACATGGAGCTGGTCTAACAGTTTTTTTGGATGTTGCGACAATGGCCTTAATTGGAATTCTAGAAACTTAACAATATCCAAGTTGCCATTTTTATAATCTAAGTAAAATTGCTCATTACGCTCATGATGCAAGGCGGCATCAAGCAAACCTTCGTTAATTAAAAATAAACTCCAGCTATAATCGCTATCTCCTGCGAGCAAAGTGTTGTCTAAATCAAATAATGCTAAATTTTGCGCTGGTTTCATATTAAATTTATAATCGTTTACTGTTTTTTATTGGTTGCAGAAAGTACTAAAAATACACCTACCAGAATTACAGCAAGTGCAATCAATTCAATGTTGGTCACTTTCTCATTAGCCAACCAAATCCCCACAATAAAAGCAACCATGGGGTTAATAAAAGTATTACTACTCGCTACTAACGGGCGAACCGTTTTAAGTAAATACAAATAGGCACTATAGGCCACCAAGGATCCAAGCACGATTAAAAACAATAGCGCCATCCAAGACTTTAAGCTGACACTTGGCGGCCAACTTTCCCCACGTACGGAACTCACCAACATAAGAATCGTACCTCCTACCAGCATTTGCGCTGCACTTGCTATCAACCCTTGCGGCATAGGTAAGTGCTTACTCCACACAGAACCAAAGGACCAGCTAGCAGCAGCCAAAATCAGTAATAACGCACTACTTAAATCCCCACGCAGACTACCACCAAGATTTAGCATTACGATACCTATTAACCCTACTCCGATTCCCAGCCACTCTTGATTAGTGATCTTACGACCGCCTATAGAGGAGAAAATCGCCATCCAGATCGGTGCAGTTGCAATAGAAAGCGCGGCCACGCTAGATGAAACTGTTTGTTGCACATAGCAAACTGTCCCATTACCCAGAGCAGGTAGCAACAAGCCTACTGTACCAGCACCTATCCATTGTTTTAATGTGGGGTTTGGTGAGCCCAAACTTCGCATCACTATGTATAAAATTGTACCAGCAAAGCTAAAGCGCATACCCGCCATCAAAAATGGCGGGAAGCTTTCTATGCCGAAGCGAATAGCTAAATAGGTCGAACCCCAAATAAAGTAAGTACTAGCCAGTGCCAATATAACGAGGACTTGTTGTCGCTTTATACCCATATTCCGTGCAAAAAGTTTAGATAAAATTTATGGCGTCCTTAAAGTTTCAGATTGCACTTCACCAGTATCAAAGTACTGGAGGCTAGCCAATTTCATTTAAATTTGTGGATGGGCACGCTCCGACTTGGACTGTATTTTATTCAGCGCGTTCAAGTAGGCTTTAACTGATGCAACCACAATGTCAGTATCTGCCCCCTGACCATTCACAATACGTCCGCCCTTAGACAATCGGACCGTGACCTCACCTTGAGCATCCGTGCCACTAGTAATGTTATTAACAGAATATAGTTGTAACTCTGCGCCACTGTTAACAATGGTCTCAATTGCTTTAAAAGCCGCATCCACAGGACCACCACCATAAGACTCTGCACGATTCTCTACACCATGTTCAGATAGTGTAATGATTGCATGTGGCACTTCACCAGTTATCGATGCAACCTGCAAGTAGACCAGCTTAAACCGCTCGGGTGCTTCAGACACAAATTCATCACTCACTAAAGCATGCAAGTCTTCATCAAAGATCTCAGACTTTTTATCAGCCAATATTTTAAAACGAGTAAATGTAGCATTCAACAAATCTTCCGTTTGAAGCTCTATACCAAGTTCTTTCAAGCGAGTTCTGAAAGCATTTCTGCCCGATAGTTTTCCTAGTGTCAATTTGTTAGCACCCCAGCCCACATCCTCAGCGCGCATAATTTCATAGGTTTCTCTATGCTTCAACACCCCATCCTGATGAATACCAGATTCGTGTGCAAAGGCATTAGCCCCAACGACAGCCTTGTTCGGTTGCACTGGGTAACCAGTAATGGTAGAAACTAATTTGCTAGTAGGTACAATTTGTGTAGCGTCAATACGGGTAGTTAAATGGAATATATCTGCTCGCGTCTTAATCGCCATGACCACTTCTTCCAAGCTAGCATTGCCCGCGCGCTCTCCTAAACCATTAATGGTACATTCCACTTGTCGTGCACCACCCATCACTGCAGCCAAGGAATTTGCAACCGCCATACCCAAATCATTATGGCAATGGGTGGACCACACTACTTTATCTGCATTAGGAACACGTGCAATCAACTCGCGCATTCGCTCGCCCCAAGGTGCTGGTATTGAATAGCCAACTGTATCGGGCACATTGATAGTGGTCGCCCCAGCTTGAATTACTGCATCAAATACGCGTATCAAAAAATCAATATCTGAGCGCACTGCATCTTCTGCTGAAAATTCAACATCATTGGTATATTCTAATGCCCATTTAACCGCCTGCACCGCCCGCTCGACCACTTGGTCTTCAGTCATGCGTAGCTTGTTTTCCATATGTATTTTACTGGTGGCGATAAAGGTATGAATACGGCCATGTAAAGCTGGCTTAATAGCCTCTCCAGCACGACGAACGTCATTCTCGCTAGCACGAGCAAGAGAGCACACAGTGGCAGTTTTAATAATTTTTGCAATTTCTTGTATAGCTTCAAAGTCTCCAGGGCTGGCTGCAGCAAATCCAGCCTCAATTACATCCACACCCAAGCGCTCAAGTTGTCGCGCAATTCGGATTTTTTCCTCTTTAGTCATTGCAGCGCCTGGGCTTTGTTCGCCATCGCGCAATGTGGTATCAAAAATAATAATTTGGTTTTGTTTCATGATCACTACCTAAATTTTTACTACACTAATGTGGGATTAAATTCTTTTTAATAGAATTTAGATCTACTGTTGGCTACAACCTATTACTAGGTGAGCTGTGCTGGGCAATATCGCGCTGCACTTAATTTCGAACTGAGGGGTGTAGGCGCGCTAGCGCAGAGTGCGAGCGCGCAGCGCTAATAATCGAGAGTTATCTAGCTTATGGTTAGGCAATTTTGCTTTACGCAACGCCTGTACTTTACGCACAAATATTGCGCTAGCAATGAGGCTTAGAACAAAAAAAGTATTCAATATAGTTATATTCGACATAGTGATATAAATATAGTGTTTTTTTATAAATTCTGCAAGGGTTTAACCGTTTGAATTTCCAACGAGCCTATTATAAATAATCACTACTTGTTAATTGAAGCGTTCACGTATCCAGATGATATAGCCTGAAAAAGCATACATAGTCATCACGAAAAAAAGCACTTCTGGCGGACTATAAGAAACCAAAACAATTGCAAGCATAATGCCTAATATCACAATAAAAGGCACACTATTCTTCAAGTTAATATCTTTACCGCTGTAATAGCGCAAATCACTGACCATAGAAACACCGGCAAAAACAGTAATTCCCCACGCCATCCATTTCATTTGGAGTACTCCAAAAAATATATCGCGCCCACTAACGCCATATTCGTATGAAACCCAGACGAAGCCAGCTAATAAAGCAGCGGCTGCCGGGCTAGGTAATCCTTGGAAGTACCGCTTATCTTGGTGAACATCATCTAATTTGGTATTAAATCTAGCTAACCGCAATGCTGCGCAGGCACAATAAACGAAAGCCGCTAACCAACCTAATTTTCCTAAGGGCTTTAACGCCCAAACATAAAGTATCAACGCTGGCGCAACACCAAATGAAACCATGTCAGATAAGCTGTCATATTCAGCACCAAATGCGCTTTGTGTATTGGTCATTCGTGCAACACGACCGTCCAAACCATCCATCACCATGGCAATAAAAATAGCAATAGCAGCTAACTCAAAGTGCCCATTCATGGCTTGCACGATAGCGTAAAAACCTGCAAACAATGCCGCCGAGGTGAATAAATTTGGTAAAAGGTAAATACCACGCTCTTTTAAGCCCCCATCTAACAGTGGGCTTTTACTGCGAATGCGTATAGGTTTTTCGGCCATGATTATGATTTCAATATATTTACTTGGTATTAGTATAACAAAGCTCAGCTAGTTAGGGCCGTTAATAAAGTGCAATTCTCCATCAGTAATGCAAGTGTGACGATAAAGCAGATCTTAAGCAGTGTGTTAATATCGCGGCTTAGAAAAACTGTACTAATATTCATTATCCTATGCAATTTACACTACATAATCAAGACGGCCTCGCCCGACGTGGCACCGTCAGTCTCATTCACGGCGATGTGCAAACTCCCGCCTTTATGCCCGTGGGTACTTATGGCACAGTCAAAGCCATGTCACCTTTGGAACTAAAAGAAATCAATGCGCATATCGTGCTTGGCAATACTTTTCACCTATGGCTACGTCCTGGGTTAGATGTGATTGCAGCCCACGGAGGGTTGCACAAGTTCATGGGCTGGGATGGCCCAATCCTTACCGATTCTGGGGGCTTTCAGGTATGGAGCTTAGGTGCTTTACGTAAAATTAGCGAAGAAGGCGTTAAATTTCGCTCACCGATCAATGGCGATAGTTGCTTCTTAACACCTGAAGAATCTATGCATATTCAGAAAGTACTGAATTCAGACATCGTCATGATTTTTGACGAATGCACACCCTACCCAGCAACCCATAACGAAGCCAATGATTCCATGCAATTGTCACTGCGCTGGGCACGCCGCAGTAAGGATGCACATAGTGGTAACAAAAATGCGCTATTCGGCATTATTCAAGGTGGCATGTTTGAGGATTTACGTAATACCTCACTGGCCGGCTTAACCGAGATTGATTTCGACGGCTATGCCATTGGCGGCCTGTCCGTAGGTGAACCTAAAGAAGATATGTTGCGCATTTTGATGCATACTGCCCCACAAATGCCACGCAATAAACCGCGTTACTTGATGGGCGTGGGCACACCAGAAGACTTGGTCGCAGCAGTCAGTCAAGGCATAGATATGTTCGATTGTGTGATGCCAACACGTAATGCACGTAATGGCTGGTTATTTACTCAGCATGGTGACATCAAAATTAAGAATGCTGGTTATAAGAACGACACCCGACCTTTGGATGCGGACTGCACCTGTTATACATGTCGCAACTTCAGTCGCGCTTATTTGCATCATTTGCATAAAGTAGGCGAAATCTTGGGCGCTCGCTTAAACACTATTCATAATTTGCATTATTACCAAGAGTTGATGGCGGCGATTCGCAGTAGTATTGAAGTAGGAGAATTTGAATCATTCAAGAAAAAATTTACAGCCAATCGATCACAATCAACACAAGCTAGCGAAGAGAACAACATAGACTAGAAACAATGCAGCTAATCGGCAAGAACTTATAGTCTGTGCTAGAATTCAGAGCTAATTTTTAGCCATTCAGTCAACTTTTAAAGAGGTCATATCGTGTTTATTTCAAATGCATACGCAGCAACTGGTTTAGCCAGCAATGATTTAATGAGTTTCTTACCCCTTATTGTTATTTTTGTTTTATTTTTCTTCATGATCATTCGCCCACAAATGAAGCAAGCTAAAGAGCAACGCAACATGATCGCAGCTTTGCAAGCAGGTGATGAAGTGGTTACAAGCGGTGGGATTGTTGGAAAAATTACTAAAGTAAGTGATACTTTTGTTACTGTTGAAATTGCAGCCAATGTAGAAATTGCAGTGCAAAGACAAGCGATACAAAGTGCTTTGCCAAAAGGGACGATTAAAAGCATCTAATGACTATATTGGTTAAGCATTTTCCGCTTAATTAATTAATAGATCTCAACTTCTTAAAACAAACACAGTTAATGACCAGAGTCTGAATATGAACCGCTATCCATTATGGAAGAACATCTTCGTTGCTATCATGATTTTGATTGGGCTAATTTATACCATTCCAAATTTTTTTGGTGAATCGCCTGCGGTACAAATCACTCCTGCCAAAGGTAGCACAAAACTTGATCCAGCCTTACTTGGTCAAGTCGAAGCTATTTTTAAACAAGAAAATATTGCGTATGACGGCATCTATTTAGACCTTCGTGGAGTTAAAGCACGCTTTGCCAATACAGATATGCAGATTAAAGCTAAAGATGTACTTCAAGCCAATCTAGGTAAAAATTACACCGTTGCGCTTAATCTGCTCTCACGTTCACCAGAGTGGTTACGTAGCCTTGGTGCTAAACCTATGTACCTAGGTTTAGACCTTCGCGGTGGCGTTCACTTTTTACTACAAGTAGATATGAAAGCAGCGTTAGATAAAGCTGCAGAACGTTTTGTTGGTGACTTTAGAATCGCGCTTCGTAAAGAGCGTATTTCCTATGTTGGGGTGACACGTGAGGGGCAGTCAGTACAAATTCGGTTTAACTCTCATGACGAAATGCTCAAAGCGCGCACTATTATTAGTAAAGACTTTCCTAATCTCACCCTTAACGAATCTACTGATGGCGCAGATCAATTGCTTTCAGCCTCACTAAATGTTGTAGAACAAAAGCGTATTCAGGATTTTGCCTTAAAACAAAATATACAAACACTTCATAACCGCATTAACGAATTAGGTGTAGCTGAACCCATTATTCAACAACAAGGTGCTGACCGGGTAGTAGTCCAACTTCCTGGTGTACAAGATACGGCTAAAGCCAAAGAAATTTTAGGTCGAACTGCCACTTTAGAAATCAGATTGGTTGACGAAGAGAAAAATGATGGTGCCACGTTAGAAAAAGCAGATAAAGGTCAAGCACCCCTAAGTGACGAAGCCTATAAAATGCGCGATGGTCGACCAATCTTGGTAAAAAAGAACGTGGTACTTACTGGTGATTACATTACCGATGCTGGTCCTGGCGTGAATAGCCAATCTGGTCAATCAGTTGTGAATGTAACCTTAGATGGCCGAGGTGCCCGCGTATTTCAACAAGTTACTCGCGAAAATGTGGGCAAACGCATGGCTATTTTGCTTATAGAGAAAAATAGTACGGAAGTGATTACTGCCCCAGTGATTAATGAGGAGATTGGCGGTGGTCGTGTTCAGATTTCAGGCATGGCCAATACGCAAGAAGCTACTGATATTTCATTATTACTGCGCGCTGGTGCACTAGCAGCTCCAATGGAGATTATTGAAGAGCGAACTGTTGGACCAAGCATGGGTCAGGACAATATCAACCGTGGCGTGCACTCAACGCTATGGGGATTTGCGGCAATAGCCGTCATGATGATGGTGTACTACATGGCATTTGGTGTAGTTTCCGTTGCCGCACTTGCAATCAATCTATTACTGCTGGTTGCAATCCTCTCAATGCTTCAAGCGACACTCACCTTACCTGGATTAGCTGCAATTGCGTTGGCTCTTGGTATGGCTATTGATGCCAATGTATTAATTAACGAGCGCGTTCGCGAAGAGCTACGTAACGGCAATACGCCACAAGCCAGCATTCATGCAGGATATGAGCGTGCATTTGATACTATTTTGGATTCCAATGTAACCACCTTGATTGCTGGATTAGCATTATTCATGTTCGGCACTGGACCAATAAAAGGCTTTGCTGTGGTGCATGTACTGGGAATTTTAACCTCAATGTTTAGTGCAGTACTTGTATCTCGGGCCTTTGTAAACTTGATTTATGGCTACCGTCGCAAAGTAAACAAACTATCTATAGGTCAAATTTTTAAAGCGTAAGTTA
>Ga0316227_1004402_pt1 | contig 10612 bp, 11 predicted proteins | sample TBH18019metaG_FD_206012 | JGI IMG/M metagenome (GOLD analysis project Ga0316227, IMG submission 206012) | Freshwater microbial communities from Trout Bog Lake, Wisconsin, USA - TBH18019 | ecosystem: Environmental > Aquatic > Freshwater > Lake > Hypolimnion/Profundal zone | place: USA: Wisconsin... | reverse complement strand
ACGACCTTGATGCCGTGGCCTGTCGATGCGCTCCCGCTCGCCCGGGTCGAGGTCCATGCCTTGGCCGAGCGTCAGCAGGGTCACGTCGCGCGAGTAGGTGCGGGCGACGAACACCGCCTCGCCCAGGCCCCTGTCGCCATGGCCCACCACCGCGATCCGCTTGCCTCGCGCTTCGTATCCGTCGCAGATCGGGCAGTAGCGCACGAGGCCGCGTCGCACGGCGTCTGGCAGGTTGGGGAGATCCGGCTCCACGTCGTCCGCGCCCGTGGCGAGAAGCACACGGCGCGCCCGCACTTCCCGCGCGGGACCCTTTCCGTCCTCGACGCCGGCCACGAAGCCGTTCTCGGCCTTGAGCAAACCTGTGACCGTCCCGCTGACGGCTTGCGTCCCGTACCGTGCGAGGTGCTCGCGTTGCCGAGCAAGGATTTCCCGTCCGGAGACGCCGTCGGCAAAGACCGGGATATTGTGGCTGGTCGGTATCCAGTTGGCGCGGGAGTCCCCCGCATCGACCAGGAGGAAGCGACGTTCGAAGCGGGCGAGGTAGAGCGCCGCCGTCAGTCCGGCCGGTCCTCCGCCGATGACAAGGCAGTCGATTTGCTCGTCCATACCAGCGGCCCAGTGCCCTGCCATCGGCCAACCTGTTTGGAGGAGTGGAGGCGCACGGGAATGAACCCGGCCCGGCCATCTCCGGTTCCATGGGGCGCGTCCATGCTCGCCGCTCACCCAGGCCATTCCGCGCGCCGGCGACGCAGGCCGGCAACCTGGGGGGCGTGACGCAGTTTACACCCCAGCCTCTCGGGCTGGGGCGGTGCGGGAGAGGGTTTTGGGGGATCCAGGCAACGGGAGGGCCAAGAGCCCGGATCCCAAGCTTCTGCAGGCCGCCGTCGAAGCCTCCGGCGAGGCCATCGTGATCACCTCGGCCGACCTCGACGAACCGGGACCGCGCATCGAGTACGTGAACCCCGCCTTCACGCGCATGACAGGTTACGGGGCCGAGTGATCGGCCCCCAGGCGGTGGTCCAAGTTCTAAGTTAGTGCAGGGTGGGCCTTTGCTCCACGGGTCGCTTGGCCGGCGGAGCCGACCGGGTGAGCGCAGCCGGCCAAGCGGTGAAGGCCGGCACGAACACCTCCGGGGCCGGTGGTCGGTAGCCGAGCGAGGCGTGCGGGCGCACGCCGTTGTAGTGTAGACGCCAACTCTCGATCACGATCTGCGCCTCCTTGAGCGTGTAGAAGATCTCACCGTTCAAAAGCTCGTCCCGTAGTCGTGCGTTGAAGCTCTCGACGTAACCGTTCTCCCATGGCGAGCCGGGTGCGATGTAGGCTGTTCTGGCGCCGACACCGGTGATCCAGGCCTGCACGGACTTGGCGATGAACTCCGGACCGTTGTCCGAGCGGATATGGCCGGGCACGCCGCGCAGGATGAACAGGTCGGACAGCACGTCGATCACCTCCGCCGCCTTGAGCTTGCGTGCGACGCGGATCGCCAGGCACTCCCGCGTGAACTCATCGACCACGTTCAGCATCCGGAACTTGCGGCCATCGTGCGTGCGGGCTTCGACAAAGTCGTAGGACCAGACGTGATCGCGACGCTCCGCCCGCAATCGCAGGCAGGAACCATCCCCGTCCCAGATGCGGCCGCGCTTGGGCTGCCGAGACGGGACCTTCAGCCCCTCGCGCCGCCAGATCCGTTCGACCCGCTTGTCGTTGACGAACCAGCCCGCCGCCTTCAGCAATGCACCGATCTTCCGGTAGCCGTAGCGCCCATACTGGCGAGCCAGTTCCACGAGGTCGGCTGTCAGCGCGGCCTCATCCTCTCTTCCCCGCGGCACCTTGCGCTGCGTCGAGCGATGCTGCCCGAGCGCCCGACAGGCGCGGCGCTCGGAGACGTCTAGGACGTTCATGACATGCGCGATGCAGGCGCGTCGGCGCGCGGGGCTGGTCAGTTTCCCCGAGCGGCCTCCTGCAGGATCAGCTTGTCGAGGGTGAGATCCGCAATCGCCTTGCGCAGCCGCTGGTTCTCAACCTCCAAGTCCTTCATCCGTCGAACCTGATCGCTCTTCAGGCCGCCGTACTCCTTGCGCCAGCGGTAGTAGGTCACTTCCGTCACGCCGATGGCCCGGATCGCCTCCACCACGCTCTGGCCCTGCGAGACCAGAACATCCACCTGCCGCAGCTTGGCGACCACGTCTTCCGGCTTATGCCGCTTCGTTCCCATCTGTCCGTCCTCATCTGGCTCAAAAGCCATACCTCAGGGCGGACCACTTCAGTGGCTCTTCGTCGGGTTTGGTGGATCACGCTGCGAGGAGGAAGCGGCGACGCAGGAGGTCGAGCTTGGCGCGGCCATACATCGAACGCTTCAACAGCTTGAGGCGGTTGACCTGCCCCTCGTCCTGCCCGCTGCTCCAGGGCAGGCGAAGGCCTGCACGAACAGCGGCTCCATCCTGAGCGAGGCTGACGGCGAAGCTCTCGACCACCCGCACACCGCAGGCACGGGCGTCGGACAACCAAGCGTCGAAGGCGGTGGTGATGCCGGGCTTGGCCGGCGCGGCGCCGCAACGGCTGCGAACGATTCGACAGAACCGCCGACCGAGCCCGACGACCTTGGCAGCCTCGTCATCCTGCAGCACGCGCGCGACCACTGCTGCGGCGTCGGCGTCGAGATCATCCGGCTCGCGCAGGAGGTGCCACGACAACTGCTTCGGCGAGGGCAGCGGCGGCGACGGGGGCGCGACCTGCGCCATGGGCGACGGCGTCTGGAGGCGCCAGATCGTGGTCCTGGCGGGTCGCGTGCGCCGCTCGGATAGCCAGCGTCTGACCTGCTTGACGGTGCCGGGAAAGCCGCGATCCCGCAGCTCTCGCCAGAGCTGCATGGCGTTCTCGCACCCCGCAGCCTGGCGAGCGTGCAGGTGATCGAGATGAGGATCAAGGATGCTGCGCCCCGGCCCGCGCCGGTCATGGCGCGGGAAGCCCTCGGCGAAGGCGTACTTGCGCACCGTGGCGCGAGCCAAGCCGGTCTCGCGATTGATGAGCCGGAGCGACTGCCCGGCCGCACGGCGGCGACGGACATCGTCGTAGAGCTCCTCCCACCGACCGACCGCTGCAGCGCGGGCGAGCGTCTCGGCGGGTGCACGCGGATAGGCTCTGGTGCGCCGGGTCGAAGGCGCTGGCGCCGTGATCGGCGGCAAGAGCTTCAGGCGCGGGTGGACACGGGCGAGCCAACGCTCGATCATCTGGCGGGTGTTGAGCAGGAGATGCCACCGGTCAGCGACCTGCACGGCCGCCGGCGCGCCTAGCGTGGTACCGCGGGCATACTCGGTCGAACGATCGCGCGCCACGAGCCGGATCTGTGGCTGGCGGCGGAGCCATGCGGCCCAGGTCTCGGCCGAGCGGTCAGGGAGCAGATCGAGAGGGCGATGGCGTTCGAGGTCGACGACGATCGTGCCGTAGGTCCGCCCTTTGCGCAGCGCCCAGTCATCGACGCCGACGACACAGGGTCGAGGCGCCTTCGGCAGCGGCACTCCCCGGATCGTCCGCAGCAGAGTCGTGGCGCTGGACGGCATGGCCAGGTGTGCGAGCAACCGGGCAGCTGGCTGTCCGCCGAGTGCGAGACCGGTCCGGGCCTGCGCCCCGGCCAGCCGGCGGGTGCGTTGGGCATGGCGGGCGAGTAGCTTCGGGAACCGTTCGGCGAAGGTTCGGCGGGGGCAGGCTGGGTCGCAGCAGTAGAAGCGCCGAACCTCCAACTGCAGCCGAACGGCCTTGCCGCTGGCCGGCAAATCGGCAGGCCGTCGCCGATACCGGCTATGGACCGACGTGCTGATGGCTCGGCACGTCGGGCAGCGGGCGTGGTCGGGCTTCGCTTCGGCGACGAGGGTGAGGGCGGTGGGGCCGTCCCGCGCGACGCGGACGAGGCGGCAGCCAGGCAAAGGGATGAGCTGGGTCATGCCCCGATCTGCGAGGCTGAACCGACCACGCCAAGACCCCAACCGTCACGCACCTCGATCCACCAAACTCGGCGATGAACCATTGAAGTGGTCCGCCCTTTGGTATGGCTTTTGAGCCAGGAGGATGGATGACATGGCCAAGCACCCGAAGCCCAAGGAGATCGTTGCCAAGCTGCGGCAGGCGGATGTGCTGATCTCCCAGGGCCAGAGCGTCTCCGACGCCATCCGCGCCATCGGCGTGAGTTCAGTGACGTACTACCGGTGGCGGCGTGAGTTCGGTGGCCTGAAGAGCGATCAGGTTCGCCGGATGAAGGATCTGGAGACCGAGAACCAGCGGCTGCGCAAGGCGATCGCGGACCTCACGCTCGACAAGCTGATCCTGCAGGAGGCATCCCGGGGAAACTTCTGAGCCCCGCGCGCCGGCGCGCCTGTGTCGAGCACATCATCGACGTCCTGCACGTCTCCGAGCGCCGCGCTTGTCGGGCCCTCGGTCAGCATCGCTCGACACAGCGCAAGGTCCCGCGGGGCCGTGATGACGAAGAGGCGCTGACGGTCGACCTCGTGGCGTTGGCCGAACAGTATGGACGCTACGGCTACCGCAAGATCAGTGCACTGCTGAAGGCGGCCGGGTGGCTCGTCAACGACAAGCGCGTCGAGCGGATCTGGCGGCGTGAGGGCCTGAAGGTCCCGGCCAAGCAGCCCAAGCGGGGGCGGATCTGGGACAACGACGGTTCCTGCCTCCGTCTTCGCCCACAACACCGCAATCACGTCTGGTCGTATGACTTCGTTGAGGCACGCACGCACGATGGGCGCAAGTTCCGGATGCTCAACGTGGTCGACGAGTTCACGCACGAATGCCTGGCGATCCGGGTCGCCCGCAAGCTCAAGGCGATCGACGTGATCGATGTGCTGTCTGATCTGTTCATTCTGCGCGGAGTGCCGGGACACATGCGTTCGGACAACGTCCTACGTAGCGAGGAAGGACGACTGGTCGGGCAACAGGTCTCCGTCCGCGAACATGCGCCCGCGGTGTGTTTGTCGTCAACGTCGATCCAGGCGGCTCCTGCCGATCCGGAAGAACTCTCGGCCATAGCGAACACAGGATCCAGCCGGCGCACGCGGCACCCTGGTCCTCACCGTCCTCAACACGAGATGTCGATCCAGGCAGGAGACCCGAGCATTGTCTACAGGGTCGTGGCTCTCACGCCCTCACGGCTCTGCTGAGAGGGGTTCTCCCACCTGGCACCGGCCCCTCGACGAAGGGCCGGTAGTCGTCACCGGTCTTGATGACGGCGTGCACCACGCGCGCCATCTTGGCGGTGATCGCGGTCAGCGCCTTGCGCCGCAGGTCGGCATCGTGCCGGTCGCGGGCGATGTAGCGCTCGAACTTGTCGCGGAAGCCGTTCTCCCGCTGCCGGATGGCCACCTGCCCAGCCAGCCAGAGCGTACGCCGGAGCCGGGCGTTGCCGTACTTCGACAGCTTGGTCTGGCCACGGAAGGTGCCGGATTGCTGGGTGGCCAGATCGAGCCCGCAGAACTTCAGGAACTGCCGGTGATGGCCGAAGCGGCGCAGGTCGCCGGCCTCAGCCAGGATGGTCAGGGCGTTGATCGGGCCGATGCCAGGGATGCGGCGCAGCAGCTTGTAGTCGGAGCTGTCGGTCAGGAGGGCGTCGGCCGTGGCCTCGATGGCGTCGCGCTGCCGGATCAGCCCGCGCGCCTCGCCGATGACGAGCCGGAACATGCTCACCGCCGGAGCGTCAGGCGGCACCGGCAGGCCGATCGAGCTGCGGGCCGTCTCGTAGATGTCGCCGAGCAGTTGCGCCTTGGCGACCTTGCGCCCGACGACATCCCAGGCGGCAGCGATGAAGGCTTCCTTGCTCAGCGCGGTGATGCAGGCGGGCGTGGGGAAGCGATCGAGGAAGGCGAAGAACCAGTCCGAGCGGCTGTTGTGGCGGAAGCGGTCGACCTCCGGGAAGTACAGCGGCAGGTAGTGGGTCAGGATCCGATGCAGAACCTCGGTCTTGGCTCGCGAGACGGCGTCGTGCGTTTTGGACAGTTCCTGCACGTCGTTGATGCCGGCGGCGAGCGGGTCGTGGTACACCTGCGAGGCACCGATGCGGATCATGTGCAGCATGACCTGGGCGTCCTTCGGGTCGTTCTTGTCCCAGCCGTTGTGCAGGGCCTCTCGGGTGCGGGCGAGCCCCACGGAGGAGACCAGGCGCACGGCAAAGCCGGCCTGGAGCAGGCGCCAGGCGATCGGGCGGTGATAGTTGCCGGTGGCCTCGAAGCCGCAGGTCACCGGCTGACCGAGGTTCGACAGCAGCGCGATCAGACGGTCGTGCTCGGCGCGGGTGTTGAGGACGCTCAACCGGCGTCGTCGGTCGGAGCCGGGCACCTCGATGAGGACCTCGTTGCGGGCCTTGGCGACGTCGATGGCTACGAGAACGCCGGCCGGCGGCGTAAGCTGTGGTCTGGTCATGGTCGATCCGTCTCCGGAATGAGGCTTCGAACACCGTCACTCTAGAGACCTGCCGATCGGCCATGACCGCCCAGGGCGGCGCGCTGCGCTCAGCATGGCTTCGCGCGCCGCCCCAGAGCCGTCGAGCCATCTTCCCGATGTGCTATGGACCTGAGTTCGTCGCTCAATCTGTCCGAGACTGGATCGCGGCGGTCGGCTCAGAGACCGCCTACATCGAGCCAGGCAGTCCATGGGAGAACGGGTACTGTGAGAGCTTCAACGCGAAGCTGCGGGATGAACTCCTCAACGGCGAGGTGTTCTACACTCTCAAGGAAGCCAGCGTCGTGATCGAGCAATGGCGGACGCACTACAACAGCATCCGACCGCACTCGTCACTCGGCTACTGCCCCCCTGCACCAGGGGTCGTCATCTGGCCCACCGAACCGAGCGGCTCAGTACCGTCCGCTCGGCCTGCCATCGTCACGCGACCGACGATGCACTAACTTCAAACCTGGGCCACCGCATGGGGGCAGGCCACACTCAAGAGGCGTAAGCGACTGGGCACCCATCACTCGTAACCGCGACAAAATGTGGCTCCGGGCCCAGCGTTCAGGAGGTATCGTGGACGATCTACATGGCGACGTCCGCTTCAGTGATGAGCCGCTCGAAAGCGGACCGACAGAAACCCACCCTGAGCAGTCATTCGGCAGTTGGGTTTGGCTTGTCCAGAAAACGAACGTATTTCCGACACCGATGAAGCGTGCCTGCCGAGCTGTGACCTTCATCAATAACTGGCACGTTTTCTTCAGGGCTTGATGACCCGTGCCGCTGGACTGCTGGCCGATCAGGCCGGCACGGTTGCGTCCCTGATCCGCAGGATGGTCTGCCGACTGGTCTTGAAGCTCCGCGCCAGGGCCGACACGCTCACGCCATCCCCGAGTTGACGCGCCACCACCGCGCGCTGCTCGCCGGTAAGACTGGCCGGCCGGCCGAGCCGCTTGCCCTCCGCCCGAGCCCGGCTCAACCCGGCCTGGGTCCGCTCGATCAGCAGATCGCGCTCAAACTCCGCGACCGCGTTGATCACGTTCATCGTTAGCTTGCCGGTCGAACTCGTGAGATCGACGCCCCCCAGCGCCAGGCAGTGGACCCGCACGCCGAGCTCGTCGAGCTTGGCCACCGTCGCGCCCACGTCCATCGCATTGCGCCCGAGCCGGTCGAGCTTGGTCACGACGAGAACGTCACCCGACTCCAGCCGGTCGAGAAGGCGCGCGAACCCGCGGCGCTGGCCGGCGGCGATGGATCCCGACACGGTCTCCGTCACGAGGCGGCGCGGCTCGATGGTGAAGCCTGCCGCCTGGATCTCCGTGAGCTGGTTATCGGTGGTCTGGCCGGGGGTCGAGACGCGGAGATAGGCGAAGGTGCGCGGCATGAGGTAAATTCGTCCGAAAACCCTGACCGGAACTAGACGCCTGTCCGGAATAGGCAGAGGCTAGGTTTTGAACAGTGCGGGCGGCATTGTCCAGAACCGGTCGGTTTCGGACAGGGTTCGTCATCAGAGTTCGTCCTGCGGCTGGCGGGTCGGGAGCAGCCTCATGCGGAACGACACCGTCGCAGCATCCCTGGCCGAACTCACCGAGCCTCAGCGTCAGCAGGCCATGGCCCGCTTCGCCGTGCTCCGCCCGACCCTGGAGGACGGAGTGCCCCTGATCCGGGCCGCCGCGGACGCCGACGTTCCGTTGCGAACCGCCCGGCGCTGGCTGACCCGGTTCCGACGCGACGGGCTGATGGGCTTGGTTCGTGCCAGTCGGTGCGATCTCGGACGCCGCCGCCTGCCCACCGACTTGATCGGCCTGATCGAGGGGATGGGGCTGAAGCGACCGCGATCCTCGGCCGCTGCCATCCATCGCAGGGTTGTCGGCGTCGCCGAGGCGAAGGGGTGGCCTGCCCCGTCCTACAGCGCGACCTATGCCACCCTCGCCCGGCTCGATCCGGCCATGGTGAGCCTGGCCCTGGATGGACCGGCCGTCTTCCGGGAGCGCTACGAGCTGATCTGCCGACATCGGGCACACGTGCCCAACGCGCTTTGGCAGGCCGATCACACCCTGCTGGATATCCTGGTCGTCGACGAGGGCGGTCGGCCGGTCCGGCCCTGGCTCACGACGGTGATCGACGACCACTCGCGAGCGGTCGCCGGCACCATGCTGTTCCTGGGGGCGCCCTCGGCGCTCAACACCAGCCTCGCCCTTCGTCAGGCCATCTGGCGGAAGGCCGACGCGGCTTGGCCGGTCTGCGGGATCCCGGACGTGCTCTACGTCGACCACGGCAGCGACTTCACGAGCCGGCATCTCGATCAGGTCGCCGCGAGCCTGCACATGCGGATCGTCCATTCCGGCGTCGCGCGACCGCAGGGCCGTGGCAAGATCGAGCGCCTGTTCGGAACGATCAACACCGAGCTCCTACCCGAACTGCCCGGTCACCTCGTCGGGGGCGCACCGGTCAGCCCACCTGCGCTGTCGCTGGCCGATCTCGATCGGGCGACCGTCGCCTTCATCCGCGACACGTACCACCGGCGCATCCACGGCGAGATCGGGCGAACGCCACTCGATGCGTGGCGGGCGGACGGTTTTCTGCCGCGCCTGCCCGACAGCTTGGAGGCGCTCGACCTCCTCCTGGTGATGGTCGCCAAGCCACGCTGCGTGCGCCGCGACGGCGTTCACTTCCAGGGCCTGCGGTATGTCGGTTCAACCCTGGCGGCGTACGTCGGTGAGACCGTCACGATCCGCTACGACCCGCGCGACGTGTCGGAGATCCGTGTCTTCCACCGCGAGCGCTTCCTGTGCCGGGCGGTGAACGAGGAGCATGCCGGCGAGGCCCTCAGCCTCAAGGATATCGAGGCGGCGCGCCGTCTCCACCGTCGCACCCTGCGCAGTGCGATCAACGAGCGCGTGGCCCGCGTCTCGGACTTCCTGCCCGATGCTGGCCACCGCACCCGGCAGATCGCCTCGATCCCTTCCATGCCTCGGCCCAAGCTGCGCGTGTACCAAGTGGAGGACGAGGGATGACCGCCCGATCCGGTGCCTTCATCACCACCAAGGAGCATCGTCGCTTCGTCGAGTTCGCCGATGCCGTGCGAACCCACCGCTACATCGGCCTCTGCTACGGCGCGGCCGGAGTCGGCAAGACGCTCTCGGCCCGGCGCTATGCCCACTGGGACGTGGCCGAGTCTTTCCTCGACACCTGGGGCCCACGACAGCCATCGGACGCCAAGGTGTACGGCGTGCTCGCCCGAAGCCGCAGCGTCCTCTACACCCCGGTGGTCGCCTGCTCGTTGCGGGTGCTGCGCGGCGAGGTCGGCTATCTGATCGTGCGGATGGATGCCTGCATCGGCGAGCACCTGTCGGTCGGGGAAACGAAGCCGACGGGTTTCAAGAGCGGGTTGACCGAACTCCTGATCGTCGACGAGGCCGAACGGCTCGCGACCGCCGGCCTGGATCACGTGCGCGACGTGTTCGATCGGATGGGCATCGGCGTGATCCTGATCGGCATGCCGGGCATCGAGAAGCGTCTGTCGCGTTATCCGCAGCTCTACAGCCGTGTCGGGTTCGCCCATCACTACCGACCCTTGCGTGGCGACGAACTCACCTTCGTGCTGACGCGCCACTGGCGTCAGCTCGGGCTTGCCCTGGACGAGGCGGACTTCACCGATGTGCAGGCAGTCGCCTCGATCGCGCGGATCACCGGCGGCAACTTCCGGCTGCTGCAGCGCCTGTTCGTGCAGATCGCTCGCATCCTCAAGATCAACGAACTCAAGGTGATCACGGACGATGTCGTCGAGGCCGCGCGGAGCACCCTGGTCATCGGTGCCACATAGCGCCATTAGAAACAGGCCATTTATCGATAAAGGTCACAGCCGAGCCGCCCAAAACAGCCTCGTTTTTGTCGGATAAACGTGTCGGCTTTTCTATTGCCGGAGAAACGTAATTTTGGCACTGTCCCGACATGCTCGTCGGATATGCTCGCGTCTCCACCCAGGATCAGAACCTCGACCTCCAGCGCGACGCCCTGACCCGCGCAGGCTGCGAGCGCTTGTTCGAGGAGAAGAAGTCCGGAAAGGCCGGCACCAAGCGACCTGCCTTCGATGAGGCCCTGGCCTTCCTGCGTCCCGAGGACGTGCTCGTCGTCTGGAAGCTCGATCGCCTCGGCCGCTCTCTCG
>Ga0316227_1004400_pt1 | contig 10615 bp, 11 predicted proteins | sample TBH18019metaG_FD_206012 | JGI IMG/M metagenome (GOLD analysis project Ga0316227, IMG submission 206012) | Freshwater microbial communities from Trout Bog Lake, Wisconsin, USA - TBH18019 | ecosystem: Environmental > Aquatic > Freshwater > Lake > Hypolimnion/Profundal zone | place: USA: Wisconsin... | reverse complement strand
CTCCTGCACGCCGTAGGTGGCGTAGGCGCCGAGCATGATGAACTCGCCCTGGGCGAGGTTGATCACGCCCATCAGCCCGAAGATGATCGCGAGCCCGGCCGCCGCCATGAACAGGATGCTGGCGAAACTCAGGCCGTTATAGACGACCGCGAGGCCGTCCCCGACCGCCACCGCGCGGGCGACCTGCGCGAGCCCCGCATCGAGCGCCGCCCGGAAGGCCGGATCGGCGGCGTAGGCGGGATCGCCCTTCAGCGCCGCGAGTCGTGCCTGCGCGGCCCCGGACGGGCTCGCGGCCACCGCGGCGATCGCCGCCCGGCGCCGGGCCGGATCGGGCGACGACAGGGCGGCCGCCTGGGCGAGGCCGGCGATGGTCGCTTTCAGCGCGGCATCCGTCTCCGCATCGCGCGCGCGGTCGAGCACGGCCGCCGGAACGGTGGCGATGCGCCGCTCCAGAACCGTGAGGCCGGCGGTGCGGGCGGCCGGATCCGGGCCGGTCAGCAGCGCGACGGTGCCGCGCGCGGTCTCGATTGCGGCGCGCTGGCGCAGGCCGAGGACCGGCGCGCGCGTCTCCGAGACCGGCCGCGGTGCGCCGGTGACCGCGTCGCGGCCCTCAGGCGCGCCCGGGCGGTCGAGCAGGACGGCGCCGTCCGCCGGGCAGGCCAGGCGGCGCTCGGCCAGCGCGCCGAGGAGCCTGCCGGCGAAGGCGAGGTCGTCGGTCGGAAGGTCCCCGCCAGCCTGCACGAGACCCTCGGCTCCGCGGACCTGCGCGGCGCCGTCCCCGCACAGGTCCGCCGCGAAGGCCGCCCGGTCGAGCGGCGCGGCGGAGGCCGAGGCCGCCCCGAGCGCAAGACACCCGAGCACCAGAAGAGCGCGGAGCGGAAACCGCCTCAGATCAGCCATAGGGGCTGTATGGGACCGGCTTCGGAGCGTTCGGAGATTGCCAGAGGACGTCGAAGCCGCGCTTCTCGTTGACAGAGCCGATGAAGACGCCGCGGGAGACGTAGTTGTTCTCGCCCGTCATGGTCAGCGTGTAGCCCGAGGGGTCGTCGAAGCTCAGTCCCGCGAAGGCCTTGCGCACCTCCGGCACCGCGAAGGACCCGGCCTTGGCGGCGGCGAGCGCCCAGAGATGGACGCTGTCATAGGCCGAGACCATCGGGTCGATCACCGTGTCGGCGCTGAACGGGACGTTCTTGGCCTTCACGTAGGCGGCCCAGTCGCCGAGGAATTTCTGATTCCGCTCGCCCTTGGCGGCCTGGAGATAGGCCCAGCAATTCAGGTGGCCGACGAGCTTTCCGGTATCGAGCCCCTCGAGGTCGGCCTCCACCATGTCGAGGCCGAGGATCGGCACGTCTGTGGCGCTGATGCCCTGGTTGGCGAACTCGCGCAGGAAGTCGGGGATCGAGGAGCCGACGACGGTGAGCACCACGATCGCCTGGCCGCCGGGCTGGCTGGCGAAGGTGCGGACCTGGTTCACCAGCGTCTGGAAGTTCGAGAAGCCGAACGGCACGTATTCCTCGCGCCACGCGCTCTCGGGGATGCCCTTGCTCGTCCAGTACCCCTTGAGCTGCTTGTTGATCGTGCGTGGCCAGACATAGTCCGAGCCGATCATGAAGAAGCGCTTCGCGCCGACGCCGTCCGAGCCCATCAGGTAATCGACCGCCGGCAGCACGGAACTCGCGGGCGGCGAGTTCACGTAGACGACGTTCTTGGAATTCTCGTCGCCCTCGAAGTGGAGCGGGTAGAACAGCAGCCCGTCATTCTGCTCGACGACCGGCAGGACCGACTTGCGCGACACGGAGGTCCAGCAGCCGAACAGGGCCGCGACCTTCTCCTGCTGGAGCATCTGCCGGCCGATCTGGGCGTAGAGCGGCCAGTCCGAGGCGGGATCGGAGGTCAGCACCTCGATCTGGCGGCCGTTGACGCCGCCGCGCCCGTTGATTTCGTCGGCGGCCATGCGGACCACGTGGTTCAGCCGGCCCTCAAGATTGGCCATCGTGCCCGACGACGAGAACAGGCAGCCGAGCTTCACGGTATCGGCGGCAAAGGCAGGCCGGATGATGGCCGGTGCCGCGAGCAGCGCCGCTGTCCCGATGAAGCTGCGCCGCGTGAGATGCGTCATCGACCCCGAAGCTCCCATGGATGGACCGTCCGAGTGTCGGCCGAGGTCCGGGGGACGGGAAGGTCAAAGAAGCTGCAGGCCAGCTAGGGCGTTGCGCATATTGGTAGCACTTGCGTGAATGACGGGCGCAATCTGACCGAGAACGTCAAAATTGCCATCTCGGGCGCCGTTATGCTTGGCCAGCCTTCGTCTTGGCGCGTCGCCTGATCGACGGTGGACGCAGCTGGAAGACGCTGTCGGGAGCCGACCTCAAGACCGCGAACGGATGGTCCGCATATCTCGACGCCTCGGCAGCCGGGAAGTCCTTCGCAGTGGCAGCCCGGGAGCGGATGGTCCGGGGCAGCGACTGGCCGGGCCGCGGTGAGACGCACATGCCCGACGATGCTCGGCGACTCGACCTTCCGGATGATGTGTGCACGGCGGCCAGACCGACGCGCGGGATTTGGTCGACGATCCTGCAGCGCTCTGCGGCGGCTGCGCCGGTGCGGCGCTGCCGGCGACGTCTTTCCCGATGAGGTGCTACGCCAAAGGCCGTCAGGCGGCCGGGCCGGCGACGGAATCGAGGTTGACGTGCAAGGCGATGTTTTCGCGCTCGGCCACGGGCAGGCCGTCGCGGTAGACGCGCGAGCCTGTCAGCGCCCATTCCTCCGCACCGAAGAAGGCGAGGCGCAATACGCGCCGAAAGCGCCCCGCCTGGGGGGCGAGCGCCCGCGCCGCGGCGAGCGCCACCGCGACGCCGGCGGCGTTGTCCATCGCGCTCTCGGCGAGGTCGTGGCCGTCGAGATGCGCGCTCCGCACGACGGTCTCGGCGGTTCGCCCCGGCAGGTCGAACAGGATCGCCTCAGTGCTGTCGGCGAACTCCGTCGCGGTGATCGTGAGCCGGGCTCGGGCGTGATGCCGAGGGCGGCGATCCCGTCCTCTCGGCCCCGGCTGGACGACCCTGCGACCGGGCGCGTCGGCAGGGGGCCGGTGATCGGGAAGCCCACCGCGCCCGGCCTCGGCGAGGCGGGAGAGGCCGCTCTGCGCCGGCTACCGCATGCTCGAGAAATTGCCTCGCGAACTCAAGCGCATAGGTGTTCGCATTTTTGCATGTCGGCCCGCGTCAAACCTGACGCGCCGCCGCGATCAACGTGCTCGACGGCATCGACCTAGCGCCAGACAGGCTGATGCTCTGCCGGTTTGACGGGATCGCGCCTCAATGACAGGCGCTTGCCTCAGGCCGGGTCTTGATGAACCTGAGCAATCGCAGGCTTGAAGGGGCGCCTCATGCAACGGGACGAGGCGGAAGGGGACGATTGGCGCTCCGTCAGCACGCGCCCGCCCGATGTGACCAGCATCGGCAACGCGCTCGCCCGATCCAACGAGCCCGGCCGTGGCCGCAATGCTGACCAACCCAGCGAGATCCCAGCCCTCGGTTGGCATGACATCCTCTGGCGCGTCGTCCTCTCTGTGCCGCGCGACCGGGTGTTCGCCACAGCCGGCGGCGTGGCGTTCTTTGCCCTGCTCGCGATCTTTCCGGCGCTGGCCACAATCGTCTCGCTCTACGGCCTGTTCTTGGATCCAACAGCCATCGGACAACACCTGAGCCTGCTCGCAGGCGTTTTGCCGAACGGCGTGCTCGGCCTGTTGTCCGAGCAACTCGTTCGTATCGCGCGGCAGAGTCCCGGCGCCCTCAGCACCGCCTCGCTCCTGAGCCTGCTTACGGCGTTCTGGAGCGCGAATTCGGGCGTCGCTGCGCTCTTCGACGCGCTCAACGTGATCTACAGAGAGCGCGAGAAGCGATCGCTCGTTCGCGTCTACGCGACAACCTTTCTGTTCACCCTGAGCGGCATCGTCTTCATTCTCGCGACGGCCGGCGTGCTGGTGGTTCTGCCGATCGCGCTGAACCGCATCGGCTTAGGAGCCCTGACGGACACCGCGCTCCGCTTCCTGCGGTGGCCGGCGCTCTTGATCCTCGTGAGCCTGAGCTTATCACTCACCTACCGGTATGGTCCGAGCCGGCGGGAGGCGAAATGGCGCTGGGTGAGCTGGGGCAGCGTTGTCGCCGCTGTCTCCTGGGTCTGCGCCTCCGTCCTGTTCTCCTGGTACGTGGCGAGCTTCGACAGCTACAATCGCGTCTACGGCTCGCTCGGAGCGGGGGTCGGCTTCATGACCTGGATCTGGCTCTCCGTGGTCATCACGCTCCTTGGGGCGGAGCTGAACGCCGAGATGGAGCGTCAGACTGCCCGCGACAGCACCACAGGGCGGCCCAGGCCGCTTGGATCACGGCAGGCATTTGCCGCCGATACCGTTGGTCCACCGCAGGGTTGAGGCCATTCGCCCTGGCGCCTCTTCACGCGGCGCTTGGAGGATCTTGGGAGGCCACCGCCTCGGATCGGCCGGCATCCGGCAGGCGAAACGAAGGCGGGGCGCCCGAGCGGGCGCCCCGAGGTTGTTGGAAGGCGGCGACCGCTCAGTCGTCCCAATCGTGATGGCGGTGGAAGCCGCCGTCACGACGCTCGATCACGCGCACGCCCGGGCGATCCCAGTCGCGATGTCGGAAGCCGATGCCGCGATAGCCCTCGCGATAGTTCTCCCGCGCGATGACGCGGCCGTGGCCCGGCCCATAGCCATATCCGTCGCCCCACTCATGAGCCTGGACGGTTGAGGCAGCGCCCATGAGAGCGGCTGCGGCGGCAAGGGTCAGAGTGATCTTCTTCAAGCTGCATCTCCGTTTCAGTGATTGCTCTCAAAACGTCATCGCTTCGAAAACCGTTCCCCTGAAGTATGCTCTTGCTTCACGGAGATCGTTACTGGTGTGCAAGCCTGGTGCTGCCAAATGTCTACCTGAAACCGCGCGCACGCGCTCGATGCGGAACGGTTCAGGTTGTTCGCGCGTCTCTGGTGACCTGTCTTCGCGCAACACGCGCGGGCCGCGTTACGCTCCTCCTGCGGAGCCGCGGCACACCGGCCTGAGAGCATGCTCGCGACCACCCACCTTGCGCTCATCAACGTCTTCACCGGCGACATCCAGGGTGGCCTCGGTCCGTTCCTGGGCACTTGGCTGGCCGAGACCGGCGGCTGGTCGCCGGCGCGGGTCGGCTTCGTCACGACGCTTGTGGGCGTCGGCGCCCTGTTCCTCAGCGGCCCTGCCGGCGCGCTCGTCGACCGGATCGGGCGCCCCCGCCTCCTCATCGCCGCCGCCTGCGCGGCCATCCTCGCCGGCACGCTGCTGGTCATGCCCGCCACATCGTTCCCGGCGGTGTTCGCCGCCCAGATGCTGGCCGCGGCCGGCGGCGTACTCCTTCTCCCGGCCGTCACCGAGCTAACCCTTGGCATCGTCGGCAAGGACCGATTCCCGAAGCAGCAAGGACGCAACCAAGCCTACAACCACCTCGGCATCCTGGTCGCGGCGGCGATCATAAGCTTCGGTACCGTCCGCCTCGGGCCGGCCGTGGCCTTCTGGGTGCTCGGCGCCATGGCCCTCCTGGCCATCGCCGCCAGCGTGACGACCCCGGGCCACTGCTACAATGGACGCCGCGCGGTCGGCTGGAAGGAGGACGATCCGGACGACAAGCCCGAGCGGGCGAGCGCCCGTAGCGTGCTCTCGAACCGCAAGCTGATGGTGTTGGCGGTGGCGCTGGCGCTGTTCAACCTTGGCAACGGCGGCATGCTGACCCTGCTCGGGCAGAAGCTTGTGGCAGCCGGCACTGACGCCACCGCCTGGACGGCCCGTTACGTCATGGTCGCGCAGCTGGTCATGATCCCGGTGGCCCTGTTCGCAGGCTCGCTCGCCGACAAGCGCGGGCGTCGCAAGCTCCTGCTGGTGGCACTCGGGGTGCTGCCGATACGCGCGGCATTGTCCGCCTTCATCGACGACCCGGTGTGGCTCATCTCGGCAGAGATTTTCGATGGCGTGGCCTCGGGCATCGTCGGGGTGGCCGTGCCAGTGGTCGTGGCGGACCTGACCTGGGGCTCGGGCCGTACCCAGACGGCGCTCGGAACGGTCAACGCCGTGCAGGGCATCGGCGGCGCGCTCTCGGCCTGGTACGGCGGCTTGGCGCAATCCCTGCTCGGCTGGACCGGTTCGTTCCTGGCCCTCGGGGCCCCCGCGCTCATCGCCCTCGCCCTGGTCGTCTGGCTCGATGCGACCTGCGAGCCGGGACGCCGCACACGCCGGCGCGAGCGCTTGACCGCGAGCCCGCAGCCCGCCTGACCCGGACGCTAGACCGCCTGCGTCCGAGCGCCGGCATCGTGGCGTCCTGGCGCTCGACGAGGAGAGGCCCGGCACCGGGACCGGCACCGACCTTACGCCGAGAACGACCGCTCGTCCGGTCAGGCCGGACCGCCTCGGCGTGAAATTCAGGCGGAATCGGCCAAAGCCTTCCTCTGCGCCGCAGCCGCCATGATCCTCGCCAGCCGTCTCACTCGCTCAGCCCGATCTCCCGGGGATAGGCCAGGTACGATGCTGGGTACCGCAAGTGAGAGCGAGCACTCGAAGGCGCCCGTCCGCGCAAATCGTCCGGCAGCTGAAGGATGATCGGCTCTGCGTGGAGCGAGGCCCTTAGGGCGCCCGGCAATCCATCGCCGCCGTAGCCTCGATCACGCTGAGAGCCCGGCGCCTCACTTCCAGCGCCGCGGTCGGGCTGTCCGAGACGACGGACGCCTCGCGCTTCAGCGCCGCGTCGCAGGCGCACGAGCTGTACCCGGCCGTGTCGTAGCAGGTGTCGTGGCGCAGGCATGCCGCGTCGAGGTCGTCGGTGGGCGGCAATCCCTCGCCCCGCTGGCCCTTCCCGCAATAATTGCCGTGGAACAATTCCTTGCCGGCGACGACGCGGTCGAGGGCGCCCTTCGGCGGTGCCGGCGCCTCGGCCCGGCCGCTGGGGTTCAGGTCGTTGGCCGGGCCGCCAGCCTTCGATCCTGACGAGCGAAGCGCCTTCGGAATGTCGGAGCGACCGCCGGGCTCGTTCAGGGCTTCGCCGGACCGTCCGTTCGGGTCGGAGATGTCCGGCAGCGGCGGGGGCGGCCCCGGTCGGGGATCGTCCGCCTCGACAGGCGCGGCGCGCACGCCCTGAGCCATCGAAGCGTGCGGACAGGCCACGAGGATTAGCCCCACGACGGCGAGGAAAGACGGTCTCAAGGATGCCCTCCGGATCAGCAGCCCCTAAACTCGAAGCTCAGCTTTCTCGTTCCGGAGGCTGACCCGCTGGCCTTTCCCAGCGATAATGCGTGTTCAGTGGGTGAACGACCTGCTTCGCAGCATGCGAAGACGACCCGCTCAGGCTCGGCCCCGCCTCAATGATGAGGTTCAGTAGCGGTCGTAGCCGTAGCGGCCGTAGCGGCGTCCCGCGTCGATGCGCATGTCCCTGCGACCGTATTCCCCGAACTCACGATGGCGTCGATAGCCGTGCGCCGGAGCCCATGGTGGGGGACCGCCGTGACGGAAGCCACGTTCGCCCCTCGCCCATGGCGGATCGGCCATGGCGGCCGACGAGGCCCCGATGATGCCGCCCGTCAGGATTAGTGCGCCGAACACGGCCAGCATCACCTTGCGAAACATCGAAGGCCTCCCTCGTGTCGGCGTGTTGCCAACGTCGGTCTAGAGACCGCGAGCGGGGCTGAACCGTTCCATGGGATGCGTCGGAGCGACCGGAGGCTGTCCGCTCGGCTCGCCGTCACCGCCCTCAGGGGTGCCCCCTTCACCAATCAGGCGCCCTCATCCGACCGGGGCACCGCCGCTGACCTGCTCACAACCGTCCCCGTGCGGGAGGCTCCCCACTTTGTGCCTCCGGCTAGGCCCCTGCGTGCAACGGTTTCCCGAGCCTCCGGATTTCTGATCGGTTTCCCGAAACGAGGAAGGGATGTCTGCCATGCCACTATGTTTGGTCGCGACCGTTTTGCTTCTGTCCGCGGCGGCTACCTCCGCCCTCGCTGCGCCGATGTCGGCGGACGACAAGGCGGCCCTGCAGCAGCAATGCATGGGCGACTTCACGACCTTCTGCGGGGACATGCCGCCCGAGGACGGCCCTGAGACCCAGGCATGTTTCGAGAAGAACATGTCAAAGCTGTCGCCCGGTTGCCAGGGCGCCATCCAGAGCTTCAAGCAGGGCAAGAAAGGCTGATCGGCCGGCCGCGCCGACGGCGCCCTGCCCGGGGCGAATTCGGCGCGGTCGCGGTGCGGAATGAAGCAGGATTCAAAATCGCCGGCCGAGGCCGAGGATCTGGCCCGGCGGGGCCTGCGCGGCACCGAGCGCATCCGCCTGGCCGAGGATGACGAGCGGGTGCATCCCTGCTCGGTCGGATCCTCATGACAGCGCACCGTACCACCGGCAACGCGCACAATGCCGGGGGCCATCACGGCATGACCGACCCCGGAACGCACCTGCTGCCTGAGCCGTTCGGGCTGGACCAACGGGCCGAGACGGTCGGCGCGGGCCTGGCCTGGACGGCTGAGGGGCGATCCGAAGCCGGACCGCCCCGCATCCCATCAATAGCTGTAGGACCGACGCGGGTAGGTCTGGGATGGTCCATATCCGGTGTCGCGGGGCTGGACCCGCGCGCCGTACTCGATCTCCTTGCGCCGTGCCTGCCGGTTGGCGAGGTAGCGTCCGCCGATGCAGCCCGCCACAGCGCCGACGACGCCGCGCTCGGCTAGGTAATGGCCGGCCAAGCCTCCGATGATCGCGCCCTTGATGCAACCCTTCGCCTCGGCGGCCCCGACGCCTATCAGGGTCACGAGGGCGACGACTGAGGCTTTCGCGACGATTCGCATGACGATGCTCCTGCTGGACTCAGGAGAGAATGTCCTCGTGTCGGTCACGTTCCGGCCGGTTGCCGCAATTCCCCCACTTCTCATATGTGAGGCGTCGTCAGCCTGTGCCGGTCGTTGCCCTGTTGGTCGAGGGACGCCGTGGCACCGCGGGCGTGGCAGCCAGGGGCCAGGACAAGCGCCGCCGACCTTATCGTCGTGATCGGGCAACCCAGAGACTGGGCGGCCCTCCGACTGTTGGGCTGTCGATCGCCTGAGAGAGCGCCCGCGACGGCCGGGATAGAGGGGCCTTCCGGGACGGCCCACTATGTTAGGGAAGATTCGTAAGCACGTCGGGCCCGATGGCCTGTTCCAGGTGGTGTGGCGTAATCGACCTGACCGGTTCCTTCGGTCCAGACTGATACGCCCGATCCGCCCCGTCTAAAGCCAGCCGGTCAGGTCATCCGGCGCCCTCCGCGACACCCGCTGCCCAACCGCCGCGATCCAAAAGAAGCTGGCCGGGGCACGCCGAAGACGCAGGCCTTGAGGGGCATACAGCAAACCTCTATTATGTATTCGCTGCACGGCTCCGCATGGTCAGATCGGGATTGAGCACCGCATGCCGTTCCATCCAGACATTCGGTCACGACAACGCGCGGATACGATCGAACCAGCGCTTGACCTGACGGCGGAGTGCCGGCTGGGCGTGCCGCCCGCACAGACCTTTCGGTCGCATGCGGAACCGTCGCGGGCACCTGATCCGAGCCGGTTTTGCGATGACCTTCTTCGGTTGTTACCCGAGCTGAGGCGTTTCGCAGGATCGATCACACAGGCCGCGGAGCAGGCTGACGACCTTGTCCAAGAGACACTCCTCAATGCTTGGCAGAGCCAGGATCGATATTGCCCGAGCCGCGACCTGAAGTCGTGGATCTTTGCGATGATGCGAAACAGCTTCTATTCTCGGGGCACAAAGCGAAGCGTGAACTCTCCGACGTGACCCTGCCCGATGCCGGGCAAACGGTTGCGCTTGCCAATGAGGTTCCCAAAACCCCCGCACGGTGAAGCGGTTCACGCATGCACGCCGTGCTGACGCTCAACGAAGAGCACCGAACCGCGCTGTCGCGCAGGAAAAGACATGGGACGAGGCCCATCGTGCGCCTCAGATACAGTGTCGGTAACGTGGAGAGCTGCGGCAGTCGCACACGGAAAAGCCTTCCGGACTCGTTTCGCTTTTCCTGAAGCTGCCGGGTCGGCCGAAAAGCCTGCCCGCGTCATCAGGAGTGTAGATCGTAGTGATGCGCGTTGGTGCCGTGATCCGAAATCCCGATCAGCTCGACTTCGCCCAGCGTCCCGCCATCGGCCGGCGCATGGCTTGGCGCGGCCGCATGCTCATGCTGTCTATCGGACGCGAACACGATGTTTCCGGTCGGATCGACCTGCGCTGCCGGCGCCCGTGGCTGACCTTGCCCGCCGGTGTGATCCGTTTGAATGGCTGATCCCGGTTGATCACCGCTTGAGGGAGCCGGTGCTCTTGATCCTGGAGAATCGGTCGGCTGGCTTGAGCCTGATTGAGGTCCGGGGTTTGCTTCCGAAGCGGCCCTGTTGTCGTGGGCGGCGGCTTGAGCCCCGATACCGGGTTGTTGTGCGGATCCTTGATCCGTGGTGCTCGCCTGGGCTTGCGGCGCGCTTGGCTGCGGGTCCGCGTTCGCGCCGTTGGCCGCGCCGTGGCCGTCGGCACCGTGCGGATCCGATCCCGCCTGCTTGAGCGG
>Ga0316227_1004398_pt1 | contig 10616 bp, 10 predicted proteins | sample TBH18019metaG_FD_206012 | JGI IMG/M metagenome (GOLD analysis project Ga0316227, IMG submission 206012) | Freshwater microbial communities from Trout Bog Lake, Wisconsin, USA - TBH18019 | ecosystem: Environmental > Aquatic > Freshwater > Lake > Hypolimnion/Profundal zone | place: USA: Wisconsin... | reverse complement strand
TCAAGGTGACCTGTCCCGGAGCGCGGATGAGAATGGAATCACCCTGGCCGATATTAATAACATTGACAACCAGACCGTCCGCTTTGCCACGATCTGGCGGCAGCTTGCCGCAACCGAATACTGCAACAAGCAGCGCCAAAGTCAGCAATATTGAAACAATGACAACCCAGTTCCGCCGGATCGACATTATAATCCCTCACTATGTAAATTTCCTGACAAATTAAAAATAGGCAGAACCCCGCCTATCATTAACTATAGCTGGACCAATCCCAGGCTAATCCTAATGGCTTCGTCCACCTTACCCATAACTTCTTCACTCAGATGAGTGATCTTTTCTTTTAAGCGGCGCTTGTCAATTGTCCGCATTTGTTCTAAAAGTATGACCGAATCTTTATCAAGATTGAACTGTTTTGCGCTGATTTCAATGTGTGTTGGCAATTTCGCTTTGGAAATCTGAGAAGTAATAGCTGCAACGATAACTGTAGGACTGTATTTATTGCCGACATCATTCTGGATCACTAACACCGGCCGGTGTCCGCCCTGCTCAGAACCGACCACCGGGCTCAGATTCGCATAATAAATGTCGCCGCGTTTAACGACCATGCTTATTCACGCTCCACTAACAAGGTGGGCATCATCTCATAGACTTCCACATCGGCGGTTAATCCTTCCTCAGCTAACGTCAAATTAATGATGGCCATTTCTTGATACCCTTTGCGCATCATATCCCGCACAGCCTTGCGCTTGCGCTCTTCGATATAAAGGCGCATCGCTTCCCGAACAAACTGACTGCGGCTCAATTTCTCCATAGCAATGATACCGTCCACTTCCTGCAGTAAGCTATTCGGGATACTAATCATGATACGCTTCAACTCGGCCACATAATCACCCCCGCCGTTTCAGGTATCGACACTAAATATATATTAATTATATGAGTAGTTATATACCAATGTCAACGCTCTATATATACCTTTTGGCCCCAATCGGCACACGGGAATATTTACCTTCGCAGCATATAAGAAAAGTATGCCTTATTTTAGCGGAGAATATGCCGAAATATTCAAGGTTTGGCAGCGTCAGTAAACAAACCGTCGTCACTGGTCTGCGCAGTGCGGATGGCTGCCGGAATTGCCTGCAGCAGATCACCGGCGGTCATACCGATCGTTCCCGGACAGGCGGCAATATCTCCGGCCAGCCCGTGGATATACACTCCGGCCACCGCAGCGTCATGACTGGAGAGGCCCTGAGCGATAAACGCGGCAATAATCCCGGTAAGAACATCGCCTGTTCCGCCGGTGGCCATGCCAGCATTACCGGTGGAATTGATAAACACCTCGCCGTCAGGAAAAGCCACCACAGTGCCTGGCCCCTTCAGAACCACGATGCAGCCCCAGCTAGCCGCCGCCTCCCGCGCCACCGTCAGACGGTCGGCATTGATGCTTTCCACCGAAAGACCGGTCAACCTGGACAGCTCTCCCGGATGGGGCGTGAGCACTGCCAGCGCCTCGGATTCCAGCAAAATATCGGTATACCCGGCTAAGGCGTTCAAGGCGTCAGCATCCAGCACCAATGGACATCTGGCAGTTTGCACCGTTTCCCGCACCACCTCGGCTGTTTCCTCTTCCCGGCCGAGCCCCGGTCCCGCGGCCACAACATCGCACTCAGCCGCCAGTTTTTGAATATAGGGTATGGCGTCCAGCCCGAGGGCTCCCCAGGCTGTCTCCGGCAGCGGCCGGGTCATCACCTCGGTTAGCTTGCCGGCCATGACCGGTTGGAGACTTGCAGCGATACCGAGGGTCACAAGCCCGGCCCCTGAACGCACAGCAGCCGACGAAGCTAATGCAGCGGCTCCGGTAAACCCCTGAGACCCGGCCACCACCAGCACCTTCCCGCACGACCCCTTATGGACCCATGGCTGCCGCAGCGGCAAGACCTGACGCACATAACCGGCGGTGATGATGTTCTGGCGGATACTGCTATCAGCCAGAAGCTTTGCCGGAATACCGATATCGGCAACTGTAACTTTTCCGGCGTGAGAAGCCCCCGGTTGCAACAGCAGGCCGGGTTTGAGCAAAGCGAAAGTAACCGTATGGCTTGCCCGGACGGCCATCCCCCGTACCTGTCCGTTATCAGCGTCAATACCGGAAGGGATATCCACCGCCACCACCGGTTTACCCGCGTTATTGATAATGGCTATAACCTCTGCCAACGGCCCGCTTACTTCCCCGTGGAAACCGGTGCCAACCAGGGCATCCACCAGACAATCGGCGAAAGCGACAGCAATCTTGGCCTTGTCCCAGTCCCGCTCAGCGATTAATTCGACGATCTCGACATCCGTCTTGAACAAAACGTCGAGGTAAATACGGGCATCTCCGTCAACCGCCTCTTTTTCCCCCAGCAGAAACAACTTGACTTTGGCCCCTTTGTTCTGAAGCCGCCGGGCGACTACAAAACCGTCGCCGCCATTGTTGCCCCTGCCGGCAAAAATGCATATCCTTTTGTCGGCTACCCCGCCTAATAGCAACTCAACCTTACAGGCAACCTCATTACCGGCGCTTTCCATCAGAGCCGGACCCGGAATGCCGTAATCAAAGATAGCCTGTCGGTCAATCTCCCTCATTTCGGCCGCTTTGGCGACCTTCATCTGCCGCACCTCCCCAGATGACCACCTGCGCCGCGGCGTATTCCCGGGCGTGGGTAAGCGAAATATGGATGGCACTGACTCCCTTTTGCCGGGCCATTTGTTCGTAATAGCCTGATAGTTTGACGGTAGGACGGCCCAAGGAATCGGGTAAAATCTCTATTTCTCGCCACTTGCCACCGACAAGTCCGGTGCCAAAGGCTTTCAACACTGCTTCTTTTCCGGCGAATCGGGCGGCATAGGAAGCGAAGCTCTGCCCCCCCCGGCTCTCACAATAGGCCTGCTCGCCGTCGCTGAAAACGCGCTGGACGAACCGCCGTTTTTCCACTGCTGCCTTGATCCGTTCTATTTCGATTATATCGATGCCAATGCCGACAATCATCAAACCACCCCGTCAGTCCGGTAATCTGCTATACTGGGACTCGCGACTATATATTTCGTGCTGCGCCATTTTTTACCTGCCACAGGCTACAATTTTTCGTCGGCTGGCGCCAGCAAATTCACAAATTTGTTACAACTTCGCCATATCTTTGCCAAAACTAACCTCTATACTGAAATCAGAAATGAAAAGGAGGGACTCAGATGAAAAAGACATTCGCTTTGACCACCCTAGCCCTGGTAGTGCTGATCATCGCCGGTACACTGGCTTATGCCGCAACACCGCAGCAAACCCCGTCGCCCGGCCAGTACCAGCCTCCCACTCTTACCGACGCCCAAAAACAGGAACTGGCGCCTCTGTATGATCAGATGCTGGAAACTCAGAAAAAAATCACCCAAAAATACGTGGACTTCGGCTACATCACCCAATGGCAGGCTGACCAGCGCGCCGCCTTCATGAAAGACCGGATGCAGTCCCGGCAGCAGCAAGGCTTCATTGGCCCTGGCATGATGGGCGGAGGCCCTGGCCACAGCATGATGGGACGAGGCGATTGTGGTCGCGGCCCAAGTGGACAGCAAGGTCCGGCTGCTAATCAGTAATACTGGTGATCACGCCTTGCGTCCGCAAGGTCCGTAGGCTATCGAAAAGAGTCTCTTCGCCGGTTGCCTCCACGACTTTCCCGACAGCCTCTGCTTAACATAAACTATCAGGATCATCTCCAGACCTTTGCTCCGCAAAGGTCTCTTTTTTCGAATAAATAAACATCCGATTTTGAAATCCAGAAAATAACCGCCTGGTTCTCATGATCTTTTCCAAGTCTATCTGCTCATGGTACTTGCTTTCCGCTGCATTCAGCAGTACTATTTTCTTATAATGCTGTACATATCTGTTCAAGGATTGTATTGTCGCGATACATGTGATGATATAATCAATAACGGAAGACAGCCACTCAACCTTGAGGAGGATTCAACATGGATTTTTCATCCCTGGAAAAACTGTTTAAAGCCAGGCGATCGATTCGCAAGTGGAAAAGCGACCCCATCCCCGAAGAACTGCTGGTAAAGGCTGTGGAAGCCGCCGGCTGGTCGCCTAACAGCGGCGGAAAGCAGCCCTATCACTGCTATGTGATCACCAATCCCGCTAAAATTGCCGAAATAGGCCAGGCTGTCCAGGAAGTGACCGATTATCTGGCGTCGCTTTGTTCGTCTGATAGCGACCGGCAGGCTGTGGAACGGTGGCAAAAAAATTCAGCCTTTTTTACAAAAGCGCCTGCTCTCATTGCTGTGAGTGCCAGCATATACCTGTCTATTGCCGATAGGCTGCAGGCCGCTAATATGGATCAGCCGCGGGTGGCCGAAATCAACCGCTGCCGGCAGCTAGCAAGCTCCCGCGTTCAGACTGCAGGGGCATTTGTCGATCATCTGCTGCTGGCTTTGCACACTCTCGGCTTGGGAGCAGTATGGATGGTTGGGCCTACCCAGGCGAAAGGCGCGGTGGAGAAAATCATTGGCATGGGAGAACAAGAAGATTTTGTAGCCCTGGTACCGGTGGGTTATCCAGACGAACAGCCGGCTGTTCCGCCCCGGAAGCCGCTGAGCGAGCTAGTCACTTTCATCAGGTAAATCACTGGTCAGAAGCAGCTGCAAAAAAACAGCATTCTTAGCTGAATACGAGGACGACCACAAATAGGAAACCGCTAATTATCGGATTGCGAAAAGATAATTGGCGGTTTTTCGGATGCGAGATTTCCTTTATCAACTATTGAATGAATAACGATTTTACACTCCGAAAAAATAAAGTCGAAAAAAGAAATATTTTGGTAGAAAGCAAGAAATCATCCTATATTTGGCAGGAATTTTACATGTTTATGGTAAATTATCAAGAGAACCAATATAGTTACAGATAATCTTCTGTCTATCGACAAATTTAGGACTTTCCCCGGTATCGCATAATGCACGCCAACTTACTTTCCGGAGCATTGGCAAAAGCCCAGCAAAATACATAGATAATGATGATTAACAACTAGGTGGTGCTCCCATGGATGAAACCGTTTTTTCCGAGCGGCGAGACGGACAATATAAAGTCTTTGTAACCGATGCCGGCGTTTCTCTAAGCGTTTGGCCGCCAACCAACGGCGGGTTGCCGGTATCAATATCAGCCATAGTTCAAGAACTGGCCGACCAGAATTTTACCCACTTCGACAATGATTTCCTCGACAGAATCATCAGAGAAGCCATCGGTAAACCGATACTCATCGTCAATGCGTCACCACCGCTGGACGGCAGGTATCAATTCTCCGCAACTGACGCCGGCTTGTATCTCAGCGTTTGGGCACCAGCTAACGGTGGCGCCCCGGTATCAAAATCAGCTGTTATTCATGACCTGAACCGACAAAATTGCAACAATTATGACAGTGCTTTCCTCTCCAGGGTGATCAGCGAAGCCCTCGGATATCCGATACTCATTGCCAGTACCCGGCCGCCGCTGGATGGCAGGTATCAATTCTCCGCAACTGACGCCGGCTTGTACCTCAGCGTTTGGGCACCAGCCAACGACGGCTCCCCGGTATCAAAATCAGCTGTTATTCAAGATCTGAACAGCCAAAAGTGTAACAATTATGACAGCGATTTCCTCTCCCGGGTGATCAGTGAGGCCCTCGGTAAACCGATACTCATTGCCGGTACCCTGCCACCGCTGGATGGCAGATATCAGATCGCCGCAACCGATGTCGGCTTGCATCTCAGTGTTTGGGCACCGGCTAACGGCGGCTCGCCGGTATCAAAAGCAGCTGTAATTCAAGATCTGAGCAGCCAAAAATGCAGCAATTATGACAGCGATTTTCTCTCCCGGGTGATCAGTGAGGCCCTCGGTAAACCGATACTCATTGCCAACGAGCTGCCACCGCTGAACGGCAGGTATCAACTCGCCGCGACCGACGCCGGCGTTTCTCTAAGTGTGTGGCCTTCAGCCAACGGAGGCGTGCCAGTGTCCAAAGCTGCCATTATCCAAGAACTGACCAACCAAAATCTTATCAATTTCGATAGCGATTTCATCTCCACAGTAATCAGGGAAGCTGCCGGAATACCGGTATTTATTGTCAGTTCGCTGCCTACGCCGGTAACCGCTCAGTATATTCGCGTCAAGGTTGGATTTGACCGCCTGGAAGCAAGGGTTGATGTCACCATCCCGCCAGAGGCCCCTCCACTCACAATGTCGCAGCTATTAGCTGAACTGGAGTCGGCTGGCGTCGTTTTCGGCATCGAAATAGACGTTCTTGAAAGGCTCACCCGCACACGCATGGCAAAAAATGTCGTTTGTGCCCAAGGTATTCCGCCCTGTACCGGCGACGACGCTGTTCTGAAATACCATGTCGATCCCGACAGTCAGGGTCGTCCGGTAGAATTGGAAGACGGGCGGGTAGATTTTAAGGAAATAAACAACTTTCTCTGTGTCGAGGAAGGACAGTTACTTGTTGAAAAGATTCCGGCCACACCGGGCATCCCTGGAACAGACGTCTTCGGCGCGCCGTTGCCGGCCAAACCAGGCAGAGACGTAAAGATGCCTGTAGGTAACAATGTCATTACTGTCGACGATTGGCGCCTTTATGCCGGTATCGACGGACATTTGAACATATTCTTCGACAAGCGCATCAATGTCCTTCCAATCATTATCATTGACGGAGATGTTGACCACTCCACCGGGAACATCGATTTCAGGGGCAGCGTACTTGTCCGGGGTTCAGTGCAACCCGACTTTGTCGTAAAAGCCGGCGGCAATGTTGAAGTATGGGGCACCATCAGTGGCGGCATGGTAGAAGCCAATAACATCATCGTCCGCAAAGGCATTCAGGGTATGAACCGCAGCGTTATCAGAGCCCGGGAACGCCTGGTGGCCACCTTTATTGAAAGCGCCACCGTCTACGCCGACCAGGACGTTGTCGTCAGCGACGTCATTTTGACCAGTTCGGTATTTGCAGGTATGAGAGTCATGGTTGAGGGACGGCGCGGACTTATCCGTGGCGGACGCGTATCGGCCGGCGAATTGATCCGCGCTAGCACCATCGGCAATCAGTCCGGTGTCGTTACCGAACTCGAAGTAGCGGTCAGCGCAGTTCTCAAGGATGAACTGCTCAACCTCCGCCAGGAGATCAAAAAATCCCAGACTTTGTGCGAAGAATTGAAACTATCGCTAACCTTCCTGCGCAACAAGGGACTCGAGCATCTTTCTGCCGACAAAAGCGAACGTTACAGGAAAAACGAAGCTGAATACAGTTCCCTGCCTTACCGTATCGAAGAAATGCGGCAACGCATATCCGACATCGAAACCCTTCTTCGCGGCCTTAAGCCAGGAAAAATTCGGGTCAGCAACGTTATTTATCCCGGCTCCAAAATCTATATAGGTGCATTGACAAAGATCCCTATCGAACCACTTAAATATGTCTCTTTCTACGTCCGGGACGGAGAAATCAAGGTCTCTTCCTTTTAATGCATAGCCTGCCACTCCGCACCGTGAAAACATCTTTCACAGTCAGCTCCGGCGCGGGACGGCTGCGGTACCATGCGGCTTTGATCCGGCACAGTCTTGTTGTCACAACTTGAATCCCTTCCGCTAAAACCAGGAGCTAACCTCCGGGCTTTTTTTTCGAGCAACCTGAAAATCTACACTAAATACTCCGCCTTTGCCCCGGGAAAGTGACTATGTATCTGACTTAGCATGAAATCCTTGATCTCATTCATCGTCTCAGCAGGATAAACATACTTTCCGTATCCAAACTGGCCGAACTTGAATGTACGGTCCTCCTCCGCCATCGGCAGCGTTGTTTTCGGGAAAATGGCGTTGATATTGGCCTTTGCCCGTTTTGTAAAACGGTGAGTAATCAGTTCAAACGTCAAATCCCGTCGGGCGGTGTCCGGCAACGCATTGGCCAGACTTTTAAACAGCACCTCGTATTCAGACCGCCACCCGGAAAAACTAAAGATCGGCGCGACAATAAACCCCAGAGGATAACCCGCCCTGGCGACGCTGGACGCGGCTGCAATCCGCTCTTCTAAAGACGGCGTGGCGTGCTCGTAGTCGCGAATAATTCTGGCGGCATTCAAACTGAAACGGAAGCGGGTATGACCGTTGTGACGGGCTGTCAGCAAAGAATCTACATCAGTATGCTTCGTCACAAAGCGGAAACGGCCCAGGGACTGTCCACCGAAAAATTCGATGGTTTTAGCCAGAAGACCGGTAAGGTATTCCGTAGGGACAGGATCAGAAGTCGCCGCCCCTTCAAAGACGGTTATCGCCGGAGCATGCTCCGCCATATGTGCACTGGCTTTGGCCAAAACATCCTCGATATTGACATACACCCTGAGGTAAGGCCGCTTGCCCAGTGTAGTGGCCAGGTAGCAATATTCACACATCCCCGGACAACTGGTAGCGAGCGGCAGCTGATAATGGGCGGACGGCTTGCAGGGAGAAAAATCGACGGTCTTTCTGACCCCAACCACTAGTGTTTGTTTTGCTTCCCGGTAAGCTTCACCGGGAATTTTTCCGGGAATTCCTGTTACCCGGTTGTGAGAACCGGTACTCAGGATAGGTATCTTCATCGCCTCAAGACGAGTATGAAGTTCTCGACCCAAGGGATAGTCAAAGGCCGCCGGTTCAAAAAAAGCACGTACAGGAACAAAACGCGACATCACGCCCACCCTTTCCTGCTGTAAACTGACATCTTAGTATATCCGGCGGCAACATTTTCATGACGACCCAAAGCTGAACCAGCACTCTTTGAGCAATATCAGTTATAATAGAATAAATTGAACATAGGAGGCCAGCCGTGATTCCACTTCGCGACAACATCCATTCCCGCCATTTTCCTTTTATAACCGTCCTGCTGATTGCGATAAATTTTTATTTCTTTTATCAGGAAATCATACTCAGTGAAGCGGCCCTGGCCGACTATATCCAGCACAATGGATTGGTCCCCGCTTCCTTCCTGGTAAATTTCGCAAATCATCCCCTCGCCGCCGCTACTTATGCACCCCTGCTCACCAACTTGTTTCTGCACGGCGGCTGGATGCATATCATCGGCAACATGTGGTATCTTTGGCTCTTCGGCCACAGTGTGGAAGACTGCCTGGGCCGCCTGAGCTTTGCCTGGTTTTATTTGCTGTGCGGCGTTGCCGCCAACCTTTCCCAGATCATCGTCGACCCCGGCAGCACCGTTCCAACCATCGGAGCCAGCGGAGCCATTTCGGGCGTTCTGGGAGCCTACTTTCTTTTGTACCCCCGGGCACGGATATTGACCCTCATTCCGCTGTTTCTCATTTTTCCAATTATTGAAGTCCGGGCCTGGCTGTTTCTCATCTTCTGGTTCCTGCTGCAGCTGCAAAGCGGGGCACTGGCACTGTTCACCGCAGGCTCCAGCATTGCCTGGTGGGCCCATATCGGCGGTTTTGTCGCCGGAATGGCGCTGGTAAAGATGATCAAACGCTAAAATTAGGTATAAAGCTGCCATCTTTGGGAAAATCTATTCGAAGAATAGCAAAGGAGATGGCGCTATGCTGCAAAGATTGTCGCCCTGGCTGGCGGCCGGACTGACAACAGGTCTGGTTGTCCTTCTGGGAATATGGCTGATGGCCATTATTTATTTTAATACTTACATCCTGGGATATCGGTCGGCTGTCGACCAGAAACTGGTAAGCTCGGTCGTTGAGGCCAGCATCAATAATCCTGACGTCCAAACTGCCCTGAGAAACCAGATGATTATCTATCTCAAGTCTCCGGACGGTAAAGCAAGAATGGTGGAAATGCTCAAGTCGCCCGAAATGCGCACAGCGATGTCGGAAAATATCCAGTCACCGGAAATGCGCAAAGCGATGTCAGCGAATATCCAGTCACCGGAAATGCGCTCAGCCATCCTAAAACTGATGGAAGTGCCTGAATTCCGCGGCGCCGTGCTGCAAATCGTGAAAGACACCCCTGAAATGCGCATCCTCACCATGCTGTCTTCCGCGGTAACTCTGGATCCCGAGCCCCAAACCCCGCCATCGCCCTCACCTGCGCTGCTTAAATGACGACCAGGAGCTGCTGCCCTGTCCGACTTAGCCTTTGCGGCCACGAAAAAAGGTACTTACCATTTGGTAAGTACCTTCAACTATTTAAGTAACAAAGCCCGCAATGTCGCCTTTTTCTATGTCCAAACCCGCATCATGCAGGTGGGCATCCTAGCCGTGCTTTTGCCATCCTCTCAAACGGAGGCCCGGCAGCCACACAACATCAGATTCCCTATATATTAAAGTAGGTTGGACATATCAAAATAGCGTGCATCTCAGGCTGAATACTGTTTCAACAGTCGTTATCTTACCACAACAACGGCACTAGCTGCAACACTGTTTAACATAGGCTAAAGCCCGGCCTTTAGAACTATTACAAGCTATATTGGGTATGCGCACTTATCCTTTAGTATGCTATGCCGACAAAAATAAGACTGGCATGCATGCCAGTCAGGCTGTCGATAAAGTAAAAAAAGTAATAGGGTACGAAAATGGTTTTTAATCTCCTATGTCGAAGTATAAGGCATGGGAGATTTTGTTATGGAGGGGACACAAT
>Ga0316227_1004397_pt1 | contig 10617 bp, 10 predicted proteins | sample TBH18019metaG_FD_206012 | JGI IMG/M metagenome (GOLD analysis project Ga0316227, IMG submission 206012) | Freshwater microbial communities from Trout Bog Lake, Wisconsin, USA - TBH18019 | ecosystem: Environmental > Aquatic > Freshwater > Lake > Hypolimnion/Profundal zone | place: USA: Wisconsin... | reverse complement strand
CAGCACGTCTGCTTGCATGCGGTGATTCGTGCGGTCACTGCGGCAAGTTCAAGCAGTTCCCTGACGGCGTCGCTATATTTGAGGAGCCATACTGTGAACCGATCTGGCTGTGCAAGGAGTGCTACCCCTGTACTGAGAACGATGACGATGAGCAGTGAGCCACGTAGCCAAGAAGTCATAAGTTACACAATGTCACGTATCCGCTCGAAAGATACGACAATTGAAGTTCGTCTTCGTCGAGCACTTTGGAAGCGCGGACTTCGATACAGAAAGCATTACAAGAAAGTCGCTGGCTGCCCAGACATAGTGTTCATTTCGGCAAAGGTTGCGATTTTTTGTGACAGCACCTTTTGGCATGGTCGAGATTGGGGTCAAAGGAAGGTGAAATTAAAAAGTAACAGAGAGTATTGGATTAAAAAAATCGAAGGGAACATGAAGCGTGATGAGAGAGTCAGACAAGAACTGCGTGACAAAGACTGGTTGGTAATTAGCTTTTGGGATATCGAAATCGACAATGATCTCGAAGGCTGTGTCAACAAAATCATAAACGCTCTGTCACTGAGGCTGTCGAAAGCGTTGTGACTTTTCCTCGAGACTGATGATTAGCTCTTCCACGGATAAGATTGAATATGGTATATTGCAAGTGCAATGAAGGAGGTAAAGGTGAGAAGTAGGTCTGCGATATCTTTGTTTTCAGGTGCTGGCGGGATGGATGTTGGTTTTTCGAAAGCCGGTTTTCACGCTGTTTTCGCGAACGACATAGACCAGTACGCATGCGAGACGTACCGCAACAACATTGGCGATATCCATGAAGGTCCGCTTGGGTCTTTCTTCCCTGTGTTGTCGAAGTTAGAGGGGGTTGATCTTCTTTTTGGAGGACCGCCCTGTCAAGGTTTCTCCGTTGCAGGGAAGATGGACCCTACAGACGAAAGAAGTCGGTTGATCTGGAATTTTTTCGATGCCGTTCAGCTTGTTAAGCCACAAGCTTTTGTCTGCGAGAACGTGAAAGCTCTCGCTTTTTTGAGCCGCTGGCAAGCTGTGCGTGATGGTCTTCTTCAAAGAGGACGGGAAATGGGGTATGGATGTGCTCTTCTCACGCTGAATGCCGCCGACTTCGGTGTACCTCAGGCAAGGGAAAGAATGTTTTTGGTTGGCGTCAGAGGCGCAGAGTGCGATGCCCCCGACATAAAGGAAGCTCTTATCAAACTCCTCAAAAAGAGCCACAAGAAGCCACCTACAGTCAGTGACATTACGCACAAATTGGGCAGAGCGGGAAGTGCAACCAACCCACGTGCCTGTAAAGCGATTGTCACCTATGCAAAGCAACCGGTCCTTAGAAAATCTCCGTATGCGGGAATGCTTTTTAACGGGGCAGGACGCCCGATTCGATCATCAGGAGTATCGTGTACTCTAGCTGCCTCGATGGGTGGGAACAAAACTCCAATAATCGACGAGCTTGAGATCTTTGATGGCTCACAGAGTTTCGTGGAAGAGTACCACTCTCGCTTAATGGATGGTGGGAAGCCATACAATGGTTATGCCCCTGATCGTCTGCGCCGACTCACAGTTGACGAATGCTTGGCGATTCAAACCTTTCCGCGAGGGTATAAGCTGGCAGGACGGCAAAGCTCAATGTACAAGCAGATTGGAAATGCCGTGCCGTGCAAACTCGCGGAGGCTGTCGGGCGTGCTGTCAGCCAACTACTTGACACATACTGAAGTTCCCGCGACGCCTTCGTTGCAAAGCCCAGTGGGAAGATCTCGCTGGGCTTTGCAACGCTAGATGCTTCTGACGATCCGACCCCACTCAACTCGTTCCATGTAATCGGCATTCTGCTCGTTTAGACAATTCCCGACCTCCTCCAAGAACTGTCTTCGACCTTCCTCTCCCATAATCGACAGTAGCTGAGGTATGAGAACGGGGGCAGACTCGATGTAAACATTCAGTCCAGAAGAGAACTCGCGATCAACTAGGTCTTCGACAGCGTTGGCATCGGAACTCCGCACGGGGATCTGGTGGTTTACAATGATTAGAAGCTCTGTCTCTCCGGCTGTCCTCGCTTTCGTCACGCTCTCGTCTACCATCTGGTATGTGACCGCAATGTCCTTGACCTCTACCGCAAGCGCCCTCTCCTCTCCTCGCAGACACTCGACATCTCCTGAACTTCCAGAAGCCATATCAGCAGCATTTACATGCCGCGACTTCACTTCATCGTAGAAGTTACGAATGCCACCTAAAGCTTTGTATAGTCCGAATACGACAGACTGAAGGCGTGCTCCCCCAGATCGGACAGATAGGAATTCTGTTACTGCCTGAACAGTATGCTTCAGGCTTGCTCGTTGCGGGACAGGGTACTCTGGTGATTTATTTTGGAGCCAGCGCCTGAACTCAGTCAGGATATGTTTGAGCAAAGACCGAACGACCTCTTGGCTCTCGCATTCCTGCGCGGCAGTGATGATCCGAAAGACTTTGTCATAAACTTCAGGCGATCTGCGGTCACGCCGCATTTCGGGAGAGTATCGTGGTGACCTGAAAATGTTGTTTACATACGGATCACCGGAGCCGCCCAGCGGCTTCCTTAGGCTGGCTTCCCATGGCACTACGACCTTCTTCGCGAACTCCCGAGCGTCCCATGACCCTTCATTGTCGTCTTTCTCTTGGAGCGAAAGCGCGTCCAAAGTGAATTCGGTTGCTTTGCCGAGAACCTGAATGATTATCGAGTACCGCCAACCTTTCTCGCGCTGATTGAAAATAGCCATTATATCTTCGGCCAAATCACCGTTAGGTGGTTGCAAAAGATCAAGAGCTTGAACTTCGGTCCATACTGTGTCTAATAGCGCCTTTGCCTCTCGAACTCGCTCTGATTCGCTATTACGTGGTGCCGTCATAGGATCTCCTACATTACGTATGATATTTTTTAAAGCCGCACTGGCAAAGTACATTACAGCCAACAATAAAAGCCCAAATGGTGATTGCAGGTATGCTTTGGTTGGCGACGAACTTCATCTTATGTGGGAGTGTCAGTATCCAACAGGGCTGTCGGTCGGCTTCATTGTAATACCACGGCGTCCCTCCCAGCCTTTAGTGAACTACTGCCTTGTGTGCCTCCCGAGCCAATTCATAAGCCTCAGCGAAATCCAGACCGCTATTGATCGACGGGTCATACAGTTTGAAGCCGACGTACATGATACAGAGAAGAGCAAGACCGGTGAATCTTTCGTTAGGAAACGCCTTGAGAGTGTAGGTCTTCTCAGAGGTATGGTCTATGCCGTTCATGCCGAGGATGCCGATCTCAGAAGCGACAGCAACGATTTCATCCCGACTCTTGCCGTCGAACCGGCGAAGAGCATCGAGGCAATACATGTACGCTTCAGGCTTATCGGTTGTTATAGGTGCAGGATTGGATGAAGACAGCCTGTCACGATTCATGTCAGAGCCATCATCAGTCTTCCAAATATACCAAGAGCGCAACTTGAGAAGTCGGGCAAACTCATCAACTAGGTCGTACTCGTCGCCAGATTGGAAAACCGCCATCCGCTTTTTCCAGATGTCGAAGAGATTCTTCCCAGCGGAGAATACTTCGGAAGAGCGGTAGACGGTTGAGTAGTTTGTACGACCGTGGAACAGGTCGTCGATGAAGAGAGCGTAGGCACAGTTTAGGGTACTACTTGCGCGGAATATAAAAGGTGGCACGACCTTCTTTATGTCAGCATCGCCAAATGTTCTTATCGCGTCTTGGAACATCAGGTCCATTGAAACAAGTTGGCTCTGTCGTAGCTTTGGGTGCTTCATATAGAGGTTGTGTTCAACTACCATGTCGAGTGGGCAGTTGAAAATCTGGTTGCAGAGTCCATGAATGAGATTTTGAACCAGTTCGTCCTGACGTGGCAGTTTCGTTGCGTGACCGGAAACCGAACGAAGCGCAGCCGCACGGGTTTCAGTATTGGCTGTGAAAAACTTGTTCCTTCCGTTTGTACGGGCGTCGTGTTCAAGGGAAATATGTTCCAGTTCGTGTGCTAGAAGGTGCGGAGTGACGGCTTCGGATTTCATCCGGTAACGGATTCGGTGTTCGTCCCATCCATACTTCCACCCCATCTGGGTAATGCCGGAAATGTATCCCAAAGAGTTGTCCTCTTCAAGACTGATACGGTAACCGCCAATTCTTTCCAGTTCCATTTTTTTGGTCTGGATCAACTCCATGAGATCCTTGCTGTCCTTGCTGGCCAACTCTCCAGCGAGGTCGAGGTACATTGCGCGGGAGTTCCGGTAAAGCGGTTCGTTTCTGATGTCGGATGATTTTTGCTGATCGAACAGTCGATCCAGAATTGCCAAGGCAACAGCAGGTTCATGGTTTTTCTGATGCAGATATGCCAGCCCGAAATAGGTGTTCGGGAGTGACGAGTCAGCCGCCATCGCCCTTTCAAGCAGTTCCCTTGCGTTGGTAACATTCCCCTGCTCCAATTGAAGCCAAGCATAATTGTTGAGTAGAATGTTGTCGTTTGGAGAGATTGCCAACCCTGCTTCGTAATAAAATTCAGCGACGGGACGGTTCCGCTCATTCTTGGCGTATATGTTGCCGAGCAGAACGAACGACCATGCATTGCTTGGGTCAAGTTTCAAGCATTCTTCGAGATGTTCTTTCGCCTTCGCTACATGACCAAGTTCCAAATATGCCATGGCGAGGTTGCGCCGTGCATCGACGTGGTTTGGTATCGTTTCGAGAGCCAAAGTAAAACTCTTTATCGCCTTCCTGTAATCACCGTGCCGTGCTTCCCTGATTGCTTTCTGGTAGGTTTTCTCTGCGGCGTTAATTCGGTCGGCACGTTCCTCTTTCAGCTCAATAATTGCAAGACCGTCTTTGAGTGATACGTCAAGTGATGACGAAAGAAAGCCGTAGGCATCCTTTATTAGTTTGATAGCATCAAGTTCGGAAAGTTTGGTGAGATCAACCGAGTTGGTTGGATCGAGAGTAATATGTATCAGGGGGATAATGACAAGGGACATAGGATTCCTTTCTTTTCAAGTGCATGAGAATAACAGGAACCAATCAAATTGTCCAGAATGTAACCCCACTGGCATCGTCTATTGTCCCATAATCCCGATGCGGTGCAAATCGGCCACTATTTCGCTAGGCGGTTTTGGTTTATAGTTCCTGTCGAGGTTCGAGGAACGATCACCCTTCGGCATAGCCGATAAACCGTGCTGCAATGAGCCACTTGCAAACATGTCATAAAGGGTGTATAAAAACCGTAGTCGTCCAATGGGTTTTTATATGGAGGTGGAATGTGAGGTTTGTCGCCTATTATAGAGTGTCCACCCAGAAGCAAGGGAAGTCGGGATTGGGATTGGAAGCGCAACGAAAGATGGTCGCCGATTTCGTCGCGCTAAACCATGCGGATCTGGTCGCAGAGTACACGGAAGTCGAGAGCGGGAAAAAAGCTGATCGTCCCGAACTGGTTGCTGCGATCCGACATGCGGACCTTGTCGGTGGTCAGCTTTTGGTCGGTAAACTTGATCGCCTCTCCCGCGACCTCCACTTCATCCTCTCACTCCAAAAGAGTAGGGTTGATTTTGCCGTCTGCGATCTTCCCAGTTGCGATTCATTCACAATAAATATTTATGGAGCACTCGCTCAACGAGAGCGTGAGATGATTGCCTCCCGAACCAAGGCTGGACTAGCTGCGGCAAAAGCTAGAGGTGTAAAATTAGGAACGAACAACCTAAAACCTGAGATGGTACACGAAGCAAGTGCGAAGGGTGTTGTAACCATCAAGCAGAACGCATCCGACTTCGCCTCCAAAGTCCGACCAGTCATAGAAGCCATGCAAGGTCAAGGTATGAGCCTGAGAGCGATTGCCGGTGAATTGGAATCGCTCGGCGTCAAGACAGCCCGTGGGGGGAAGTGGACACCAACGGCAGTCAAGAATGTTCTTGGTCGAATCAATCTCGGGACCACACCACAGACGCCCAAATCCGCTCCGTAGAGGGTCGTATCCAACTTAGGGCAGGAAGATGTGCGTTGACATTTGCCTGACGTTGTATATATGTTCATCCAGTTTAAACCGACAACGGAATGTTAGGGGGCAACGTGATCAGACCATCCAAACCGATAGCCAACGAACAACAAACGCCATTCAAGCCTCGCGAGTTGCGAATACTCACCATCGAGGACCTCCACCCCGACCCAGACCAGCCTCGAAAAAGTATCGACCTAAACGATGAAGATCTTAAAGATCTCGCGAGTTCTATAGAAACCCATGGTGTTCTTCAGCCAATACTCTTTCGACAAACTGATGATGGTAAACTGATGATTGTATCTGGCGAGAGACGTTATCAGGCATCTAAACTGGCGCACCTGACAACTATACCTGCAATCTTTATCGTTGGAAAGGAGTCTGAAATTGCCCTTGTTGAGAACATGCAACGTGTTGGTCTAACGCCCATTGAAGAAGCTGAAGGACTCCACAACTTACAGGAAAAGGCTGGGTACAAGAACACGGAACTTGCTGCGGTGATCGGCAAATCGGAATCGACTATATCAGAAATTCTGTCCCTCAACCGGATTCCAGAGTCTATCAGAAACGAGATCCGAAAAAATAAACAGTACTCCCGAAGGCAGTTACTGGAAGTTGCAAAGGGGAAGACCGACAAGCAGAGAACAAAACTCTTCCACGCACTTGAAGGCAAGAGTACTTCAAAGGATCAGCCTCAAACAAAACGCCAAAGAGATGACGACGTAGTTCTTATGACAATGATCAACGGGTTACTGACCAAGCTTGGTTCAACCGAGTTGCAACGTTTGGACGTGGAAAAACGCGACGTCGTTAAAGGATGCCTGTTGAAACTTGGAGAATTGATTTCAGAAAAGACCAGTTGATACGGTAGTTTGAATCAACTTCTTCGGCATGCCGAAGATTTAGCTTAACCTAATGATAGCCCTGTTTACCCCACGTTGCAAGACGGACAAAGACCCAGCCAACCAAGCTGGGTCTTTGTGTTTATAGTCACTACTCAATCCTTGGATGCGTTCTACTCGGGATCTATCAGAAGATGTGGTCTTCAAGGACCGATCTGCTTCTGTCACGAAAACGCCGAGGAATGCTTCAGTAGTGGTGATTCTCCGGTGCTCCGCATATCTCCCGCCACGCTGCATTTCAAGTATCTGCCTGTAGGCGTTAGTGTTCGAGTTTAGGCGTCGGCGTCGGCGTCGGCTGATTCCAAAGTATATAAATACTTGTATCAACCAGCAGGACGGGAGGAATGTTTGAGCGTATTTGGATTTGTAGCGGCAACAGCGGATCGGGAAATGTATCATCGCCAGTATTTCTCAATACTTGGCTATTCAGTTGAACACATGTTTGGCCATGTTGAATTTATCGAAGAGGCTGACTATGGGGATCTGAAGAGCCGCAAACTGTGTGAACTGGTGGAGAAGCTCGTGGATGGTGACGTGCTGATCGTTAGCGATATCTATCACCTTGGTCAATCAATATCTGAAATCATTGGGACGTCGATAGAGATTTTGGAGAAGGGCGCTGCTGTGTTCGCTGTCGATGGGGAATACGAACTAGGTAATAGCAAGCCGTATGGAGCCATCCCATGCCTTCTGTCGATATTGCTGGAAGCGAAGAAGGAGCTGGCTCTGGCTGGCACCAAGGGACCAAAGGACCGGAAACATGCTGATGGAGCCGTGACTCTCGGGCGACCGGTAGGAAGTCTGGGGCATAGTCGTCTCGATGGCTCCGAAGCCATTGTACGGAGGCATCTCGCCGATGGCTTATCTATGTCTGATGTGGCAAGGAGAATGGGAATCAGTCGGCCAGCACTCTGCGATTGGATCAAAAGTCGTATGCAGAGATAATGAACATGGCATTGGTTCCCGAAGGGCGTCCGACGACATTGGAGCTACTTCTGTACCGACAGCCAGTCGTTATCGGCACAAAAGTATTTCCAGCACATTACAAGAATGAATCGCTGATCTCTTGCATGTTTTTTTTGTACTCAATTTCGTCCTGCTCTACTGTAGATGCTTTATTCAGATATGCAAGCATATCACTCAGATCTTTGTCCTGTTTCATGAAGATTGAATGGAGATGACGCTTGTGATCCAGCAGAATTGTAGAAAACTGTTCGCAAGTACGTTCGAGATGTGTCATTGTTTTTCTAGTCATGCATTACTCCTGTCGATGTGGTTGAAATGTTCATTCAAATGTATTTATATGCAATAAAATAAGACGCAGGTGAAAGTATATGTCTGCGTCATATCAAAGATATTGGCTGTTGGTGGAAATATTTCACCTACGGATTGCAAGACGACTAGTCGAGTTGTCTTATAGTGTAATACTGTAAGCATAAATACAAATGTATATAACCTACACCACAACAACACGGAGGACGATATGATTATGAATTACCTTGGCATTTACGGAGATCAGATGTCACAAATGGATATATGTATAACGTATGTAGTGAAGCACTCTTTGAAAGAAGCAGAGTTGGTCTTTGAAGAGACGATGGATAGGCTGGTGCTGAAAAACTTGCACTCACGGCTGTTGGCAACGGATTCGGTATTGGTTAGTTCATTGTTTCAGCTTGGGGAAACTATGTTGGAAATACTCGATGTGATAATTGGTTTTTTACAGCAGGGCGTCAAGGTAATCTCAGCCGAAGAAGATATCCTTTTCGATACCGGAATGTCGGTGTTCTTGTCGGCGGTAGTGTCCAAGATTCAACAGGGCAGCAGTCACAGTGTAACGATGGAATCGAGCAGGGGACGTTTTCAGCGCATGTTGCTGCATGGCTAACCACTGGATCTTCATGTATAAACAAACGCTTTCGCAACCAGATGTACGACGAATCCAAAGGGTGGTTGGACGGTGGCATGGTTCATGGGGACAGTCAGGGTGAAGTCATTGAGCGAGATCACTTCAGACGCTGAGATCGGGTCACATGGACTGTTTGCGGAGACAGAGCGTGCAATGGGAGAAGCGAGTTGTCCGACTACAGAGGAACCTCGTCTGGCTGCGTCTGGCGACCTTGCTGGCTGGGGTCACTCTCTCGCTCCATATCCTGCTCTGGCGCGGTCTTTCAATGCGTCGGTAGGGGTAGTGTGGGTTGGTCGTTGGCGGTCCCCCATGCGCCGGATATGAAAGCCGGCAAACATGGAACATCAGCCTACGCATCCATTATGATGGCTGGTACTTTGCCTTGATCTCCTTTATCTTCGGGTTGCCAACGACGGAGCTTCTTTTGATATCGACATTGTAGTCCTCGGCTAGTATCTTGAACAGCCCACGCAGACTCGTCTTCGGGTTCTCTTGAAAAACGAACTCCGCTATCTCAAAAATCATTTCGTCCCGCTTGGCTTTGTTTACCTTGTTGGTTTCTCTCCTGACAATTTCTTTGTTCTCCATTTCAAGGTCAATGTTCCACTCGCTCAGGATGTGGCTGTTGGTATACTTCCAGCGTTTCTCATATCCTGTTTTTGCAGATGCTATATCGTCTTCTGTGATCGGTTCGTCTGGATTGAGAGTGGTGAAGTAATCCGCCATTTGTCTCACGGTGTCGTTCATTACTTCGACTGGTATATGGTGCATGGCGGCTCTGCTGCACAGGACATGAAGTAGGTTGTGTCTCTTTCCGTCTTTCCCACCAGCACGAATCCTTCTGAAGGTTTCTTCGTAGAGATCGAAGCAGGTCTTCCCTTTCTTCTTAGGTTTATTACGAATTGGTGCGGCATCACTATCCTGAACTTCTTCTGCGTCTGGATATTCCAGCCGACTTTCGGCTTCCTTGATTATGAATGCTTTCGCTTTCTCAGTACAGAGGTGTCGATTCTTGGCGTAGTCCCGCACAAAAGTTTTCGACTTCTCAGCCCTAAATTTCTTGTCGGCTTCTTCTCTCTCCTCGGCCATGGCCATTTCTTTAAGATATGCAGCGTGTTCCTCTACGAACTGCGGATCTCTCGCCTTGATGAACGGGACAATCTCCTCATCGACCAGCTCGACTCCCACCAGTTCAGCGATGTCTTCCAGATCCATTCGATGTTCGGTGATGACAAAGCCTTCTGTCCGCAATTCAGGGTTCTTGGTCTTTGCTCCGCACATACGAAGAGGTTGGCTCAGATGCAGGACATCGACTACATAGTCTTGATTTTTCTTCTTGTACCAGTTGCAGACGCCCTTGTGGACTTTTTTGATGATGTTGAAAGCCCCTTTCCTTGAGAGTTCTATATTGGCATGGAAGGAAGCGATGGCAGTGACGTATGTATAGCCGTAGAACTGGAACGGGTGTTCGAACAGGTAGTACAGATGCACCCCGTTGCCGGAACTGACGATCAGGTTCGGCTTCAGTGGTGCATGGTCGATCAGTTCCATGATTTCATTGAGGTTGCGGGAGCGTACTCCATCAATATCAACTATGAAGCCATATAGGGACTCGATGCTATCGTGTGCGCGTGAGTAGCTATTCATGAATTCTTGAAGATACACGAACACGGTGTCGTATTCCTCGATGTACTTCAGGATGTCATCGTAGTCCTTTGCGACCACGGTTTTCTTGATATCCCGCAGGAACAGCGGTCGTTCCTTGGTGAGATCTCCGAATATGGTACGGTA
>Ga0316227_1004388_pt1 | contig 10627 bp, 12 predicted proteins | sample TBH18019metaG_FD_206012 | JGI IMG/M metagenome (GOLD analysis project Ga0316227, IMG submission 206012) | Freshwater microbial communities from Trout Bog Lake, Wisconsin, USA - TBH18019 | ecosystem: Environmental > Aquatic > Freshwater > Lake > Hypolimnion/Profundal zone | place: USA: Wisconsin... | reverse complement strand
GGGAATGGAATCCCTAACCGCATCGCTAATTCCTTTGGTTTCAGATCCAAAAATAAAATAATCGTTTGGCAGGTAATGGCCCGCATGAAATTTCCCTGACCCTTTCGTGGTGAGGGCAAACATTCTCTCTGGTAAAGGCCTCTCATTTTGCAAAAATACATCCCAGCTGGAGTGAACCTTGACGCTGGCAAATTCGTGATAATCCAATCCGGCCCGACGCAACTTTGCATCCTCCATCGGAAATCCTAAGGGCTCAATCAGGTGGAGTTTGACGCCAGTATTTGCGCACAGACGAATGATATTGCCAGTATTGGGGGGGATCTCAGGTTCAACTAAAACAATATTAAACATAGGGTACTTGTGGTTGAGAGGGGCGGGCCGTTCGCAGTAAAACCCAATTAATGACTCGCGATACTCCATTGTCCTTCAGAATGCGGGCAATTTCATTGAGAGTTGCACCGGTGGTCATGACATCATCAAAAATCACAACGGATTGATTCTGCAGGGCTAAGAGATGGCGTGGATTGATATAAAACTGAGCGCGAATCGCCAATATGCGCTCTGCTTTAGTTGATAAGGCTTGCTGTTGCAGATGGTGTTGCCGTAATAAGGCATGCGCTAATTTTTCCATATGACCTCCAGTTTGAATGCGCCTAGCTATTTCCCAGCTCTGATTAAAGCCCCTGGTACATAGCTTCTCTTTACTAAGAGGAACTGGCAGGAGATAGCGCGCATCCTCACGTTGCAATGTTGTAGAGAAGAATTGGTTCCATGCGCTTGCTAGACCATGGGCATAAGCGAGCCGTTTTTGATATTTAAGAGCATGCAGTGCCGCTTGAAGTGGGCCGTCATATCGATCCAGGCAATATGTTTCATCAAAGTATGGCGGGTTTTCAGTGCACGGCATGCAGCGCTGCTGCTCTACTTCAGAGGCCTCTAAAGTGATCCCGCATTGTGAGCAGCACTCGTAATGAAACAGGGCCCTTTCAGCCAATTGCATGGCGCAGTTGCTACATAAACTCTTTTCCTGAAACACTTCACAGGCAATGCAGGAGGTTGGTAAAACCTTGGCACAGAAGCTGGTGTAGAAATGGCGTAATAAATTCATGGGGCGCTGAGTATACTGAGCAGATGACCCAAGCATTAAGATGGCTTCAGGATGAAATTGCAGATCGCATGCTGCAAAAGCTCGATATTGTTAAGCTTGTAGTACGCGACATACTGCTTATTCCGGATTTTCCGGGTCCACACGCTCGTCTTCTGCGCAAGCGTTTTCCGGGTGTACGCATATATAGTGCTTTAGAGCCGGGCATCCAAAAAAAGAGAGGGCTCAGTTCTGCGCTATCTCGCTGTTGGCGGCTGCTCTGCAAACAAGAGGTAGCAATCGATTTAGAGTCCTACCTAAAGGCTGGTCGAATCAACCTTCCCGATCACTCGGTTGACTTGGTTTTTAGCGATCTTCTTCTTCAAGATCTCCCAGACCCAAAGCTCTTCTTGCGTGAATGCTGGCGCGTTCTCCGAGAGGGAGGGTTGCTGACCTTTAGCTATTTGGGGCCTGATACCGGGAGAGAGCTAAGCGCGATGGCATTAGCCGGCATGAAGTATCAGCAATTGGTCAGCCCCTGGGATATGCATGACATGGGAGATGCCTTGGTGGCGGAGAGATTTTCAGATCCGGTTATGGATATGGAGCTTCTTACTTTGGACTACGAGGCGGATGCTGTCTTGTGGGCGGATGCGACAGCATTGGGTTTACTGGAGACCTCATCTGGTATTGCTGGAGAAATTCCTGGCTTACCCAAAAAATTAACTTTAGAAGTTATTTATGGGCATGCGTGGGCCATAGGGAAACACCTAGCAAAAGCACAAAATCAAGTTGCATATATTGATCTAAATCAAATCCAACGCAAGACCAGAAAAGACACTGCTTAAGTGTAAGTGCTCACTATCTTTTAAACCATTGCCAAGATTGGGTGGGGCCTGGTTTACCCGGTTTGTTGTGGAACTTAATTAACCCTATAATCGGCGCTGTAAGTGTTGGCTTGAGACCGCTTTTGGGACAGTTTGGGGCTGTTTGGCCGCAGATATTCACGACAATAAACAGAGAATAAGATGAATTTATTTGGAAAAGTCACTAGGGCTTCGCTCTATCTCGTAGCAGCTTTTGGCACTGCTTTGGCGCATGCCACTGAAAATATGCCAGGCGGACCTGCTGTCAACCAGCTGAACTTTACGCCTCCAGCTACCAAAATTATGCAAGAGATCCACTGGCTGCATTGGATGATGTTGATTATCTGCGCCGTGATCTTTGTGGCCGTTTTTGGGGTGATGTTTTATTCCATCTTGAGGCATCGTAAATCCCTGGGCGCCAAATCTGCCTCATTTCATGAAAGCACTACGGTTGAAATTATCTGGACTGTAATTCCGTTGCTCATCGTTATTGGAATGGCATTGCCTGCAACAAAAACAGTGGTGGCCATGAAGGACACGACGAACTCAGATATCACGATTAAAACCACCGGCTATCAGTGGAAATGGGGGTATGACTATATTAAGGGCGAGGGCGAAGGCATTAGCTTCTTGTCGACCTTGTCAACCTCTCGGGAAGCTATTAATAACTTAGCACCAAAGTCGAATACCTATCTCATGGAAGTTGATAATGAGCTAGTTGTGCCAGTCGGCAAAAAAATTCGCTTGATTACTACCGCTAATGACGTCATTCATTCATGGGCGATTCCTGCTTTTGGAGTGAAGCAAGATGCCATTCCTGGGTTTGTGCGAGACACCTGGTTTAAGGCTGAGGCTATTGGCACCTATCGCGGACAGTGTTCCGAATTGTGTGGTGCTGAACATGCCTTTATGCCAATTGTTGTCAAAGTGGTTTCCCAAGAGGATTACACCAACTGGGTAGCACAGAAGAAAAAAGAAATGGCTGCTGCAGCGGACGATCCAACCAAGGTGTACACCCTGGATGAGCAAAAAGAGCGTGGAGCAAAAGTATATGCAGCCAATTGCGCTGCTTGTCATCAGGCCAATGGCAAGGGCATGGGCACATTCCCAGCTTTAGATGGCAGCAAGGTGGTCAATGGGCCCAAAGAAGCTCAAATTCATCTTGTATTGAATGGAAAAAATGCGATGCCGAAGTGGTCTGGAGTGCTTTCTGATGGCGATATTGCAGCCGTCATTACCTATGAGCGCAACTCCTGGAGCAACAAAACGGGTGAGGTCATCCAAACCCAAGATGTAGCGAATGCGCACGCAGCCAATTAATACATTTATACAGATACCTTAAATCGGAGTAATCCATGAGCACAGCCTCTACCGCACACGATCATACACATGACGATCACACGCCACATGGGTGGCGTCGCTGGTTGTTCGCCACCAACCACAAAGACATCGGTACGATGTATTTGATTTTTTCCTTTGTCAGCTTATTAGCTGGTGGCACGATGGCGTTGGGTATTCGTCTGGAACTCTTCCAGCCTGGTTTGCAATTCTTCCGCCCGGAATTCTTCAATCAACTCACTACCATGCACGGTTTAGTGATGGTGTTTGGGGCGATCATGCCGGCATTTGTAGGCTTTGCGAACTGGATGGTTCCCTTGCAAATTGGCGCATCGGACATGGCCTTTGCTCGCATGAATAACTTTAGCTTTTGGATTTTGCCAGTGGCAGCTACCTTGTTATTGAGCTCCTTTTTGGCTCCCGGTGGTGCACCTGCAGGTGGCTGGACTATGTACGCTCCACTAACATCGCAGATGGGTCCTGGAATGGATATGGCTATTTTTGCGCTTCATTTATTGGGCGCATCATCCATCATGGGTTCAATTAATATCATTGTGACGATTTTGAACATGCGCGCTCCCGGCATGACATTGATGAAGATGCCAATGTTTTGCTGGACTTGGTTGATCACTGCTTACTTGTTAATTGCAGTGATGCCAGTGCTAGCCGGAGCCATCACGATGGTTTTGACCGATCGTCACTTTGGCACCAGTTTCTTCTCGGCAGTTGGTGGTGGTGACCCGATTATGTTCCAGCACATTTTCTGGTTCTTTGGGCATCCTGAGGTGTACATCATGATTCTGCCGGCATTTGGAATCATCAGTGAGATCATCCCTGCATTCTCCAGAAAAACATTATTTGGCTATAGCTCAATGGTGTATGCAACTGCATCCATTGCGATTTTGTCTTTCATTGTTTGGGCACACCATATGTTTGCTACTGGTATGCCGGTAACGGGCCAACTGTTCTTCATGTATGCCACGATGTTGATTGCCGTGCCAACAGGGGTGAAGATCTTTAACTGGGTTGCAACGATGTGGAGAGGGTCGATGACTTTTGAGACCCCGATGTTGTGGGCGGTTGGATTTATTTTTGTATTTACGATGGGTGGATTTACTGGCTTGATGTGCGCTATGGCGCCGATTGATATTGGCATTCAAGATACCTACTATGTGGTAGCCCACTTCCATTATGTTTTGGTAGCAGGCTCATTGTTTGCCATGTTTGCTGGTTTTTATTACTGGTGCCCTAAGTGGACTGGTTATATGGCTAATGAAACACGCGGCAAAATCCACTTTTGGACCTCTATCATTTTCTTCAACGTTACCTTTTTCCCAATGCATTTCTTGGGCTTAGCGGGGATGCCACGTCGTTACGCCGACTATCCTATCCAGTTTGCCGACTTCAATATGATCGCTTCTATTGGTGCGCTAGGGTTTGGTTTGTCGCAGGTGTACTTCTTGTTTTTCGTAGTGCTTCCTGCCTACCGTGGGCAGGGCGAGAAAGCTCCGATGAAGCCTTGGGATGGAGCCAAGGGTTTGGAATGGACAGTTCCTTCTCCTGCGCCTCACCATACCTTTGAAACACCACCTTCTGCTGAACAATTGCATGAAGCAGGAATTTAATTCCACCGCTAAAGAGGCCCTAGCTGCGAATAATCGCAGGCTAGGGATGATTCTTTTGAGCGTGGTGCTCATGTTCTTTATCGGCATTGTGCTTCGGCACAGTTTTTTTGGTTAGATCAACTGTTATTTATGGCTAACCTTCAATCCCTTAATCGCCAAATTTTGCTGAAGCTCCTCATTGCTGCGGTGATGATGTTTGGTTTTGGGTATTCCCTGGTGCCGATGTACAAAGCGATCTGCGAGGTTACCGGAATTAATGTGCTCACCAATAAAAATGATTATGGGGTGCGCGCCTATAGCGCCAATAAAGTTGGTAATACCCAGATAGATCGTTCGCGGCTTATCACGGTTGAATTTGATTCCAATAGTCATGGACCATTTTCATTTCATCCGCTGAAAAATTACCTGGAAGTGCATCCCGGCGAAATGACGCAAATTGATTATCAGGTTTCCAATAACATGGATCGTACTGTTCAAGCTCAGGCGATTCCCAGTTATGCCCCAAAAGTAGCAACTGAATACTTCACAAAGCTAGAGTGTTTTTGTTTTCAGCAGCAAACATTGGCAGCGCATGAATCTCGCAAGATGCCAGTGGTTTTTGTGATTGATGCTGGCTTACCTCAAGATGTTAAAACGATTACCCTCTCTTACACTTTTTTTGAGGTGGGTGCGGGCCAACAAGCGGTGCCCGCTGCGCCTAAATCAGGGGTGACTTTGTGAAGCAGAAAAGTTCATTTTTGCAATCGATGATTGCGGTGCTATGGGCTTTCTTGGGTGTCCGTAAAAAATCCGGACTGCAGGATGATGTTGCGTCGCTAAGTTTTGTACATATTATTGTTGCGGGAGTATTGGGAGCCTTAATTTTTATGACCATACTCTTATTGGTAGTAAAAGCTGTTGTGTCCCATTGATTATTTTTTGATTGAATAGAGAGAATACGATGTCATCCAATTCAACCCCACATTATTTCGTACCTGGACTATCGTCACATCCAGTCATGGCGGCCATAGGCTTAAGCGCCTTTGGCTCTGGCATGGTGGGATGGGTCAATCACACAAGCTGGGGTGGCCCGCTGGCAGTGGCTGGAACCTTATGGGTATTGTTTGTTCTCTACCATTGGTTTGGAGACACTATCGCAGAATCGAATTCTGGAAAGAATGGCGTTAACGTTGATATTTCTTATCGCTGGTCAATGGCATGGTTTATTTTTTCTGAAATCATGTTCTTTGGCGCATTCTTTGCGGCCTTGTTTTATGCGCGTAATATTGCGATGCCGTGGATGGGTGACGTGGAAAGCAAATTGTTGTGGCCAAACTTCACAGCCGTCTGGCCTAATGCTGGCCCGGCTGGATTGGTCCAGAAATTTGCCACTATGGGGCCATGGCCTATTCCAACAATTAACACCTTATTGCTCTTGTCTTCCGGTGTTACCGTAACGTATGCACACCATGCTCTTCGTGAGAATCACATGAAGAAGGCTATTATTGGTTTAGCGGCAACCGTTAGCCTGGGCTTTATTTTCTTGTGCTTCCAGGGTTTTGAGTACTACCATGCTTACCATGAGCTCAATTTGAAGTTGACTTCTGGTATTTATGGCTCAACCTTCTTTATGTTGACCGGATTTCATGGCTTCCACGTTTTCTTGGGCGGCACGATGTTGGCAATTGTCTTGCGTCGCGCAATTCGCGGAGACTTTACAGCCGAGCACCATTTTGCATTTGAGGGCGCCGCTTGGTATTGGCACTTTGTTGATGTGGTCTGGCTTGGGCTCTATATTGCTGTGTATTGGATGTAATATTCATCAATGGTCGGGGCTTTAAGCCCCGATTCTTTTATGGTCTTTATGTTAGTTGACTCCGACCTTGATTCCGGTTGCATCGATTAGGCCAAAATAATGGGCAACGAGGATGCCGATGAATAGTGCGATAGAAAGACCGATACGAAGCATGAGCGAATGAATCATTCTTGAGCTGCTCCCCTTGTCTTTCATCATAAAAAATAGGGCGCAGCCTAAGCTGCCTACAATCATTAGCAATCCAATTCCAATAACCCATTTCATAGTCGATCCTTCTTGAATATATTTACTAGCCTGATTGGCTCCCGTTTAGTTGCTACTGTATCAGCCATTCTAGTAATAGCTGTTGGTTGCGCTGCGGGGGTCTGGCAGCTGGATAGAGCGCATCAAAAGATTGCCTTGGCCAGCAGTATGGCTGCCCACCAACAACTTCCCCCATTGGTTTTAAATGGACATGCTTGGACCTTGGATGATGTGAATGAGCGTCGCATCACGGTTACGGGGCGCTATCTTCCCACGGAAACAATTTGGCTCGATAACCGGCCGCGCCCAGTACCGGCAGATGGAAGTGAGGCTGTTGCTCAGTCGGGTTTTTATGTGTTGACGCCCTTACAGCTGGAGGGTACACAAGAGGTGGTGTGGGTGAATCGCGGTTGGGCCCCGCGCAATAATGAGGACCGGACCCAGCTGCCTCCCGTCAGTACTCCTGCTGGCATGGTAACGGTCGTGGGCATTGCTCTGGCCAATCCTGGAAAGGTATTTGCGTTAGGTAAAAACGAGGGCCCTATCACGCGACCAAGAATTGAGCAAAATATGGATCTGGAAAAGGAGTCACATTTGCATGCGTGGAAGCAAATCCCTTTTATTGTGCGAGAGATTAACAGAGATGGATTGGATGGGCTGGCGCGGGGGTGGACACCTCCAACGATTGGGGTGGAGCGCCATTATGCTTATGCTTTTCAGTGGTTTGCATTGGCAATGTGTGGTTTCATATTTTGGTTGGTGGGTGGTCTGAGGCAATATCGGCAACAAGGTGGTGATCAGCATGAATGACAAGAAGACATTGATACCGGCTATGGAAGTGGATTCATCAGCCATAAATGCGCAAACTCGGCGTGGTCGAATCCAGATGCTCGTATTGTTGCTGGCATGTGCAGCACCAGTAATTGCGTCGTATTTTGCCTACTATGTATACAGGCCAGAGGGTGGGAAGACAAACTATGGCACGCTCGTGCAGCCTGCACAGGAGGTAAATGCTGCTTGGTTTAGCCTGCCTCTGCAGGGCAAGTGGACTTTGCTGGTGGCTCGTCCTGCTGGCGCATGCACTTTAAAGGACTCACCCTGTCTTGAGGCATTATTTTTAATGCGACAGCTTCGTGTCGCCATGGGTAGGGAAAGTGGCAGGGTTCAGTTGCTTTGGGTAAATACTGATGGGACGGCGGTAGACCCTGAGGTGGCGCGTGCCTATGATCAGAAGACGGCTGGCATGACGGTGCTGAGCCTACCATCGGATCCAAAATTGAAAGCAGAGTTTCTGCAATGGTTAAATCGTGAGGGTGCAGGACAGCAAATTCAGCTCATTGATCCCAGTCCAGCAAAGATGATGTATTTCCCAGTAACCGATTCCCCTAAGGAGTTTGGCAAGATCAAAAAAGATCTCGAAAAGTTACTGCGAATTAATTACAAGGGCGAAAATTTGCAATGAACAATTTTAGATTGTTCATAGAGCTCGCTGCTCTTGCGGTTGTGTTTGCTGGTCTTCCTTTAAGTTATGTTTGGATGAAACGAGAGTACGGCTTTTTTGAAAAGCTCAATTGGCTACTCGTGTTCATGACATTTGATTTAATTATTTTTGGCGCATTTACCAGATTAACGGATTCAGGCCTTGGTTGTCCTGATTGGCCTGGTTGTTATGGCACATCCAATCCATGGCACGCGCTTGGCGATATTCAATTGGCACAAGCCGCTTTTCCTACAGGCCCTGTTTCAGTGATGAAGGCCTGGATTGAGATGGTCCATCGGTATTTGGCGATGACAGTTGGCACGCTGATTGTGGTTCAGCTATTGATCGCCTGGAGCAAGGTGAAGGTTTTAGGTAAGAGCCCCTTTCTTGGAAGTGTAGGTTTGCTATTACTAGTCTGTATTCAGGGCGCGTTTGGAGCGTGGACCGTTACCTTAAAATTGCAACCCATTATCGTGAGCACCCATTTGCTTTTAGCCCTCATGCTGTTGGCCTGCTTGACCGCCTACGCCAATCAGTCTTGCTTTCAGCCTTCCTCATCGCATTTATCGTCCAGTCACAGACTATTGCCCCGAATGTTAGTGACGCTAGCAATTGTTGTTTTGAGCATCCAGATTTTCTTGGGGGCCTGGGTTAGCACCAATTATGCAGTCTTGGCTTGCCCTGATTTTCCAACCTGCTTAGGCACATTTTGGCCACAGATGGAGTGGCAAGAAGGTTTCACATTTTGGCGAAAGTTGGGTTTGACTGCGCAAGGTGAATACATTTCTCCGTTGGCCCTGCAAACAATTCATTGGACACATCGTGTTTTTGCTATCTTGACGGTATTGGTGCTTGTTGTGTTGTTTGCAGTCTCATGGCGAGTTTGGACATCAGGATTACCGCAGCTTAAAAACTTGTCGCGATTACTTGGAGCCTTGATTGCGTTACAGATCTTGACTGGAGTTTCCAATGTGGTATTTCAGTGGCCATTGCTAGCCGCCTTAATGCATACTGGGGGCGCAGCTGCGCTGGTTTTTTGTTTGGTGCGGATGATGCATTGGTCAAGCTGGAAGTCATCCATTCCGTTAAGATAGAAATCCATCATGAGCAGCCCTAATATCACCCCCATTGTCGCGATGCCACGTTGGCGCCAATACTGGGTCTTAACAAAGCCACGGGTTACCCAGCTAGCGGTATTCTGTGCGGTGATTGGTATGTTTCTAGCCACTCCCGGCATGGTGCCATATTCAATATTGCTTGGTGGAATTGTTGGGATTTGGTTGTTGGCTGGTGCGGCTTTTGCAGTGAATTGCCTCATTGAGCAGGCTATCGATGCCAAGATGAGGCGAACCTCTTGGCGCCCATCAGCTACAGGAGAGTTAACCAAGCTGCAGATCATGATTTTCTCGGCAGTTTTGGGTGGTTTGGGAATGGCGGTACTGTGGAATTTTACAAACCCCCTAACAATGTGGCTAACAGTCGCTACATTTGTGGGCTATGCAGTGATTTATACCTGGCTACTGAAGCCAGCGACACCTCAAAATATTGTGATTGGAGGATTATCGGGTGCGATGCCTCCAGCATTGGGATGGGCTGCCGTTACCAATACCTTGTCTGCCGAAGCTTGGCTACTAGTCTTAATCATCTTTGTGTGGACGCCACCACACTTTTGGGCGCTTGCTTTGTATCGTCGTGATGATTATGCGCAGTCGGGTTTGCCGATGTTGCCAGTTACCCATGGTGAGCGATTTACCCTGCTGAATATTTTGTTATATACCCTGATATTGATTGCTGCCACATTACTTCCCTATGTTTATGGCATGAGTGGTGTGGTGTATTTAGTTGCCGCGATTGTGTTGGGGTTGCTATTTCTGGCTTATGTCTTGGCGCTGTTTATTTCTTATAGCGATGCATTGGCAAAGAAGACCTTTCGTTTTTCGATTACCTATCTATCGCTATTATTTGCAGCTTTGTTGATAGATCATTATTTCAGTTGAGATCAAGATGAGAAAAGTACTGCAAGCCATTGCAACACTGTGTGCGGGTTCATTGCTGGTAATGGGATTGGTTGCCTGTAGCCCTAAAACGCACTTCAATAATATTGATATCACTGGAAGTAGCGCCTTTGGAAAAGACTTTAGTTTGTTGGATCCAGATGGCAAAACCAGGACCCTAGAAGATTTTAGGGGAAAAGTG
>Ga0316227_1004380_pt1 | contig 10635 bp, 12 predicted proteins | sample TBH18019metaG_FD_206012 | JGI IMG/M metagenome (GOLD analysis project Ga0316227, IMG submission 206012) | Freshwater microbial communities from Trout Bog Lake, Wisconsin, USA - TBH18019 | ecosystem: Environmental > Aquatic > Freshwater > Lake > Hypolimnion/Profundal zone | place: USA: Wisconsin... | reverse complement strand
TAATTCATATTTATCGAGAAGCAGTATGTGTAGCTATAGGCGCGTACTCCGGGATGCGGGTCGATGCTACGATCCATTTTTGGGCTTTGGCTTATGTCTGACGACACATATCTATGGCCAAGCCCTCCGGATGAGCGCTTACCAGGAGGCCGAGCTGCCATCGTCTATGACCATGAACGACAGCACCTGCGCCAGTTCACGGGTCTCCTGAAAGTGCAGTGTGCAGAGTTCAAAATCAATATCAGAACTGTGGCACCCACCCCCTCACATCAATGCGTCATTCCATATAAATATGTCCAACAATAGTCGATGCGAGAGGTCGTTCAGTGTACAGATATCCCGTTAGCTGGCGATATTAATCAATAGATTCAATGGGTTTCAGTATGAGAGAAACGAAGAACCGCTGCCCACTCGCCGTGAATGGAAGCCTGCCAAACTACCTCGCCATGTAGCAAGGCGGCGGCCTCTGACGGCAGCACATCTTCGTGGAAGTCGAAGTATCGAGTATCGGTAGAGGTGTTGCTACGCGCTCGATTGATAGCTCCGGTGGGCGGCGCCCACTTAGTGGAAAAGATGAGTGCAGTGTCGAACTCGCTGTGTTCAGCAGCGACCAGCCTCATCCTGGCTGCAGCCTCGACCTGTTCGCGGGAGAAGTTCTGGATAGCCACAGCTTTAATGGGGACCTGGGTATAGCCGAGTTCCGGGCGTTGCAACTCGGAGACGGCGGGCCATGCGGTGAGCACTGTTGCAAGTGGCCACTGCTGCTCGATCAGCGACACCGCGCGCTGGTGCAGCACGATCATATCGCGATAGGTCAGGTTGTCCTCCGGCGCGAATGCATAAGGCGGATTGATCCAGATGCCAGCGGCAAATGCAATACCGCTGAGTACAGCAATCTGCACCCATTGGCGCATATGACGCTGCCATACGGTTACGCAGACGAGCAGAACAAGAGGATACATCGGCAGTAAGTAACGAGTTAGCAGTGCTCCGCCAAGCACTGAGAAGGCGATCCAGTTGGCCAACAGAATTATTACGATGGCGTCCAGTACAGGACGTGCCAGACGCACACGTGATGGTATTGCAGGTAACGTAAGCGTGGCCAGTGCGCAGAAAACCGGCACAAACATGTTCATGTGCATCGTTAGGTGCAGCAGGCGGTGATATAGGCACAACAGAATGCGATGCGTGTCCAAGTTGGCAGTGGCGTTGTAGCGCAGGAACTCCGGATTACCGAAGACAAAGCCAGTGCGATGAAAGTGGTATAGGTACCAACAGACAAGAGGCAAAATCGGTGTAAGTAGAGCAACGATCCATTGAATATGTATGCGTACTTTTTTAGTAACTCTATATTCTCGCAGGAGCAGAACTGCATGCCATAGTGCTAAGGCAGAGGGAGTGACGATTGCCGTCTCCTTCGACAGCGCTGCCAACGAGAAAAAAATAGCTGCGCAGATTTTGGTCCAGGTGAATCTCCGGACGGGGGACTCCCGATGCAAGACTGTATAGGAATCAAAGTAAAACGAGATTCCCCAGAGAGTAAATGCAGCAGCGAAGATATCTGCATGGGCCAACGTACTTTGTGCATACCAGATTGGATACAGAGCGGTAAGCACTGTAATTGCAAGTGCCGGATTTGTGCCCAACAAGTTACGCGACATCCGAAATAATGCGAGAAGTCCCGCAGCCGTGATCAAGCAGATAAAGGTGCGTGTACCGCTGGGAACAAATCCTGAAAGGTGCCACCAGCCTGCTAGCAGGATCGAAGGGAGCGGCGGGTGCGCGTTGGAAACTGTGGTGATGGGTATTAGCGTGCCGGATCGATAGAAGTCCCACGCAGCAGGGATGTAGTAACCACCCTCATCCCAGAAGTAGGGAAGCCGGAGTAACGTCAAATGTGACAAATAGACAGTCGAAAAGAACAGCGGATACAACACCCACAGAGGTAGAGCAAAACGCGTATCCAGGAGTGCATCTCGATATCGAAAAGGAGTTCGCACGCGCTAGTTGACGGGGCCACCGGGTGGTCCAAATTGCGGCTCCAATGCAAGTTGGCCGAAGGTCTGCTCGTATTGTGCCAGGTTGTGGTCCAACACGTTTCTCAGGGCCTTAGCCTGTTGCGGGCTCAGGTATATACCCTGGAAGTTCTCTATCTGAACCTCTTCCTGCGTGTCACGATGCATTGTGCCAAAGACCAGATAAAAGTCCCAGACGCTCATACGCACCTGCACGCTGTTGGCGTAGCTGTTGCGATAGTCGTTGGCATTTGTAATTTTGACGGATTGTTGTTCCGCGGGCTGTTTGGGTTGGCTCATAGTGAACTTCGATGTGTTGTGTAGGTGCACGTACTATTGAAATTCGTGGTTTGGTGCGAAAGGGGGGACTCGAACCCCCACGGATTGCTCCGCCAGATCCTAAGTCTGGTGCGTCTGCCAATTCCGCCACTCTCGCGTGGTATTTAACAATACAATTTCATTGGCTGATAGCTGTCGATAAGGACTATTGAATTGTAACGTGTCCAGTATGCTGTGCGTCCATTAGTGTGCACAAACGATTAGTCATCCAGAAAAACAATGTCTCCGACCTGCACATCGCCTGGAGTAAGAACCGTAGCATAGACCCCGGCACATTGATTATGCAGTTGTGTGACTGTGCGAAGAACTGCGGGGCTTGGCGCTGCATTCGTTGGGTCCAAAGTGATGATCATGCATCGTTTGTCGGCTTGCGTAATTGCGATTCGTGCAGTATCACCTACGCGAAGAGTGCGGCCAACCCATTTCAGCTCTTCAAAGGGTTCGTCGCTTTCCAGGTCGAGCAGGATGTTGGAACGAAAACGTACTGGATCATCTTCTGTGTCGCTTTCTTTCGCAATCTGCAATACAGTCTGACAGCTAATTAAGGATATGGGCGCCACATCGAACGATCCGCGGTAATTCTGTAACAGATAGAGGTTTTTTCCAGAGCGCGACTCAAAGGCTTGCCGGAGTTTTTCGCTGTGAATTGGGACCGTTTCTCCATCTGGAGTCGTCACCAACACCTCGAATTCCTTCAGGTCAGTATTCTCCACATGCGTGCTATAGCAGAGAAGTTCCGGAAGCTCACGAGCAGTGAACCAGGGAAATGAGTTACACGAGTTGTTCTGTACAAATGCAAAACGTCTATCCGCCGGTATACCCTGTAACGTCAAGGTCGTTGCCGGCAAGGACTCACCGCGCATAGACTTCACCGGATATCGTCTAAGCTGTCGAATCACACCCGCTGTCCGCATCTGATGCCTCCTTTGTAGATCGCCAAATCATGGTACATTGATGCCGGAATCGGATAAGCGAGCACCCCCATTACTTCGTTGCAACAAACATAGATAGACTTATTTGGACAATACGACCGGGTTACTGGAATGAGGCCGCAGCCTCGCAGCGTGAATGGACAACATATTCAGAACGGTCTTGCCAACTGCACTGTCATCTCGTCCTAGTGCAGATGTAATGACAACACACAACAATCTGGTTTAGGCGAATCGGGTCACAATCGCCACATACTTGAGCACGGCAGAGACCCAGAATCAAACATTGATGAATGTAATAGCGACGTTAGAGAAACAGAGTTTTTCGATAAGATTTAATAGGATGCTCAGCGCGGATCTCTTTCCTGTAAGGCAATTATTCATCAGGAGTTCTTCGCTCTATAAAAACTGCGAGAGGGGAAGAGCATATCAGAATAGCGACGCGTCTTGTACCACTTCGCGCGGCATGTTAACCGTGGACAGAGATTCCGGAAAAGGTGAGGACCACCCGCCCGCGTACCGGAACGCCAAACGCGCTGGCCGGCTGAAAGACGCACCCAAGTAGCTGATTGGCAACCTGGGTGCGAACCCCCTGGTCCTGCGGGCCGGCCACGATCTTGTAGTCGTACACACGTCCATGCGTATCGACCGATGCTTCGACGATGACGGCAGTATCGTTCTCCGTCAGGATGGCTGCGGGAGAGGATGTGGAATACATCAAGTGAGGTGCTGTCAGTGCTCCCAAGGGCTCGTCATTGGCCAGCACTTCAGTTGGAGCTGCAACTGCGCCAAGCATTGCGATGACACACAGCAACACCACTGAGCCAACCAGTCCTCCGGTTACCTGTAGCAGCATCGGCCGAACAGCATTGTCCCAGGCCAGTGAGAGCCGGTCCAGTAGTCGAGAGTTGCGCCGTGCGTGCTCCTGTGAAATAGCCACACGCAGTCGTAGACCTAGATCGGCTGGAGCCTTCACCGGTCCCATAGCGCACAGTGTATCCTGTGCCGTTCGCCATAGCGCAAGCTCGTCAGCGCATGCCTGGCAGTATTCGATGTGGCGGGTAACCTCCTGCATGCGTAGTCCACTGACAGCGCAGTCCAGATACTCCGAGAAGGAAGCTCTAATCGCTTTACAGGAATGAGGTTTCATCTGGATACCTCCAGTCCGGAATGCAGAGATGGACCGGGAAGGGAACTGAGCTCGGCTCGTCTTCGGCTTGTTACTGGAACAGCCAGAACCTCGGAAGAAGGAGCCAGCAGGACCCGCAAAGCAGCGCGGCCACGCATCAACCGCGACTTCACGGTACCCAGATTCACTTGCAGCAGGTCGGCAATTTCGTCGTAGGTAAGGCCCTCGATCTCGCGCAATACCACAACCGCTCGAAAACATTTTGGCAACTGATGCAGAGCTGCTTCTACACGTCTGCGAATCTCAAGTTGTGCTGCCTGGTCGAATGGGGAAGCTCCTCCAGCGGTTAACGTCGAGAGAATTGTGGGAATTTCGCTTTTACCCTCAGAGGAATAAGAACAACAGGGAGTGTCGAGGCCGATCTCATGGTGCTTATGTCGAGACCACCAGCGGCGTTGATTGGAGGCTTCGCGTAGTGCGATACGATACAGCCAAGTGCGAAGGCTGGCTTCGCCATGAAAGCCGCGAATACTGCGGAATACCTTCAGAAAGACTTCCTGGGTGATGTCGGCGGCGTCTGTGGGATCCTTCAGACTGTGCGAAATCAGCGAGTAGATAGGTTGGTGGAATTGATCGATCAACTGTGCGAAGGCCTGTTCGGAGCCGCTCTGAAGCTCGGCCACCAGCCTGGCCTCATCGCTGGGAAGTCCAATCGAGATCGTACGATCGTCCATCAAGGCGTCCACCCGCATTTGGTTCCTTTACTTTACGACTTCTGCGAAACCGCTGTAAACCTGCTTAGCCAGCGCAACTTTGTTCGCTCTATTGCCAAATGAGAGGCTAATCAGCCTGAGAGAGCTCAAAAGCTGGCAACAGTGGGTGAGTACACGCTCTCAGCCTATAGCTTTAGACACCGATGCAATGGGTAATAGTTCCCGAGACAGCACAAATAGATGCGCGCTGAGTACTGCAAAGGAGCGTTAGGAAGACGGATTGGGTAAGTCCTGAGGTTTTCCGGAGGCGTTCTTGCAGAGAATTTGTCTATAGTTTGACTCAGCGCGTCGCAACCCTCAGAATAGTAAGAGTCCTTTCTGAGTGTGGGCCTGTGGCGCAGCTGGGAGCGCGCTTCCATGGCATGGAAGAGGTCACCGGTTCGATCCCGGTCAGGTCCACCAACAACCCCCTACATTCCAATGCTTTACCATATGGCATTGCACATGTCCTGGTATGTGTGCGAACTGGTTGCTGCTCGCTAGTTTTTTATCAGCAGAGTGAAGCATTCTGATCGATTCCAAGGGCATCGCATAAGATACGCACTCCACCTGGCAATGATTCACATCGGTCGTATCCATGCGTTATGCTGTCGGACTATGAACCGAATGCTTTTTACTGCTACCCTCTCACTTTTGATACTTCCTGTCGCCGCACAGGGGCCAACAAACGTCACGCCGCAGGTGCCCGCTGCACGACCAAGAGCTGTGAGGAGCACGCCGCCCCCAGCAGGGTTCGCGCAGTCCATCGTACTTTGGCCCAATGGCGCTCCGGGAGCGAAGGGTTCGGCCGAGGGCGATATCCCTAAACTCTTCACGTATCCGACCACGGGGATAGGGCCGCATAGCGCCGTCATCGTAATGCCGGGCGGAGGCTTTACCAGCCTAAAAATGGAACAGGAGGGAGCGGATGAAGCACGCTGGTTAGCTGCGCACGGCGTTGCCGCCTTTGTGCTGGAGTATAGGCTCTCGCCCGCGTACGGTTATCCTGCGCCCATGGAGGATGCATCCCGAGCTGTCCGCTATGTCCGCTCGCACGCGGCAGCATTTGGAGTTGACCCGGCGAGGCTGGGCGTATGGGGTTTCTCTGCTGGCGGAATTCTTGTTGGTTACCTATCGACCATACACACGGTGGGCAATGCAGTGGCGACAGACCCTATCGATCGGGTGAGCGATCGGCCAGATTTCGAGATCGTCTCCTATGGGCGGCTGGACATGAGCGTGCCATTGACCAATGGGACACTACCCAAGGAGTCAATTCTTGGCCCACAACCGTCGCAGGCGGCAATCGATTCGATCGATCCGATTAAGCATGTGAGTACAGATACAAGCCCTTCGTTTCTCTACTCGACGAGTGGCGATATGAGCGTTGACTCGCGCAATGCAGCGGATTTTTATGAGGAGTTAAAAAAGGTTGGCGTTCCTGCGGAGTTGCACATCTTCGAACTTGGACCGCATGGAACGCATATGGGCCTTGATCAACCGCCCGCGATGCATGAACTCACCGTCTTTCCCACGCTGTTGTCCAACTGGCTGCAATTGCATGGCTGGATGGCACCACAGCAGCAGTAGCTTCAATGTGAAATTGTGTTGCATATGTACAACCTATTAATAGGAGAACTCTGTGGCAGATTTTGATATGGATTCGCCAGCGATAGGCTGGAATGAGTTTGAGAATGCCAGCAATATGACACAGCACGAAGAAGTGGTTGCACAGACTGTGATACCTACGAGGCGTGATTTTCTGCTGATGGCGGGAATGGGTACGGCAGGGGCATCACTTATTCATCCCGCCAGGCTATTGGCGGCGGTTGGGGAGGCTTTACCACGGAAAATTTTGGTGCCTGCAACGGGGCATGTGGCGTTTACGAGTGCGGCGAAGGTTCTGGCTAAGAAATTGAAGCTGGAGGATTCGGCAATTGTGACGTACAACGGCGCACCCAAGGCGACGACAGGTGCAATTGTGCTTGCTCTGGCAAAGGAAGGGAAGCTGACGGCGGCGGATGTTCCGAAGATGGATGGCTACACCGTGACATACACCGGTGGGATCGTAGTGTGGGGCGCGCGACCCCGCAGTGCACTTTATGCCGCGGGCGAACCGCAGCACTGGATGAAGGCGGGCGTGGCTCCGTACCGACGAAATCCAGAGTTCCGGATTCGCGCGGCGCAGTATCACCCGGACTATCCTGTAGCCGAGCAGACGGCTATCTTCGGTGCAAATTTCTACACCGCAAATTTGCCCGCAATGCCTGCATTGCAGACATTGCCCGAAGTCTTTTCGCAGTTGAGTGCAGCCGACCAGAAGAACCTGGTAAATACAGGCGCTCGACGCAAGGCCGACAATGTATCGCGAGTGAAAGAGTTCCACGACGCGGATGTTGAGGTGTATGCGCTGCTGCCGTATGGGAATAACTTTGCGACGTGGTCTTCGGCATTGTATGCCGCCACGGTGAAGGCGTATCCGTTGGCGAAGGGCATTCCGATGGCGAATTCGCATGAGAGTGCCGCGCTGTGCCCGAGCGATGTCGACGGCTGGAAGGTGCTGGAGGCGTATGTAAAAGAGTGGGCGGAACAGTGCGGTGCGGACGGGATTTCAGCCACATTCTGGGACAACTATGCAGCTTTCTGCCAGGATGCACGATGCAAGGCGAACGGGCTGAATCAGTTTCCAAATGAGGTCTATGAATTTCTCTCGCGTTACTACGCACTGTTGAAGCCAATGGGGCAAAAACTGCATATGCGGACTTGGTCGTCGGGATGCCCACATTGGCTGGGGACCAACTATGTGCATGCGCCGGGCTATGGGCAGTTTGGGCTATCGCATCCAGAGCTTTGGGGGCGAGTGATCAAAGATACGCCCGCTGACCTGATCATGCAGAGCAAGGTTTACCACTCGGACTGTGAGCCGAATGCACGTTTTACGACGTTACTGGGTAAGTGCAAACCACATACTGAAATTGTGGAGTACCAGCAAGTAGGCCAGTTCATTGGGCGACAGTATTTTCCCGCTTCGACGGTGAACTATACAGCAACCACCATGAAGAAGGCGTTGGAACTTGTAGGTGCGCAGGGCGGGGCACAGATCTACGCAGGTGGAACGAGTCAAACAGAGAGCTTCGATCTGTTTGAGGACATCCTGAACAGCAATTGCGTATACGCTTGGCGCGAACTGACGTGGAACGTGAATCTTGACATAGCCACAATGTGGCAGGAATGGGCGTCGCAGATTTATAGCAAGGTTGCTGCGCCAGCAATGGTTCGGTTCATGCGAGCGAGCGAGGATGCTTGCACTTGGTGCTGGTGTCCTTTGGGACACGGTTCTTCGACCAACGCAGACTTTGCAGGAAATATAGCGCGTCGCGAGGTTTTGTTGCGCTATACAAATCGTTACTATCTGCCAGAATATGCAGCATATCTGGAACCGACGCTGGAAAACGTACAGCGGATGGAGAAGCAGAAAGCCGACTGCATGGGAAAGATTTCCGAAATGGCTGCGGCGCTCGAGCAAGCAAGACCACATCTGACGCAGGATCAGGCTGCTGAGGTGACTACACGATTTGACTGGTTCAAGCACTTTGCCATCTGCAATACGACACTGGATGTGAGTCTATGGCGGTTCCGTTATCTGCGCGGGCTCGCGGCTAAACTGACAACCGATCCGAAACAGATGAAGGAACTGGCTGCAGCATACGACCTGATCGAGGCAGAAGCGCCGAAGCTCTTTCAATTTGATCCGTCTGCGAAATTCAGCATGTATCGCGTACCACTGGGGCAGGTCGGACGCGGGCCGAATCTTGGAAATCCACGGTCACTTATGCACGATATCTACAGCCAGTCGTTGGCGTATGTGCAGGAGTCGGTGGGCGTGAATTATCTGCCTGCGGAATGGATTCGGGGCAATGTACCGAGGATGAATGTGCCGGCGAATCAGTTGAGGGGAGAAGCTGAGTCGTAGAGTCTGCAATTGGCAAGGCACATTTGAGCTTGTGCCAAGAAGGGAAAAGCAGGACATTTTGAGAAGTATGGCGGAGAGACAGGGATTCGAACCCTGGATACCTTGCGGTATACACGCTTTCCAAGCGTGCGCCTTAAGCCACTCGGCCATCTCTCCGCAGTCTACGAACCTCTTTGAATCTACCACACGGTCTGTCAGGCGTAGTAATGTCCGATAACAGATATTATGTATAGTAACGTCGAGTAGGCCGCGAAAGGTACTATATTTCCATGCCAATGCCCTCTCGCCATGCCGTAGTGCTAAGTCATGTCGCCTTTGAGGACCTGGGTTCCCTCGAAGCTCCGCTACTGGAGCGAGGCTTCCTGATTGAGACTGTTGATGTTGCCACAGCGCATTTCCCTCTGCCGCAGGCCGCGAGTTGCGATCTGCTGGTGGTAATGGGTGGTCCGATCGGTGTATACGATCACGAGGAATTTCCCTTTCTGAGCGAGGAGATTGTTTGTATATCGGCGCGATTGGCAGCTCATAAGCCAATTCTAGGGATATGTCTTGGTGCACAACTGATGGCTGCGGCGCTTGGTTCTCGGGTCTATCCGGGTGGAAACGGCTCGGAGAAATGTTGAACAGTCTGAGTGGTTTGCCCCTTTGTTTGCACCTGAACTGCCTGTATTTCACTGGCATGGCGATACGTTTGATCTTCCACCTGGGTCAGTGCATCTTGCCAGCACAAATCGTTATATGAATCAGGCATATGCTGTTGGTAGTTACGGTCTTGGATTGCAATTTCATCCGGAAGTGACTGTAAATGGGTTAGAACGCTGGTACGTTGGCCATGCCTGTGAGCTGAATAAGGCCGGAATTTCGGTTGCCGGACTAAGATCCGATGCTCAGAAGCATGCACCTGCACAGGAAGAGGCTGCGGCGCAATTCTGGAGGCTGTGGCTGGATTCTCTCTTCTAATTTCCAGCGACATGACTTCCCCTCTGATAAGAACCTCCGCCGACAAAGTGGACTACTTCTAAGCGGTCGCCAGAGGAGACGGAAGTATCTTCCCACTGTGTGCGCTGGACGATCTGACCGTTGAGTTCGACAGCGACTCGGTCGCCTTTGAGTGCCATCTCAGCGATCACCTGGGCTAGCGAGACCGGCAAGGATAGGTTGATGAAACTGCGACTCTGGCCGTTGATGATGAGGGTAAAGGACATAATCTCCTAAGATAGAATAGTTCCGCGGTTAGGTGCTGAAGTAAGGCGTATTGAACCTAGTGAACGATTGGCTATACTCTACCCCACCCCCCTCCCCCTGTTTGTGTAAAGTATTCAAAACATAGAGTAAAGTATATATACCGGGGGTATACGGCATATGGGAGGGGGGTATACGAGATGGATTGATTCGATACAGGTTTTTGCCTTTCTTTCCGTTTCCGTCCTATTTAAATTGTACGCGTTGGGGCATAACTACTATGCCAAGTATTTTGAACTATTAAGTTACTTAGATT
>Ga0316227_1004378_pt1 | contig 10640 bp, 10 predicted proteins | sample TBH18019metaG_FD_206012 | JGI IMG/M metagenome (GOLD analysis project Ga0316227, IMG submission 206012) | Freshwater microbial communities from Trout Bog Lake, Wisconsin, USA - TBH18019 | ecosystem: Environmental > Aquatic > Freshwater > Lake > Hypolimnion/Profundal zone | place: USA: Wisconsin... | reverse complement strand
AGAAGTCCTGATCGCCGACTTCCAGATGGACCTGGCGTCCGACGAAAGCGAACCCCCCGCCCAATTCCAGCAGGAAATGCTGGATGTGATCCACCAGGGCCTGCTCCACCTCCCGCTCCCGGCGCGGGTCAGCGGTCCCCAGGAAATCGAAAAGATAGGGATCCTTGAGGACCTGGGTTGCCATGTCGGAATCTGCAGGTGGCAAGGTGGACGGAAAGTTGGTGACAGCCTTGCCTTGCCGTTCATGGGCCTTGTGGTCCATCTGGAGTTCCAGGATGCTTCTGCTCCAGCCTTGAGCAATCGCTTGACGGGCATACCAGATGCGGATTTCAGGATCCTTCTCCCTCTGCAGAAGGCGGACCATATGCCCCCATGGCAATTGTGAAACAACCTGTTTCACCATTTCGATGTCGGGATAAGCTCCAGCAAAACTGCGCATAAAGAGCAGATTGCGGGGGGAGAACCCCTGCATTCCCGGGAACTCCTCGCGAAGATCCGCCGCCAGGCGGTCGATGACCTTGGCCCCCCAACCCTGCCGGTCCTGGCGATCCAGGATCAAACGCCCCAGGTCCCAGTACAGCAGCACCATGCCCTGGTTGGCGGAAACGACAACCCGGAACCGCTCCTTCTGGATCCGCTGCTTGATCTCGGCCAAGGTGAGGAGGTAGTCCTCCGGCAAATCGGCGAGGGGCGGAACGGCGGGGAAAGCGGCCTCTTCGCGGGTCCGACCCCGCACTCGGCGTTCGTCCCGGCTGGCAGGCATCCTATTCGCCATCGGCAATCCCCTTCAAGTCGGCGTTGATGGCAGGATCCGACCTGATTCCTTCGGCCTGTTGCAATGAGCCCTCATGTTCCACCGTCTTCGAGCGCCCCATCATTGCTCCAACCAAGAGAGGGTGGATGCTAGCTCATTGGGTTGGCCCATTCAAGGGCATCGCCACGGAACTGTCCGCTTGCTCAGCCTCGCTGGCCACACGTCCTGACAGGCGGGAAGAGAAGCGCAACTGGGTTCCTCCTCTCCCTGGACCTTGAGAGCCGAACCGGCCTGGAGCCCCTAACTGCATCCAGTTTGCCTTCCTTGATCACAAAGTAAGAGTTCGTCAAGCCAAGACCGAGTGACACAGTGGTATCCGCCGGCGCGTAGGAATGAACCCAGGTTATAAAACCAGGGGTGTGGGCTGCTCTGCTAGCCCCAACCTTTTATGAAGCCGCTGAGGGACCGGTTCATCCAAAGCCCACCATACCGAAATTGGCTTTTCTCCCTCCCATCGCTGGAAAGTTATCAGTCCACAGTATGAGAATGGCTCAGTGACGCTTTGAACCTTGGCTTTCGCCCGCACGAAGAGGTGTACTGAAATCCCCAATTCTTGGTGTGCCTTGATCCGGTACCCCGCCGGCGAAGCCATCGCCGTGCGATTTTGGGACTGCCAGCGGAATACCGAGGGAGATTCAAACCCGTCGTTGTAGCGATGGGCCTCTGGCTTTTCTTTCTTGTCCAGCGTTACGAACAACAGCATCAGGCCATCTCGCTCGACCACACCTGTTTGGGATTCGAAGCCCTGGAACTCAAATCCAAACAAGGATGGGACCTTTGCCCTTGGATAGGCCTCCCAGAGGTTGAGACCTTCTTCCTTTTCGAAATGAGCAGGGGCAAGTTGGTAGGTATCGCCATTGCGAGTGAAGGCGACCATGAAGGTAGTGCCCGGCTGACCCGCATCCGGGCCAAACCATTTCCGGAGCAGACCGGGAAGGTGGTTTGAGTGGTCATCGGCCTGATGTAAGACATTGACGGCGATCTTCACGAAATTGGCCCGGTAGGTTTCACCATCCGCGACGACATCCACTTCGCCTTGGGGTATGCCAGCCATGCGCTCACGGGGCGGCAGAATTAGGATCGGATTCCCATTGCTCTGGATGACTTTGCAAACAATGCGCTCGGCCTCGCTTTGGCTCCCAACCCGACGCGCGTGGACGGCCATCCGCCAGTCGACTAATTCCCGGGTCAGTTCACAAGCTGACTCGTGCAACTCGCCAGGGAGCTTGAAGGTTGTGGAGAATATCTCATCCTCGTATTTGAAATAGGAAATCCCGTCGGTCCCAAGGCCGTCTACCCAGGCCTTGATGGGATTCCTCTCCAAAGAATCCTGCAGCATGGGTGGTGAATTCAGCTCTGCACCGAATTCGTCCCGAACAACGGAGTAGCGCCGCGACAACTCTTGCACCCGAGCTTGCAGCGTGGTGATTGTGATGCTGCCAGGAAAGGCACCTTCGGCCAACATCGCCAGGAGTACGACCATTTTGAAACTCTTGGTCAAGGGCGTGCCTTCCAAGGCCAGGAGAAATGGGCCAAGTCCTTGGAGGGCCAGGTCCTGGGAGGGTGAAAGGTCCCTCATCTCCTTTACGAAATTCAGCCAGGAACCGTATGACGGTCGCGCGGACTTGGGATCATAGCCATCGTGGAAAGCCTCTGTGGCGGTAGGGCGATATCCGTTTTCTTCGCGGAATCCCTGGTAATAGTTTTGAAGCCGCTGGTTCGCTGCTGGCGACTGCAGCAGAGCGCGCAGGATGTTGACGGCTTCCAGTTCATACGTGACTGAACATCCTGGCGGTAGCGTGTAGTCTCCGGTTTGAAGCAGATCGAAAGCCTTTGCCAAAGCCGCATCGCCAGCGGGCAATTGGAGCAGCGTTCTTGGTTTGACCAGGAAGGAGCGGTGGTTGCCAATGTAGTCGATCACTTTCAGGCACTTGTTCTCAACCCAGCGCAACCCGCGGCCGAACTGCTGCAGCCACAAAATCTTGGACTCTGTGGGGCGGAGCATCATGATGGTGTCGAGTTGGGGCAGGTCGACGCCTTCATTAAACATGTCCACTGCGAATATGATGTCCAGTTCGCCTTCTTCCAATAGTTCCAGTGAATGGGCTCGGGGGGCGCTGTCTTCACCCGAATGAACGGCGACGGCCCGGAGCCCAGCTGCAACGAAGAACTTGGCCATGAAATCCGCGTGGACTGTGGAAACGCAAAAACCGATAGTCCTGGAGCCTGCGCGCTTCTGGTACTGTTCCAATGCGTTCTGAGCTCTGGTCCGGGTGGCTAGAGCGATAGTCAATTCCTCTTCATCAAAACGCCCACTGCGCCATGGGATATTGGTGAAGTCGACCACATCGGGGACGCCGTAGTATGCAAAGGGCGAAAGCAGTCCGCGGGTGATGCCGGCCACCATGTCGCATCGGTAAACCAGATTCTCACCGCACAGGGCCAGGAGGTCGCCGCCGTCGGTTCGCTCAGGGGTGGCGGTGAGTCCCAACAGGAACTTGGGATCGAAATATTCAATCAGAGCGCGATAGGTCCTGGTGTCCGCATGGTGGAATTCATCGACGACGATGTAGTCGAAATGATCCCGGGCGAAGCGCCGAAGGTGGTTCTGCTTATTGAGGGTCTGAATGGAGGCGAAGAGGACGTCCGCTTCCGGAGCCTTTGCCCGCCCGTTGTAATACCCCAGCTTTGCCGCGGGTCGGATCTTCCGGAAGGTTGCCAGCGCTTGGCTGAGGATCTCCTCTCGGTGGGCCACGAACAGCACGCGATCATAATCTGGATTCAGGCTATCGAAAGCGCTCAACCAGGTCTTGCCGAGGCCAGTGGCCAGGACCACCAGGCCGGCCCCTGCCCCTTGGCGTCTGGCCAGTTTCAAGGCGAGGAGTGCTTCCTGCTGGATGCCATGGGGGGAAGGTACAATTGGGACTGGTTCAGCGGGGACTCCAGTATCGGGGGTGGGGAGGATGCGCCGGCGCTGCTCGTATTGGTCGATCCAATCGGGGGTGAGCGCCACTGCCTGGGCCTGGGCAAATAGGCGTTCAAATCCTTCAACGATATGCGCAAAGCCAACCTGGTCCTGGCCGGTAACGACTCGATAGTTCCATTCGATCCCGGTTCTGAGCGCGGTTTGGCTCAGGTTGGAGCTTCCCACGAAAGCCGTCCCATCCTTGGGCCCCAAGTAGGTGATGTAGGACTTGGGATGAAAGCTGGTGGAACCTGCTTCGAAGACTTTTAAGTGGACATCACCGGTGAGATCGCACAGGAGCCTGAGGGCATTGGGCTCGCTGATCCCGAGGAAATCACCCGTCAGGATTCGGACTCGGCCGCCGCGCTGGAGCACATCCTGGAGATGGGGAAGAATTAAATTGACGCCACTCTGCATTGTGAAGGAGACGGCGATATCCACTGCCCAGGCTTTATCAAGATGGCCAAGGAGGTGAGGCAACAGGGGATCACCAGAACCTCCTTCCACAAGGGTGCGCTCGTGTGGGGTCGAGATCTGGCTGGCGGGGAGTTTCAGGTAGTTCGCCAGCCGGGGCAGGACGTGCCGGACACCGCCCCTTGGATCGAATACGTCACCGCTGTATCGGGGGATCAGGTGCAAATGCAAATGAGGTATGGTCTGGCCACCAGCCTCCGAAATATTCACCCCAATGTTATAGCCATCGGGCTGGTGAGTCTTTTCAACCTCAGCCCGGGCGCCGTCCAGGGAACCAAACAATGCGGCCTGCTCTGCGGGCGTGGCCGAGAACCAGTCCTTGGCATGGCGCCGGGTGACAATCAGGGCATGGCCCGGGGAAACCGGGAAGGTATCCCAGAGACCAAAAACCAGTTCCTCATCCAGGAATTTCTTGGCCGGATCAGGGTTGCAGAAGGGACATGGTCCGGTGGTCATGGGGCGGCATCCTGACCCTGGGTATCAATGAGCTTCATTTCGCCGGTCAAGCCAAGGGCGAGACACTCGGCGCAGCGCCAAGCCCGAACGGGGCGCCGGGCCCAACGGGTCGTCTGACAAACAAGGCATTGGTGGGCGTAGCGGAACCGGCCCGTTTGAACGGGTTGGGTGGCGGGAATGGAAAGGTGCGCACCAGGGTAGCGGGCCGAAGGGGTGAAACCCGCAGCGACAACCAGCGAAGCCCACTCAGGCCCATGGGGTTTAAGGCCGGCGCCGAAGAGGAGGAAGGTCGCGATATGGGCCGCTTCGTGGCAAAGGATGTAAGGGATCTGGTCCATGGGCAGGCCCCTTCGAAGGGTGATGGTTCCTGCGGCTGGATTGCATCGACCGACCGATCGAGTCAGGCGCCGACTCAGGCGGATGGTTATGTTCTGCTCGAAGCCAGGGAGGCCCCACTGGCAAGCCCATGCGTGAAGAAGGACCACCAATTGGGCAGAGGAAGGTTCCAAGGGTTCAGCCATCAGAGCGACCGCTGCCAGCTAGATAGGAGGCAAAGCGCCGATCGCTCGGTGCGAGGTCCATGGCCAACATGGTGGAGTTGGTCACCCAGGCTAGTTCTGAATGCTCCAGGCAAACAGGCTCACCATCGATCTCGACCGGGTGAAACTCGATGACAAAGTCTGAGTCGGGATCATCGATGGCGAAAAGCTGGGCCCCGACTGAGTGGACCCGCACGCCAAGTTCTTCGGCGAGTTCCCGGCGGGCGGCCGCTTGGATGGTCTCCCCTGGCTCGAGTTTCCCTCCGGGGAACTCCCACAGGTCGCCGTGGCGCTTGTAGGGCGGGCGCTTGCAGATCAGGTATTGGCCGTGGCGTTCTACCACGGCTGCAACGACACGAATTTTCTCGATCTGGCTCACTGGCAGCTCAACAGGACCCAAGCGCGGCGTAGGATTGCATCGTCTATTGTTGGTTCTGCTGAGAATACCAGGCCTAAATTACGAGTGGGTCAAGATCCGGTTGGGCCAGGAGCCGCCAAGCCTTTATTAAGGCGCGGTGGGTTCCATGATCCAGGCACCAGGAGGATGGTTCCTGGAACCGAATGACCCTGTCGTTCCCCTCCCGCGACCACCCGAGGTTCTTGCTGGACCTTAAAGCGAAGATTCAAATGGCCCAGGCAGGAGTTTCTCCTGAGGCAGGAGGTTGATGGCCTCCTCCAACATGTAGAACAAATCCTCCTGGCGCTGCTGCCTTACTCGGCCCAGGACAGCTAAGGATGCAGCCTGCCTGGTTTCCAGTTGGCCTCCGGTTCGAAATGGCCACGCATTGCGTAGCCAATCTGGTTAACTGATGCATTCTTTTAAGTTTGCATTTTGCTACGCGATGCGTAGCCGATTGGAACCAGACCGGGATAGGCAAGTTAGAAGGTGCGCATTCAATTAAGTCCCGCCCGGAGACCTCGCTTCCGTATGATCCGTGCTCAAAGCGAGGGAAAGATTCACGATCAGCATGTCGGCGCGGCTCGCAAATCGGCTCAAATTCGCGGGATGAGCGTTCCAGGCAGCCTTCGTCGGGACGGCCCACTCCAGCCGTTTCGTTTCCCGGCACAATTTATCCATAATCAAGAAATGCGCTACGTGGAACCCCTCTTCCGTCCGCCCAGCGAGGCCAATTCCTTCATTCTCCAGGCCACCCTAGGCTGCTCGTGGAACCACTGCACCTACTGCGCCATGTACCGGGACAAGCCCTACCAGGTGCGCAGGCTGGAGGAGATCCTGGCCGACATTCCCGGGCCCGGCACCCGCGGCGCGGAGGAGGTGCGGCACGTCTTCGTGGCGGACGGCGATCCGCTGGGCATGGACCTCGGGCACTGGGAGCCCATCCTCCTGGCGCTCAGGGCCGCCTTCCCCAGGCTGCGCAGGGTGGGCACCTACGCCACGGCGCGCAACATCCTGGACAAGAGCCCGGAGCAGCTCCGGACCTTGCGGGACCTGGGCCTTTCCCTGCTCTACATCGGGCCGGAATCCGGGGACGACCTCACGCTCAGGAGCCTCGCCAAGGGCTGCGACGCGGCCGGCCACCAGGAAGCGGCCCGCCGGGCCCGGGCGGCCGGCATGGAGCAGTCGGTCATCTTCCTGCTGGGCGCCGGCGGCACGGCGCGCAGCGAAGCGCATGCCCGGGCCTCCGGGCGGCTCGCCACCGCCATGAATCCCCGCTTCCTCTCCACCCTGACCCTCACCGTCGTCCCCGGCACGCCCCTGGCCCAGCTGGAGGGCCAGGGACGCTTCGTGTTGCCGGACGTGCCCGGACTGCTGCAGGAACTGGCCTGGTTCGTGGAGGAGACCCACCTCAGCAACGGCATTTTCCGCTCCAACCATGCCTCCAATTACCTGCCCATCGGCGGTCGCCTGCCTGGCGACCGGGTGGCGATCCTGGCCGCCATCCGCTCGGCGCTGGAGGGACGCACCCCGCTGCGGCCCGAGTGGATGCGAGGCTTGTAGGGCTGATCTCCCGCGGCTGGCCGGGTGGTGCTGCTAGCCTCGGACCCGGTCGTACTCGTCGTGCCGGCGGAACCAGGCGCCCGTCTCGTTGCGCCCCTTGGGGGCCCGGTCGAGCCACTGGTACATGCCCCAGAGCGCGTCCAGTCCGCGCGCGTAGGTGGAATAGGTGTGGTAGACGACGCCATCCTCCAGGGCGAACGCGCTCATGCCCGGCCTTTCCCGCTGGTAGGCGGGGGCTTCGGTTCCGCATGAGGCCGCGAACTGGGCGACCATCTCGGGGATCGCCGCCTCGTCCAGCGGGTGGCCGCCTTGCCGGTAGTTGTATTCGGTATGGCCCGCGCGCTGCTGCTCCGAGGTGATCGAGACGTTCAGGTCGGCGTTGAAGTCGTTGCCGAGCGAAGACGCCCAGGGAAAGGTCCAGCCCATGCGCCGCTTGTAGGCCTGCAGGTGGTCGAGCGGCGCCTGGGACACCGCCCAGAGCATGACGTCGTGGTTGGCCAGGTGCACGGCGAAGCCGTTGAACCCGTCGGCGATCGACGAGCAGGCCGGGCACCCCGCCTTGAAGTCCGGGCCGAACATGAAGTGGTAGACCAGGAGCTGGGAGCGCCCTTTGAACAGGTCCCCCAGCGCGGCCTCTCCTTCATCGGTGTTGAACTGGTAGTCCTTGTCCACCCGCACCCACGGCAGGTCCTGGCGCCGGCGCGCCAGTTCATCGCCGCGCCGGGTCAGCTCCTTTTCGTCCTTGAGCAGTTCGAGGCGGGCCGTGAGCCAGGCTTCACGGGTTCCGGTCTTGTGGTTGGTCATGGCGATTACCTCCTTGGATGGTGCCGGTTCAAGCCGGCAGCCGCCGGTCGTACTCCAGTTGCAGACGAGTCCAGCCGTCCCAGAACGGCGGCGGTTCCTTTCCCGTGGCGCGGGCGACCAGGACATCGAGGTGGGAGTGCCAGCCGGGTCCGACCCGCAGCATGGTCGCGCGGTCGGGCAGGCGGCGGTGGGTGACGGTGAGCAGCACCTGGTCGCCCTCCGGCTCCAGGTCGAAGGACACGTCGCCGCTGTTGCTCCAAACGAAGGCGAGCCGGCGCGGCGGATCGAGCTCGGTGATCCGGCTCTGCATCCGGTGCTCCGCGGCAAACCCGGGCGGGCGCAGGCCGGGCGGCTCGGTGAGTTCGTCGTTGCGCCAGACCAGTTCGAAGGGCGCGCCGACCTTCAGTTCCATCCGGCCCGCGGCCAGCCACTGGCGGCGCAGGTCGCTCTCCGTCAGATAGGCCCATACCCGCTCGATGGGGCCGGGCAGCAGGCGCTGGATCAGCAGGGTGGCGGACTCGGTCACCACACCGTAGGGGTCCGGGTTCACGCGTTCAGTCATGGGGCGTCTCCTTTCGGGTTTTGGGGTGGGTTGTCCCGGGCGTCCTCCAGGCGCAGGAGGCGTTCCAGCGCCGTCAGGCGGCCGGTCCAGAACTGCTGGTAAAAGCTCAGCCACTGGTGGGCGGACGCAAGGGGCCCGGGGTCGAGACGGCACACGTGGGTCCGGCCGCGCACCTCGCGCTGGATCAGGCCGGCGTTTTCCAGCGCCTTGATGTGCTTCGATGCGGCCGCGAGCGAGATGGCGAAGGGTTCGGCCAACTGCCCGACAGTGCGCTCGCCAGCGGCCAGATCCGCCAGCATCTGCCGGCGGGTGGCATCGCCGAGGGCGTGAAAGGTGCAATTCAGGTGATGGGCGTCTAGTTCAACCATGTGGTTGAATATAGGTCTCGATCTCATTCGGTCAACTGGGTTGTTGAATATTTTCTCGGTGGCCCAAAACACGCACGAGGGGGAGGGTCATGGCCCGTTCCAGGAACGTGGATCGCGGTTCCGGGGTGGCGCCGGCCACCAGTCGTTCGAAATCCTCCATGCACCCCTGCTTGCGCTTGTGCTCGCTCCTGCTTTCCTGTTCATGTTGCCCCGTCTGGCGCGGCTCATGTTATGCGTCCGCCCAAGGTGGCAGTTCGTACTCCGTTTCCGAAACACCCAAATACTCTCGCTCGACCCAATTAAGATTTCGCGCGTACCGAGTGACGTGCTGGGCGCGGGCGTCCATGGAGAATATGTCGGCCGCCGAAAGGAATCGATCCACCAGTTGGGCATGGTCCACCAGGTCAAGATCGATCATGGCCTTGATGTCGGTCTTGTCGTTGTCGTGGAAGCGTTTCAACTTGCTGACAACGACGTCTGTGATGTCCAGGGCCAGGATCTCGAAGGATAGCAATCTCGCGTTCAGGGTTTCGATGGGATTCCACTTCGGAGGACGCGGCAGGAACGGGACTCCCGAGCCGACCACATCCAGGTAGACCTTGTGCTGCCGATGCAGGAGTGTGTCCTGGCCAGCCAAGGCGAGAAGGGCATCTGCGACTTGCCCGATGACCGGGTCGACACCGAGGACATCACTATCCTTGGTGCCTCGGGTGTAGGCCGTTTGGAGCATGAGGGCGGATGAGCCGATGACCCTGAAGTGGATCTTGGATTTGCTCGCCGGCCATTTGGCATCGATGTCGAGGAGAAACTGTTCAATGGGGGTGGGGTGCATGGCTTTCCTGGATGGCCTTGACAAAATCTTCGACCCGGATCGTGGAAAGAATGTTCCAGGCTTCTGAGATCTCCGAACGATTCCGTAGGACCTCATTCTTCGACTTGGCGCTTGCGATGGGAAGTCCCAGGTAGTCTTCGTAGGGGATGTCGTGTGCGGTATCCCTGGCGTAGATCCGGTCACGATGACCCTGGAGGACGTTGGCGGCCTTCAAGAGGGCGAGGGCCTCCTTTCTGGGAGGTGCGTCCTTGAGGGTGAGGGCGATGGCTGACAGGATATTGTCGATCAGCCACCCGAACCGGTTCTCCAGGTTGTAATCCTTGAACTGGACGAACAGCTTGGCCAAATTGATCTGGCCGATATTCCTGATGATGACGGGGGCGAGGGCTGTCAGCGCCCTGGGGTTCTCCCCCGAAACCAGGGTTTCTCGAATGATCGAATCGACCCTGGCCAGATTTTCGCTGGGAAGGAGGTTGGGATCCTCGAACAAGTGGTTCGCGCCGTGTGCGGCCAAGGCCTTCTGGATGGCCCCACCGGAATCTCCAGGAGCAGGATCGAAATGGCTGGCAGGGACGTTGAAAAACTTTAGGATTTGGATGAATTGCTCGGCAGAAAGGGAGCTATGCCCAAGCTCGATCTCGGAAAGGCTGCTCTGGGAGGCGCCTAGAATCTTGCCGAGATCGCCCTGGGACAGGCCTCGGCCCTTCCGGAGATCGCGCACCTTCTTGCCGATGAAACCCCTCGTCGGTGTTTCCTTATTATTTGTAAATACTTTGTCCAAATTGTTTAGCTCCGACATCCGGTGCTGTTTACCACATTTTAGGTAATAATACCGGATATGCGGTAAAAATAAGATCAATACCGGC
>Ga0316227_1004355_pt1 | contig 10689 bp, 12 predicted proteins | sample TBH18019metaG_FD_206012 | JGI IMG/M metagenome (GOLD analysis project Ga0316227, IMG submission 206012) | Freshwater microbial communities from Trout Bog Lake, Wisconsin, USA - TBH18019 | ecosystem: Environmental > Aquatic > Freshwater > Lake > Hypolimnion/Profundal zone | place: USA: Wisconsin... | reverse complement strand
GCGCTTCAGTCCCACCTTCTTGCGGTGCCCATACCGCAAGGTCTTTTGCTTGGTTGGGGTCAAAGGGCCCAGCTTTCACCTCAAGCAACACGCAACCTGGCTCAAGCGCGATTACAGTATGCCACGTGCTAGCTGGCACTTCAGCGCCTGCGGTAATGTCGCATCCATGCTTCTCAGTGCCGAAGCGTAAAATGCTCGTTACCGTACCTTGTGCATCAAACGTCACTAATGCCATTTCACCGCGAATAGCAATCAACAGCTCATCCCTTGAATCGGCGGCATGTCTGTGGGGGCGTATGTAGCTGTCGGGTTCAATGGCATTGAACAGGCGCTGGCAGGCTTCCTGGTAGCTCTGGTGAATATTGCAATGTTGACGTTTACGTGGACTGTCCTTAGCTTGACTAGAAAGATCGTCCAAGTATTTGGCGCTGAATATCTTCATAGGCACTCTGTATCTTTGGCTGAAAGCGCAGTCACTATTTGCTGAACGGTTTTCTGAACAGCGAACTCACGCTCAAACAGGCTGTAGCATCGATTTGACAAGCCGGAATCCGTCTCGATCTGAGTAAGTAATTTATCAACCATTAGCATCAGTTCGTCAGCCTGGTTGTTTTCACACACTTGGCCAACACGTTCATTCCTAATGATTTGTGCGAGATCGTTGCCAGCGTTAACGTTGGCCAACACAGGCATGCCACTTTGTATGTAGGTTAAAAATTTGCCGGGAATGTTGTGTGACTTGTGGCGAGGGTCAAGTAAAACAATACCTGCACTGCATTGAGCGTAGAGGCCTGGAATTTCGTCGGGATGTATTTCGTCAAAAAATACAACATTGTCAAGCTGCCGCGCTTGTGCGGTTGCTTTGAGACGAGCCGCATTGCTGCCACGCCCCACAAATAAGAAACCGACATCTGAACGGCTACGTAGTTTCTCAGCAAGATCAAGCAAGATGTCCATGCCCTGGGCTACCCCCATGTTGCCGGCATACACAAACACCTTGCGGCCTACCAGCGGGGTTTCGTCGACTCGAATCGAGCAACGAGCCTGAGCTGGTTTGTCGAGCCAGTTTGGGAGAACCTCTAACTTACGGCCCGATCTCTCACGCCAGCGATCAAAATACCCTTGGTTACCGGGTGTTTGGACGCCAATCACATCGGCCACAGAATACTGATAGCGTGCCACAGCACCAAAAAAGCGATAGGGCAGGCCTTTGCCCATCAATCCCACGTCTACTGCCCACTCAGGGAAGATGTCGCGGATGATCAAATAACTCTTGCAAGAACTCGATGCTTTAAGAGCACTCGCTAAAGGACCGTGAAAAATTGACGGTGCATACCAAACCACGCCGTCCCAACGCTCATTGGCCAAGGGACTTTTGCGCAATTGTCTAAGCATAGCAAACGGCATGACCAATTCGCTCAGCGTACGGCGTATGTAGCCAATGCCTTTCGTGCGGGGGGCTTTCAGACGCAGCACTTGCGTTCCGTCAATCGTCTCCAAACGCCAGGGTTCATCCTGGTCAGGTGCAGGCAATAAAATTGTCACGGTGTGATCTTGACGAACAAACTCGCGGGACAAGTCCCGCAACTGCACTGCGCCGGAGGTCCAAATGGGGGGGAAGGTGTCAGCAATGAGTGCAATTCGCATTTCTCATGACTCAGTATTTTTTCCACACGACGCGGTTCACGTAGTCGGTGTAGCTATGGATGATGCGTACCACTTTATCGCTGACGTTGGGCATGCAATAGTCAGCCACTTGGAGCAGCAACCTAGATTCACCGCGAGGTTGGGTTTCAAGAATGGAAAGTGCCTGCAAGACTCTATCAACATCCAGGCCAACCATCATGACCGAAGCTTCTTCGAAAGCCTCGTGCCGCTCCTGTGTTTCGCGCAAGTTTAGCGCGGGGAAATTCAGAATAGAAGATTCCTCACTGATGGTACCGCTGTCGGACAGTACAGCCTTCGCCGAGCGCTGCAGGCTGACGTAGTCAGTAAACCCAAGTGGCTTAATGAGCTTGACCTTTTCATGGAAGGTTACGCCCATTGCCTGAACGCGTTTTTGCGTGCGTGGATGGGTTGAAACAATAACAGGCAGATCGTAATACTCGGCCAAAGTGTTTAGTAAATGCACCAGCCGTAAGAAATTCACTTCTGGATCAATATTCTCTTCACGGTGAGAACTGACGACAAAATAATTATCAGCATTAAGCCCCAGTTTTTCCAACGCCATGGAGCGATCTACACTATCACGATAGTAGTTAAGAATTTCTGTCATCGGGCTACCGGTCTTAATGACTAGGTCTGGCGGCAAACCTTCCCGCAGGAGGCATTCACGGGCAATATTGCTGTACGTCAGATTGACATCGGATGTGTGATCTACGATTCGCCGGTTTACTTCCTCCGGCACCCGCATGTCGAAGCAACGGTTTCCCGCCTCCATATGAAAAATCGGGACCTTTCGACGTTTGGCGGGAATCACAGCTAGACAGCTATTGGTGTCCCCAAGAACCAGCAATGCATCCGGCTTTTCAGAGACAAGAAACTTATCGAAGATTCCAATTACATTTCCAATGGTCTCGGCTGCACTTGCACCGGCAGAGTTGAGAAAGTGGTCAGGGCTCCTGATTCCTAGGTCATCGAAGAAAATTTGATTGAGCTCATAATCATAATTCTGACCGGTATGCACGATTACGTGATCACAAAATTGGTCCAGTTTGGCCATTACCCGGGAAAGTCGAATGATTTCCGGGCGCGTGCCAACTACTGTCATAACCTTGAGTTTTTTCATGGCGTTATTTTAAACTCCGATTGCACTATTGACTAGTTATAAGGTAAAGCTATGGCAATCAATTAGAAAAGGAGTCACCTTGAACCCGACTTCCCTCCTTCGCAAAGGCCCACTGGGGCTCGATTTTCTTGAAAATGGAGACCGACAGGATTTGTAGCAACTGGTCGAGCGAGGCGATCGTCCGAGCCGGCAGTGCGGTGTTGTTCGTGAGGAACACCTGCATTTTTCGATCATGGCATCCTTGTGGCGGAGGAGGGATATCGCCGGGATGCATCGGACCAGTTGAGGGCCACCCGCTGGTCGCTGATGACATCCTGGTCCCGATCCGTCGGCATCGGTCAGACACGACGGGCGTCCACCCCGCGCTTGGCCCGGGTAGAATAGAGCGCGCCTTTCCGGTAGACGTCGTACAACCGTTGGAAATCCAGGTGGCCACGGTCCATCATATAGGATGCACCAGCCCCAATGGGAATCAGATCCAGAGTCCGGACATCGTACATCTTTCTGTCGCTGATGTAGATGAAGGCAGGGATAGAACCCCTGAGATCCAGCAGCGTGTGGATCTTTATGGCGCCCTTGGTTGTCCGAAACGAGGCCCAATCGAACAGCCAGAGGCACAGGTCGATGGTCGTGGCATCGAGCACGTAGACGGTGCGGTCGAGACCGAGCCCGAGATCCTCGCCGCAGTAGAGCTTGTGTGCTCGCCGAATGAGGGCCTCTACGACTTCGACCCTGATGCGCCAATCGCGGTTCTCGTTGGCATCGGCTGAGGTCGAACGCCGCACAGGCTGGCAGAAACCCATGGCATACAGGCGAGAGGGATTCGCTGCCAGGCATGCCTCGATGTCCCGCATGATCGCGCGTCAGGTCAACTGCGCTAAGAGCATGGCCCGGAACTGCCCGGCGTAGATGAACCTTCGCATGGCCGCCATATCGCGCCACGAGGCGGGCGAAGCCTGTCCATGACAGAACGTCCATCAGCTGCGTGCCCATCGTCTTCCCGGAATCCATGCCGCCTCCCCTAGGGTCCAACCACAGCAAAGCACCCACGATTCCGTTATCACCATCAATTTGCCGCGAAGGAATATTGATTGGAAATAGCTGCATTACAAGGGCCTGTAACATCAGCTTCTACTTCCAACCAGGCACTAGATTGGCTCAATGTGGTCACCTTTGACAATCGCCTGAATGAATCGTAACTTCATTAATAGGTCACACATGCCATCGACATCCAAGCGTGTAGTATTATGAGAGTTGTAATCTGTGGCCTCAGAAATCTTGACTTCGCCTAGTTCGACGTATTTCCCGTAGTTCAAGTCACGCAAGTCTGGTGGTATACGGTAGTACCCTCCAAGATCCTCAGCAGCAACCATTTCTTCGCGGCTAAGCAGCACTTCATATAATTTCTCGCCATGGCGGGTACCAATAACATTGACCAAATAATCGGGTACACCCAAAATGCTTTTCAATGCTTTGACAAGGGTTTCTATCGTTGCGGCTGGCGCCTTTTGCACAAATATTTCGCCGGGGTTGCCGTGCTGGAACGCGTACAGCACCAAATCCACTGCATCGTCTAAAGTCATCATGAAACGAGTCATGTTTGGGTCTGTGATGGTAATGGGCTGGCCAGCACGGATTTGATTGGTAAACAAGGGAATGACGGAACCGCGCGACGCCATCACGTTGCCGTATCTTGTACCGCAGATAATGGTTGTTGCAGATGAACGCGATTTGGCAACGATAACCTTTTCCATCATCGCCTTGCTGATCCCCATGGCATTAATTGGATACACCGCTTTGTCTGTGCTTAAGCAGACTACGCGCTTTACGCCACAATTGATTGCGGCCTCCAGCACGTTTTCCGTGCCTAACACATTGGTTTTGACCGCTTCCATCGGATGGAATTCGCAAGACGGTACTTGTTTCAAAGCTGCTGCGTGGAAAATGAAGTCAACCCCTCTTGTTGCATATAAAACAGATTGATAGTCCCTTACATCCCCAATGTAAAATTTCAATTTCGTATTGTTATATTTCTTGCGCATATCATCCTGTTTCTTCTCATCTCGACTTAGGATGCGAATCTCGCGCAATTCAGAATTCAAGAAACGTCGTAATACCGCGTTGCCAAAAGATCCCGTGCCTCCGGTGATCAAAATGGCTTTGTCATTGAAGTTGCTCATTTTTATTTCCTTTCGGTTCAGCCAAAATCTTTCATTAATTGCACCAAATGGTCCCATATTTTTGGACGGAAGCCAGTAACTTGCCTAAAGAGGCTGGAATCCAGGGAGCGGTCAATCACAAAGTCATCTTTCGGGACAATCTCTATATCCTTCCCATAGTGCCTCGCCAGCAAGGTCAGCAAGTCGAACTTGTTGATCGGATCTGCCGAAACATGATACAGTCCGTGCAAGCTAACATTAGGTAGAACTTGTTCCAAAATAACGCGGCCCAGTTCCACTGTCGGCAACCCCGAGAATACAGCGCGCCTGAAACCCGCAACCTGGCCGTGTTGCGCGAGAAACCAGCAAACCAAGCTGCGGCTGCCACTCAATTCATGCCCGATAATCGAAGTTCTCAAAGTGACAGCATGCGGATAATCGACCTCACCCAGATACTTGCTGCGGCCATAGAGGTCGTCTGCGTCCGCGAAATCGGTTTCGGTATACAGACCTTTTCTCCCGGAAAAAACGCAATCGGTACTGATTTGTATGAGGCGTGTGCCAAATAAGCCACAGATTTCGGCCAAGCGATGCGGCAGCAGTGAGTTGATCGGAATTGCAGCGAGTGCCAATTTCGATTCCGACAACTGTTTGACCAACCCGATGCAATTAACTACGACATCCGGCCGCACCCTCACCATCAGCCGCAATAAGTGCTCGTTGTTGTCCACGTCGACGCCGATAACCAGTTGGGTATGGACCTCATGCGGCAGCAGATTTATCGCCGACGTCGAGCGGACCGTGCCAAAAACTTCTAAGCCAGGATGCCCATGGAACAATCGCAGCAAGGTGCTTCCCAACATTCCTGTCGCGCCAAGAATAAGTACTCGCATGATTTTTCCTAGTAGATTAAGATTTGGCTGTCCTAGCGAGCAATGCTTGTAGGATGCGGGGGCACGCCTTGCCGTCACCATAGGGGTTGTGCGCGTGGGACATCTGCTCGTACAACGCGTCGTCTGATAGCAGGGCAGACAGCGCTGGGACGACACGGCTGGCACTGGCGCCGACCAGCCGCACGGTACCGGCCTCGACCGCTTCAGGCCGTTCGGTCACATCGCGCATCACCAGAACGGGTTTGCCAAGGCTAGGAGCTTCCTCCTGTATGCCACCGCTGTCAGTCAGCACCACGTGGCAATGCTTGAGGAGGTATATGAACGGCTCGTAGTCCACCGGATCGATCAAGGCAATGTTCGGCACACCACTAAGCAAGCGGAACACAGGCTCGCGAACGCTCGGGTTGAGGTGAACCGGATAGACGAAATGCACTTCCGGGTGCGTGCTGGCCAAATCACCCAGCGCGCGGCAGATTTCGTGGAAGCCCTCGCCGAAATTTTCCCGGCGGTGGCCGGTAACTAGCACGAATCGCTTGGACAGCCAGTCGAAATCGAGTTGGGCATTGAGTGTCGCAACAACACCAGCGCGGCGCTCCGCATTACGCTCAATTCGCTCCAGGGATGACAAGAGCGCATCGATCACCGTGTTGCCTGTAACGCTGATCAATTCCGGACGCACGCCTTCTTTTAGCAAATTCGCACGGCTGGTCATTGTTGGCGCGAAATGCCACTGGGCAATGATACTCGCGACCTTGCGGTTGAATTCTTCTGGAAACGGTGCGGAAAGATTGAATGACCGTAGTCCCGCTTCCACGTGCCCAACGGGAATGCCTGCATAGAAACTGGCCACGGATGCGGCAAACGCGGTAGTGGTGTCGCCGTGCACCAGCACCACGTCGGGCTTGCTGGCGCATAGCACGGCCGGCAATTCCGTCAGAACGGCCGAAGTAAGGCTGTTCAGATTCTGGTTGGGGCGCATCAGGTCGAGGTCGTAGTCGGGCACTATGCCAAAGGTAGCCAGCGCTTGGTCCAGCATGTGCCGGTGCTGCGCGGTCACGCACACGGCAGATTTGAAATCCCGACTGTCGTTAAGAGCCTGGACCAACGGAGCCATCTTGATTGCTTCAGGCCTGGTTCCAAAAATGGTGAGTACTTTCATTGGTCCCTGTTCAGGTTTTTGTCACTGCGCTCACCACCGTGGCGGATTTGCTTATGGTGGCAGCGATTGTCCCGGTGGCGATAGCGATTTGAGTTTCCATCTGCTGAAAAAGCGTCTGCACCTCTGCCTCCCGCACGGCAATCTGGGTGTCGTGGTCCAGCGCACAATCGGTCGAGATTCCAGCTTTGACAAAGCGCGCTAAGGTAGGGTGCCCGTAGTGAACGGGGACGATGCCCCAGGCTAAGTATGAAAAAAACTTGGAAGGCGCACAATACTTATTGTTTAGCGAGTCGCGAGCACCATTGGTGAACGGGTAACAGATCAGGCCATATCCGTATCCCTGCTCTGCGATTTGCCGAAACGATCGCGGTTGCAGGAATTTGAAAACATGCGGCGGCTGCTGATCCAGGAATTTAGTGATATAACAGTCTACGTCGGCGAAATCTATCCTGAACTGAGTGCACATGCGCATCAGGCTCGCTTCGCTGTCAATCACGCCGGCATAGACTAAGCGCCGCGTCTTGGCACGTCCCAGTCCGGCTTCCACTTTATGATCGAAGTTCGGCAGCACTACTGCATGCATAAGGCGCATTCTGGGGAAATAACGTTTGCGCAGCTTTAGCCGCATCGGCTCAACATCGAGAAATAAGTCGTAGCGATGGGCGGAGACGCGAAACGCCTTGGTCAGCAGACCCGAATTGAACTCGAACAACTCAGGTTGATAGGTAATTAGGCGAGCGCCCGGGAAAATTCGCCGCAACAGGAACACGAACGGTACTTGGTAGGTGCCAAACGTAATGATCGCGTCTGGTGTCTTGCGCGTTCTGATTACAGCCCATAGAGAAAACAGCAGAGGCAGTAGGTGTTTCAATTTGGTGTCGTAGACGCGCTGCAGCCAACTTGCGCAAACTGCGTCGACCGGGTTGTAGACCGTATGTTCGGCCGACAACTGGTCCAGCAACTTCCAGAATGATGGATAGGCAAACTGACGACGATACGGCGATAGTACGTGGATATACATGTAAAGGCACCTAGGTGGAGGGCTTGGGGTGGCGCATAATAGTTGCCTAGATACCCAGAAATGTGCGCCAGCGCTGGCCGAATTCCTTGATCCCTGCACCCGGGACAAGCGACTGTAAGGGAACCCCCGAGCGGATACGGTCAATCAGTGCGCCGATGCGTTCAATGTCGCAAAGGATCGAATCGGGGAAACCGTAGCCTCGGTTAATTGCGTGCTCATTGGTAAGAACCAGACAGCCGAATGCGGCTGCATCGAGGATCACGCCGGAGGCGCGAACCTCGTAGCTGTCGTCAAATTCGACCGCGATCACATGGCAGCTGCGGTACAGTGCATTATATTCCTCCTTTGGTATTCCCTTGCGGACGAATTCAATGCTTGGATGACCGACATAGGTATCGACGGGCTCGCCTTGAATGAAAAGGCGGATTTCCCGAGCGCCAGTCGCCTGTTGCAGCATCGCGAGTAGTTTTTCCGGGTCTATGAATTTGCGCACTCCGGGGCGCACTCCGGGAACCAGCACCCATAGCGCCACTTCACCGGAAAACTTTTCGCGAAGTAGCCGCTCGCTTTCCACCTTATCGACGATGCGCGATGGGAGTGCCGGCGGTCGGACGCCTACGACGCTACTAAAATGATCTGACACGGCATCAGCATAGGTGGCAAAGCGGTAACACTTGGATAACAGTGGCAGCAGGCGCGAGTGCAGGCGCACCCGCGATTTGGGAAAAAAGTGGTAAATCGCATAGGTCTGGCGCAACAACCCCAAGGGGGCCAGCATGGCAAGATGGTTGACCTTAGCCGAAAGGAAAACCACTTTAGCGTAGCGGAACGAGAACGCACTCCGTAGCGCGCGCAAAACACTGCCCGCACCATCACGTACATCGCATTTCAGATAATCGCAGTCCACCCCGGGCAACGCCTGCCGGATTGCTTCGAAGTCGTCGTCATACGAACCGTGTTTACTATATAGCAGGTCTACGAATAGAACCTTGTTATGATTCATGAAATAGTTCACACAGTCCGTTCGTTATGCCAAGGACGCTCGACGGCTTCACGAGGGTCGTTGACGGGGCGCCACTTGCGGCAGGAAAAACACCGAATTTTAGGGGCCTTCATCTTCATCAGGATCGAGTTACAGCAGCATGCCAACACATGCGCGACTACAGCCTTCATTTGAGTCTACTTATATTCTACTATGACCGAAAGAGCTTTGTCAATACTGGCCTTATCGCGCCTGCAACAGTAACCCGCGGACTGACGTTCCCCCCATGATAAGCCCGGTATTTGTGTGGAATCCGGGTTGATTGGGGTGGTGTCGCTGGGCTGGGCGAAGGGAGCCGGAGGCGACCGGAGCTCAGCCCAGCGGCACGCGAACTCCGCCGGGGGGAGTCCCCCGAGGGCGGTGTGCGGGCGATGGTGGTTGTAGTCACGCAGCCATGCTCGGGCCACCTGCCGGGTTTCCGCAAGGTCTTTGAACCAGTTCTCGTTCAGGCACTCGTCCCTGAACCGCCCATTGAAGCTCTCGCAGGTCCCGTTCTGCATGGGCCTCCCGGGCTTGATCAGGTGGTGGACCAGGCCTTGCTGGTGCCGCCACTGGTCGAAGGCCCTGGAGGTAAACTCCGGGCCGTTGTCGCTCACCAATACCTCCGGACGCCCCCGCTTCCGCATCAGGTCCTCCAGCACTCGGACCACCCGTAGACTCGGCAGGCTGAAGTCCACCTCGATGGTCAGCCCCTCCAGGGTGTAGACATCCACGATGTTCAACGTCCGGATGGCGCGCCCTTCCGCCAGGGCGTCCGAGACAAAATCCATTGCCCATTGCTGGTTCGACTTCACTGGAGGCTGCAGCGCCTGGCGAGGCGCCCCCTTCATCCGCTTCCGGGTGCGCTTCCGCACCCAGAGGCCCTCCTCGTTGTAGAGCCGCTCCACCCGCTTGTGATTCACCATGAACCCCTCCCGTCGCAGCAGCAGGTAGAGCCTCGGGGCCCCGAACCGCTTTCGCTCCGCAGCCAACTCCAGCAGCCGCTTCCGAAGGCCAGGAACCTCCTTCCGGCGGCTTTGATACCGGCAGGTGCACCTCGGCATGTCTACCACTCCACAGGCCCGCCGCTCGCTCACCCGGAAGACAGGCCTCAGCAGCGACACGGCCTTCCGGAGGTCAGCGGGCCTCAGAATTTTTTTCGGAGGAGGAACCTCAGGGCCTCGATAACCAGGTCTCGCTGCCCCAGCATCCGCAGGAGCTTGGCGTTCTCGATCTCCAGGTGCTTCAGGCGACGGGCACCGAGACCTCCAGGCCACCGAACTTCGCCTTCCACCTGTAGAAGGTCTGGTCCGAGACACCCAGCCGTCGGCAGATGTCCGCCGTCTTTGTCCCTGCCTCGTGCTCCTTCAGCGCGTGGATGATCTGCTCCTCGCTAAACCGGCTCTTTCTCATGGCTCCTCCTCTGTTTATTGAGGTGGATTCCACAGAATAATCGGACTAATTTACGGGGAGAACGTCAGCCATCAGGCGGATGGGAATCCCTGGACGCCCATTGTCTGGGAGTAGTGTCCAGAAGTTTCTGTAAGTCCTCGATAGCAGGTGGATCGCAGTGAGTGCATGGGGTCAGCGAAGGGAGGGCGGAGCCCGACCGAAGCTGACCCCATGCGGCGTTTGGTTCATGCGCCCT
>Ga0316227_1004344_pt1 | contig 10706 bp, 9 predicted proteins | sample TBH18019metaG_FD_206012 | JGI IMG/M metagenome (GOLD analysis project Ga0316227, IMG submission 206012) | Freshwater microbial communities from Trout Bog Lake, Wisconsin, USA - TBH18019 | ecosystem: Environmental > Aquatic > Freshwater > Lake > Hypolimnion/Profundal zone | place: USA: Wisconsin... | reverse complement strand
TAGTTACTGAACACGTTTACGCGGCGTAACGCGTTCTGGAAATCGGCTTTGTTCACGATCAGGCGGTAAGGATTATCTGCCGGGATCACCACTTTGTAATCGGGGAAACGGGCATCGATCAGTCTACAGATCATCTGCGTAGAACCATGGTTCACAAACAGGTGGTTGCTGTTATAGCTGATGGTGAGCTCATCTTCATTATCGGGTAACGCATTCTTTAACAGGTTCAGCGGTTTTTTAGGAACGATGAAAGAATCTGTTTTAGACGCTTTGGTATCGGTTCTTTTGTAACGTACCAGCCTGTGTGCATCGGTGGCCACAAACTGCACGCTGTCTTTGGTGAGTTCAAAGAAAACACCCGTCATGGCCGGACGCAGGTCGTCGCTGCTCACCGCAAACAGGGTTTTGTTGATGGCGGTCAGCAAGGCGCTGCTGCTCATGGTAAAACCGGTGGTATCATCGGCAGCGGGTTCTTTCGGAAAATTATCCGGGTTCTCGCCCATTACCTTGTACTTACCGTTATCGCTGGTGATCTCAACCGCGAAATTCTTATCGATATTGAAGGTCAGTGGCTGATCGGCAATATTCTTCAATGAATCCATCAGGATCTTGGCGGGGATACAAACCTTACCATTGGTCTTGCTTTCTACCTCCATCTGAACCCGCATCACGGTTTCGAGGTCGGTGGCTACTACATTGAGTTTTTTGTCCTGTATCTCAAATAAAAAGTCTTCCAGGATAGGTAAAACCGTGTTGGCATTGATCACACCGCTGATCTGTTGCAGGTGTTTTAACAGCGAAGATGACGAAACAATAAATTTCATTCTACACAATTTAAGTTCGCAACAAACCTACTGTAAAATGTTAATATTCCCTCATAGAAATCACAGGCTGTTTGCTTAAAAAGACGAATGTGAATGAGTTGTGGATTGGGCCCTTACTTGTTAACAGGAAAGGTTTTCCATCAGTTCCTGGTAAGTATTCCGGTTCACGGGTTTTACAAGGTAATCCGAAACGGATTTGTAGGAGCGGGACCGCTGCATATCGGTACTGTTCACCGAGGAGCTGACCACGTATACGGTAATGGGCTTGGTAAAGGAGGTAACAAGTTTGTTGTATTCTTCCAGAAACTCCCAGCCATTCATGATGGGCATATTGATATCGAGAAAGATCACATCGGGCAGGGAATCGGCATTGGCAGGCAGCAGCTCCCTGAAATAGTTGATGGCTTCTTTGCCATCGTAAAAAGAATGGATCTGCTTGGCCAAACCGGTAGATTCCAGTATTACCCGGGCGGTGTACTGGTAGATATTATCGTCATCGATCAGACAAACGATATGTTTCTGTTTCACATCGGTCATGGTTCTTCAAATAAATTGTACTTTAAGGAAAGAAAAGCGGGGGATATTGGAAATGTTTACAAATATAGGCGATTATCCAATAAGTTGCAGCCTTGAAAAAGAGTGTTACACCCGAAATGGTTTACCCTAAGATCCGCCACTATTGCGGGTATAGCGAACGTTGCCATTACGAAGTGCGGGAAAAACTCTTCAGTTTCGGCCTCTTCAAAAAAGACGTGGAGATCCTGCTCTCCCGGCTGATCGAGGAAGACTACCTGAACGAAGAACGGTTTGCGGTACTTTTTGCCGGTGGCCATTTCCGCCAGCGCAAATGGGGTCGTACCCGGATCGTGTATGCTTTGCGGCAGAAAAAAGTGAGTGAACAGAATATCCGCCGCGGATTGAAAGAAATAGACGAGACCGAATACCTGGCTACCCTGCAAAAGCTGGCCCAGGCAAAATGGAAAGGCCTGAAAAACGAACAATATCCAAACCGCGAAGCCAAAACAACGGCATTCCTGTTACAAAAGGGCTATGAAAGGCCGCTGATACAAAATGCTATCGGGAAGCTGAAATCCGGTAAGGAAACCTAAATCGTAAGTTGCTGCATGAGAAAATGGGTACAAAGGGGTTGGTTGGGGATGGTCTGCTGTTGTATGGCCGGAATGGGGCATGCACAAACCCTTTCAGCCCCCGCTTATGGCCGGGAGTTCACGTTTACTACCGAGAATGACGCATACCTGCTGCAGAAAAAAGATGCCTATTATACCAATGGCTTCTCTTTCAATATCAGAACCGCTTCAGAAAAAAAAGGGAAAAGGATCCTCAGCACATACGAACTGGGGCAAAAGATCTACACCCCCCTCATCCGGAAAACCACTGGTCCCAAAGATATTGACCGTCCCTATTGCGGCTACCTCTACCTCCAGTTCCTGCAAACCCTTTTCCCCGCCCATGATGCCATTCTGCAGTACCAGGCTACGCTGGCGCAGGTAGGGCAGGCATCTCTCGGCGAGGGTCTGCAGAACAGTTACCACAAAATGCTGGGTTATGCCCGGTTTACCGGCTGGCAATACCAGGTGCAGAATGCGTTGGGCATAGATGCGGGCATCAAATATGCCCGAACCCTGTTACAGGATAGCAGCCTGTTCAAATTTGTACCGGTAGCAGAACTGAGCCTGGGAATGAATTACACCTATGCCAGTATCGGCACTTATTTCTGCCTGGGAGCTTTTGAAAAGAACCAGCAAAGCGCTTTGTGGAATACCCGGTTGCAAAAAGGAGGCTTGCAGACCGACAGAAAGTTTGAATTGTTTGCCTACTGGTATCCGCAGGTACTGTTTCAGGGGTATAATGTTACGGTGCAGGGTGGGTTGATCAGTAAGGGACAGGGAGCCGTGCTGGCGGAACCGGAACCGGTAATGTTTCTGCAGCATATCGGGCTTTGCTATGCCAGCGGCCGGTTTACCACTAACCTGGCATTGGTGATTCAGTCTAAAGAAACCAACACCCAAACCAATGCACACCAATACGGATCTGTGCAACTGAGTTATCGTTTCCATTAACTTGCAGGATATAATCATGTCCGATATGCCAACACTCAGCTTCACCATGATACAAACCCGGTTACACTGGGAAGATAAGGAAGCGAACCTGGCTATGCTGGAAGAGAAGATCCTGGGTATCCGCGAAAAAACCGAGATCGTGGTACTGCCTGAAATGTTCAGTACCGGGTTCAGCATGCGGCCCCAACTGCTGGCCGAAACCATGGAAGGCCCCACCGTACAATGGATGAAACGGATAGCAGCCACCAAAAAGATCATACTGACCGGCAGCGTTATCATAGAAGACGCCGGCCATTATTATAACCGCCTTTTGTGGATATTGCCCAATGGCAAACTGGGGTATTACGATAAAAGACACCGTTTTGCTTTTGCGGGAGAAGACAAGGAATACACGGCAGGTAACAAAAGACTGGTTGCACAGGTAAAGGGCTGGAAGATCAACCTGCAGGTATGTTATGATCTCCGTTTTCCGGTATGGGCCCGCCAGCAATCCACCGATACACCCGAATACGATGTGCTGCTCTATGTGGCCAACTGGCCCGAGCGCAGGAGCCATGCCTGGAAAACCCTGCTTACTGCCAGGGCCATTGAAAACCAGTGTTTTGTAGTAGGGGTGAACCGGGTGGGAGAAGATGGGAACGGGATCCAGCATAGCGGCGACAGTATGGTGGTAGACGCCCTCGGCGCTACACTGTACCATAAACAGGAAAAAGAAGATATCTATACCATCATTCTCGAAAAAGACAGGCTGCAGGAAGTGAGAGAAAAATTTCCTTTCTGGAAAGATGCCGACCAATGTAAAATTTTACCCAACGAAGAAGACTAACATGATGAAAACCTATTACGCAGATAAAGTATTTACCGGAGAAGAATGGTTGCAGGAACAGGTGGTAACTGTGCAGGATGGAAAGATCCTGGATATAAGCCAAGCCGGTACGCTGGACGAAAAGCCTGCAGAAACATTTCCCGTGATAGCCCCTGCTTTTATGGACATTCAGATCTACGGTGCGTACGACAGATTACTGGCCGTTTACCCCGAAGCCGCTTCTTTGCACAAGCTATATGATTACTGCAGCAAGGGCGGTGCTTCCCATTTTCAACCCACAGTTGCTACCAATTCTACGGAGGTTTTTTTTGCCTGTATAGATGCAGTAAGGGCCTACTGGAAAGAAGGGGGTAAAGGTTGTATCGGTTTACATGTAGAAGGTCCCTGGTTACACCCGGTTCGCAAGGGAGCCCACCTGGAAAAGTTTATACATGCACCTTCTGTGGCCGAGGCAAAAGAACTGCTGGAATATGGCAAAGGAGTGATTACTATGATCACACTGGCGCCGGAAGTTTGCAGCAAAGAAGTGGTCGAACTGATCCGCTCTTATGGGGTAATCATTTCTGCGGGCCACAGCAATGCCACTTACGCAGAAGCCACTGACGCTTTTGATGAAGGCATTACCACAGCCACCCATTTATACAATGCCATGAGTCCGCTGCAGCACCGTGCGCCCGGACTGGTAGGCGCCATTTTTGATCATCCCAAAGCCATGGCCAGTATTGTACCGGATGGTTTTCATGTAGATTTTGCGGCGATCCGTATCGCTAAAAAAATCATGAAAGAGCGTTTGTTTGTGATCACAGATGCGGTAACCGAAACCACGGAAGGTCCTTACCCGCACCACCTGGCAGGCGACAGGTACGAATCCAATGGCATCCTCAGTGGCTCTGCTTTAACCATGGCCAGCTCTGTTCGCAAACTGGTGCATCAGGTGGGTATTGAGCCGGGCGAAGCTTTGCGCATGGTGAGTTTGTATCCCGCACAGGTGATGCACAAAGCCCATACCATGGGCCGGATCGCCAAAGGGTACGATGCCAACTTGGTGATGCTGAACAACGAATGGGAAGTGCTGGCGCTGGTTACTGCCTGATCATTTCTGAAAAGCGTTCCAGCCCTGGGCGGTGATCAGAAATGTATTTCCGCCCTTGGTGTGCAGTTTGCAGCCTTCTTCAATATCAGTCATATAACCGATCACGCTGATCTCTTCGTTGAGGGTGATCTTGTCATAGTCTTCCTGTTTCAGGGTAAAGATCAGTTCATAATCCTCTCCGCCATTCAAGGCACAAACGGTGGGATCGAGTCCGAATTTGAAAGCTGCCTGGCGGCTATCGTCTGCAATAGGTAGTTTTTCTTCATAGATTACACAACCCAGACCGCTCTGTTTGCAGAGATGTAATACTTCGCTGCTGACACCATCGCTCACATCCATCATGGCTGTGGGCAGGATATCGTTCTGTTCAAAAAATTCGATGGTTTCTTTGCGTGCTTCCGGTTTCAGCAGGCGGCCTACGATATAACTTTCGTTCTCAAGGTCGGGTTGTAGCTGTGGGTTTTCGAGGTAGATCTTTTTTTCTCTTTCCATCAGCGTCAAACCCAGGAAAGCGCCGCCCAGATCGCCGCTAACGCAGATCAGGTCTCCTTTCTGTGCAGTACTGCGTTTTACCAGTTTCTCCGGAACCACTTCGCCAAGGGCGGTAACAGAAATGATAAAACCTTTGTTGGAGGAGGAGGTATCTCCCCCCACCAGGTCTACCCCGTGTTTTTCGCAGGCAATGTATATCCCTTCATAAAACTCGTCCAGCGCTTCCAGGCTGAAACGGTTGCTGATAGCGATGCTCATGGTGATCTGTGTAGGCTGTGCATTCATGGCATACACATCGCTGAGGTTTACCATCACGGCTTTGTAGCCCAGGTGTTTCAGCGGGGTATACATAAGGTCAAAGTGAATACCTTCTACCAGCAGGTCAGTGGTGATCACGGTTTGCTTGCCAAAATGATCGATCACGGCCGCATCATCGCCCACACCCAGTACAGTAGAAGCATTGTGTATTTCAAAATTGCGGGTAAGATGATCGATCAGACCAAATTCTCCTAACTCACTGATTTCTGTTCTTTGATCCATAGTAATACCGGTTATGTATGCTTTTTTTAACGCTGCTTTTTTCTAAAACTCCGCTCCGTTCACGATTCTCAGTAATTCATCATGGATCTTCCCGTTGGTGGCCATGATATGGGGTTGGTAAGGAGAGTAATGATCGCCGTTAAAGTCGGTTACTTTACCTCCCGCTTCTTCTACGATCAGAAAACCTGCGGCACTATCCCATGCCTGTAATTTATGTTCGTAAAAACCATCGAACCTGCCGGCGGCTACCCAGCAAAGATCAATGGCGGCACTGCCGAGCCGGCGAACCGGTACCCCTTTGCGGATCAGTTTGGAGAAAATTTCTATCGGTCCATTAGCGGTATCCAGATAAGTATAAGGGAAACCGGTAACCAGGCAGCTGTTAATGACTTCGGTCTTTTCACTTACATGAATTCTTTTATCGTTCATAGTGGCACCAAAACCATGCTGCGCAAAAAATAACTCTTTCAGAAAAGGATTGTATACGGCACCCATGATCATCTGGCCATTGTGTTCCACTCCAATGCTGACACAACAGATCGGAATGCCATTGGCAAAGTTCACCGTACCATCAATCGGGTCGATGATCCATTTGTAGGACGAGTCCATCACTATCTCACCACTCTCTTCACTCAGGATAAAATGATCGGGAAATTCTTTCTGGATCACTTCAAAAATGGCTTTTTCAGCAGCATGATCCGCTTCTGTAACCAGGTTATTGATCCCTTCCTTGTTACTCACTTTGAATTCACCATTAAAAAAACGGGTGATCTCTGCCGCGCCGGCTTCTGTTGCTTTCAGCAACGTGTGTTTTAACATCATGCTGCAAAAGTAAGAAAAGACCGCCAAGCTATCTATTCTGGCTGCCCCTATCCGGCATCCAGCACCCAGAATCCAGTATCTTGTACCCAGAATCAGACTGTGCAGCTATCCATCATCATAGTTAATTATAATGTCAGGTATTTTCTCGAACAATGCCTGCATTCCGTGTTACGGGCATCTGCCGGACTGGACATGGAATGTTTTGTGATCGATAATGGCTCTACCGACGGTAGCCTGGCATATCTGCAACCGCTGTTTCCTTCTATCAGGTTTATAGACAATAACAATAATCCCGGTTTTGCCAAAGCCAATAACCAGGCTCTGCCACTTTGTACCGGCGAATATGTGCTGTTTCTGAACCCGGATACACTGGTGCCCGAGGAAACACTTCAGTTGTGCCTGTCTTATATCAGGGAACAACCAGCTGCCGGTGCACTGGGTGTAAGGATGGTGGATGGAAAAGGTCGGTTTTTACCTGAGAGTAAACGATCATTTCCCTCCCCGCTCACCGCTTTTTTCAAATTAACCGGCCTCGCGGCTCTTTTTCCGCGTTCGGGATTGTTTAACCGCTATGCATTGGGTAACCTGGATGAGTTCGCCAATCACAAAGTATCGGTATTGGCGGGCGCCTGTTTACTGGTAAAACGGGAGTTGCTTTTGCAGCTACAGGGTTTTGATGAAAGTTATTTCTTGTATGGGGAGGATATTGACCTCAGTTACCGCATTTGTCAGGCGGGATATGAGAACCATTATTTTGCCGGCACCTCCATTCTTCATTTTAAAGGCGAAAGTGCCGGCAGGAACAGCCTGCGCCATGTCAAATATTTTTACGAAGCCATGCAGGTGTTTGTACGCAAACATTACCGGGGTGGTGGCGGAAAATGGCTGGTATGGTTTTTACAGATGGCCATTGTATTACGCGGATTTTTGTCTGCAGGGAACCGGTTGGTAAAGCCTTTTCTATGGCCTCTTGCTGATCTGTGTACCGTCTGGATCAGTCTGCTCTTCCTTCGTTTTTTCTGGGTACAGCAGTTCCGCCATGGGAAAGATTTTGGAGTGGATCTGCTGGACTATGGGCTTCCGCTGTGCGCTTTGTTATTTGTGTTAGCGGCGGCTTTTGCGGGTTTGTACGATCGGCGATCGCGGATCTCGCAGGTGTTCTCATCACTTGTATTTGCCATGATCAGTCTCCTGGCCCTGTATTCCCTACTGCCCGAAACCCTTCGTTTTTCCAGGGGGGTGATGTTATGGGGTAGTCTGCTGGCCGTGATTGTGATGTTATTCTTGCGCAGGGTCTTTCACCAGCTGCAGCCAGGCAGCGAAGAAGAACCCACCCTGGTGGTGGCCTCGGCACGTGATTACCAGGCACTGTATCCGCTTCTGCAAAGAGAAATGATGGACGAATGTTTGTCAGGACGAATCTCTCCGCAGGCCGGCGATGCAGAAGCATTGGGTGCCCTGGAAACACTGCCCGCTCTCAGCACGCAACTGGGTATTAAAAGAGTGATCTTTTGTATTGGCGATCTCAGGTTGCAGGAAGTGTTGCCGGTAATGCAGGCCTGCCGCAAACAACCGCTCCGTTTCCTGTTTCATGAATGCGGTAGTAACAGCATGGTGGGTAGCCAGACAGGGGCACCAGGTACAAGTATCATCACCCCGGTTGTTTCGTATGCCATTGCGCAGCCCTATCAGCGAAAAATGAAAAGAGTGGTTGACCTGGTGATAGCGATCTTTTTTTTGGTAACCCTTCCCCTGCATTTTTTTCTGCAACCCAGGTTGGGCGTTTTTCTGCAAAATATTTTTCTTGTATTGGTGGGTAAAAGAACATGGGTGGGTTATGCTTCTTCGTTAAACAGATTACCTGTCATCAAAGAGGGTGTTGTAACTTTCATAGGAAAACATACTGTACTCTCTCCCGAGGCACAGGAACAGGCTGACCGGCGCTATGCCAAACAGTACGACTGGTGGGAAGATGCCCGTACAGTGGTTCGCTATTACCGCCAACTGGGTGGGTGATACAGGTGCTGGAAAGGCGGTGGCTCATCACAAATCATAGCATAATTAAGGCTTTTGCGTTAGCTTCGTGGCTTCTAAAAACCGGCTTCTAACGATGGCTATACTTGATATCAAGCTCCCCAATACCATTTTAAAAGCACTCCGGCTGCCGCAGAACAATCCGCGCAGGCAGCAGATCAAAGTATTGAAAAAACTGCTCCGCAAAGCCAGGTTTACCGAGTTTGGTCAGCAATACCTTTTCGACGAGATCCTCCTCAGCAAACACCCCGGAAAAAAATTCCAGGAGCTGGTCCCTACTTTTAACTACAACAAGATCTATAAAGAGTGGTGGCATAAAACCCTGGAAGGCAAATCAGACATTTGCTGGCCGGGTAAGATCCAGTATTATGCGCTCAGCAGCGGTACCAGCGAATCGGCCAGTAAATATATCCCCATCACCAATGATCTGCTGCGGGGTAATAAGATCGTGATGATTAAACAGCTGTTGAGTCTGCGTACTTATGAAGATATCCCTTTCAGCTCCATCAGTAAAGGCTGGCTCACATTGGGCGGAAGTACCGATCTGCAGAAAGGGCCGGGGTATTATGCCGGCGACCTGAGCGGCATCACCGTTAAAAAAGCGCCTTTCTGGTTCCAGCCCTTTTATAAACCGGGTAAGGAAATAGCGAGGCAGAAAGACTGGAATAAAAAACTCGAGGAGATTGTAGAAAAAGCACCGGAATGGGATATTGGTTTTGTAATAGGTGTGCCGGCCTGGATCCAGATGTGTATGGAGATGATCATCCAGCGGTACAAACTGAACAATATCCACGAAATGTGGCCCAACCTCGCTTTTTTTGTGCATGGCGGTGTCAGTTTTGAGCCCTATAAAAAAGGGTTTGAAAAACTGCTGGGTAAACCGATCAGTTATATCGAAACCTATCTCGCCAGTGAAGGTTTTATTGCTTACCAGGAACGACAGCATGCCACCGGTATGCGACTGGTAACCGGGGAACATATTTTTATGGAATTCGTTCCTTTTGATGATAAGAATTTTGACGCGGATGGCGATATGGTTCCTAACCCCGAAGCCCTGATGATACATGAGGTGGAGGAAGGCAAGGACTATGCTTTACTGATCAGTACAGCTGCCGGTACCTGGCGCTACCTGATCGGTGATACCATTCGTTTTGTAGATAAGGAAAGATGCGAGATCGTGATCACGGGCCGCACCAAACATTTTCTCAGTCTGGTAGGCGAACACCTGAGTGTAGAGAACATGAACAAAGCCATCCAGCTCGCCAGCGAAGAACTGAATATCTGTATTCCCGAATTCACCGTAGCCGGTGTGCCCTATGATAATTTCTTTGCCCACCATTGGTATGTTGCCTGCGATGATAAAGTAGATGCCGTTCAACTGGCCAAACTGATTGACGAGAAATTGAAAGCACTCAACGATGATTACGCTGTGGAAAGAAAAAGCGCGCTGAAAGATGTTCGCCTGAATGTACTGAGCGAAAAACAGTTCATGGATTTTATGCAGGCCAAAGGAAAAGTAGGCGGTCAGCATAAATTTCCGCGGGTACTGAAGGGTTCCATGCTCGACGACTGGCACAAATTTCTGAAAGCACAGGATCCTACCCTGTCGATTCCTGCATAAATAAACCTTTACACATGATCCTGCGCGGGTGCTTGCTGTTTTTCCTGGTCGTTACAGGCAGTTCTATTCAGGCGCAACCACTGGATGCATCGGTACTGAAAATAAAAGCACCCGAAACCTTCCGCGCCGTTTTTACCACCACCAAAGGCGATTTTGAAATAGAAGCTTATCGTAAATGGTCGCCGCTGGGGGTAGACAGGTTATACCAGCTCATCAGCACCGGTTTTTATAACAGGGCATTGCTGTTCCGGGTAGAGCCGGGTTTTGTGGTGCAGTTTGGCGTATCGGCCAGCAGAACGGCCAACCGTTTCTGGGATCCAAAAAAATTACCAGACGAGCCCATGCTGCAAAAGAATACCAGAGCCACCATCGC
>Ga0316227_1004326_pt1 | contig 10755 bp, 16 predicted proteins | sample TBH18019metaG_FD_206012 | JGI IMG/M metagenome (GOLD analysis project Ga0316227, IMG submission 206012) | Freshwater microbial communities from Trout Bog Lake, Wisconsin, USA - TBH18019 | ecosystem: Environmental > Aquatic > Freshwater > Lake > Hypolimnion/Profundal zone | place: USA: Wisconsin... | reverse complement strand
TTTCTGCCCGTGAAGTTGCGCTGATAAAACTTAACGGCCGGTCGGGAACTGTCTGGCCGGAATCGGACCTGAAAAACTCCACCTATTACCTCGCCGAACTGGCCGCGCAAAAATCTATGACTACCACCGCACTCCAAAAATCCCCCAACTCCCAACTGCCAGCTGCCAGCTCCGCCGCCGAGGTGATCTCGGCGGAACAGGGCAAGCTGATCGACCGCGCCAAGGTCTATTCCGCCGCGCACACCAACACCGAGCGAAATTCAATCATGTATTTATTTCTCCTCGGAACGACGCTGACTTTGCTGAAAGAGGCCACGCCTTACGGCAAGTTCGAGGAATTAAAAGCCAAGGAGTTTCCAGAAGAACATGGTTCACGGCTTCACCGCGCAATGCAGTTCTCTGAAGCCTTGAAATTTTTCGCCAAAGGGAAACATTTCCTAATAGGAAATCTGACCGCTGGCGACCGGCTGCTGGCGGCGGGCGAGCTTTCCGAAAAGGAAAAAGCGCAACTGGTGGAGGAGATGGCCAAGACGGACAAAGGCGGCGTGCTGAAGACCATCCAGGCCTGGCACAACAAGAAGGCGCCCAAGGAAAAAGTCGAGCCAACCATCGAGGACAAGTTCAATGCGGAGCAGGCGCAGGTGGACGCGCTGGCCGGGGATTTCTGCAAGGCGGCGTTCCTGCTGCTGCTCGATCCGCAGACGCTGGTCAAGCTGAAGCCCACCCGCCGCGCCGAGGTGCTCGCCGCCGGCATCAAGGTCAATGACGCCATCCGTCACCTCGGTAAAAAATCAAAATAACCCGCCATGATTTCCGATCCCACCATTTTGCCGCCGCCCGCCTCAAGTGCGGGACAACCGGTTTCAGGCACCCGCCACGAATCTCGCGGGAGCGAGTTGGCGGCGGCGGCATTCTCCTTCGACATCCCGGCGGCGGACCTGTCGTATTTTTCCAGCCTGCCGGACACCGTCCAGGCCGAGGTGCGCCGGCGGCTTTACATCATGCAGTTTATTTTCGCGGCTGGAAAAATAAACCCGGCCTGCAAGTTTGTGGCCGTCAACCTGCGGCAGTTTGGCGGGGAGCTTTCCTGGCACCGCATCCGCGCGCTGTTTTACCAGTTCCGCGACGGCACGCCCAAATATGAGGCGCGCGACTGGCGCATCCTGGTGAACTGGTCGCGGGCCGGCGGCACCGCCAGCCTGAATCCGAAGTTCGTCGAATTCTGGCGGATGCTGTGCGAGCGCCACCAGCGCGTCACCACCAGCGCGCACCGGGAACTGCTCCAGATCTGGCGCACCCGGTTTGATTCCGACTTCAAGGAATACAAATTCATTCCCGGCCACGACACCTGGCCGGAGTCCGATCCGGCCACCGATCTGCCGGCGGGGTGGACGCCCGGCAACCTCGCGCGCTACACGCCGGACAAATACGAGCTGGCCGCCGCCCGGATCGGCATCCAGAAGGCCAGCGCGCTCGGCTTCAAAATCCGCACTTCGCGCCTGGGCCTGCGGCTCGGCGAGTTCATGGAGTTTGACGACCATGAATTCAACGTGAAGGTGAACTTCCCCGGCCAGTTGCGCTCAATGCGCCCGCGCTGTTTCGGCGCGGTGGACGTGCTCACGGACTGCATGTTCAGCATGGTCATCAAGCCGACGTTCTGGGACCTCGAGGCGCAGGCGAAAAAAGTTTTAAGCGAAAAGGATTTCATGTGGTTCATCGTCGCGGTGCTGACGCATCGCGGCTACCGGCCGGACGTGGGCACGATGCTCCTGGTGGAACACGGCACGGCCACCGTGCGCGGGAACAAAACGCTGCGCATTGACAACCCGCTGCGCGACGATTTTGAAAAACGAATTTACGACGCCACGATGGGCAGGGTGCGCGTGGACCGGGGCGGCCGGTTTCATCAGAAGGCCAACCCCGGCCAGTTCGCCCCGCCGAGCGGCGGCAACTTCCGGTTCAAGCCCCATGTGGAACAATTCTGGCGGATGCTCGACGACTGGCTCGACGCGCTGAAGGGGCAGACCGGCAAGGGCCGGGATTTTGCCCCGGAGGAAATGGAGCGCACCGACGCCTACAATTCCAAACTGCTCAAGGCCGCGCAGGCGTTGGGCGTGGAGGAGGCGTCCCGGCTGATATTGCCCCGGATGACATTTGATGAATTCACGCACGCCGCCAACACGGTGATGAACCTCATCAACGACGATCCCGATCACAAATGCAACTCGTGGGAAAAATGCGGCTTCCTCACCAAAGAGTATCGCCGCGAACTCACGGCGGATGCGTGGAAGCCCTACCAGCTTATTGGTGAAGAGCCGGCGGAGATTCAGTCGCTGGTGGCGCAGAATGATTTGCACTACCGCGTTCGGCGCATGACGCGCAGTGAGGCCGACCGCCGACACGCTGCCGAACTGACGCGGCTGCCGTTTGAATCCATTCCGGCGCTGGTCGGCCCGGAATATGCCGGCGCACCCATCACGGTGCGCGGTGGAAAATTCCAGTTCCAGGACTGGCGCATCGGCCCGGATGCAATGGAGTTTGTGGCGCTGGATGCCGCCGGCCATCCGCTGCGCGAGGGCGAGAAATATATTCCCTACTGCAATCCGATGTCCCCCGACGTGCTGGTCGTCTGCGATGCCCGCCACGCCGTCGTGAGCGTGTGTCCGCCGGTCATCATGCCGGCGCGCAACGACGAGGCGGGCGTGAAGACGGCGATGGGTTTCAAAAATCATTGGACGTCCGTCAAGCTCGCGCCGCAGCGCGCGCGCCACACCGCCACCGGCGACGCGGTGGAGTTTATGAAACAGCACAACGCCCAGGTGCTCCCCACGAATTTATCCACCACGGTGCGGCCGGAGACGTTTGAGCCGGCACCCGCCGACTGCACCGCCGAACTTTTGGCGCGCGAAGCCGCGCCGGAAAACCAAACGCCCGACGACTGGGCTTAACCAGCATGACGCTGGACCCCACCAACAAAACAAACCACAACACACCGGAGGAGAACATGAGTGAATTCAAAAAATGGACGCCCACGGACGCGCAGCGCGAAGTGCTGCTGGCCCTGAAGGAGGAATCGGAAAAGTTCGAGCCGCCGCAGACGCGGCCCAACGTCGAGCAGTTCTGCCGCGACTACGCCACATTCAGCGCGGGCAAGTTCAGCAAGATCATGGACGTGCTGGACGTGAAGCGGGACCGCTCCTACTTCGATGACGTGAAAAATCCCGAAGCCCTGATGGACGAGCTGGCGGACTGGCTCGACAAACTTCCGGCGATGCGGCTGGCCAGGGAAAAGCGGACCGGCCTGAAACTGCACAAGCTCTCCAAGTTCCGCGCCGTGGCCGTCGCGGTGCGCGAGTGCGTCAACGCCGTCAGCGCCGACCGCGTGGTGAAATACATCTGTCCGACCGGCGGCAGCAAGACCACGCTGGGGCACTACTTGCAGGCCGAGTTCAAGAACGAGCTGGCCGTGGCGCTGGTGGAAAGCCGCGAAGCCTGGCGTCCCGCCACGCGCGACCAGCGGCAGCGTGCCAAGTTCACCGTGCTGCTGGACATCGCGGGGGCGTTCGGCCTGCGCAACGTGGACCGCAGCCAGGGCGTGCCGGGCATCGAGGACGAGCTGATCAAGTATTGCACGCAGACCAAGCGGCTGCTGTTCATTGACGAGGCGGAGTTTTTCAGCGCCTACGCGTTGAACCTGGTCAAGCTGCTGTTGAACAAGAGCCGGGTGATCATCGTCATCGCCTGCACTCCGCGCGCACACGCCAAATGGAATTCCTGGTATGCCGACGAGGCCGATCAGATTTCGCGGCGGACGCACGCGGTCGTTTCCGTGAGCGCCGACGACCTGCATGAGGACGTGATCAAGCACACCATTGCCGACGCCGCGCTGTTTTTCCCGACCGGCCAGTTCGCCAATGCGGACGCGTCGCTCAAATACATCGTCGAGCAGGCGTGGACGTTCGGCCATTACGACACCATCGCCCGCCTGGCGAAGCTGCTGGAAAAAACCACCGGCGCGGAACGGCAGGAGGTCGAGGACGCCGTCGGCAAGGCGCTCAAACAAATGGCGAAGGAACGCGCCGGCTCCTTGCGGAGGGCCACCACATGAGCCGCCTCACCAAGATCGCGCCGAAGAAAAACCGGACGGACTTCCTGCTCGAATGCGCCAAGGCCGCGCTGGCCGAGGCGCGGGCGAAACATCCGGCCCCGCTGGCGGATTACAGCCACCTGATGGGCGTGCTGGACGAGGAGGTTTTTGAAGTGCGGATGGAAGCCCACCGCAAGCGCGTCCGCGTCGAGGCCATGCAGTCCGAGCTGCTCCAGGTCATCGCCGTCTGCCTGCGCGGCCTCGATGATTTGACCCTGATGAAAAAGGACTCCCGATGAACCGCGACGCCGACAAGAAGTTTCACCTGCAACGCCTGCGCGAACTCGAAGCACGGATGAATCTCTGCACCACGCACGAGGCCGAGGGGGCGGTGCAGAAACTGATGGACGCCGAAAACAAACGCTGGGCCACGGCCCGGCAAACCAACGAAGCCACACAACCAGCGGAATAAAATTATGATCCCGAACATGAACAAAGAAAACCGGGCGGAACTGCGCACGCTGATGAATGCCAGGAAAAAAATCCTCCGCGACCACCAGCAATGGAACAGCAAAATTATGCGCGAAAGCAAAAGAACCACCGCCCTGCACCAGCGCCAGATTAAGGCATGGATGCGTCAAAGCGATATCGCCACCCGTCGCGTGAATAAGGAACTCGCCAAGATTGAACGCCGCCAATCCATCCTCGAAGGGAGGCTCGCATGAGACCGATCAAGGAGCTGGTGGATCGCGGCCTGGAAATTGTCGCGTCGCAAAAGGCGCTCGACGCCGAGCTGAAGAAGATCGTCACCGAGCTGGAGCAGCACGGCCTCGAACATGCCGCGCACCACGAAGACCTGGCCGACGCCGACCGCGACGGCAAGCGCTGGTTTGCCAACGGCACGGCGGTGTCCGTGCCGGTCATCTTCACGGCGGACAAGCTCGTCGGCGAGGTGGCGGCCAAGAGTCCCAAGCGCGTGGAGATCGAGGCGGCGGCCGGCCGTTTCTTCCGGGCGTTCTTCAAGCCGGTCAGCGGCTATGTGAACCTGTTCAAGGACGGCAAGCAGTTCCGCAAGCACGCCCACGAGCTGCTCGGCGACGAAGCGCCGGCCTTCATCACCGCGTGCGTCGCGCGCGACAAAAACGGCATCGCCAAGTCGGACGTGAAAATCCTGTGGGACGAGGCCAAGAAAAAGGCGGTTTAACGACTCTGGATCAGCCGCCGGCGACCAGAAGCCGTCCAAATGAAACTGCGATGTCCAACGCCGGTTGGCTGAATCCAGTGGTTAGCAGGCCGGTTTTGAGTGTGAAAAATAAATGAAAAAAGATTTGACACGGTGTAGCTGTATGCTACACTATTTATAGATCGAAGCCCGGAAGGCCGAGACAAAAACAAAATATGAAACACAACGAATACACAGCCCAAATCATCAGTGACCCCAGCTACTACGGTTCCGAATGCTCCGCAGCGGATGCGACCGAAATCACCAAGCGCCTGACCGCAATGATTGAGCGGAATTTTCCAGGAATCACGGTGCGTGAATGGACTGAAACCATCGGCGGCAGCGCATCCACGCTCGGACCCGACCAATCCGTCTGCGATGAAATCAATCAGTGGATTTCGGACAACTGGACAGCCGCGCTGTGACTCCCGACCGATACAAAATGGAACGCGAGCGGCGCGGCACGCAAACGAGCGTAGCCGCGCTCCTCGGCGTGAACCGGGTGACGGTCGCAAAACGGGAGGCAGGAATGCAAATCATCACGCGCGAAGCTTGGCTTGCGCTCCTGTCGCTCCCGAAAACCAAGAAACGCCGCGCCCGGCCTGCTAACGAGAAAGCTGAGCGATGAGCGCCACTGAAACCATACCCACTGCAAATGACGCACGCGGCGCTCATTCGCTCCGGCGCTTTGTTAGGGGTCATAACCATGTGACTCTCTACAATGCTGACTGTCTGGACGTGCTGCCTGAAATCAAGGTGGACGCGATAATCAGCGACCCGCCATACGGTATGAACTGGAACACGGACTATACTCGCTTCAGTTCCGGCTATGGATACAAACGGCAAATCAAACACAAGCCAGTCGAGGGCGATGCTTCCGAATTTGACCCGTCTCCGTTTTTGGGCTTTAGGTTTGTCGTCCTGTTTGGCGCGAATCACTTCTGCCGCTCGCTGCCTCCGGGGACGTGGCTCGTGTGGGACAAGAAACAGGATGGCGCGCATGGAACATTCTTGAGCGACTGTGAGCTCGCTTGGATGAAATCCGGCCAAGGCGTGTATCTCTACCGCCAAATCTGGAACGGATGCCAGCGTCAAGGCGGCGATGATGAAAAGGCGAACCACCCGACCCAAAAGCCAATCAACCTGATGAAGTGGGCGATGGAACGCGCCAAAGTGCCGGAAGGCGCGACGGTGTGCGATCCCTACATGGGCAGCGGCACGACCGGAATCGCCTGTCTGCGAACCAACCGAAATTTCGTCGGGATCGAGAAAGACCCGGAACACTTCAGGACTGCGTGCGCCCGTCTTGAGGCGGAATGTAACCAAGGCGCGTTGCTATGACCCCTAACGCAGAGTTCAGGAACGCCGCATCAACGGCGTCCAACTCTGAAGGCAGCGTCCAATAGGCGTTTCCTGCAACGATTTGTTAGCCTGATTTTATGAAACCAGAACTCGTAATAAATAGTGAGACGATTGACATCGAACTTGCCGACCTGCTTGGCCGCGGCGCGTCCGACTTCCTCGTCATCTGCTTTGACGGCGTGCAACTTGAAGACTTCGGAACCCCATACGATACGCCGGAAAATCGCGCCAACCGGCAAAGCCTAGTGGACTCACTAAATGACGGATCGCTTTGGCCGAAGATGTTCAAAAACTGGAAGACGACAATCTGCCGTCAATTCAAGCTGCCTGAAACCACCACGCACAAAGATTACAAGCCCGTCGTGTCCTACAAAGTGTCGCGGGTTTGTCCTGGCTACTCGAAATACCTCCATGCTGCGATTCAACTATTCGATGATTGCTCGGACAAAATCGAAAAATGGAGTCTGTCAAAAGACTGTCTTTGCCGAGCATCCATCATTGACAAGCACGGAGTCACGTTTTTGAACATCGAAGAAACAATGGCTCTAGCGATCACCAAGACGATGATCGAACTGCTAAAGGCCAATCAGGCTAACAGTTAATTCAAACAACCTTGTTGGCTTAACTAATGACGCTCACCCAAAAATTCGATGAAGCGATGATCGAGCAGAGCTGTCTGCCGAACACCCGCGCCACTTATCATTTTTGGGTGAAGCGTTTTTATCTTCACTGCAAAAAACCGGCGTCGCTCTGGGTGCCGGAAGATGTCCGGCAGTGGATGCTCGAACTCCACGGCCAGAATTATTCCAACACCACACGCAAGCAGGCGCTCTGCGCCGTCAAATTTGTTTTCGATCACGTCCTGAAATCTGAACTTGGCTGGCTTGACCTGCCGCCGATGCCGCAAGTCCGGCAGACGCTGCGAACGATTCCGACGCGCGAGGAATTGGGCCGCATCTTCGCGGGCCTGAAAGGGCAGGCCAAAATCATGGCCGCGCTGATGTATGGTGCCGGGCTGCGCGTGAACGAATGCTGCCATCTGCGTGTGCAGGACATTGACTTCGCTGCGCGCACCGTGCGCGTGCATTCCGGCAAAGGTGACAAGTCGCGGCTCACTGTTCTGCCGATGCTGCTTGTGCCGCTGCTCCAGCGTCACCTCGCCTGGCGCAAGTCGGTTCACGAACTCGACCTAGGTAATGGCTGGGGATTGGTGGAGTTGCCGGGCCGGCTGGACCGGAAATATAAAAACGCCAACAAGGAGTTCCGCTGGCAATGGTTGTTCCCATCGTCGGTGGTGCGCGGTCAATTCCGTTGGCACGCAACGGACGAAATGGTCGCCAAGCAAATGCGCGCCGCCGTCAAGGGCGCCGGCATCACCAAGCGAGTCACGCCGCACACACTGCGCCACGGTTTTGTGACGCATGCGCTGGAGGCCGGCAACGATCTGGCCGTGGTGCAAAAGCTCGTCGGCCACGAGGACGTGAACACGACGATGATTTACGCGCATGGCGACCGGGCGCGCGGCTTCTCGCCGCTGGACTTTGCCGCCCGGCCAGTGCCAATTTTGGAACCGCAAAACTTTGCTGAAAACTTGCTCGCATGAAAACTCAATTCCCCCCCTGATGAAAAAACGGCGCGGCATGTGGATTCGCGTGGACGGAGCGCCGGTGCGGTTCCAGTTGGATCGCAAGCGCGGCCTGCTGGTCCGGCGCGGACGCCAGCGCCAGCATCTTATTTCCTTCGCACGACTTTACGACACCGCCGTTGAACAACCGCAGCTCCCACTCGCATGAAAATAACACCCTGCATCATCTGTAAATCCACCGAACGCAATCCGGGCGAGGATTGGAAGATTGCCTGCCCCAAACACGACGCGGTGGTGAACATTTGCTGCACCAGCGTCGAGGATGGCATCCAGTCTGCCAAGCGCGCCGATCTGCCTGACCTGGAACTGGCCTTCCGGTTTGAGAACGGCCGCAGGGGCAGCCGTAAAAGCCTAGTCGTGGCCATTGTCCGTGAAATGAAACGTCGCCGGTCAACCTCTGTCCGCTGTGCATGAGTCATCACCTATGAACCAGCACCAAAACATTTTGCCCCGCGATGGGGCGACAACGAAAGGAGGCACCTATGGTGCTGCTCTGACGCAGAATCGCGCCGGCCACGCGGCTAATGCCAGTAGGAGCAGCCTTCTTAAAACCGAACGTGGTAGCAATGCCGGGCGCGGGCCACAACCCGCGTCCGGCAAAATTTCCCCGGCGCTGCGCTGGTATCGCCGGCAGGCTTATGACTTCACCGCGCGCGGATTGACGACCAAGGGCACGCGCCGGCAACGCCGGCCCAATGCTAACAACCTCACGACACGGCTGGAAATGCGCCGGCTGCGGGGACTGGAGGCGTGGAACCTGCGGGTGAACCGGCTGCGTAAAATCGGCCTCACGACGCGCGGCACCCGGCGCATCTATGCCGTGCGCCGGGGCGACGCGGTTATTTTGAAAACCCAAATTGATCTGCTCGCGAAGGCGCTGGGAAAAGTTTTTTCGGCGCTGCCGCCGTCAACGCAGGCACTGGCCCTGAATCTGGAAAATCAATTGGGTGCCATTCGGAGGCAGTTATGATCACCGACCACCAGCGTTTTGAGTTCATGCAGAAGCTGGCGGCGGCGGCGCGCGCCGCGAACGGGCTGCTGTTGGAAGATTGGGAGAACCGCTTTTTGACGAGCTGGCTTCAGTCGTCGCGGCCCACGCTCTGGTTCATCGGCGAACGCCCGAAATACACCGACCGGCTCTGGATGAAATACGGCTTTGAAATCGGCCTGCCGTTTCCCCTGGCTAAATCTCCATCTACGAAGCTGGCCGACGCGGATGCCGATGCATGTGAATACCTGGTGCGCGATGAGAACCGCCAGATGGCCCGTTGCAACGCCCCGGCGGCGTTCGTGAACCGAAATAATTTTCGCTATTGCGCCGACCACGCCGAGCAGGTGCAAAAGGATTTGCGCCGGCGCGGCGGCCACATGGAGCTGCGGAGGTTTACGCCATGAGTGGAATGTCTAAAACTCGCGCGCGACTGGCTGATAAAAACCTCAAGCCGTCATGGCAGTTATATCATGATTTGGGGGCTGCTCTGATGCTGAAAATACCAGCGCATCGTTCTTTTGAAGAAATTGGGGCCGTGCTTGGAATCACCAAACAGATGGCCTGGCACGAGACTGCGGTTGCGCTCGGAAAATTAGCCTTTCGCTTACGCCGGCAAATTCCCGACTGGAAGAATCATCAGATATGACAGCCGCCCAAAAAGTCATGCTCATGATTGACCTGCCGGCGAAGCCGGGCCGGCGCGGGACCGTTTCCCTTTTCACGCGGGCAGCGAAGGTCCAGGGCTGGAACAAGTCTGATCGCGAATTGAGACTGAAAGTTTTTTCCCTGGCGGTCACCTTCGCCGAATTTTCCAGCGTGCTGGAGTTCCGGGAGGCGCTGGATAATTACGACGCGATCCGCGCGCATCCGCCGTCCAATGTCCGCTTCCGCCATCTCAAATCCGCCAGCGAGCTGGATCACCTGAAGGATGTGGACGCCGTCAAGACCCTGCTGCTGATGCTGGCGGACGACGTGGATGCGGCCGATGAACATGGCAAGCCGGAACGCGGCCATGGCCGGCGCTGGCGCGATGTGCTGGCGGATCACATGAAATGTCTGGCGCTGTATCCCCTGGATCAGCCGATGGGGCTGGGCGGCGCGCAAGCCTTCGTGCAGACCATCATCAATGACAAATTTAATCATGCCCGGCAGTTCCAAAGCATGACGCTGGAGGACGTGGACGACCGGCCCCGGTTTGTTGAAAACAAACGCATCGGCAAGCTCGACGAAAAGCCGTCCCAGATGGAACAGTTATTGTGGACAGTGAACGCCCGGTTGAACGGCAAGAGCGGCTACCGCGCGAAGGCCGGCCATTCCATGCATGATATGTATATGGCGGCCGGTCTGCCGTGCTGGTGCAAGCGGTGTGTTTCCAAATCCAATTCTGCCGCGCCGGCGTCAGCCGGCGAGCCATTGATTCCGCCCATCAATTCAGCTTCCCCGGTGGC
>Ga0316227_1004318_pt1 | contig 10774 bp, 8 predicted proteins | sample TBH18019metaG_FD_206012 | JGI IMG/M metagenome (GOLD analysis project Ga0316227, IMG submission 206012) | Freshwater microbial communities from Trout Bog Lake, Wisconsin, USA - TBH18019 | ecosystem: Environmental > Aquatic > Freshwater > Lake > Hypolimnion/Profundal zone | place: USA: Wisconsin... | reverse complement strand
ACCTGAACGGGACCAGCATTGCAGCCGGCACGTTGAGCGGTTCCACCGGGTCTTCGATCACTAACAGCGGCACAGGGACCGCCGCTTTGACAACAGTGGTGAGCGGCACCGCGACCTATGCGGGCAATATCACCAATGGAGCAGGCAACGTGGCTCTCACCCAGTCTGGAAGCGGAACGCTGATCCTAAGCGGCTCTTTGAGCATGGCGGGACTCAATGCGAATGGCGGCGTTACGCAATTGACGCAATCCGGTTCCATCGGCGCGGTGAACGTCGCCGCCGGAGCGACGCTCTCCATGGCGGCACACAGCGGCAGCAATTATAACGTATTGGACGTCTCGTCCCTGGCGATCGACGGCTTCAGCTCTGGGATTGCAGCCCAGAACACAGCCTATACCCAGGTCGACACCGCCAATCAGAGCCAGAATTACGGAGGACTAACGCCTGCCGGTGTCGCGGTCACGAAGGCAGCCGTTGCAGCAGCCGACGCCGCAGCCCCAGCCTCGCCCGAGGCGGTGCCGGAACCGGGCGCGTTTGGCCTGTTGCTTTCGGGCGCCATCGGTCTGCTCGGCTTCCGCCGCAAGGCAAAGCGGGGCGCAAGGTAGAGTGACTTTTAAGTCGACCCGTGTTTACCGGTGGGGACCGGTTGGGGGCACGGGTCGATCCAGGTCGCCGTAGCGTTAGGGTCGCTACGGCGACCATCCTTTTTTACTATCCGCCGGGTGCGGCAAAAATAATGACCAAAAAATATCAAACACACGCCACCGCAACCAAATTTTGTCGTCTTTGGATCGCCGCCATTTTCACAATTATCCTGGCTGCGGATTATGCTTCAGCCAAAGGCGTGCGGTCGCTCGACATCGCCTCCTTTGGCGTGCAAGCCGGTCAGAAAACCGACGCCACGCCCGCAGTCCGGGCCGCGCTGGAACAGTGTCGCAAGGAAAAAGTCCCGCGTCTCATCTTCTCACCGGGCCGCTACGACTTCTGGCCTGATCAGGCGTTCGAGAAATATCTTTTTGTCAGTAATAACGATGAGGGGATCAAGCGCATCGCATTCCCTCTCGTCGGATTCGACGGCATCGAGGTCGATGGGCGAGGAGCCACCTTTGTCCTGCACGGTTTCCTTATGCCGTTCCTCGTTGAGCATTCTCGAAATGTCAGGCTCAAGAACCTGACAATCGACTACGCAAGAACATTCCACAGCGAGGGAAAAGTGCTTGCTGTCAGCAAGACCGGCGTCGATCTTGAAATCAGCGACGATTACCCATATGAGATTCGCAACGGCGTCATCGTTTTTACCGATGGGAAAAAGGACGATGACCCAAAGACTTCGGTGCGGAGCAAGGAAGTTGTATATCCCTACGGCATGCTTCTCGCATTCGACCCGAAGCGCCGCGAAACGGCCTATATGGCGCAGGACCGCTTTGGGCTGGAGTCCGGAGTTGCGGCTCAAGCGATCGGCCCACGCAAGGTGCATCTTTCCATCGAGCAAGTCTCAGCGACCGTGGACGATATCCTGGTGTTCGGCCCGAGCCACCGGGACATCCCGGGTTTCGTTATTTCGGAAAGCGCGAAGGTGACGCTTTCAAGCGTCACGCTCTATCACGCCGGCGGTATGGGCGTCATCGCGCAGAGGAGCCGTGATATCGAACTGGAAAACGTGCGCGTGACCCCGCAGCCCGGCGGCAAGCGAATTGTCAGCGCCACCGCGGATGCCACGCATTTCGTCAATTGCACGGGAAAAATCCAGATGTGCGACTGCCTTTTCGAGAACCAGAAGGACGATGCCACCAATATCCACGGACTGTACGCGCGCATCACGGGCAAGCCTGCACCTGACAAGATTACTGTGCAACTCATGCACCCCCAACAAGCCGGCATCGATTTTATCCTGCCGGGAATGCGTCTTGAGATTGTCGATGGCCCCAGCCTCACACAGCGGGGCGAAGCGACGGTGCGGGCTGTGCAACGGATCAACAAGGAGTACATGCTCGTTACCGTAACGGCGCCATTGCCTTTGCAGGTGCAGACGGGCGACTGCGTTGCGGATGCCGACGCGAACACGGCCGATGTGGTGATTCGAAACTGTACGATCCGAAACAACCGCGCGCGCGGCATTCTGCTCGGCTCGCGCGGAAAGATCGTGGTCGAAGGAAACACGTTCCATTCCCCCGGCACGGCCATCCTTTTCGAAGGCGATGGCCGCTTCTGGTTCGAACAGGCGGGCGTTCGCGATGTAACCATCCGCGGCAACACATTCGATAATTGCAACTTCGGCGTTTGGGGGAATGCCTGCATTGGGGTGGGCTCCGGAATCTCACCGGAGTGTCGCAAGACCAGCCGCTACAACCGGAATATCCTTATCGAAAACAATTTTTTTCGGGTATTCGGACCACAAACCGTGCTGGGCATTTACTCGGTTGACGGACTGACTTTCCGTAATAACCGCATCGAAAAGACCAACGCCTACCCGCCGCGCCCAGGGCAGGCTCCAACTCCCTTCGATATCGTTGATTCGGACAATGTGCATATCGACCCAGCCGATCAGCTTCTCATTTCTCAACTTCCAAAATAACCGGTCTGCGCTCATTCTCACTCCTCAATCTCCATGCAAACATCTCATTTTCAAGGTCTGGCGTTTGGCATCCTCGTAGCGACCGCAAGCCTGACTTTTTCGTTGCTGGCCATCGCCGACGTGCCGAGGCCCGAACATCCGCGTCCGGATGCACTCCGCGACAACTGGCTTTCGCTCAATGGGGAGTGGCAGTTTGAAATTGACGCCAAAGACGACGGAGAGGCGCGAGGACTGATCGCCGGCAAAAATCTGCCGTTAAAAATCGAGGTTCCGTTCTGTCCTGAAAGCAAGCTCTCCGGGCTTGCTCATACAGAGTACATGAATCGCGTCTGGTATCGTCGCACGGTCGAGATTCCGGAATCAATGAAAGGAAAGCGTGTGCTCCTTCACTTCGGCGCGGTCGATTACAAGACGTGGGTCTATGTTAATGGCCATCTCGTCGGAACGCACCTGGGCGGTAGCGCCGCGTTCGGTTTTGACATCACGGAGTTTCTGAAGCCGGCAAGCAACGAAATCGTCGTGCAGGTGCATGACGATCTTCGGAGCGGGTTGCAACCCGGTGGCAAGCAGGCGTATGGCAAGAGCGCGGGGTGCATGTACACACGAACCACGGGAATCTGGCAGACTGTCTGGCTTGAGGCCGTGGGTTCTTCCTATGTGGAAAATCTGTCGGTAGTTGCCGATCCCGAACACTCCCGCGTGCTGGTCGAAGCGGCGGTGAACGGCTCAGACCCGGATTTGAACCTGAAGATTGAAGCCTTTGCAGAGGGCGATGGCGTGGGTTCGGACTCGTCAACCGGCGCCTGGCGCAATCACCGCCTGGTGCTGAACCTGAGCAAGAAGAAGCTCTGGGAACCGGGTTCGCCATTTCTGTATGACTTGAAATGCACGCTCACGAGTGCTGGCAAGACGGTCGATGAAATGAAGAGCTATTTTGGCCTGCGCTCAGTTTCCATCGAGGGGCGCCGCGTCCTCATCAATGGAAAGCCCGTGTTCCAGCGGACGATTCTCGACCAGGGCTTCTACCCTGAGGGAATCTGGACGGCTCCCTCGGATGCGGCCTTGAAACACGATATTGAGATGTCGATGGCGGCCGGATTTAACGGCGCCCGCCTCCACCAGAAAGTCTTCGAGCCGCGTTACCTTTATTGGGCGGACAAGCTCGGTTACATGGTGTGGGGCGAGTTCCCAAACTGGGGTTTCAACTGGAAGCCTCAGGGATACGCACCCTGGATTGCGGAATGGACCGAAGTGTTGCTCCAGAACCGCAATCATCCAGCTATCATCGGGTGGTGCCCGTCCAACGAGTCGCCCGAAGGCGCAGGCGAACTTCAGTCGTTGGTTTGGAACGTAACCCGCGCGGTCGATCCCACTCGTCCGGCGCTCGAAACCAGCGGCTGGTCGCACACGCTTCCCAGTCCCGAAGTGCTCGACGCCCATGACTATGATGGCAATCCTGAAAATTTCCGAAAGCATTGGACGTGTTTCTTCAACAATCCCCAGAATTCCCCAGCGACACCCGCACGGTACGGAGGCGAGGGCCGTCCGGTTCGCGATCGTGGCATTCCGTTCATGGTGAGCGAGTTCGGCGGGATTGGATGGGGTATTGAAGGGGGCTGGGGTTACGGCCAGGGCCCGAAATCAATGGAAGAGTTTTATACCCGATACACGGGCCTGTGCGCTGCTTTGCTGGACAACCCAAACCTGTTTGGGTTCTGCTACACCCAGTTGACCGATGTGGAGCAGGAACATAACGGGCTTTACTATTACGATCGCAAACCCAAGTTTGACCTGAAGCGGTTGCACGATGCCACCGCGCGCCAAGCCGCCTGCGAGCGGGGAGAGTCAACCGTGCCCCGGCCTGCCGCGATCGGACAGCCTGTCCAATGGAAAGTGCTCGTGGGAGCCGTTCAGGACGGAAGCCTCTGCACACCATATCATTACACCACGCAAGCGCCGGGTCCGGATTGGAATAGCGAGAAGTTTGACGACCACGCATGGCGAACCGGTGCGGCTCCTTTTGGGCGGGATGAACATCGCGCCACGCGCACCCCTTGGACGAGCAGCGACATTTACCTACGCAAGACGTTCGAATCCAACGGTTCGGAGATCGGCAACGCGGAATTGGTGATCTCTTACGACGAGGATACCGAGGTTTACGTCAACGGGCAAAAGATTCTCGCCGTTAAAGGCTTCATTAGCGATTATCGGCCATTCATCGTCACCGATAAACTGAAGAAAGCTCTAAAGAAAGGCTCGAACACGCTGGCTGTTCATACCCACCAGACGGTCGGCGGCCAGTTTATCGACATGGCGTTGCTCTGCCAGTAACCTCTTCAAAACATGATCAGCAGGCGCCCCGCCTCGAAGGCGTGGGCCGCTTGAATCGGACTGCCATTGACGCTGACTTGTACCTCGTCCGGATCGCCCGATGCTTTAAGCGCGAAACTCCGAAGCCTGAGCTTGCCATAGCGCGACTTCCGCTACTGGGGCAATACGACGTAAATATTCGGTAAACCGCCCGATTAACCTAACTTCCCCCTGAATTTTTGACCCTGCCTTCGTAAATGGCGATTTTTGATCATAAAGGTAGCAAGTAAAAGAATCAAAACTAAACAAACCGAGATAGCGCACGCCAATATTACCAGGTGCGGCCAAGGTATTCACTACGTGAGTTGGATCCTTGCCTGGGTCATCCTGGCAACAGCATGCGCGCCGATCTTTGGTTGCCGAGAAAGCGGACAGCATGAGGCCGAGAAGAAGACGCGCTTTGCCGAGGCGATCCGTTTCACCCTCAAAAACAAGGCGTTCTGGCCGTTGGTCGCGGGCAATTTTCTCGTCAAGTTCGGGATGATTGTCACGGGCTGCTTTTTCTATTACGTCATGGTTTACAGCGTTAGCGGGGGCGACAACATCCATGGCACAACGCGCCTCGCGGTCTTCTTCAACACCATCAACATTTCCACGATTTTCGCGATGGCGCCGGTGGTGCGGATGACGGATCGCATCGGAAAGAAGGGCACGCTGCTTTGGCTGATGCTCTTGAGCAGTGGCGCCTACGCGTCGGTCTGGTTCACGTTGCGGGAGCGTGGCGGCGCTTCCGTCCGTTGAGCAAGGCTGGCGTCTGATTGCTCATTGCGATTGAGCCGGGGTGTCGATCACATCCTCGTTTGCCGGATGCGGACTATTGAAGCCTAAGAACTACGGATTGAACGGCGCGATGCGATACGGGCGCGGTGCATTGAACGACTCGGGACCGTTGGCTGCTGCCTTGGCTTCGAGTTCGGCATGGCGATTGTGCGAAGCCGATTCACGGCATATCGTTTGTGGGTGATGGAGCAGGTTTCGCATTCTTCTTGGCAAACTCAATGCCGACCAAGTTGCCAAGCTCTCTCAAGATGGTTTCAAACTTCGATCCGAGCTTGGCGAGGACAGGCCACTCAGTCAAATGCTCGAGGAATCGAACAACGACTTCTTTGAGCTTTCGTAGCGGCGCGATCTCCTTTTCCAAAGCAACAACCCTCCCTTGGGTCTCGGTCAGTTGAGATTCTAATCTCTCGGATTTCATTTTCTCATCTTTGATCATTTCGACGGCGCTATCAACAAGCCTTGCATTTGCTGCCACACGCCTCGCGGCCGAAAGCAAACTCTCATCAGGGGCTGCTTTAAATTTCGAAGCAAGATCCTGCGGTTTTGATTCGTCCGAGACGACCCCGAGCAATCCCCCGATCCTTTTTCGCTCGTCTACGATTCGGCGTGCAGCGTCAAGCGGCGATTCACCCGGCCGCTTAGGGAGCACCTCAATAATCTTCTTCATTTCCTTTCCGTCACGACCCGCGAGCGCAGCGGCGTATCGTTTACGTTCGTTTTCTACGAATTCCCGGTATCCGCGCTCGATCTCTTCCGAGTAGCCCAATCGCTGCAGAAAAGCCTCTACGACTTCATCCGCCTTGCGATTCAGGGCAAAATCTCCGGGCGGGCGCCCCTGGCGTGTCTGAGCCCGCTTCACGGCTTTTTTGACCTCTTCGGCGGTGGCTGGACTGATGTCACTGAGATTTCCACCGGTCCGATCGAAAGCACGAGCAACTCGATCCCACGCCAGCATGTTGCCGCTCGAATTTAGGTTCATGGCGGTTCGCCGGTACCGAATTCGCTCTGATTTCCCCACTTGATAGAGGACCGCTTCCAAACCGGAGTGCCACAGATTCCAATGCGGTAGATTGGAATCAAAGTGAACCGAAACACCAACCACCTTCCGCCCGGTAACGCGCTGGAACTCCGCCGCGACCATGGGGGCTCTCGTCACCATTATTTCCCGAACCACCTCGTGATCGACTCCCTGTTGGAGCAACAACTCCATTGCACGCGCCAAGGCGGGTGCCACGTTGATCGTGTAGCGGCGTAAATCCGATGTTCCTTCGACAGCCTTTTTAGGTGCTTCGTTTTCCGTGACCTGCGTTGTGGCGCGGTGTTCGTCGACCAATTTCCGAAGAGCGATTTCGTCGCCGGTTTGAGCTAAATCTAATGCGCGGGCGAGTGGTTCAAGCAGCATGCCCGCGCCCACGTCATCGCCTTCCGCCATCCGGGTGGTTACCGGACACCCCTTCCAGTACATGCGACCATCTGCGCCCGGAGCCCAGCGGTGATACTTTGTTGACTGCGCCCGCGTTGCCAGCATGGATGCCAGATAGTCGTCTGATCCCACTTCTCTCAATGGCACTGGATCGTGTACTCGGGACAAATCACCCGGAGGTGGAGGCGGCAGAGCTTGTTTGTTGCCGTCTCCTCGTTTGGCTTTGCCTCGGCGCTTGCGCGCGTTTCCGCTGTCGTCTTTGACGTTCAGCAGAAACTGCCGTAGGGCGGCTACCTCACTGCCAGCCGAAAAACTCGCGAGGGTGCCATCTTTGTCCCAGTCGGCAGGTTCCCCATTCTGATTCGTGGTGGGAACGCGCGGTGCCAACAAATAAATGCCCGTATCCTCAAGCACGGGGAAGCGATTCTTAAATTCATACGAGCGATCTTTGGGAATCAGTACATATTCGTAAAGCTTTCGCTCGGCAAGCGCCAGCTTGTCGAGTTGGTGCTGGAGAGACTCGATCAAATCGTGAAGCAAAGCCTTGGTCGATGGCATGCCGCTAAGTGTCATAGGAGATATAGGGGTGACGGCTTTGACACTGTCAAGGAAAAGTATCGAAATAGTGGCAAGAACAATAATGGATACTCTGTTGTGCATCAACAAGTAATCCATTATTGTCCTTGCCCTCCGGGGGCTGCTTCGAAGGCGCAGGCCGGGAGACGCGCCGTCTCCCCCGCCCGTCGGCGGTTCCCCCTGTTGAGGGAGAGCAATCCCCCAAGCCTCCCAATTCTCGCCACTGCTAAATGCATAATAGGTCCCAGGTCCCGGCGAATCGTTGGCCTTGGCCCGGCAACGCTGGACCGGCAATTCTTTGGTTTCCGGCAGCACTGGGCGCGGGAATCTTTGGTCCTCGGCAACGCTGGACCGGCAATTCTTTGGTTTCGACAGCACTGGGTGCGGGGGAATCTTTGGTCCTCCGTAACGCGGAATCAACAATTCTTTGGTTTACGACAACACTGGGGGTGCCTGCCATTCTTTGCCCCCCGGCAACGCGGGGACCGGCAATTCTTTGGTTTCGACAGCCTGAGCGTGCCCGCCATTCTTTGCCCCCTCCGGCAACGCTGGACCGGCAATTCTTTGGTTTCGACAGCACTGGGTGCGGGGGAATCTTTGGTCCTCGGTAACGCGGGATCGACAATTCTTTAGTTTCGACAGCACTGGGGGTGCCTGCCATTCTTTGCCCCCCGGCAACGCGGGGACCGGCATTCTTTGGTTTCGACAGCACTGGGTGCGGGGGAATCTTTGGTCCTCCGTAACGCGGAATCAACAATTCTTTGGTTTCGACAGCACTGGGTGCGGGGGAATCTTTGGTCCTCCGTAACGCGGAATCAACAATTCTTTGGTTTACGACAACACTGGGGCCGCCGCAGAATCTTTGGCCCCTCCGGCAACGCTGGACCGGGAATTCTTTGGTTTCCGGGGAGCATGGGGTAATCGCGAACTACTGAACCTAAATTCGGCAGTTGAGGAGTAGACAAAGCGCGGCCAAGCCGGTGCTGATTCGGCGACTACAATGCGATGCTGTGGTGGAAAACGCGGGGGCTCAGCCGCTGGCCAGCGCCGCTTCCGGACCGCTCAGAATCCGGCCGCCGAGGAATTTCACGAAAACTTTGCTCAAAATCAGTCGCCAACGCTCCGGTTGGCTCAACTGCACCGCGGTGGCGATTACACCTTTGAGAAACGCGCTGGCGACCTCAATCATTTCTTTGATCTCGGCGACCTTTCCATGGCTCAAACTGATGGTAAGGCTCTTCTGTCCGGAGTGCTGGGTCTGCCGCGCGACTCCTCCCAAGACATTGGGCGGCTGGTGATCGCCTCGCTATGCTTTTTGGGATTGAGCAGCCGTACAAAGAGGCTCCACCAGTTGTAGATGAGCGAATGTAGCGGGCCATAATTTGGCAGCGCTCGAAGTCGTGTGTGGTAAAACCGCCCCAGCCCCATTGGTTTTTGAGTTCGTCAAAAGGTTCTCACTATCGGCACGATCGCGGTAGAGTTGAGCGGTGGCCTCCACGCTGTAGGGCAGGGTTGTCACCAAAACCATGTACTCGTAGCCGCCCGATTGCAGAGTGCATCCCCCATGAGCGTCAGCAATGGCAACGCCTCCTTGCATGGTTTTTCCTTGGTTTCAATGAAGCGCCGCAAAACAATCACGCGCCGATTGTAACTCCAGCCGGTGAGTTGGATGCTGCCCTCGACTCCTTCAAATCCTTGCTTCGCATCGACCCAAAGTAATGCGCCTCAATCGAGAGGAGTGATCCCGCCTGAATCTCCTACAATTTCCCCAAAAACTTCAGCACGGCCACGACGCCGGCAACAATCCCCGGCAATGCCGTTCCCACTGCGATGAGCCGAATCGCCTTCTTCTCGAATTGATCGAACCGGGCGCAGAGTCCTTTGAGTTGGATCTTCATTCCGTTGTGGCCGTTTTCTCCGCGAAGGTGATTTCGAGGGCGAGCAGGCGGCGGTCCACCATAGAGAGCCTGTCTCTCACGTCCTCGCGGCAGGCGTGGCATTGCTCTCCGAGCTGATAAATCTGGTCGGCTGGGTTTGTCATTGGAAGGAAACGGCTATTGCGGGTGGACTGGCTCGGCGCGCCTGACGGGGATCTGAGTCGGGTTGGCAGCGAGAATATCCACTTCGGCCTGGAGCGTTTCAATTGCGTTCCCGTGGTGTCCATTCGTTGCCGCGTTGAGCGCCGCAAATAGAACGGTGTCCAGGAACCCAGCCACGGCTTGCGGGTCCACCGTGGCCGCAATCGCGGGGCATCTGTCAGCGAAATACGCGAAGGAGTGCATCACCAGCATGGCGATCAGCGAATTGACGATGGCGGCGATCTTTTCCTCAAAGAATCGCACCGCGAACTTGACGAGCATCTTCACAGGTACTTATTGCACGGGCGCGGGAGGAGTCGGGACCGGGGCCGTGCCGTTGAGCAGGCAAAGCGCGTTTACCATGGCAAGCCGATTGGTCTGCCCAATCACCCGGTCGAGCGAATCGGAAAGGGCTTGCGCTGAAACGGCGTCGAGGGCGGACCAAAGAACCGCGATTCGGTAAGCCGTGCTTCACCCGCGTAGAAGGGCGCCGCACAAAGCACCGCTGCTGCGAATGGATGCTGGCCCCGACCTATGGGGCATTTAGCATAACTTGAGCCGGATGAGGAGAAACTCTCATGTCCGGTTCTTAGGGGAAGGGGCCAGCGGCAACGCTGGCTCCTTTTCCGATTTGCTTCGCCCTGCAATGCGGTATCTGTCGGGCTGATTTGGATTGATTCTCGTTCGTTCGCGGCGCAGGTTTCCCACCTTGTCAAAACCTACGCACAGCCAATCGTCAAACAGCAAGCGCCAAGCAAGCCTGGCCGACATCGCGGCCAGGGCGGAGGTGTCCGTGTCTGCTGTTTCTCGGATTCTGGCTGGAAAAAACCTCAACCACTTCACCGCAGCCAACATTGAGCGGGTGCGCGCAATCGCCAGCGAACTGCGCTACCGCCCAAATCGTCTGATCCGGGGCATCCAAACCGGTAAGACCGGACTGGTGGGTGTGGTGGGGCTTTCTCATTCGCGTGG
>Ga0316227_1004316_pt1 | contig 10776 bp, 19 predicted proteins | sample TBH18019metaG_FD_206012 | JGI IMG/M metagenome (GOLD analysis project Ga0316227, IMG submission 206012) | Freshwater microbial communities from Trout Bog Lake, Wisconsin, USA - TBH18019 | ecosystem: Environmental > Aquatic > Freshwater > Lake > Hypolimnion/Profundal zone | place: USA: Wisconsin... | reverse complement strand
TTGTTGGGTCTGCTCTATATCCATAGATATAGTCTGACATACCGTATCCGCCGTAATTAAATTTCATGTTTTACCTCAGTAATACGCTTTTCGTTTGGCTCTAAAAAACTGTATCTCATCTGGCTCGTCGCTTGGCAAGCGAATAAAGCCCCCATTCCTAAACCGCATCAGTGCCATCACCGTTGAGTCAACCAAGTCATCATGGGACATAAACGGAAATCCGGCAATCTCTTCTACTACTTCTTCAGCCCACCGAGTTTCCGGGACCCAACATAGCCCTGATCTAATAATATCTGCTACACTGTTCAGTCTCGCTAGTTTATCACCAGAACCCCTGTGTGGGGTATATTCTTGTACGGGCATACCCGTTCTTCTTAATTCTTGATACAGCGCAGTACCCGCAGATTTTTTCTCAACGATAAACGCATCTGGCTGCCACTCCTCGTATTCCCTATAAGATAAGTCTTTTAGTTCAGGGAACTCCATACGCTTCTTAATACTGTTTAAGAGGATGATGTTGTAGGCGCCGTTCTCTTCATTCATAAACACGCCCCACGTTGTTAGCGCTGTGAAGTCGGCTCGGTTGTTGATCTCGGCTGCAGCATCAAGGGACATGATGATGTATTCGCACTGGGGTGGGTTATCTGACTTCCACCATTTCCACCACTCTCGTTTGACAACGGAGGCTTCCTCGCTGGTGGGGTTTTGCTGGTATTGGGCGTTCCATTGGAACACAGGCATAGAGGCCTTAGTTTGACGCAGAGCGGGTAAAGGCATCCACTCAGGCCATAAAGCCCGTTCTTCTTTTGTTCCTTCGTTAAAGATTGCTGGGAACTCAACAACTTCATACTGGTCAGCTTCCTCATTCTGAGTCATGTCTCTAACAACTTTACCACTCAGATCATCCTGATGCCAACGAGTTTGCACGATTGCTACACGACCGCCAGGCATAAGACGAGTACGAGCACCATAAGTAAACCACTCATATGCTCTTTCAAAAACGTCAAAGTTGCCGTTAATAATGTCTTGTTCGTTGTGTGGATCGTCCACCAATAGTAAGTCCGCTCCCCTACCCGCCAGAGCTGAGCCAACACCGCAAGCAAAATACTCGCCGCCACAGTTAGTATTCCAGCGACCAGCAGACTTATTATCTTGAGCCAGATTGACTGTTGGAAATATCGTGTGATAGACCGGGTTATCAATTATGTTCCTCACTTTTCTACCAAAGTCCACAGCAAGATCGGTAGTGTGGGATACCATCAGCACTTTCTTATTAGGGTATTTACCTAAGAACCATGCTGGGAAATAGATTGACACAAGCTGGCTTTTACCATGACGAGGCGGTATGTTTACACAGATGCGGTTCTTCTTACCGTCTGCAATATCCATCAGCAAGTCTGCCAGAATGCGGTGGTGCTTACCAACCTTATAGTCTGGCTGCAATTTTTTACAGAACTCAATTAAATCATCACGACAAGCCTTAGAAGATTTGCGTTTATCTATCTCATCGAGCACTATATCTAGTTCTAACGCATCTGTATCGTCAAATTCGTCCAAATTTTGGACTAAAAAGTCTAATTCTGCGTCTGTTAGGGAGGACAGCGGGTCACTTAATTCTGAAGAAATGGTGTCAAAATCACTCATTTTTTACGTTTTTATTCCCATTTTTCGTCGTTTTCGACCGGTTTTTCTTCAGTTTTTTCTTCGTTTTTAGGCTCTATTGGCCCTAAATCTTCATCAAGATTTATAGATTCACCGTTAACTTTTACTTCTTTTACGTCAGTAACATCAACAGGCTGCATCAAACGTTGTATTTTCGCACGTACAGAATCTACAAGATCTTTAGTTGAGCGATTATTAATGGTCACTTCGGACTTCTCAGTGAATAAACCAACGTCTGTGATCTTACCAAGTAGTTCTAAAGCTCGCATTTTAGTGCGGTCGTCTTCACTTTCTGATGCAAGAATGAGTTTGTTTGTTACAAGTAGGCGAATCTGCAGGGCATTATCAACAACTCGCAAAGAGTATTCGTCAAGTATGCCTTTTACTGACTTATATGTAGCAGGAGTGTGCTGTACTTTAGCTAGTTTTTTGCTATTCTTTTCTTCGTTTTCGGCGACCTTATACACTGCTTGTTCTGCAACAGCTAAGTCTTTTTCAGTGGGTGTGGTATCTAGCCCGAGTAATTCTGCTGAATTACAGGCTGCCTGCGCCTTCTCGATGAAGTTCGCTAAGACCGGATTGTCTTCCGGGAATGGTATTGCCAAGTCCGGCTCTACATGTATTTGCATCTATCCTGTCATGTCCGACGTATAAGATGTTTAGATTATATACATGTTTTTACAACGTGTACACTTTTTGCCTTTTTTTATACATGTTGGTGTGGGGTACTACTGGGCTAAATGTATGTGAAGCATAAAAATCCAATTCCCCCCACGGGTTTATTTTACTTCGTTTTATACATCTTGAGGGCATCACATATTACATCTAACCAAAAGTTATAGCTAGATTTGATGGCACCTTCTACTTGTTGGTAGTTTTTGTTTAGTTCAAGTGGCTTATTAAAGAAGTCGTACATATGGGTTTCCTTATTAAAGGGGTTGTTAATAATGTGTAGTATATTACACATTTTGTTGCGTTGCAACATAAAAACTTTTTTTTACAAAATACCCCGTTCGGGAATATTTTCCTACATTTGCACACTTTTTCATCAATTCTTCCCGTTCGGTAAACTTTTTTTACTTTGTTATTGGATCTAGGTTTACTTTGTTTTTAGGGCGGTTTGTTACCTATAGGTAACATTTTTTTTTCTTTTTGATACTTTTAGGTATCTTTTTCTTTTGTTCCCGATCCTCCCAGTGGTGAATGCGGTGGCAGTTGGCACAGAGCACTATGCACTTTTTAATCTCTTCGTAGGCTTTAGCAAACTGCCCATTAGACACAAACTCATGGACGTTGCCTTCTTTTGTGGTGGGATCTTCGTGGTGAAAATCCATTGCTGCTATATGTGAGAACCCGCAAAGTGCACACTTAAGTGTACGTTTAAATGCATACCACTTCGCTTTTTCTTTAGCCTTATTATCTTTTGTTTTCTGCCGTATCTCTACTTGATTCTCTAAGTAATGCTTACGGCTGTATTCCTTGTGTTTGCTTTTTCTTACGTTCACGTCTTTGTACGGCATCAGGATTCACCTTATATTTCCAGTAACAAGCGTTTTTAAAAGACCACGGTTGTCCTGGAGTGTACATCTTGAAACCCGCATTAATCAAGGAGTTAGCAGATGCAGGGTTATTTGTTGTGTCTGTGATACACCAATTCCAACCAAGTCTTTTAGCTTGCGCTGTTCTTGCCTTAATAAGTCGCAGCTGTAATCCGTTACCGTTAAATCCTTCAAGCACACCTGCTCTACATAAGTAACCTGTATCTGTCCAACGAGTCGAACGAACTAGACCCGCAAAAGCCACGGGCTTCCCACACTCTGCATATACTACCCACCAATGACCACGAGTCGGCTCGTACGGCACATCTTCTGGAAGAATTTTTCTCTGCAGGAAAAGCAGGAGATTTTGTATTGCTGAGTTCCTTATGTCGACTTTTTTGACGATGAATTTTTGGGCAGTCGTTGTCATTCATAGAACTCCGGTGGGGTTGGGGGGATACTTAAATTTTACAGAAAAAAATTTTTGCATGGGGGTCATTTTTATGACAAGGGGGGTACTTAGGGAAAACCCTAGGTCTTTGGCCGATTTTTACAAAAAAAATTTTAGAAAACCGAAAGTTACGATTCATTCCGTTCAGAATAGGAAAGGGAAGCTGGCAGGAGTCCCATATCCAATTAGCGGGGGGTGGGGGGTCGTTGTCAGTAACATTACAGGGAATATCAAATTATTGACTATGCTATCAAATACTAATAAACTATTAGTAATGGTTAAGGCATCACAATGCTTATAAGGTTTCACCTGATAAGTGCTTAATCAGAATAGTTCTCTCACAATTTATAGGTTAACATTCTTGAAAGGAATAATCATGCCTAAAGTAATCAATGCAGCACCTGAAGTATCCGCTATTGGTCAACAAGTTAAGGCAATGCTAGGTGAGCCAATCCCTTCTAACCCTGTATTAGTTATCAACGCTGATGAGGGTAAGCAATTAGAGGAATTTGGCAAGCTATCATTCAACGGCAAAAAATCTACTAAGAAATTAGTAGAAATGCTGTGGAATAACGGCAAGCGTAGTTTTCATTTTGTTGGTGCTGATGAAAAAGAGCCTGAGTTACGCTCTTTTAGAGCCAATATTATCGCTGGTATTGTCAAGGGTTATGATGCTGATGCTCAAAAGATTATCAACGCTTTACCTGATAGTCTTAGCATGACCCAGCAAGCATTACGCAAAATATTCTTTAGCGAGAATATCAGTAGTGATTATGGCAATATCAAAAAAGCTATGGTTAGATTTGAAGAGGGCAAGCTATCAGGTAAAACTGATAAAGAAAAACCTGCTGATAATGAAGTAATGGCTCTTAGAGATATCAATAAAGCAATTAAACGCTTAAATGACTCTAAAAAGCCATACCCTAATCTAGTGGAAGATGTTAAGTTATTGCGTAGTTTAGCGATATTCAAGCATATCAAAGATACTAAGTAATAACCTAGTAATACTTAAACCCCGCCTGACAAGCGGGGTTTTTTTTTCGCCTTTTTTTTTCCGTCATGCCCTGTAATTTACAGAGGCTTTTTGTTGCGGTGCGTCAATTTTCCAATGATACCAGTCACCACAGTAGCGTGTAGCATAGGGTCAATCAGCCGTTGCTTTCGGCCTCACATCACACAGTAACATTACAGGCAGTATTTTATTAAACGATACCAGTCACCAGAGTAGCGAGCAACACAGGGTTAGATGTTGTACTGTAACTTTACAGGAACTTATTAGGGTTTACCCTGCTATTGAACCTTTTTTGAGCAATTGAACCTCCTATTGAACCCATCACGACCTTGTAACCACGGGCTTTGTACCTTTGTTCCTTTTGAACCCAACAAAAATGTCTTTGGCCAAAATGAATTTTCTTTTTTCTTGCAGAGAGAGGGAAGAATTTAAAAACTCGGATAGACTAAAAAGCAGGGTTCAAAAGGAACAAAGGTACAATCCTTATTCTATATAGGTATATAAAGGTTCAAATAAGGTTCAATAGGTTCAAATAGTTTTACTTACACTTTACTAATCCCTGACACCAAAACATTGACTTTACAAGGGTAATAGAGTATAATATGTTTGTGAGTGGGAAGTTTAGATACAGCAGGGTAATACATCATTAGCTAATCATTCACAAAATCCAAATATCGGCAGTAACTTTACAGGAGAATAGTATGAAACAAGTTAAGCAGTTCGATCTAGTAGACGAGATGCAATGGGAAGACATTGCAGAGGAGATGGGATTATTCGTTTCTTTGGAATGTGCAGGACTAGAGGAGGGTATTGCAATGCCTATCTTTGGTGGCACAAATCGCAATGCTAACGGTATCTTTGCTTATACCGATTGGTTCTATGATGGCGACGATTCAGCCTTTTCAGTTATCTAGGAGATACATATATGACACAAATACCAAAAGCCAAGCAGTACATACCCCGTTGCAAACTATGTGGCGAACCGTATGAATTGGAACGCATGCACATAGGCTACGCAGTATGCCTAGATTGTGGTGATGAGATAGCCGAGGAAAAAGCCAAACGCTACACCATTGCACCGCTTAACAAATCAAACTATGTCCTTATCACAGACATGGCCTTGCTCAAACAACTTAACCCCAAGAGGACAATATGAAAACATTTAGCCCACAAAACAACTTCACAGACGATTTACTTTGTGAGATGAAAGAACTTGCCAAACTAGGTATCAATGTACCGCCAAAAGCATACAAACTAGCCGAGCAAGCATTACTAGATGACTATCAAAGTATGAGTAATACTGAAGTAGTCGATCATTTGATTATGTTATCTATCGGAGATAGGGAGTAATAATGCTAGTAATAAAACTGTATCGCAAACCTGATAAGCCTGAGTTCTATTCGCTAGTGCGATGGAATGGTGGCCGATTATTGGTTAACTACCCAATAGATAAACCTGATCGAAAGCGTCAGGCTAGGTGGTTTGAATATAACGAGGTATATATTGATTGGATAAGGGAGATTATATGAACAACGAAAACGGCAGTAACTTTACAGGCGAAGATAAGATTTTCTTGATAGAAGCAGTAATGGTGCTTACCAGCGACAGAGAAAGCATTATTCGTTGGTTGCGTAATAAGGAAAAATCAGATCGCCTATTATCAATCCGCACCAAGTTAGGTAGCGAAGGTTTTGAAGATGAATGCAAGAAACTAAAGGAGGTAATTGAATCATGAGTTTACATGGAAGTAAATCAGCAAAGAGACGGCTTGTGCAATTAGAGGAGGCACGATTAAATTCTCTCCCCCATTTACTCAAGGTCGAAACTAACGCACAACGCAAGAGGAAACTCATTGCAGAACGCAACCCATTATTTTATTTATTAGGAGAAACATTAACACCGCATGACCACTACAACATAAATAACCCGAGTAACCCTGTATCACAAACATATCAGCAATATATTAACCACGAATACATAGGAGAAGTAAATGAGATATCCAAGTAAAACACTAACTAAAAATATCAGCCCTGTATCACGCACATTATCAGAGGCTAACCGTGATGCCGAGTATTGCACTGCGATACAGACATTCAAGGCAGAGAGCAAGCTAACCCTTGACTTCATAATCAATGCTGTTTGGGGCATGGTAATTACCCTGTCCATGCTGTCCCCTTTTATTGTTGGCCTTTATATTTGGTTGGAGAATGGCAAATGAACACAGGGCAGATTAAACGCATTGGCAAACGCACCTATGTAATCATGTGTTGGACAGACCACGATGTAACTTTACAGTCAATGGATGAGGAGAAGTATATCCTCGTGATACCACGCACTAGGCTTGGAGGACTACGCACAGGAACTTGACAATGGTAGTAAACTCTAGTATAATATGTCTTATAGTAGTAAAGGGTAGTAAATATTAACAACCTCACAGGAGAATTAAAAATGAATCAGACAGTTTCCAGTAACTTTACCGACATCAATGTCGGGTCAATACCAAGTATCAGCAACTCAGCCATGCTTGTAGAACTTAACATCTCAACATGGACTGGCCGAAAGCTAGACAAAGGTGTATCCCTTGAAGTCGATCAGGCCAAACACACTACAACTCGTGCAGGCAACTACAACAAAAAGCTATTTGCAGATGAACCTGTATTCGATGCAATCGGTAAGTTTGCAGGCAATGCACGGACATACCACTACCATGCCACAATGCCGTGGTCAGATAGCGGACTTCGCCTATTAACAACTGCTATGTTCTTTGACTATCAGAAACAAATCACAACTCTTGAAGCCGAGTTCAACAGTAAAGTTACAGACTTTATTAAGCAGTATGACAAGCTAGTAATCCAAGCACAGATGAAACTAGGAACGCTATTCAATAGCAACGATTACCCCGATGCAGAAACTATTGCATCTAAATACCGCTTCTCTGTCAAATATACCCCTGTCCCTGATGTAGGCGATTGGCGAGTGAATGTTGGCAATGAAGCACAACAACTTCTTAAGGACAGCTATGCCCAAGCATACAGCGAAAACCTCAACTCAGCATACGCAGATGTATGGCAGAGAACTCACGACGCACTATTGAATATGTCTACCAAGCTATCAGGTAATGACAAGCAAATTTTCAGGGACTCTCTGGTATCAAATGTTCGGGACATGGTCGCATTGCTAGACCGCTTTAACATTACAGACGATGCCAAGATGCGCCAAGCTAAGGTCAAGATTGAGAATGCCTTGCTAGGTGTAACACCTGACGCATTGCGTGAAGATGATGACTTTAGATTAGATACAAAACAGAAAGTAGATCAACTACTCAAAGAGTTTTCTTGGTAACTTTACAGGGAGAATTAAATGCAAATCATAGAAGAAGGATATGGGGGTAACAACGACCCAACTCCAAACATAACTAGAGATATGGTGGACTACTGGGTAGGTAGCGATACCTTGCGTAGTGGAATCATTGAGATTCTATATGAATTAGCAATAGGCAGTTATGAAGTAAAACAGATGCGTCAAGATATTCTTGATACAAATGATTAAACGCAGTTCCTCACAACAACTTAATAGGAGTAATACCAAATGGCTAAGACCACAATGACAGCAGAACGTATGTATGAGCAATCTATCGACGAGGTAGTAGAGTCGATTCTATCCAATCCCAAAGGCACAATGCTTGTGCGTGGTCACATGGGTTCGGGTAAATCATCAATCCTTAAGATACTTGCCAGTAAGTTACCGACACATATCCCCTGCTATTTCGATGGCACAACTAAAGACTTGGGTGACTTATATATCCCTAAGATTCTTGACATGGGTGACGATGCCGAGTTTGTCCGCTTTGTACCAAACGAGGAGTTCGGCTTGCACTTAGGTAAACCTGTAATCCTGATGTTCGACGAGTTCGGTAAGATGAACCAATCAGTTAAGAATGCTTGCATGGAAACCATGCTCAACCATAAGGTAGGTAATAAGAAACTGCCCGAGGGTAGCTATGTGTTTGCAACTACTAACTTAGCAGGCGAGGGTGTCGGTGATCTTCTTATGCCTCATCATCGCAATCGCATATCGACAGTAAGAATGGCTAAACCTACGGCACAGTTATGGATTGAGAACTTTGCATATAACAACGGCATCCATCCAGCTATGATTATGTGGGTAGCAGAGGAGGGCGAGAAACTCTTTGCATCATATGAAGATGTGGACAATCCCGATGACGAGATGGGTGGCAATCCTTACATCTTCCATCCGAAAGCACAACGAGAAGCATTCGTTACCCCTCGTTCATTAGAACTTGCTAGTAATTGGCTATGGGCTAAAGACCGCATTAGTGGTAACGCATTGCAGAGTAATCTCATCGGTACTATCGGTGCTCGTGCTGGCTCAGACTTACGGACATGGATTGAATTAGTAGATCAACTACCTAAGCATGAAGAAATTAAGACGAACCCAACGCAAGCCAAGTTACCAGAATCGTCATCAGCGATCATGATGGTGGTGCATCGTGCTTTATCTACTATGTCTAAAGAGTTCATTGACCCTTGGATGACATACCTTAACAGGTTAGATGGTGAGGCACAGGGCTTCTTTGCTATGCAAGTACGCAATCCGAAGTACACCAAGCAAGGTGTTGTGATGAGCAATGCCAAGTTCAGAGATTGGTGTGTGGCTAACAACTTTATGTTTACAGCAGACAAAGTATAAGGAGAATGATTATGACTAGATACACAGTTACAGTTACAGGAACATGGAACATGGAACTCGATGCAGATTCCGTTGAGGAAGCAGAGCAATTTGCACTTAATGTATGTCTCGATGAGGGCATGGACACAGAACTTATGAACTTAGAGTTTGAAGCATTTAACGAGGAGAATGAATAATGTCATTAGCAATAGGCAAACAACTAACCGCAGAACAAAGACTGCGTAAGGGTGTGACTGACTTGATTGGTCACGATGAGTTCATCGCATTGACGGGTGTGCTTATGATTGGTAAGAAGATGATCGTTGATGGACTACGCACGGCGTGTACTAATGGTCGTGATGAAGCATATGGTAGGGAGTTTGTAGATAGACTATCCGATGCAGAGTTCCGCTTCTTAATCCTACATGAGTGCTATCACAAAATGTATCGGCACTTGACAACATGGAAACACCTACATGATATACACCATACTAAGGCGAATCATGCGTGTGACTATGTTATCAATCAGAAGTTAGCCGAGACTGACGCATGTAAGCATGGCTGGATTAAGATCATTGATGGTGCGTTAATCAACAGTAACTTTACAGGCATGAATGCTCAACAAGTATTCAACTTAATTCCTACACCACCCGACGGTGATGGACAAGATGAGAATCCGTTTGACGATCATGATTGGAAAGGTGCAGAAGAACTAGGCGAGGAAGCTAACAAAGAACTAGCCAAGGAAATCGACCAAGCTATTCGTCAAGGTGCAGTCCTTGCTGGTAAAACAGGTTCGGGTGGTAATCGTGATATCGGTGAACTACTACAAACTAAACAGGATTGGCGAGAAGTATTGCGTGACTTTGTGACAACAACTTGTGCAGGCAAGGACTACTCAACATGGAAGAAACCGAATCGTCGCTACCTTGGTATGGACATACTCATGCCGTCATCTATTAGTGAATCAATGGGTGAGATTGTATTGGGTATTGACACATCAGGGTCTATTGGTCAGCAAGAACTTAATATGTTCTTAGCCGAGATCGTGGGTATATGCGATCAGGTTAAACCTAATAAGGTTCGCCTGTTGTATTGGGACACGGAAGTATGCAGAGAGGAAGTATATCTCGCTGATGAATACCAAAACCTTGTGCAATCAACTAAGCCAGCAGGCGGTGGTGGTACAGATGCGACTTGTGTTCCATTGTATATGGCCGAGAAGTCTATTAAACCTGAAGCTGTTGTGATGTTAACCGATGGTTACTTGGGTGGTGATTGGGGATCGTGGTCTGTCCCTGTCATGTGGTGCATCCTTAATAACCGTAGTGCTAACCCAACTGTCGGTAAAGCGGTTCATATTTAATGCGGTCTCTGGCATCAATGTCGGAGGTAACTTTACAGGAGAATGTTATGGAGTTCTT
>Ga0316227_1004313_pt1 | contig 10782 bp, 16 predicted proteins | sample TBH18019metaG_FD_206012 | JGI IMG/M metagenome (GOLD analysis project Ga0316227, IMG submission 206012) | Freshwater microbial communities from Trout Bog Lake, Wisconsin, USA - TBH18019 | ecosystem: Environmental > Aquatic > Freshwater > Lake > Hypolimnion/Profundal zone | place: USA: Wisconsin... | reverse complement strand
CTACGTTCAATACCCTCACGATGACGGGCAATCTCAATATGAACTCGCACAGCATTGATAATTGCGTAGCCATTGCTACGACCAACGTAGACCTAACGGGCGGTGCTACGATAGTTGGAGCAGGCAGTTCAAATATTAACGTGAATGCGGGTGCTGTGACCTTCAACTCCAATGTCGCTGTGGGCGGAACTCTCGTCGGCGTGAACCTCTCTATACCCGGCACGTCTACCTTCGGAACCATCGCAGTCAACGGCGGTGCTACGATTGTTGGAACGGGCAGTTCAAATATGAACATCAATGCCGCTGCGGTGACCTTCAACTCTAACGTCGCTGTCGCAGGAAATCTTGTTGGCGTGAACCTCTCTATACCCGGCTTGTCTACTCTGGGCACTATTGGAGGAGCACCCACAATGTCCGTCCCGCTGAACTTCAACGGGCAAACCGGAACCAATGTCCCCAATCCTGCGGGGGCTTCCAACGTAGCGAACAAGCAATACACCGATTCATCAGTAGCAAGTATAATTCCTACATTCCAAGTCATATCCAATGCAACACCTACGATTACCATAGCCGTCACGCCTCGCACAACCTTCATCTTCACTGCGGGGGTGGTCACCGCGAACTTTATAAGTGCGGGGATGGTCGCGGGCAACTTCGCATATGTGAAAAATGCTACGTTGTCTAACATAGCGATTCAACTGGACGGGGTTGCTATACCCGGTATTCAGTCTACTCTATTCCCGCAGGTCGTCGGGTCAACCAACGCCCCGTCCGTCCTCCTCTACTATAACGGCACGACCCTCACAATGTATTAAGGTCAAATCCATCTTGACTGTATTATTCTCAATTAAAAAACCTCGTCCAGAAATAAATGACCGCACCGAAGAAGCCGATTGGGGAACTACGTAAGGAACTAAGGAAAATGATGATAGATATATCCGTTGCTCCATCGCAGATGAAGAAGCGTGAGGATATAGAGCAGATGATTGGAATGTATGGTAAGTTCGCTGAACAGAAGAAGGCTACTCCTCTTCCCGAGCGTAATAAGGCGGGTCGCAAGAAGGCAAGGGAGGTTGATGCTGCCGAGACCGATACAGGTATTCAGGTTCCTAAGAAACTTGTAAAGGAGAAGTCGGACTATATCTCCGAGAAGAAAGCCAAGAAGCCCGTTGCTCCTGCAAAGATGGACGCAGACGATTCGGGGACAGGAAGCGAGAGCGAGGAGGAGGTCAAAGAGGTCAAGAAGGCTGTTGCGAAGGTGGACAAGGCGGTTGTGGAGCCTGCTGAAAAACCTAAGCGGACTATCTCTGCGGAACAACTCGCTAAAATGAAGGCGGGGCGAGAAGCAAAGAAGTTGGCTGCTGGGGGCAGCGTGGAGAAGCCCAAGAAAGCCGAACCCAAGAAAGCCGAGCATACCCCCGATGCTCCGCCGAAGGAGGCAGTTGCGGTCAAGAAGGAGAAGCGGCTTCCAGTGTTTCAACTTGGGTAAAGCCGCCAAAACGGATTCAGGGTTTCCTATTTAGAGGAATAGTATACTTACAGAATCTACAAACTTACAATGGACGATATTGAGGCATTCATCATCAACCACAATAATGCGAGTGATGAGGAGGAGGATATTGACCACGCAGACATCTTTACACTAACCAACTACGTAGATTACATTATTGAGGACTTTGAGGTCCCGCATAGTGTTTACGAGTATCTTGATATACCCAAGATGATTACTCATCTGTATAAGGGCGGCTGCTTTGCGAAATATGTTATTCATAAGACCGAGTCTGGCTACGAAGTTATTGAACCCGATATGCCGGTCTGGGCAGATATGTGTAAGCATCTCGTAGAGGAGACGAACCACACGTATTACTTCGCAATGACGGGTAATAATTAGCCGTGCGAGGCATAATGCAGTTCCTTGCGTAGAAAGTGGGCAGGAGGAGGAAGGGGTGCAAATACATCGCTCACCGGAAGTACGTGGTGAACGTGGATTTGGTCGCGGGTTGTCGGAACCCACGTTGCTCCCGCCATTGCCTCGCGGTCGTGGTGCTTCTTCATCTCGCTGTGGTGAACCACGTGCTCCTCCTTGATATGATGGGCGGGCATACGCTCAGGAAGGCGGTGCTCCTTGCGTAGTTCGGACAGCGTCACTGCTGTCTTCTGCCGCGTCGCCTGTTCCAGACTGAGTGGGTGGTGCGATAGGTAATGTCCGTGCGGACTTGTAACAAAATACTTGTCTCCGTCACGAACCAACTTATAGGGCATCTGTTTATGTAAAGGACTCCAAGAATTTTCCAGACTCTATTTTGGTAGTCTGGACGATTTTTGCCTTCAAATCTTTCTCCCCTCTTGCTGCTGCTCGTCCCCTCGCCATCTTTACTTTGTGTTCGGGGCTGAGTTCTTTGCGTGGAGGTGGAGGAGGTGGGGTCATATCGCCCGTCTCCGTGTTGTACACTAATACGTTCTTCGTCTTGGGCGGTCTACCGGCCCTCACCCGTCTACGATAATCGTGCGTCTGTTCTAACTTCTTCTCGCGGAGTCGTTCCTTGTTGCGTGCATACCACTCGCGTGCTACTCGGTTGATTCTGTCTCGGCGGGATTCCTCCATTATAATCTATACCGCCGTTCGCATTCATAGACTCAAACGTTATGTGGAAGATGGCGTTTAGCAACTTCAAGGCATTGCGGTGGTTCTTCGTATTCAACGACACCTGTAATTGTTCGCCAAGCGACATTAGGCACTGAACACTACGATAGGTCAGTTTGTTGTATACTACATTCAAAAAAACTTCCACGCTCTACCTTCACTCTACTCTTCTCTCGCATCAAGTCCTTGTGCTTCTGCGATAGGAGGTGCGAGGGCATTGAGTTCAGTTGAACCTCGCGTCCACACTCACACTGTATACGGCTTGGCTTACCTTTCGGCAATACTAAATCCATTGTATTCTATAACTATTAATAAATGCCCCGTCTTGTCTCCGTCAAACGTAGTGATAGAGACGGAAAGAAATGGGTTGCGGAATTCAAGATGGACGATAAAGAAGGAGGGAGCGAAAGCGACCGACGTGGACACCTAATTCACACGCACTTCGGTGCATCTGGTTATACCGACTACACGCGAGGAGCCAGTGAGGAGCAGCGGAATAACTACCGGATGCGGCACCATAAGGACTTAATATCTCACGACCCTACGTCTGCCGGTCTGCTCTCATACCATATTCTATGGGGCAGCAGTAGAAGTATGGAACGGAACATACAGGTTTTTAAGAGAGAGTTTGGGTTATGAGACGCGGATTCAGGAAATCACAACCCTTATAATCTATGGATAGATGCTTCAACTGATTCCATCCATCCAGTTCCAGCCATTCCGCAGGTAGAGGTTCCTTATCTATTAAGTATCGCTGTTGATATTCCTTGTGGATTACGTGGTATTGTTTAGCCTTCTCTTCCAATATCGCATTATCTTTGGCTTCTTGCTCTTGTTTTGCTTTCTGCATTGCCTTGTGTATCACATCACGAGCAATCCTGCGTTCTTCTGCTTCCTTACGCCGTTGCTCAACGCCCTTGTTGTATTCGTCGCGTTCACGTTGGGCTTTGGCTTCACGTTCTACACGGCCTTCCTCCCATTCACGTTCCATCTCCTTTCTCTCTGCCTCCCGCTGAATGCGTTGGGCTTCCATTTGCTTTGCCTTTTCTTTGAGTTCAATTGCTTCCCGTTCAAGCATCTCGTTGAACTGCCGTTCCAGTTCTTTTTGTCTACGTTCTTCCTGCTGAATACGAAGTTCGTGATTCCTACGGACTTCGGCTTCACAATCACTACACCGCCATTCGCGACAGCAGTGCATCGTAATCTTTCCAGTGGGGCTATATTCCTCCTCAATCTCTCCGCACGTTAGTTCATACCATTCTCCCTTGCGTCTGTATGTTGCGTGGGTATTAAAGACCTCAAAGATAATCTCTCGGTCTCCAACCTTCAAATATACGTCTGCGACGCCACCTTCAACCCGCACTTCCAGTTGCGGCTTTGCGTTGGTGGGGATTGTATGGTAGTTTGGATTTTTGCACATATTACACGCCTGAATGATTGTGAAGTGTCTGGGGGTTTCAAGTATATTTTTCAACATAAGTTTTGCATTGCGGTGTCGTGAACCCTCACCACCACCTCCGTTGCCGTTGTATTGCCTACACGGGTCTTGCGATGCCTTGTGGGAGAAGTGGGCTACGTTGATGTCTCCCCTCCGAAGTATGACCTCGCGGCGACACTCGGGGCAGCGGTAGTCCTCGTGCTTCAAGGCAATGCTTGGGTGCTCGTAGCAACCCGTTGACGTTCGTATTGCTCCTTTTTCCATTTATACTATTCAGGCATTTTATTCTTAAATGGTTCTATGGTGGGATTGGGGGGTATGGGGGGTGGTGGGTATGTCCAAAGTCGGTTGGGGTGTTGAAACAAAATGAAAAAGTATTTTTATTTTGATTCTGCTGGCTGGCGACAGCCAATATACTCACCATACCTACCATACCTACCATACTACTACTACTATATATTTATATTATATAAAGTATATAGTAGATAGGTAAGGAGCCAACAAGGTGCTGTAAAAAGTTCTCGTGGTGGGTTTGATGGTGGGTCTCATTCCACCCTACATCACCCACCATCCCTTCTCCTTTAAGAACTCCATACACTTATTTGGATACAGCGTATACGTAGCACATAGCATCCCAATATGCTTATCAACTCCACCCACCCTATCATACGTCTTCCGCACATCAAGTCCCATACGGGTTGCAGATAGGTCAAACTTATCGCCAAGAAACTCACTCATATCCTTATGCAAGTCAGCAGCCTTCCACGTCTTCGTAGCAACTTCCTCGCTCTCCACTAACTCACTCCTCGTGAGCAAATCGCACACAACCTTCTGGAAGAACCCTGCGTGATATGGAATAGACGTTTGGCTCTTGATGTCCTTATAGGCCTCCGTGATAGGTCGGTCACGGCGAGGATTGAACTTTGAAATATCAAGGTTAAGGAGATGATGGTGGTATGCAGACACCTGCTCATCTAATTTCTTCACGAAACCCTCCCACCATTCAGTCTGTCCCATACGTTCACTGGAACACTCAATCGCAACCATACGCCTATCCGTGTCCTCAACGACAAAGGGTAGACGATGATTGGTCGCCATAAACACATTACGGAAATCATCCAAAACAATCCCATCGTGTCCCTTCTTGGTATAGGTCTCCTTGTCGCTGGTAATGAGAGTTTTGAGTTTAGATTGATACATCTTATTCACCTTGAAATCAACCTCGTCCATAAACAGCATAATACACCGCTCTGTTCCTGAATTGAATGTATGGAACACATTGTTCTGCGGGGAAGTAGTCTCGTAGAAGTAAGACGGACCAAATATTTTACCTACCTTTTGAGCGAGAACAGTTTTACCTACTCCCTGATTTCCAATGAGACAGACACAGACACCGGACTTCTCATAGGGCTTCTGAATCATACGAGCAAAAAGATTATGTAGGTATGCTTCTACACTTGCATCGTGATTTGCGACAATACCCACAAGTTCCGTAAAAGCAGAGAAATCACCTATCGCGGGAATATTGCCGAACCCGTCAAAAATATTGAAGCAGTTGGGCGGGGCTTCCTGCTTGGGACAGAACACAAGTTTCTTGTAAGTCAAGATGCTCTCGTCTTCACGTATCCACTTCATAATAAATGCCTTTCCATCGCTCATTTTTGCGTGTGCCTCATTATGAACCAACTGGGCTTCACTGAGTAGTTGCAGTCCTTCGGTCTCATCAAGCCAAGCAAAGCACTGAGGAATCAGAAGACGAAAATGTGTCTTCTCAAACTCGGTCTTCCACGCAATATACTCATCCTTCTCATCTTGAAATTCAATAGTAGTATCCATCGGCTTAATCACGAGTTTGACGGCATATCCGGTAGAGGCCAGAACATCGGCTTCAACATTACGAAGCAGTGTTTCGGGTAGTTCAGTATCCTTGTCCTTGCGTGCAACCAGTCCACCATCGTGAATGAGAACGTCCATAGAATACCCGTTCTTCGCAAACGACATATCCATCGCAAGAAGGCACTTGGTCTCTTCGGTTTGAAGAACGTGGGCCGTTGCACTCATAAGAAAATTAGGTTGTTTCGCAAGAGACTTAAACTTCTCCTTATGCGTGTCCCAAATGTTCTGGCGAATCGCTTTGAGTTCAGCACTGAACAGCGTGGAAAAGAACTCGGGCATCCCATCAGCACTACCACCAAATACTATCTGCGTAATCCTGCGTTTTGCTTCTGCTCGGTTGCACCCGATAAACTCGCAGACCTCTTGGATACGAGCATCTCGGTTCTCTACGTAATCCATAAGAGTGTTACAAGCGAACCCAATTTTCTTACAATACTGGGATAGGATTGTCGGCTGGGCGTTGAACATATCCACATCGTAGTAGAACTCGCCATACAGAGCCGAACGAATGTCGTGTGGTAGAGTTTGACCACCTACCCCGTTGACTGCATAATACCGCCCAAGCAAATCCATCTTCACCTTCTTCCCGAGTTTATACGTCGTATTGAAAAAGCAAAGGTTATGTGCCCCCTTCTTAATCGCACGTAGGATACGCTTGTCTGCATCATTCACGTTCGGGCTATTGAGAAGTTGTGCGAGGCGACTTGCATTGAACTTCTCGGTCTTGGTAATGGAGGTGTCGGGTGAGGTCGCAGCCGTCGTCTCCACTATTGTTTGAGTAGCCATTGTATTAGTAAGACAAATTATTCTTAAACCCCTGACGAAGAGGTCGCGGCGACACCCTCCTGCTTGGCTGCCTTGCGTTCCTGATAGTATGCCTTGTTAATCAGAATCCTCTTTTCACGCTGCCGCTCCTTGCGGCGACGCTCTGCCTCAGCCCAAAAAACTTCCTTCGTAACAGCAATCTTTCCTCCATCTGTAACCAGTTCAATCATATCGGCGTTGAGCGTAGTAGAAGCGTTCATTATTAATATAAGCGAGAATTATTCTTAAACCACTTAATCCTCCCGAGCCGCTGTGTACTTTCGCGTTTCCCACGACAGCACGTTCTCAAAGATGTTTGTGATACGAAAGGAGAACGCATCGTGCGTTAGGGGATTATCGTCCCCATCGTAGTCCTCGTCATATATCTCTGTAATCCGCTTTGACTGACGGACGTAATCCCGGTATGTGAACTCCTCCTTACGCCCACTCGCATAGCGAATATTGAACTTATCACACATAGTTATGTGGGCAAGATGTTTGAGAAACCCGAAGAACACCATTTCTTCCTTCGCCAAACTCATCGTCTCGGTCTTACCATCGGGCGTAATGAGGTTGAACGTGTAGATAATCTTGTTAGGCTTAATCATTCCATCGTCCTTTCGCACATATTCCATACGGGTAATCTTGGTCATATTTACAGATGTCTGCTTATCGCCATCAATATAGTCAAGCGACAGATTGATGGGGATATGTGTAGTGACGTATTTGCCCTTGTTCGTCTCCTGAAATGCTTTCTTTAATGCGTTCACGGTCGTTAGATACTCGCCCTCTGTAAGTCCAAGCGTCTCAACGTGTTCAAGGATAGAGTGAAACGCCATTGTGTATTCTGTATTGTATGCTAATCAAAAACATTACCTACCCCCGTATCCGTTTTGGCGGACTCACACTGCCTTCACGATACACCCATAAATACTCATATCAACTGCCGTAGCGACCTCGTATTCTCCCGTATCCTTGTTCCACTGAATCAAGCAATAGGCACAACTTTCACGTAGGATAGTATCCGTCAATTTTTCCCAATCAATAAACGGAATCAACGGGTCGGGAATAGGCATATTCTCCACCAGTTCATCCTTGAACTCATTGAACGTTATGACTTCATAACAATCCGTAATTACAATATTACCGCTCTCGGTCGCAATCTTTATCATCTTATCGTGAAACTGCTGGCTCATCATCTTGCTGTTGTATGCTAATCAAAAACCTTACCTACCTGCCTATCCGTTTTTACCGAACAGAACTACTTTTAGAGTAATCATTATACATTTGCCGTATCCACGCAATTATGAATCCAACAGCAAAACCAGTCATTATGTATTCTCTTTTTTCTTTTTGAATACTTCCTACTCCTCCTCCTCCTCACGTTCCACATAGTTCAGACCCATCCCTACGGAATGTCCCATAAAGTCCGCTACTTCCTTACGCTTGGCGGGTGTAGGAGCCTTCGCATCAAACCACGATAGGAAGGAATGGCGGAAAGTATTGGGAGTCGCCCTCTTGCCGTTCAGTTTGGACGCAGTTAGATTACCGATATAGGTGCTGAACGACGAATCGTTGAATGCGGTTCCAACGGCCGTCTTGAAGAGAGGTTGGCCAATAACCGCATAATCCACGAACTCATCGCGAAGAGCGGGAGGCACTTTGAACTGCTGGACTCCATAGACGCCCTTTGTCTTATAATCCCCGAAGATAAACCGCATTCCACTCTTGTTGATGACCAAGTAGTTCCCAGTCATATTTCGCGGCTTACGACCTACGACGACCATACTGCCGTAATCGTGAAGGCGACGAGGAGGAGCGAGACTATACATCGCGAGGACAACCCTATCCTGCCCCTCAAACTCCAAATACAACTTGGACAGCGTATCCCACGCCACCGACTTCTCGCTCGGCACACCAGTACGTAGAGCATTGTTGGTCCGCATATACTTCACCATTTCCGCCTTGTAGATGTCGTATACCGGCGTATCCTTCACGTGATACATTACAGCCGATAGTATATTGCTGATAGAGGACGGCTTGGCTGCCTCGCCGTTCTTGGTAGTCTTGGCTATGGCGAGGACTTTATTAGTATCTTTGAGGTCAGTGGCTCCACGCGAACGGAGAGTATTGACGACACGCTCATACTGGGTGATGGTGGACTCGCTCGGCATCTTCTTTTATATTACTCCACCATTATTTTTTAGGACGACCTATCCGTTTTGGAGAAAACCCAAACTCAAAATCCTTCGCACACTTCTCTTGTATACCGCCAATCCGTTTTGCGTGACTCATTAACGCCTAAACTTTCTATCAAATTTGATACGAAGTTTAATTGAAAAATACTGAGTCTTGACTGGTTATTATCGCACAATTAGGAGAAGCACTCATTATCTTCGGGGTGGTCGCAAATCGGCTTTCCGCACTCCTCACACGGCTTCTCGTCCTCATCCTCCTCAAACTCGCAATCCTCATATAGTCCATTAATTTCGTCCTCAATATCTTCCTCGTCAATTTCATCATTAAGTTCCTCCTCGTCGTCCAACTCAATCCAAATATCATACTCTCCCCGCTGGTGCTTCGTGATGAACTTGACCCAACGCTCATTTGCCTTCTCAACTGAAACACCTGCACAATATTTCTTAATAAAGTTCTCCTTCGTGAGCGTGAACGTATTATAGTGAAACACCTTGCGATTAAGAGTTATGTTAGTCATCTTGGAAATCATATCATTACGCTGCTGCTCCTTGCTGATGGCGATGGTCTCGGTCTTGTTGATGCTCATTGTGTTGATTATTGTTGCTTCTTATTGGTTGCTGTCTGGTTTTCCAGATATACCGCCAATCCGTTTTGCGTGACTCATTAACGCTTAAACTTTCTATCAAATTTGATAAGAAGTTTAATTGAAAAAGACTGAGTCTTGACTGGTTGAAATACTGCTTACTCACACTCCTTATGATAATACCTTCCATCTACGACGGCATCGCAGTCCCGAGAATTACAATACCAACACTTTATATCCCGCCCGTCCTCGTCATATTCGGGAATAATCACTTTCTCCTCCTTTCCAAACCGCTTCTCAATATAATCCTTCCACTCTTGCTTCGTTGTCCACATAAAGTTGCTAATTACCTCATCGGGACAACGACAGTGTTTAAAGACACCCTCGCATCGCTTACACTCACAGCACGAGCACGGCTTCTCCTTCTCGTCCTCCTCGCAACACTCGTGATTCTCTACGCATTCCGCACAGCAGTGATAATCGCTACACTTCTTACACTTGAAGAAGTCACCGACGCATCCAGATGTGCGGCAGTAATCACACGCTCCATTAATCCAACTATCTGATAGAACCTTATGTTCATCGCACCACCAAGTAAGGTTCAAGTAATATCCGGAAACCCAGAAATTCCAACACGACCCACTGATTCCACACTTCTCACATTGCACTTGGTCATACACGTTGCTGATGCTCATTTGTATTGATTGCTCTTGATGTCTTTGGTTGCTGTCTGGTTCTGTGCTATACCGCCAATCCGTTTTGACGGATACGCAAACGGAACAGAAAGTTTAAAACGGATTAAATGAGTCGGTGAAAACGGATAAGTTCTTTATCTAAGAACCAGACAGCAACCAATAAGCATCAACAACATCAAACATCAACAATGAGCATCAACAACAACAAGACCTATCCCTGCTGTATCTGTGGCGACAAGATGTCTGGATTCGGCAATAACCCCTTCCCGATGTGCGACGTAGATGACGTCAAGAGCCGCTGCTGTGATACGTGCAACTATAAGTGGGTCTTCCCTGTGCGTATGGCGACTGCTTCGGCCAAGTCGCCCGAAGAGGCACGTGCTATGGTGCTGAACGGAATGCGGAACCATAAGTAAGACTCCTCTGAACTTCGCATATTTGCTCCCGACCGCCTATTTAACAGCCCAGTCATCGCCCCCGTCTTTTTTGCGTCAGCCCCCCAAACATTACAGAATTGGATTAG
>Ga0316227_1004312_pt1 | contig 10785 bp, 5 predicted proteins | sample TBH18019metaG_FD_206012 | JGI IMG/M metagenome (GOLD analysis project Ga0316227, IMG submission 206012) | Freshwater microbial communities from Trout Bog Lake, Wisconsin, USA - TBH18019 | ecosystem: Environmental > Aquatic > Freshwater > Lake > Hypolimnion/Profundal zone | place: USA: Wisconsin... | reverse complement strand
GCCGTGAAGAAACCTGTTTCATCAATGGGAGCTGTATGAATCGAGAGGTTCATGTACAGTTCTGCGAGAGCCTGAGGGTGAAACTCCCTTGGGCCACTCACCCAACCGCCGCCGCGCGCACACGCTCAAGAACCAGCACCGCCCCAGTCATTTTCCACCATCGCCTGGGATCGCACGAGGTTTTGGTGTCTGCGACGCGGCGGAGCTAAGCTCCGAAGACGGGTGCGTTACGGAGCTCATCTCCGTAACGAGGGAAAAAGGGCGTTTCGGCGGTGACGGAAGGCGTTTCGCCGCCGCTGGTTTGCCTTCCGCCGACGGCGTAAGGCGTTTTGTCATCCAACGGCAGCGTTTTACCGTTCGGGGTTTGCGGATTGTCATCCGAGGTCGCCGGATTGCCATCCGAGGTCGATGGATTCCGGTTTGAAGTCGGCAGTTTGCGATTCGAGGTTTGTAGATTCCGAACCGAGGTCCACCGTTTGCCATCCGAGATTGGCCGTTTAGGGTTGTGGGTCGACAAATCACGATCTGAGGTCGGCCATTTGCCGTTCGGGAAGAGGGATTTCTCATCCGAGAAGAGCCATTTTCCGTTAGCTGTTATGACTGCCAAACGGTAAAACGCTTCCCTCCAACGACAAAATGCCGTCCGGCGTCGGCGGTTTGCATTCCTCCGTTGACGAAGAGCATTCCCCGGTTGCTGGTTTGCATTCCGTGGTCGGAAACCGGGACTCCGCCATGCGAGAACGGCAAACCTCGGACGGCGAGTGCAAACCCGTTATCGTAGTTCGGAATCGCTTTCCCTTCTTCCTTCTCTTTGATATACCAATTGCCATCATGGCATTCGATCCCTCCAAACCCGCTTTCGGCACCGAGATTACTTCGGCGGAACTTCGCGATCAATTTACCACGCTCAAGGCGCTCATCGACGAGCTTCAAACGCGGCTGAACGCGCTGCCGGGCATCGGCACGGATGCGTTTGTGATGAGCGGCGGCGATGACGCGACGGGGGTGGTGGGCGATCCCTCGCGGCCCTTTGCCACGGCGCAGGCGGCTTTCAATGCGGCGCTGGCGCTGCCGGGCGACCGGGTGTTGCGCTTCGGGCCGGGGTATTTCGGCGGGATCATTCTGGGGGCGGATTGGCCGGAGCGGATTCGGCTCGCGGGGGCTGGGGCGACGGTGTCGTTCCTATGCGGGATCACGGGGACCGGGACGCCCGGTGCGCCAGGGGCCAACGAGACGAGCGGCAGCCCCGCAACTCCGGGCGGCGACGGCGGCAACGGCTGGTCGGTGCGCGTGACGACGGACGGGGCGATCGATCTTGGCCCGATCAATTTGTACGGCGGCCAGGGAGGCCAGGGCGGGCAGAATCTCGATTACACGGTTCCGCCCCAGAGCGGAGGCCGGGGCGGCAACGGCGGGACGCTGGAGCTGACGGGCTGCGTGATGGACACGGTGAACGCGCCCGGCGGTCCGGCGGGCGCGCCGGGGATCGCCGGCGCGGGCGCAAGCGGCGGCAGCGTGTCGCTGCTCGATTGCACGGTGGGCGCGATCGCTGTGGACGGCGCCTACGAGGCATCCGGCACCGGCCCCGGCGGCACGGTGACGCTCACGCGCTGCCTCTTTGCCAGCGTCTCCGCCTCCCCCGGCGGGACGTTCAACGACACGCCGACCGCGCCGGGCAGCGGGGTGAGTAGTAATGTGGTGAGGGGGTAAACGAGGTAGCGACCGAGGGCATATGGATTTTCTCGACATCGTCTCTTTGTTAGATTTCGTGCTCGAGTGCATCAAGCACTGGAGGATCGCGATCTGCATTTGCGGAGGCGGATTGCTTTCACTCTGTTTTGCGACAGCAGTATCCACTGAGTGGCTCCAAATTACGATCGTGGTGATTGCATTGATTGGAACTGGACTGTTTGGTTGGCATTGGGACCATAAGAAGCGATGAACATTTTGCGCTCGTTCCCAATCTCCCGATTGGGAACGCACTTGTCTGCGAATCTCCGATTCGGAAACCGTGGGCACCAGAAGAAACAGACCAATATGAAATCCATCTCCTTCATCTCTATGTGTTGCACGGTTGTCAGTCTGCTATCAATAACAGGCGAATCAGCCATGACTGTCGCGCCTGACTTTGAAAAGGTTCATGCGGGTATCATGGCCGTATCTTGCGCTTTTCTTTTGATCTGGGCTAGTTTGGCGATCTGGTCGCGACGAATTCATACGCGCCAATATGTGGTGCCAGTTTGGGCATCTCGCATGATCGCCTGTTTAGGGATTGCCTACGTGATCGCTTGTATCCTATTCGCGATAGGATAATGGATCTCTCGTTCCCCTCGTTTCCCCTCGTTACGGAGCTTGGCTCCGTAACGCACCCATCCCCGAAGCTGTGCTTCGAGAGCGTTGCCGACACGGTGCGCGTCCGAGTGCGCGGCAGGTTCGACGCGCGGGGGAGAGTCGCTCTTGCCTTGCAGGGGATTGGTCCGGCAATCCACGGCGGCGGAGCACAGCTCCGAAGATGGGTGCGTGACGGAGTTCAACTCCGTCACGAGGCGGCGCGCGTGGGAGTGCGAGGCGGCGCGCGGATGAGGAGCAGCGGGCCTTCAACAGCCCCCCTCGTTACGAAGTTGAACTTCGTAATGCCTTGTCTTCGAAGTTGCACTTCGCAGCCGTCCGAAGGCCGGACCGGCTGCGGCGTCCTTTGGCGTCCGAGAGCGCGGTGTTTGGCTGAGAGCGTGTCCAGCGGTCACGGTTGCGAAGTGCAACTTCGCTCCCAAGTGCGTTCCCAAGTGCAACTTGGGAACGAGGGGCCGGGCGAGGGCGGCGCACGGGAATGCAAGGGGGCGGCGGCGTCCGGTTGCGACCGCACGGCTTTGAGGAGCGGGCGAACGCGCTCAACGGTTTGAGCCACGTCGAGCTTCCATCGGCGTGCCATTCCGCTAACCTGCCTGCACTCATGTCTTTCCGCTCATCTTCTTTTGGCCCTCGTTGCCCTCGTTACGAAGTTGCACTTCGTAATGCCTTGTCTTCGAAGCTGTGCTTCGCAGGCGTGGATCGCCGGACACGTCTGCTATTCCACAGAGGTCGTTATCTCCTGTTCGCCTGGTGCGCTTTGATTTTTCGAATGCGCAATTTGCTTACGATGGTTTGCGAAGTGAAACTTCGAAGACAAGTGCGTGACGAAGTGCAACTTCGTCACGAGCGCCGCAAGACCGTCCTCTTCGCGAGTCTCGCTCTCTTCCTCTCAGCTTGCCTTCCAGCGACCGCCGCCGAACCGGCCGGCGAAAGCACGGACCCGCTCCCGCGTGCGTTGGCTGGGCGTGAAGTGATCCATGGCGCGATCCCCAGCATGGCGCTTGCGGGCGAGGAGGTCGGGTTCACGCTGTATGCGCCCGCCGGAATGGCTCGCGGCGCGGTGCTGCCGATGGTGGTGTATCTGCGCAATCTGCCGGAGGAACGCATCGGCACGGTCCCGGACGAGGAACTCATCCGCGGATTCCTGGACCAAAAGATGTTGGTGGCGGTGGTGGATTACGGCAAGCGCGATCTGGGCCGAAGTGGCCGCCGCAGGTATGAGGAGGTGAGCTGGTTGTACACGACCTTCGGCGCGGCGAAGCACAGTCCGGTGTTCCAGCAATCCGGCGGGCAGGGGAGGGACCCGGTGGCCGTTGCGTGCGATGAGAGCCGGCTGACGTTCAAGACCCATTCGGGCGCGGAGTTCTCCGTCGATCCCGACTGGGTTTACGTGATCCCGGAGGGCTACACGCTGGTGCGCGATGTCGAGGTGATGAAGCTGCCCTATCCCGCGCCGCGCCACCGAGTGCGCATGGACCTGATGGTTCCGGCCAAGCCCAAGCGGCCCGTGCCGTTGGTGCTGGAGTTGTCGGCCCGGTCCACCGGCGCGGAGGACAAGGCGATGACGCCGTTCTGCTTCAACACGATCTATCCGATGACCTACGCCCAGTTCGGCTACGGCGTGGCGGTGATGGGCTTTGTTTTCGAAGAGCCCGCACCTGGCGAGTCAACGGCGTTCGGGCGCGACTTTGCCGAACATAAGGCGCTGCGGCTGTTGCGGGCGAGAAAGACGGAGTGGGGATTGTCCGGAAAGATCGGCCTGATGGGAATGTCGAAGTCGGCCACGCGCGTGCTGCTGGCCGCCGCGAAACGCACGGGTCAGCGCAGCGTTGTGACGCCCGAGATGGCGCAACGCTATCCCTACAGCGTCTTCTATCGGGGGGCCATTGCGGATTGGATGGCGCGCGACTATCCGGAAGACATGGGCCGGAGCATTTTCCCGTTCAAGTCCTCCGATGCCTACCTTGGCATTCCGGAAGAGCGCGACCTCGGTCCGTATGCGACGGAGAACGATTGCCCGGATGTCATCCACTGCGGCGCCGTCGGCGTCCCGGCGGACTTGCCGCACGTCATTCCCTATCTGACGGATCGCCTGCCGCCCGTGATCTTCTGCACGGGGAACGAGGACGGTTATGTGGGATGGAGGCCGGGCCAGATCTGCGCCAAGCTATTGCGCGATGTGTTTCAGGCGGCGGGCGTAAAGAAAGTCCTTTATGTCGAGCAGGACGGACTCGGCCATGCGTTCAACCATTTGCGCTTTGATGAATTCAAAGCGTTTTTCGATTCCAACCTGAAAGAGAAAGTAAACCCATGATCCTAAGCCCGGTAGAAGAAGTTCGCGCCAAGAACGCAAAGCACGCCAAGAGAAGAAGTTGTACAAATGGTGATTCTCATCCGCGGGGTGAGACTCCTTTGAACGCCTCTTTCCTGCAAGCTTCTGCCTTGGCGTGCTTTGCGTTCTTGGCGCGAGATCCAATCGCCGTTTTTAGTATCTCTCTTCCAAACAACGAACAGGTTTTCGACGATAATTTGGCTCTCACGAAGGCACGGAGCACACGGAGAGCAACCCAACGGAATTTCTCTGTGTCTCCGTGCCTCCGTGAGAAAATTTCCAAATCCTCTTGGTTCCGGCTCTGCTGGGTTAGGATAAAGCAAAAGTTCGCGTCGGCGAGGGCGCCGACGCCAACACGCGAAGGCGCGTGCGCTCCCCGGAGTTGCAGGCCGACCCGAATGGCACTAAGTTAAAGGCGTCTTGGGACAAATGTCGGCGTTTTTTGCAGTCAGCGCCTGGGCTAGGGACTCCGGGGAGCGCAGGCGCCTCGCCTGTGGCCCTTGGCGCCCCCGCCAAGGGCATCGTTGAGAGGATGAACGCGCGCTGGCTGTCAGCGGCGTTCTGAAAACCGGAGAAAACCGCCGGTTTGGAATACGGATGCGAGACGCTATCTTCTTCCTCATTCTCAGCCAAAATGGTTCTTCCCTCCGTTTTCTTCCCCGGATAGCGCCGGTTTGCAGCAGCTTCTGTACCCGATATTCGTACGCTTTTCAAACCGGCCAGATTCTCCGGTTTTCTCACCGCCGCTCGCGCTGGCACCCAGGACGGCGTCGGCGGGGGCGCCGACGCCCGCACGCGAGGGCGCGTGCGCTCCCCGGAATCCGCATCCGTCGCCGCTCCGCTTGTTCGTGGCTCCAATTTGGCCCGCACCCTGCCGGAACCACCTCGCCTGTTCTTCAGTTCTTCCGCGGCGGCGCGGTGGACTCGCGGACGATCAGGTCCGGTTGGATGAGAATCTTGCGGGCTTGTTCGGCTTGGTTTCCGATCAGGGCAAGAATACGCCGTGCGGCGCCCTGGCCAATATCGTAAGGATGCTGATCGACGGTAGTCAGGCTCGGGGTGAGCATCTCCCCCAAAGGAAGATTCCCATAACCGGCCACCGAAAGATCGTCTGGAATTCGGATGCCTTTGAGAGCCGCGGCCATGTAAACGGCTTTGGCAAAGTGATCGTTTGCGGTGGCGATTGCCGTGGGACGAGGCTTGCGTTCCAGCAGCGGGAGGGCTTCTTCCAAATTGGGGATCCACGATTCGACCAACTGTTCCCGCGGACGGACCTCCGGATGCTCGCTCATCCATGTCTGGAAGCGATGGAGCCGGTGCATGCCCGTACTAACGAGCGTCGTAGGCCCAAAATACGCGATCGACCGGTGCCCCATCTCCGCCAGATGGTCGAGGACAGCCCTCATCCCCACCTCGTCGTCGCTGCCCACATAACAGCAATTTGCCTTGGGCAGCTCCCGGTCCACCACCACCAGCGGAATCTTCCGGTCGAGAATTTCGTGGAGATATTCGTTGGAAGCCGCGTCGAAGACAGGCTTGAGAATAATCCCCTCCACGCGGCGATCCACCAACGCATGGATTTGTTCCAGTTCGCTGCGCCCGATCTTGTGCAGCGAGTCGTGAGCGCTCCAAAGAAGGATCGGAACCCGGTTATTCTCGATCAGCACATCGTGAATCCCGGCAATAATCCGGCTGTAAAAATCGCTTTCCGTGGGAATGAGGACTCCGAGCATCCCGCTGAGACCGGTTTGCATTCCCTGGACCAGGAGGTTGGGCCGGTAACGGCACTCCCCGGCGATGGCGCGCACCCGCTGGATCGTGGCTTCGGAAAAGTTTTGGAGCATCTTGCCCGCCATGATCCGGGAGACCGCGGATAGAGAGACCCCCGCACGCAATGCGATTTGGTTAAGCGTGGGCGGACGCGTTCCGTTCGATGCGGTTTTGGGCTTCGATGGCATGTCGAATAGAGATATGCATGCCAGAGCGCCGTTTCACAAGCTCAATTGCCCGCACCCGAAAACCCTTTGATTTCCCGAGCTAAAAAAATCCAAAAGAATTTACAGCAACTACTTGACGCCGTGGCGAAATTCGTTATTTTTGCGGCAAGTTCGGGCGGGAAAACACTCCCTCCCAATCTCCACCAACCCGAAACCCACCCAGTCCACCATGAATACCTGTCCTTCTCGTCGCGTACGCCTGGTAAAGCCAATTCGTACGTCTCCCTCAACTTCTCCAAAATCCAAACCGGCCCGAATCGCCCCGCTGGCCGCGGCGATTGCGACCGTGTGTTTGCCATCCGTTGTCCATGCCGCAACCGCCACTTGGACCGACAGCGGGAGCGCCACGTGGGATACCACCGCAACCAACTGGTCCAGCAACGTCTCCGGCACGCCGTGGGACAGCACGAACGGGCTGACCGATGCCGCCGTCTTCAATACCGCGGGCGCCGCGCTCTCGGTCAGCGGCACCGTTTGGGCCAACAGCCTCACGTTCAGCCTGACCGGCACGATTTCCAACGGCACGATCAACCTGGCCGGCGTCTCGCCCACCATCACTGGCACCGCAAACGCCACCATCGCCTCGGTCCTGGATGGTTCCGCCGGGTTGACGAAGTCGGGAAGCAGCACGCTGACGCTTTTGGGATCGAACACCTACACCGGTTTGACCAGCGTCACCAGCGGCACCTTGCAGATCGGCAACGGCGGCACGACCGGCTCGATCGCTTCGAGCGGCTCCATTTCGATCTCTTCGGGCGCGACGCTCGCTTTCAACCGCACCGACAATTACGGCGGTGCTTTTTCCCAGCCGGTTACCGGCTCCGGGCAGTTTTTGATCTCCTCCGGCTCGCTGACGATTTCCAGCACCACCTTTAGCGCCGGCATCGTGACGGCGGGCGGGGCGCTCACGCTGGGCGGCAATCTGACGCCGTCCTCGCTCACGTTCAACGGGCCGCAGCTCGGCAGTTACACCGTTGACCTCAACGGTTCCAGGCTTTCCACTTCGGGCGGTGGAATTAATGTCAACGCCAACGCTCTGATCCATGACTCCACGGGCACCGGTGCGCTGGTGCTCAACTCGACCGGTTTCACCATCAATGGCGGTTCCACTCTTACGATCGATGCCAGGGTCACGGGGACTGGGCAACAGGTCTATGCGGGCAACGGCGGCTCCCTGACTCTCACCAACAACAACAATGATTTTACCGGCATCCTGGGCAAGCAGAATGGCGGAAACCTTACGGTTACCTCCCTCAAGAACACTGGTGTGCCCAGCGCCGCCGGCGCGGGCAACGCGGTAAACATCGGGTACAATGCCGGTTTCGTTTACACCGGCACCGGCGATTCGAGCAACCGCACGCTGGGCTTATTTGGCAACAGCGGTAAAACTCTGCTGAGCAGCGGGGCCGGCGCTCTGGTGCTCACCGGGTCCGTGAGCAACACGTCCTTACAAGCCTGCACCCTGTACATTGGCGGCACCAACACCGGCAACAACGAGATTCAAGGCATCCTGGCCGATAGCGGAACTTTTGCCCTCTCTGTGTACAAGCAGGATGCCGGCAAGTGGATCCTCTCCGGCAGCAACACCTACACCGGGGTGACAACCGTCGCCAGCGGCACCTTGCAGGTCGGCAACGGCGGCACGACCGGCTTGCTCTCATCGACCTCTTCCATCTCGATCTCCTCCGGCGCCACCCTTGCGTTTTCCCGGACCGACAACTACGGCGGCAGCCTTGCGACTCCCATTAGCGGCGCGGGTGCTTTGATGCTGAACTCCGGCACGCTCACGCTGACCGGCAGCAACAGCTACTCGGGCGGGGTCACGGTGACGGGCGGCGCGCTCCAGGTGAACAACGCGAACGCGCTGGGCACGGGAACGCTGACGATCAACAGCGGCGCCTCCGGGATGTACGTTAACACCAGCGGCACGGTGGCCAATTCGATGAGCGTCCCCTCGGGGTTCACTATCAATAACAGCGGCAGCAACAACCTCACGCTCACGGGAAACCTCGTCGGCGGTGCGAATCTGCAGAACACGACCGCCTCGGGTACGATCACGCTGACCGGCAGCAACCTGCTTACTTCCCAATATTATCCCAACTTGGGCACTTACCGCATCGGCAGCAACTATGCCGCCGGCGGCGCTACCTGGCGGCTCAGCGCCGCTGGCTGTAACCTCATTTTGCTTCCTGGAGTCAACTTCGCCAGCGGCCTTGCCCCAAATGCGACAAATGTGTCAATTGGCATGGATACTTCGGGCTCCGCACAATTCACCGGCGGCTTCTGGCCGGTGGCGACGTACTCCGTCAATACAGTTGCCGGGTCGCAGCTCACGTTCAACTGCACATTGTACCAAAGCGGGACGATGAACAAGACGGGCGCGGGCACGACGATTTTGAACTCAAACTACAGCGCCGTTCAGGCATTCGTTGTGTCTGGCGGTGTGCTCCAAGTTTCGAACACTACGCCGATTCAGACGAGCGCTTCGTACGGCACCACGCTCGACGGCGGAACCTTGCAGTATGCCGCCGCCAGCGGGACAACCTCCAGGCCCCTGACAATCACGGCCAATGGCGGCGCTCTCGACGCCTCGGGCAGCGGTCTCATTGCCTACTCCTCGACGGCGGCGGTGCTGTACACCGGCAGTGGCAATCGCACCCTGACCCTCACCGGAACCAACACCGGCGCCAACACGCTGGCGGCGGCCATCGCCGACAGCGGCACGGGGACCGTCGCGCTGGTCAAGAGCGGCGCGGGAACCTGGGTGTTGAGCGGCTCAAACGGTTACAGCGGCGGGACCCAATTGAACGGCGGCGTGCTGAACCTCGGCAGCGCGAATGCCGTCGGTGCGACCGGGACGATCTCGTTCGGTGGCGGCACTCTTCAGTTCTCAGCGGCAAACACAACCGATTACTCAAGCGGCTTTAGCACCGCGACCGGCCAGGCGTTCAATATCGACACCAACGGCCAATCCGTCACGCTTGCCAGCGCGCTTTCGAGCAGCGGCGGCACGCTGACAAAACTGGGCGCGGGCACGCTGACGCTCACCGGCTCGAACAGCTATACCGGTGCGACGACGGTCAGTACCGGCACGCTGGCGCTTGGCCCCTCGGCTGTGTTGAGCGCCACTTCCGCGAGTTTGACTCTCGGCGGCGGCGCATTGGACTTGGGAACCACAAGCCAGACAGTGGGAGCGGTCAGCCTCACGGCGGCAGCCGCCAGCGGTGCTGCCACACTCCTGAACGGAACGCTCAGCGGCACGTCGTTTGCCGTCAGCAACGCTTCCGGAACCGCGGTGCTCTCGGCCAATCTCGCCGGGTCCGGCGCCCTGACCATGTCCGGTGCGGGCACGCTCTGGCTCTCGGGATCGAGCACGTTCAGCGGCGGCGTCACGGTCAACGCCGGCGCGCTCCAGGTGAACAATGCGAACGCTCTGGGCACGGGAACGCTGACGATCGCCGGCGGCGCGGGCGCCTTGCACTTCAACCTGCCCACCAGCGGGACCGTGGCGAACTCAATCGTCGCAAACACGGCCACCAGCTTATACCTGGATGCCAGCAACAATCTCACGCTTGCCGGCAATATCGTTCCAAACAGCAATATTTCTTTCTATCCGAACACGCCGGCCACTTCCGGGACGATCACCTTTACCGGCAGCAACTCGTTTGCGGGCAATTACTTCTGCTCGGGAACCAATCTCTCGCTACGGTTCGGCAGCAATAATGCCGGTGGCAGCGCCGCCTGGTGGCCGGACGGCAGCGCAAGGATGATTTTGCTCGACGGCGTAAACTTTATTGGAACTCTCGTGCCGCAGGGGCACACCGGGCAGACCTTCACCGTCGGCATGGACGCCTCCGGAACCGCCACTTTCTCAGGCCGGATTTACACGGCGGGCAATGGCGTGCCCACCGACATCGATGACCCCGCGGGGGCGCAACTGACGCTTTCGGGCCCCTTTTCGGGTTCCTGGACGTACCTCAAGACCGGCGCGGGCACGGCGATTGTGAGCAACGCCGCCAACGCTCTCGAGGCATTCGTTGTGTCGGGCGGCGTGCTCCAGGTGCCAAACACTTCGGCGATCGGAACCGGCACGTATGGAACCACGCT
>Ga0316227_1004311_pt1 | contig 10786 bp, 10 predicted proteins | sample TBH18019metaG_FD_206012 | JGI IMG/M metagenome (GOLD analysis project Ga0316227, IMG submission 206012) | Freshwater microbial communities from Trout Bog Lake, Wisconsin, USA - TBH18019 | ecosystem: Environmental > Aquatic > Freshwater > Lake > Hypolimnion/Profundal zone | place: USA: Wisconsin... | reverse complement strand
TAGTCCTTTTGGCATATAGACTGGCATCTTTTTTAAGAACACACTCCGTCTGTCTGTAGCGCGTACCAATGAATTTTCCAGAATCAGTACGTTTGCAACAGATTTCATGTTACGGGAAACATTACGCAAGCAACGGGAAACTTCCGCGAACCACGGGAAATTTTTCCGAGCCACGGGAAATTTTTCCAAGCCACTGGAAATTTTTCCGAGCCACGGAAAATTTTTCCAAGCCACGGGAAATTTTTCCGAGCCACGGGAAATTTTTCCGAGCCACGGGAAATTTTTCCAAGCCACGGGAAATTTTTCCAAGCTACGGGAAATTTTTCCAAGCCACGGGAAACTTTTCCGAGCCACGGGAAATTTTTCCAAGCCACGGGAAATTTTTCCAAGCCACGGGAAATTTTTCCGAGCTACGGGAAATTTTCGCGAGCTACGGGAAATTTTTCCAAGCCACGGGAAATTTTTCCAAGCCACGGGAAATTTTTCCGAGCCACGGGAAACTTTCCCAAGTCACGGGAAACTTCCGCGAGCCACATTTAATGCTTCTCAAGCTTCATGCACCACGAAATCGCGCCATCCTGGTCCGTTTTAAGCTGTCAGTGGCCGGCGTCATATCAATACTGTTGGCACTCGTTGTTAAGAAAAAAACGAGCTGGATTTTCAACCTAATCGAAAAGGAGTTTCAATCATGCCCTTAACAAAAATCATACCCCGTGATGACGAAGGTAAAGCCGCGCTACTGGAACATGTGGCCGCAACACTGCCAGAATTTGCCGGGCTATTTGATATCAATGCCGCTCAACTCGCGAGTAATTCTGCGGATGCCTTATCCTTGCGTCATATCGTCGATCTAGTGCAAAAACATCAGGACGATCTGCATCAAACGGTAGCTTTAAAAAATCTGCTTCGAGACGGCGGCACCGGCGATACAAACTGGCTGCCGCAGTCCGCCAGTGCGGTCAACCCACCGCCTGCGGTGGATGCCGGCATCATGCCTCGTTTTTCATTGATGATAGCGGGCATCAAGCAGCATAAAAACTACACGCCCGCCCACGGACAGGCGTTATGGCTGATAGGTTCGGCCTATAACATCGATTCCAGCAACTGGAAACCGGTGTTGAATCCCAAAATCAAATTAGCTCATCCCGTGATCGGCTGGACAAAAGGCCATGCCTCTGCTTTGGAAATCATGGCGGACAGGAATGATGGCTTGGGCTTTGTCTTTTTTACCATCAGTACCAGCCCGGGCACCGTGGATCTTAGCGCCTTACCAGCCACGCTTACCACCTGGAAATATAAGGCAATTTACCGCCTCCACGATCAACAAGCGGGCCACTGGAGCGACATTAGCGAAATTGTGGTGGGTGGCTAAGCGATAAGTTGCAGTGAACGCTGGCCGCCATCGCTCAGGCGGCTTTTAAAACACTTATTCCGCCTTTTAAGGCGGATTTCAGATGCGCAGTGGAACGAATTCAAACTCCTCCACGCTTAAATCCACCGACTTTGCTGTCGGTGATAACTTATTTCCAGGTATCGCCACATGTTGACAACAAAATTGAAAATCTATTTTAACGAGGCTGTCATCGCTTTTCAAAAAGGCGAATATGACACGGCCATGCGTATATATAATGAGATTGCCGTGCTAGGCCATGCTGACGCCCAATTCAATCTGGCCAGTATGTACAGCGAAGGGCGGGGTGTCGCGGCTGACTTGAAAGAAGCCGCGAGATGGTATCGATTAGCTGCGGCACAGGGTAATGTTGCTGCCCAATTGCACTTAGGCTGCTTGTACGGAACAATGGATAACTTCGAGGAAGCGCTTAAATGGTTCAGGCTGCCTGCCGTGAAGGGCAATGCCGATGCACAGTACGCCGTGGGCGCGATATATTACAACGGCCAGGGTACAGACCAAGATTACAAGAAAGCGCTTAAATGGTTTCAACTGGCGGCAGCACAAGGCAATGCAACAGCTCAGTGCCAAATGGGCAAACTATATTCTTACGGACGAGGCGTCGTTCAGGACATCAAGGATGCGACGAAGTGGTACAAGCTGGCAGCGGCACAGGGCGATACGGATGCGATGTACGAGTTGGGCGAATTCTCCCGCGAGGATACCAGTGCCGTCAGGAACCTCAAGGAAGCAATAAAATGGTATCAGCAGGCGGCAGCAAAAGGGAATATCAAGGCTCAGTTTAATTTGGGCAAGATGTATGCTGATGGCTATGGCGTGCCGGCAAACAGCATTGTTGCCTATGCGTTGTGGACTCTGGCTAAGACCGGTCAACATAACGATCACATCATGGAAGGCTGGACAGAGTTGGGGGCTGCCCTGTCACAGGACGAATTAAACAAAGCCGCAGCCTTGTTGTGCGAGTTGGCAAAACCGGGCAATTTAATCAAAGCCTTGAAGCAATATACCAGCGGGAAGTAGTGGCCGGATATTGGGTGTCAATTTTTACGGCTTTATGTGATTCTTAGTGGGTAATCAAACGTCAACTTTCCAGATAAGCGTCTGTCGCCCCCTCTGAACCTCGCAGCAAAGCGCCTTCACCATTGGGAAAAAAAATGGAGATAATTACATGATATGCAATTATCTCCAGTTATATGTCGTGATACTTAATACTTTATTTTACCTGGTGCGAAAGAAGAGACTCGAACTCTTACACCTTACGGCGCTGGAACCTAAATCCAGTGCGTCTACCAATTCCGCCACTCTCGCTAAGGGGGCGCATTATAGCACCACTTAAACCAAACAGGCTGGCTTAAATTACAACCAACTGCTTAAATCACTGCAAATTGTATCACCGTACGACCCGACGATTTACCTTCCAGCAAGGGCTTAAAGACATCGGCTAGCTTGTCGAAAGGTACAATATGCGCTACGTCAGCTAATTTATCCGTGAACAAATCGCTCGCCATGCGCTGCCAGATTTTAAGGCGCAACGGCATCTCTGTGGCTGCTGAATCAATACCGAGCAGATTCACGCCGCGCAGGATGAAAGGCAGCACCGTGGTGTGCAGTTCAATCCCGCCCGCATTGCCAAAGCTGGCGATAACCCCATTGTTCTGCATGCAACGCGTGAGCCAGGCCAGCGTTTCACCACCAACCGAATCAAGCGCACCTGCCCACAGCGTTTTTTCCAGCGGCCTCGTACCCATGACAAGAGTATGACGCGACAGAATTTCGGCTGCACCCAGTGAGGTTAAATATTCGTGTGCGCTATCCTTGCCAGTCAATGCCACCACGTGGTAACCGCGTTTAGCCAGCATGGCAATCGCCAGACTTGCCACACCACCGGTGGCACCCGTCACAACGACTTTTCCTCCCGCAGGCGTCAATCCATTTTGCTCCATCCGGTGTATGGAAAGCGCAGCGGTATAACCCGCCGTACCCAACGCCATCGCCTCAAACAAAGTCAGACCGGCAGGCAACGGCACGACCCAGTCTGCCGGCACACGCACGTATTCAGCAAAACCGCCATCGTGCGATACACCCATACCGTAGCTGGTGACGACAACTTCATCACCAGTCTGGTAGCGCGCATCGGTTGAACTGACTACCACGCCCGACACATCAATCCCGCCGACACAGGGAAAGCGACGAATCACTTTTCCTGTGCCGGTCGCGGCTAACGCATCCTTATAATTGACGCTGGAATAATGAGCACGGATAACGACTTCACCCGGGTCGAGATCCTCCAGCGTCAACCGGGCGTACTGCCCCGCAGACTGACCATTTTCTTCAACGATGCGATAAGCGCTAAATGGCTGCATTACAGATCCAGCAACAGACGTTCAGGAGATTCCAGTGCATCTTTGATCGCACCCAGGAACTGCACCGCTTCACGACCATCAATGATACGGTGATCATAGGAGACAGCCAGGTAGTTCATAGGACGGATAACTATCTGACCCTTTTCAACAACCGCACGATCCTTGGTAGCATGAATGCCCAGGATAGCCGCTTGGGGCGGGTTGATGATAGGCGTTGAGAGCATCGAACCAAAGGTGCCGCCATTAGAGATCGAGAACGTACCGCCGGTCAATTCTTCCATCGTGATCTTGCCGCTCTTAGCGCGGGCGCCAAAATCAGCAATCTTTTTCTCGATGTCAGCAAATGACATTTGATCCACATCGCGCAACACAGGAACGACTAAACCGCGTTCGCTGCCGACTGCAACACCGATATCAAAGTAGCTGTGATAGATGATATCCGTACCATCAACAGAGGCATTGACGATAGGGAACTTCTGTAACGCGTACACAGCAGCCTTGGCGAAGAAGCAGGAGAAACCCAGCTTAACGCCATGCTTCTTTTCGAAAGCATCTTTGTACTTTGTACGCAGATCCAGCACAGGTTGCATGTTCACCTCATTGAATGTGGTCAGAATCGCCGCATTTTGCTGAGATTGAATCAAACGTTCCGCGATACGCTGACGAATGCGCGTCATCGGCACGCGCTGTTCAGAACGGTTGCCCGAAGGAACCGCTGCGACTGCGACTGCTTTCGGTGCTGCGGCAACCGGAGCGACTGATTTCAAAACGTCGTCTTTAGTAACGCGTCCTGATTTGCCGCTGCCTTGCAGCGTTGAGGCATCAACATCAAGCGAACCTGCCAGTTTGCGAACTGAAGGCGACGCCGAGTTGACTTCAACTTTTGTCGCAACTTCAGCAACAGCGACGACTTCTGCAACTTTGGCCACAGCGGCCGTGTCGATAATCGCGATCAATTCTTCGCTGGCAACCATTTCGCCATCACCTTTGATGATCTTGGACAGAACTCCGCTTTTTGAGGCAGGAATTTCCATCACAACTTTATCAGTTTCGATGTCGATCAGGTTTTCGCCTTCTGTGACTGCATCGCCTACCTGTTTATGCCAGGTTACCAGGGCTGCCTCGGAAATTGACTCTGATAATTGAGGTACTTTAACTTCAATGAGACTCATGATGATCTACTCCTGGAATATTCTTTACATCAAGATCGGGACGGAAAGCGGCATCGATAACCGCCTTCTGCTGTTCGTTATGCACCGCAAGATAGCCTGCGGCAGGTGCTGATGACGAGGGACGCAACGCGTAATCCAGACGCATGCCGGTACGCATCTGGCGTAACAGGTAGTGCTGAATTCGATGCCATGCACCCTGATTGCCCGGTTCTTCCTGACACCAGACCACTTCGGTTGCATTAGGGAATGCAGCGATCTGCTCTGCAAAGTCCTTGTGCGGGAACGGATAGAGCTGTTCCAGACGGATGATCGCCATGTCGCTGATACCCTTGGCACGACGTCCGTTGACCAGGTCGTAATAGACCTTGCCGCTACAGACGATGACGCGTTTAACCTGACTTGCATCAAGATTCTCGACTTCGCCGATCACAGCCTTGTAACCGCCATGCGTGAAATCAGTCAGAGGACAAGCGGCATCCTTGTTGCGCAACAGACTCTTAGGTGTAAACACGATCAATGGATGACGTGTAGGACGCAGCATCTGACGACGCAACAGATGGAACATCTGAGCGGGTGTCGAGGGTATGCACACCTGAATATTGTAATCTGCGCAAAGTTGCAGGTAGCGCTCAATACGGCCTGACGAATGTTCTGCGCCCTGCCCTTCGTAACCGTGTGGCAACAACATGACCAGTCCGCACAACCTGCCCCATTTGGATTCACCCGAGGCGATAAACTGGTCGATTACCACTTGCGCGCCGTTGGCGAAGTCACCGAACTGAGCTTCCCACAATACCAGTGAATTGGGGTCTGTCGTGGCGTAGCCATACTCAAAACCTAACACCGCTTCTTCAGACAGCAAGGAGTCGATAACGAAAAAATCGGCCTTTGCTGTGGGAATATGCTTCAGTGGCGTATAAGTACCTTCATTCCACGTACCGCGATTCTGATCATTCCAGGTTGCATGACGATGGAAGAAAGTACCGCGACGCGCATCCTGACCACTCAGGCGCACAGGATAACCTTCGTCCAATAACGAAGCATAAGCCAGATTTTCAGCCATACCCCAATCGAGCGGCAGGTCTCCACGCGCCATCGCGGTGCGATCTTCGACGATTTTTTGTACCCGCGACTGCAACACAAAACCTTCCGGTATGGTCGTCAGTGTCACGGCTAATTTCTGCAAATGTTCCAGCGTCAAATTGGTATCAACAGGCGCATCCCACTTCATGCCATTTTTATACAGCGTCCAGCCTGAAGCCGGTTTAGGCACACTTTGCAACGCCGGCAGGATTGAGTTGCGTCCCTGATCCATTGCGCGTCGATAGCTCGCAACCAATTCATCCGCCTCACCTGTTTTAATCACGCCCTCAGCTAACAGACGATCCGCATACACGGTACGCGTGCCGGGATGCTGGCGAACAAAGCGATACATAAACGGTTGAGTAACCAGTGGCTCATCCTGCTCGTTGTGACCGAGTTTACGGAAACATACCAGATCAATCACCACATCGCGATGGAACTGCATGCGGTAATCCAGCGCAATCTCAGTCACCAGCAATACGGCATCAGGATCATCTGCATTCACGTGGAAAATAGGCGCATCGACCATCTTGGCCACATCGGTACAGAACTGACTCGAACGTGTATCACGCGGGTCGGATGCTGTAAAGCCGATCTGATTGTTGATGACGATATGCACCGTACCACCGGTACGATAGCCGCGTGTCTGTGACATGCTGAAGCATTCCATCACCACGCCTTGACCTGAGAAAGCCGCATCGCCATGCAGTACGATAGGAATGACTTTGTTGCCTTCCTCATCACCCAACGCATGTTGACGCGCGCGAACTGACCCTTCAACGACCGGGTTAACGATTTCCAGATGCGATGGATTAAACGCCAAAGCGACATGCAAAGGACCGCCCGGTGTTGGAATATCAGCTGAGAAACCCTGATGATATTTAACGTCACCTGAAGTCAGGTGATCGGCATGAATGCCGGCGAATTCATCGAACAGCATGCTCGGCTGTTTGCCAAGAATGTTAACCAGCACATTCAAACGCCCACGGTGAGCCATGGCGATGACGGCTTCCGTTACACCGGCACTGCCTGCGCGTTGCAACAGATGGTCTAGCATCGGAATCAGTGTATCTCCGCCTTCCAGCGAGAAACGCTTCTGACCGACAAATTTGGTGTGCAGGTAACGCTCCAGCGTTTCAGCAGCAGTCAAACGCCCAAGAATTCTTTGGCGCTGCTCAGTACTGTAGTTGGCTGTGCCGCTGACGCTTTCCAGGCGTTGTTGTATCCAGCGCTTTTGCGACATATCGTTCATGTACATGTACTCTGAACCGATCGTGCCGCAATAGGTCTTGCGCAGGAAAGCGATAATCTCACGCAAGGTCAATCCGGCAGGAACGACCAGCGAGCCTGTTTCAAACTTCAGCCCCATGTCAGCTTCGCCCAGATCGTAAAAAGCAGGATCAAGTTCAGGCACCACAGCAGTAGGGAAACGTTTCAAGGGATCCAGACTGGCCACACGCATGCCGAGGAAACGGTGTGCATTGATCAGTTGTAAAACCTTGACTTGCTTGTGTTCATGCGCAATATCAGGCACGCCTGCGGCAGTTTTAGACCGCGTTTCAAAGGCGCGCTGAATAGGACTATGCGGCAATTCAACAGATTTGCCGTTCCAAGCCGGCAGCGCGTCAAAATATTCGCGCCACTCGCCATCCACACCAGCCGGATCCTGCAAATACTGCTCGTACAAGTCCTCGACGAAAGGGGCATTAGTTCCGAACAGCGCGGAACTGTTTTGCATCATCTCACTAAAACTCATGGCAGCTTTACCGTTTGTCTGTTGAAATATAATCGCGGCGATCTGCGCCGATGTACAGTTGACGCGGGCGACCGATTTTGCGGTTGCTTTCTGTCATCATTTCATTCCACTGTGCGACCCAACCAATGGTACGGCCTACAGCGAAAATAACGGTGAACATATTGGTCGGAATACCCAGCGCGCGCAGCACAATACCGGAATAGAAATCGACATTAGGATACAACTTACGTTCGATAAAGTATGGATCGCTCAGAGCGATTTGCTCTAATTCCATCGCCAGTTTGAACAGTTTATCGTTTTCCAGTCCTTGCTCTTTCAAGACTTCATAACAAGTATCACGCATCACAGAAGCGCGCGGATCCATATTCTTGTAAACGCGATGACCAAAACCCATCAACAGGCGTTTCTTGTCTTTCACGTCCTGCACGAATTGCGCTACATGTGCAATGTCGCCGATTTCTTCGAGCATGTTCAGTGCCGCTTCGTTGGCGCCGCCATGTGCAGGACCCCAGAGTGCTGCGATGCCTGATGCCATACAGGCATAAGGATTTGCACCGCTTGAACCTGCCAGACGCACGGTCGAAGTAGAGGCGTTTTGTTCGTGGTCGGCATGCAAAATAAAGATGCGTTCCAGTGCCTTGACCAGTATCGGATTAGGTACGTATTCTTCGCTAGGGACGGCGAACATCATGTGCAGAAAGTTTTCAACGTAAGTCAGATTATTCTGCGGATACATGAACGGCTGGCCAATATGATACTTATAGGCCATCGCTGCAATGGTCGGCACCTTGCCCAGCAAACGCATGCAGGCTAAGTCGCGATCATCCGGATTGTTGATATCCATTGATTCATGGTAGAAAGCAGACAGCGCACCCACCACACCCACCATAACGGCCATCGGATGCGCATCGCGACGGAACCCATTGAAAAACTTCATTAACTGGTCATGCACCATCGTGTGCATGGTGACTTTATGCTTGAAGGCCATTAATTTTTCAGCCGTCGGCAGTTCGCCTTCCAGCAGCAAATAACAGACTTCCAAGAAGTCTCCGCCTTGCGCTAACTGTTCAATTGGAAACCCGCGGTAATAGAGCAATCCTGCATCACCATCGATAAAGGTGATTTTTGAAGTGCAGCTTGCGGTAGAGAAGAAAGCAGGATCATAAGTAAAAACGCCCAGCTTACTCAGTGCATTGATGTCAATGACATCAGGCCCCAGAGTGCCGGACATCATCGGCAATTCAATTTGTCGTCCATCATCTAGTGTAAGTGTAGCAACACGCTTTTTCAAACCGAGCTCTTTATCCATCTGGTTTCCAATTCTGAAATTAAATTACAATCAAGACATTAATTACAAGTATTAATTTTCACCAACAACGCAGCCTGCGCATCCGATCCGGCTTCTTTCCTACCCGACACCATATCCCACAGGGGATTGTCAGGCATATCCAATAACTCCTCGAAAGTTTGTCTCTCTTCAATAGACAACTTTGCATACTGCGCTTCTATAAAGCGTATGAAAATGATATCCAGCTCAAGCAGGCCACGCCGGCAACGCCAACGCACCCGCTGCAAAAGTTCAGGCGCAAGGCGTGAAGAGTCAGCCGTGAGTTCAACGGTAGGGTCTACACACTGACGACTCAATCCTGAATTCTCTATCCCGACTCCCCTATCCTGATTCGTCATACCATCCTCTTGAGCATCATGTCCTTGATATGACCAATTGCCTCAGTCGGGTTCAATTCCTTAGGGCATACATCGGCACAATTCATGATGGTGTGGCAGCGGAACAAGCGATACGGATCTTCCAGATCGTCCAGTCGTTCGGAAGTCGCCTGATCACGCGTATCAGCGATAAAACGATACGCTTGCAACAAGCCTGCAGGACCCACGAACTTGTCAGGATTCCACCAGAATGAAGGGCATGCGGTGGTGCAGCAACCGCACAAGATGCATTCATACAGGCCGTTCAGATGTTCACGATCCGCAGGTGATTGCAAACGTTCTTTTTCCGGAGGCGGAGCATTGTTGATCAGGTAGGGTTTAATGGAATGGTACTGCTTGAAGAACTGCGTCATATCCACGATAAGATCGCGGATTACCGGTAGTCCCGGCAAGGGGCGCAATTCGATGGGTTCTTTAAGCGATGACAATGGCGTAATGCATGCCAGACCGTTGCGGCCATTAATGTTCATCGCATCTGAACCACAGACCCCTTCACGACAGGATTTACGCAAACTGAGACTATCGTCTTGTTCTTTAAGCAATACCAAGGCGTCAAGTAACATCTTGCCGCCCGAACCCATGTCCAGATCGTAATTTTGCATACGCGGCGCAGCATCAGTTTCAGGATTGTAACGGTAGATTCTGAATTTCATATGATCATTACCTTTTTGATATTACTGAACAGCATATAAATAAGCTGAGCGCAACAGCAGATGAATAAACTGAGCGCAACAGCAAAATTCAACAATGCAGCCATCGATTATTTTTGATTCATCGTTTTTTCTGCTAACCGTCATTTTTGCATGATTTGCTACAGGAGGCAAGAACAAATTGCCTTACTGTTGAGTTCAGAGGAAAGAAATAAAACTTCAATTCATCGAATTAACTGATGTTAATCATACGTTATATCACGCGGACGCCGGCTTTTTAATCATAGTACTCCTTGCCTGCCATAAAACACCCCAAGCGCCACCGTAAATCGCCGGATTGGCATCATACCTGGCAGCTCTGTGCCTTGGTTCAGGGATTGAATTCCCGGCAATTGCAAGACGACTGGCAAGACAAACGGGCGCTATGCCCGTCCATCCACAAGCTTATCTGCAAGCCAGCTGGACAAATTCCTGCAAAAGACTTCAATAAGCATGCCAGATTTCAGCGATCTCTTCGTTAATTCGCCCCAGCATGGTGTGCATCTGCGTCACAATATCGCGAAGCTGCGAAGGGCTTTCGCCATCGGCGCAATCTATCTGCAGTATTTTGCATAAATCAGCAAATT
>Ga0316227_1004309_pt1 | contig 10792 bp, 17 predicted proteins | sample TBH18019metaG_FD_206012 | JGI IMG/M metagenome (GOLD analysis project Ga0316227, IMG submission 206012) | Freshwater microbial communities from Trout Bog Lake, Wisconsin, USA - TBH18019 | ecosystem: Environmental > Aquatic > Freshwater > Lake > Hypolimnion/Profundal zone | place: USA: Wisconsin... | reverse complement strand
ACCAATCGTGAGTGGCTTCGTGGCGCTCTGATCGCCGCCATCGCCGCCGCCCCGCCCGCAGGGTCGCCGCAGGCGCAGGACGTGGCGCGGCTGGTGGAGGCGGTTCGGGAAATAGGCGACATGCACCTTCCGGATCAGCCTGCGGCGATGGAGGGAATTTCTGCGTTCGACTATGCTGTGCAGCATATTCGGAAGATGCGTCACGTCGCCCAACGGGCAATCCAAGTCTATGAAACGGCCATCGTCGAACTGTCCGGTGCATCCAGCCCCGCCCCGCCCTCACCGCCTCAGCCGGGGGAGGCGGCTGCTGCGGGCGGGGTGGCGATCGACGGCTGGTCGAGCGGCGGGATCGCGGCGCTCCAGGCGACGCTGGCGGGGCTGGAAGGGCGGATCGGGGCGCTGGAGCGGGGGCGGGACGGCGTGCGGGAGGCTGCACGAGTGGCCGGGAAACTGGCTGGTGTTGGCGACACGAACCGCGCGGTTACGGCGCTGGCGCAGGCGGTCGGGGGTGCGGGATGAGCGGAGCGCTGGAACGCCTGATCGCGGAGGCCGCTGTGCTGGCCGGCGGCGATCACCCGTGCGCGATCCTGGGTCATGTCTGGGAACACGCCGGCGGCGCGAACTGCGGTTGCCACGAGGATGCGCAGTGCTCGGTGCCTGTGCACGAGTGCCGCGTATGCGGTGACTTCGATTACGGCGACAACGATGAGGCGCGCGAACAGCGGGCCGAGTGTCCGTATCGAGAAGCGGAGGACGTGCCCGGATGAGCGACATCTTATCGACCCTCACCACCGAGCAACTCCGCACCGAACTGGCGAACCGAGAGCGCGCGGCCCAGGAGGCGCATTGGCAGCGCATGAAGGCCGAGGCGAAATACTTCTGTCCCTACTGCGGCGGCCCGGACAGTTGGCACGCGCGGGACTGTCCGTCGGACGCGCTGGACACGTGCACATGAGCGACAATCTTTTCCGGCACTATAAAGGCGGCCTCTATCGACTTCTGGCGGAGGCCACGGACGAAGCGACTGGAGCACAAGTCATGGTCTACCGCAGCGAGCAGGATGGCCGTGTGTGGGTTCGCACACCCGACTCGTGGTTTGGATCTGTGCACGAGGAAGGTCCGGGTGGGGTCGAATGTCGCGTCCCGCGTTTCAGGAAGGTTTCAGAGTCGTGACCGTTCTCACCGATCGCCAAGAGCGAGACGACGAAGACGCCAAGCGGGCTTACCGACTGCTGCATGAAATCGGCGCCACGCCCTCGACGCAGGAACAGGATTTGGCGGCATACACAGCGGTTTTGCTGAAAGACATCCGGTTCGCGCTGTTCGAATTGCTCGCATACAAACAGAACGAGGTCCACCGATGACCCCCACCCCCTACGTCCCGCCGGCCGGGACCGAGGCCGGAACGTGGCATTGGCTGGAGGTGGAACACAGCGGGCAACGGGTTGCGCTGAAGTGGGACATCATCCCGGAGATCGGAACGCGATGGAGAAATCCGTTGGGGAGCGCTGTGTTTACTCCGGCGGTAATTGGGAATTGGGGCTACCGCTACCTCTTCCCCGTCGCCCCTCCGGACGCCGCCGCGACGATCGACCGCCTGACGCGGGAGGTGGCGCAGGCGCGACAGAACCTGGAGTCCTGGATCGAAGATGGTCAGACCGGATGGCAAGAAGCGGCGGCGCTGCGGAAGGATCTGGCGACGGCGCGGGCGGCGATCCGGGATGCGATCGACTACGCCTCTGACGCGCCGTGGGACGGGCAGTGGCAGTCGCGCAACGCCGCCGCTATCGCGTTGGCGCAGGAGGGGCGGGGATGAGCGATAAATTCTGCGACGATGTTGATCCGCCCTACGACGAGACGGACGACACCGAGTGGGACGACGACGATCTGATCGAGGAATGCGGTCTCGGCGATGACGGCCAATGCCTGCTCGCCGGCACCGAGCACTGCGACTTCGAGTGCCCATACCGGGATAGCGAGGATTTCGCGGGCAGCGCGGCGTGGTGCCGCAAGCGTGGGGTGGTCAGGGATGCCCGCTGACCCCGCGCCGCCGGTCGCGCTGGCCGAGCGGGTGGAACGGTCGCCTGACAGACCGGCGCGCAATCCAGGCGGCATGGAATGCGTGCGCTGCGGCGTCATTTTCATCGGCGAGGAATGGCACGATCTCTGCGCCAGATGCTTGGAACCGAGCGCCGCCGCCCTGCGCGCGAGGGCCGGGGATGGGTAAGGCGAGCGCCATCCCCATCCAAAAACCCCCGCTCCACGCCAACGGCTCGCGGCACGGCCGCCGGCGTCGCGTCAACGTCCTGTTCGACGAGCAGGGCTTCGCCGATGTGACGCAGTTCGCGCGCCGCAAGGACATCAGCGTGTCGGCGGCGATCCGGCTGCTGGCGGAGTTCGGGCTGGCGGCGGTTGAGGAGTCTAGGAGGCCGTGACCGTGCTCGTCCCCAGCGCCTGCACCTCGGCGTTGTCCTGCGCCGCCGTGACGCCGATGGCGGCCCATTGCTCCGGCGTCGGGGCGACATCGTTCGTCACCATCGGCGAGATCAGATCCCACGCCTCGACCGCGTCGGTGCCGACGGCGACAAGCGACTGGATGAACGAGAGAATGGCCGGTCCGTTGGTCAGGACGGCAAGGAGGGCTGCGCTCAAGGTGAGGTTCCTTTCACGATGGAGTTGAGGGAGGCCAGCGCGGTCTGACCGGAGGCGAGGTCCGCCGCGACCACGGAGCCGGACTGCGCCTCGCTGGAGAGCGTGCTGACCCACTTGTACGCCGCGGCGTCGGCCGCCTGCATGGCCTTGAGCGCGTTCGGCGAAAGCGTGGGGCCGATCGACAACTCGGCCTGCGCCGCGATCGTGTAGCCGGTCACCACCGCGTAGGCGGCGATCTGCGCCTCGGTGAGGGCAGACGTTGTCGTCGCGCTTGTGCCGCAGCCGGTGAGGCAGCCGGTGAGCGCGAGCAGCGCCGGGACGGCAAAAAGGAAACGCTTCACTGGAATCTCCTGGAAGAAGGGAAGCCGGAACCGCTTAGTGGCCGGACGCGACGCTGTTGTCCGCTGCGGCCATCTCCTTCAGCGCCGCCATGACGCCTTGGCCGGCGGAGACGATCGCCGGGAGCGGGACGCCAGCGGCCGTCAAGAGCGTCTCCGCGTACGATGCCGCGCCATCGATCCGGATGGTCGGCGCGCCAGTTGGAGACTTCCTGCTCGGCCTTGACGACGTCGTTGTAGACCGTGGCGGCGCCGTGCCGGAAGGCTGACAGCCAGGACGAGAGAAGGGAGGGACCGGTGCTCGGCGCGGCAGAGGGGGCCTCTGCATTGAGCACCGGGCCGGCGCCCGCGCCGACGACGGTTTCGGTCATGGCTTCCTTTCTGCCGCGCTCGCGGCATGGTTGCGGAAGCCCGTTGATACCACGCACTCAATGCGGCGTCAGCGATGATTCCGCTACCGAAGAACGCCGAGGAGCCACAGCACCAGCAGGACGACCAGCAGCGTCCCGACCCCTCCGCCGATGCCCCAGCCAGGGCCGCCGTGGTACCAGCCGCCGAAGCCCCCGAGCAGAAGGAGGACGAGGATCAGGATGACAATCGGCGACATGTTCATGGCTCCTTATTCGGCATGCGCCCGGCGCTGACCTGCCCGTCATCGCGGCGCTGGTCCGCCCGGCCGATCTTTTGATTCGCGGCGGCGATCATCGTCAGCAGCTCGGTAAGACGCGAGTTCAGCGTCAGGTGCAATTCAGTCAGCTTGGCGTGGTTCTGGATCGAGATCACGGCGGCGAAAACGCCCGGTGCCGCGACCACCAACGCGGCGACGATGGTGGCGGTCCCGCTGTCGATCACGGCTTCGTATGCGCCCACAGCGCGCGCAACCAGTCCATCCACCACACGGCCAGCGCGCCGGCCGCCGGCCCGATCGCCGCGAGCATGACGAGCCAGATCGACTTCACGCGCCCGGCCGAGCGTGACCGCTGCTCGCTCGCGAATTCCAGCGCCGGACGGTCAGCCTCGCGATCAGCTAATTGCTTCGCCGCGAGCGCGTCCATCTTGGCCTCCAGGCCGTCCTGCCGCCCGATGACCGTCTCCAGCTTGGTCTCGACGCGCGCCTGTCCCGCGATCAGTCTGGCGAGCTGATCTTCCACGGCCTTACGCCCTGCCGGAGTGGTCGGCCAGCCGTTCGTCTCGGGTGGCATGAGGGGCAGCCTCAGAGCGGCGCTCATGGCAGCATACGCCCATCTCCACGGCCCTCCGCGTCAAAACGCCCGTCGTCACGCGCGATGTGATGATGGCAGATTTTGCCGCGTTTTGGGGGGCGGAATGAGTTGCCTGGGGCGGTTCGGAGTGTGAAATCCGCGTCAATCGTGAATGACATGGAGTGTCAAGGAATGTTGGTCACTGTTTGGCCGCATCCCACCGCGCCGTGCCGATCCGGATGCCGGCGCGGTCGTGCAGCGGAAACTCCGGGTGCGTCTCGGACCGGTTGCGGGACACGAAGGAGATCGCGTCGCGCAGCGCCTCGATGACGACCGGCGCCGGGTCGCCGGGCTCGGCGAAGCGGATGCGGAGGATGAGGTCTGGGATCATTTCGGGGTGTCTTTCGGGCGAGCCTCGATCTGGCGTTGCAGCGCCGCGATTTCCGCATCCTTGGCCTTCGCCTGTTCAGTGAGCGTCGCCAGTTGACCTTTCGCGACAGCCAACTCTCGCACAAGAGTGCCGGCCGAGCTGGCACAAGCTGTGAGCGCCACATCACCATTGGGTGTCACTTCATCGGCAATAGCCGGAGCGGCGAACACGAGGGCCGCGAAGATGAGCGTTCGCATCACGTCGTTCCAACGCAGTGGATCAGGTAAACCGCCGCAGTATCCGTCGTCGCGCTTGTCACCACGATCGACCCCGTCGTCGTCACCCAGCTCAGTGCCCCAAGCGCGCCCGCCCCGGTCGAGTCCGTCACCAAGCACACCGGGGCCGCGGCCCAGCTATTGCCGAAAGTGATTGTGCAAGTTGTCGAGGTAGTCGAGCCTCCAGTCACCTTCATGACCGTATCGTTGCCAGCAACCGACCCCGTGCCCTCGCACGTCGGGGCAGTCGGAGTTCCGCCCCCCGTTACCGCCGTGTGCGCACCGAGCTGAAGCTCGCCGGTCCCCTTTGTCGCAAGCTGCAACGAGATATTCGTGTCCGAGCCGAGCACGTAGACCTTCGGCCCGATCGTCGTCGCAGCGGCGCCGATGGAAACGAAATTGACCTGCGCTCCAAGAGTGTTCTGCTGCGTAACCTCCAGGAGAGTCTGGCCGTTACCGTTTTCCAAAAGGAAGCCGCCGTTGGTGGTGTAGGTTCCGGACACCTCCAGCGTGCCGAACCCGCCGCTTCCCCCCGTGATACTGATATTGTTCGTCGCGCCAGTGTCGATCGTCACCGCGCCGGTCAGGGTAAGCGACGATCCGGAAAGCCCTCCGCCCTGGTAAGTTCCCTGGGTGCCGGGTGGCGTGAACGTCCAGCCATTCAGGATGTTGTTGGTCACGAGATTGCCGGGGTTATCCACCAGCGAGAACGCGGTGCCGCTGCCGCCACTCTGGACGGTGTTCCCGGTCAGCATCACCACGCCGGCGGAAGACGAGACCAGCGGCGCACTGTAGGCGACCGCGCTGTGCAGGAAAAACGAATTGGCGATCACCAGCTCTCCGCCGGTCACTGTCGCGGCGTTGTAAGCCGTGCCCCCTTGCAAGATCACCCCGTTAGTGATTTTCAGCAGACCCCCGGTGACGGAAATCGGTGTCGTCGGGTCGGCTGTCGAGGTCTGAACCCAATAGTTCCCTACATCTACGTAGCCGGAACTGATCTGCAACGCAGACTGCGTGGGAAACGGGCCGCTCGAATACATCGAGTCGATGTGGGTCCACTGCGTGGCGCTGCCGCCCGCGACCAGCACCGAGTCCTTACCGTCAAGCGCCAGTTCGCCGAAATGGCCGTAGGACCAGTTCGACGTGAGGTTGAGTTTACCCGTCCAGCACTGGAACTGGGCCGCAGTGAAACCGTCGCTCGCCCCCAGGTTGCCGCAAACGACACTGCCGTCGTAATACGCCTGCACCATTGCGTTGCCGCCTTGGGTGGCGATGTCAAAGCCGTAATTCCAGAGTTCCCAGTCGTCGATCTGAGTGAAATTATGAATATCGTCAATATCCAGCGCTACGTTCATCGCGCCGATGTTCACACGGCCGATCTTCATCGAGTTGGTATTGTTGGTGGTGCCGTGCAGGTGAAGCCCGTTCCACGCGCCCTGCACGAGCAGCCCGTCGATCAGCGGCGTTCCCATGCCGCTACCGTAGACGGCATACGGGTACTTGCACCCTGCGCTCCCAGGAGTCAGAGAGCAGCTTCCGAGGCTCGTCCACGACGCGCGCTGCGGGGAGAAGTCGAGCGTGTCGCCGACATGCACCGTCCCGCCGGTCAGCACCGCCGGCGAGATGGTGATCGTGTTGCCGTTGATCGCGGTGACGATCGTCGACGTGGCTTGGTTGGTGATGGTGAGAGGCTGCTGGCTGATCGCGCCGCTTGTGGTAACGTCTGTGACAAAATCGTTTGTCTGAACGTTAGCGACGCTGTTCATGACGATCGTCGTAGAACCCGCCGCGGACGCGGTGGCAACAGTATTCGTCGCGTCCAATGGCTGGTTGAAAAACACCTGCAAGTTCTTGACGCACGGCGTGCTGCCGACGGTGAAATTTGGGCTTTGCCCATTGAGGACGATCACGCCATTGGCGCTGGCGTTGAACGAGGTCGTCACGTTGAGGATCGTCGAGTCGCCGTCGCCCATCAAGCACTGACCTTGCGTCGCCGTGCCGACGTTTAAGGCGTTGCTGATGAGGTAGGTCCCGGAAGGCAGGTAGCAATTCCGCACCACCCCGGCGGAGGTCGACGCGAGGCAGCTGTTGATCGCCGTCGTGCTGTCGGTGGCGCCGGTCGGGTCGGCGGAGTAGCCTTGCACGGCATTGGCTGGCTGTAGCGCCGTGCCGCCGCTGGAGCCGGAACACGCCGCATCGGCCGTGCCGGAGCCGCCGTTCGTCACCGCACATCCGGCCGTGAACTTGGTCGTGTTCACGCCCGTGACCGTCGTCACGCCATCGGTTACGGTCTGTCCGCCCGGCCCGATCTGCGCGACCGCCGGGGTGCAGAGCGCCGTCGAGCCCAGCAGCATCGCCCCGAGGGCGAACTCCTCGCGCCACATGCGAATTATTCCATCATAACATGTATTTACACACGAACGCCTGCCCCGTCGTCGCCCCGTAGATCGAGATCGCGTCGGTCGGGCAGCACGTGCCGTTGAGGTAGAGGTTGCCGCCGTTGGCCTGGAGCGGGAACGTCGTCGCCGACGCGGTGCCGACGCCGGTCGGATCGGTGCGGTCGGGGTAGATCGCTACGTACGGAGGTGCGAGATATCCCGACCCGCCGTTGGTCACGGTGATGGAGTTGATCTTGTTGCCCGAAATGGCGCTCGACGCCATCACCACGATGCCCTGCGCCGGATTGGCGGGCGATGGCCAGTCGGGCATGGTCGCGCCCTGCGAGGCCGGGTCGCCGTTGTTGCCGCCGCCGAGGAACATCACGGTGGGCGCGACCGTGAACCCGAACCCGCCGTCGGGCACCGAGACGCTGGTCACGACCTTGTTCGTCAGCGTCGCGACCGCCGGCTGGATGCCGAACTGGATGTAGAGCGCACCGCTGGAATTATTGACGATGATCAAGTGCGAGCGCGACTTCGACTGCGGCAGCAGAAGCTGCGCCGTGCCCCCGCTAGCGATCGTGCCGGAAGCGTCGTAGTAGAAGTGCTGCGCCTGCTGGCCGCCCGATTGCCAAAGTTTCACTATCGCAACCTTTCACGTATCACGCCATGATACGGTTTCCCGCTTTCCGCGTCCATGTTCCGGTGAGTGAGACGGTCAGGGAAACCATATGACCTGGTTTCCGCCCGGCGGCGGGTAGTACGGGGGCGTGTAGCGCCCCGTGAAGACGGCGATGTTGTTGAACGCCGCCTCCTGGAGCGGATCGCCAGACGAGAGTTCCCCGGCGAAGTAGACCTGGTCGTTGGTCCCAATGCTGCCGTAGTCGGTGATGCCGCTGTAGGTGATCGGCGCGCCGCACGGCCCTTGGAAGTAGACCGAGCCGTTGGAAGTCGTTGACCGCTTCACGTCGAGTACGATCACGCTCCATCCGGCCGGGCAGCTGATATTGCCGATCGAGCCGATGTCGTTCAGATCAACTTCGAAATTCACGTATCCTGCTGGCGGCGAATGGCTGTCCCCGTACTTCACGTTCGCGACCGACTGGCATGGCGCTGGCGGCGAGGGCGTGCAACCGGACGAACCGAACCCGAACTGCGGCAGCGGCTCGCCCACGAGATTGGCCGCGGTGAAATTGCCCCAGAACATCAGTGTGATCTCGGCGCCCTGGACCAGCGGGTTCGGAAAGTAGCGCGCGGTATATCCCGCTGCGCCGACCGCTCCGCCGCCTTGCCCGACAGTCATCGTGTAGGGAATCTTCACCCCGTTGTTGTAGAGCGGCAGGTTGTTCTGAAACGTCGCCGTCGGTTGCCACCATCCGGGCCACAGGGTCTCGGATGCGATGTTCTGCACCGGGGTGACGATCTGCCAGTTCGTGGCGACCAGCCCGCTCTGGATCTGCGACGAGTTCGAGACGTTGTTGTTCCCCGCGACCGAGCAGGTGTTGTTGTCGTACAGCGTGGTGCCGATCGGCTGCGGGGTCGTGATAGGGGTGGGCGAGCCGATCGAGGACGATGCGGACAGGGAATACGTCCCGGTCTGCCCGGTGCCCCCGCCGGTGAGTTGTGCGATGATCGTCGTGTTCGAGGTGACGCCGCTGCCGGTGATCGTGTCGCCGGCCGCGAACGCTCCGCTGGTCATCGAGGCGATCGTCAGCGTCGTGCCCGTGATGGTGCCGCTGCCGACGCCTTGCGCCACGGCGCTGATGAAAGATGGTCCGGTTGCCGTCGTCTGCGGCCCGATCGGCCCTTGCCACCAGGCGTTTGTGCCCTGCGTGCAATGGTACTGCATCGTGTCGCACCATTGCAGCGTCATGCCGGGCCGCGTGAACGAGCAGGTCAGCGGCGGGGTCAATCCGGAGCAGAGACCGCCATTGATGCAGCTGGAGAGGGTGTAGATCTCGTTCGAGTCCGGCTTGTTGGCGCCCCCGTAGTAGACGATCGACCCGAGTGCCCCCGAGACCGGCGCATGGCTCGTCGCCCAGTTCCCGAAGTCCATCGTCACCGAGCCGCCAAACGACCCGTACGTGGCGGTGATGATGCTGCTCTGGATCCCGTCGACGTAGAACGCGCAGGTCACGCTGCCGCTGGCGTTGTTGCAGTCGGCGTAAAGGAAGTGGCCGTTGCCGTCGTTGACTGTCGACGACAGCGAGCACGCATAGTGTGCGCTGCCGCCGGAGTCGATCATCGCGAACTCGGCGTAGCCGGTGCCGCAGTTGGACGAGTCGTTCAGATCGAAATACCACGTGTTGTCGGGGATTGCCGGCACCGCCATCAGCACCTGCGCCGCGGAGCTGCTGCTTTTGATTGCAAGCCCCACACCCCAGCCGGTCGAACTGGTCCACGCCTGCGTCGCCGACAGCAGCGACGAGTTGGTGGCCGGCTCCATGCCGATGAAGCCGTTCAAGGTAATCGTTTGGTTGTAGGTGATCGTCCCGGTCGTCGCGGCGTCGTTGCCGCCGATCACGTCGATGCCGGACAGGCCGAGCGGCCAATAGTTCGTCGCCGGCAGCGTCGTCAGGGGGTAGTAGTTCGTCGCCAGCTCGCAATACCCGGTCGCGCCACAGGTATAAGCCTGCTTCGCCCACTGGTTCGTTGGCACCGTGCCATTCTGCGCCTGCCAATACGCGATGCCGCCGACGCTCCCGGTGACGGGGTACGGGCCGGAGGACTGGTTGCCGAACTGCTCGACGACGCCGATCGAGTTTGTGTCGACGAAGAATGGCGACGCGGAGGACACGTCGGAGCCGCCGTCCATCTGCAACGAACAGGTGAATGTGAACGGATAGGCGAACGAGCAAAGGACGAAGGCTTGGTGCGGATTACCGTCGTTGTAGGTGTTCGCCGAGCAGACCGCCAAATTGCCGCTACTGGTGCCGTAAAGAAAGAGTTCGACCTGCCCGGTCGAGCAGTCCGGCCCGTTGATCTCCAGCGACGTCGCGAGAGCCACGTTGCTGGCCGGCGACATGAACACCTGCCGCCCCGACCCCGTGGTGTTGAACCACAGCGTCAGCGCGGACGGCCCCGTTTCGATGATCGCGCACACGGACGGGACGCACTGCCAGTTGACGAAGGCGAACCCGGTCTGCGTGAGATAGCTGCTGGACGACCCCGGCGTGTAGCCGGAGACCAGCGCCCCGAGGGTCTGCCCGTAGGTGCCCGTGCCGGTGACGCCCATGTTGGCCGAGCCTACGACATCGTGGCCGTTGGTGGTCATCGGCCAGTAGTTGTTCGGGCTGTGGTTTTCGATGAACGAGTCGAAGTTGTTGGCCCAGGCGGGCGCCGCCAGCAGCAGCGCCAGGAGCAGGGCCGCGACGAACCGCATCACTGCACCGAGTGCGTCACCCGGAACATCGGCCCCGACAGGTCCGGCGTGCCGCTGACGTTCGAGACGATGAAGGTGAACTGGTCGGCGGTGCCGAACGTGTTGGCCGCCGTGCACGCCGCCTGCGTCCAGGTCGTGCCCACGGAGACTGAGTTGCAGCCCGTGACATCCGTTCCGTTGATCTGCACGTCGATA
>Ga0316227_1004307_pt1 | contig 10799 bp, 16 predicted proteins | sample TBH18019metaG_FD_206012 | JGI IMG/M metagenome (GOLD analysis project Ga0316227, IMG submission 206012) | Freshwater microbial communities from Trout Bog Lake, Wisconsin, USA - TBH18019 | ecosystem: Environmental > Aquatic > Freshwater > Lake > Hypolimnion/Profundal zone | place: USA: Wisconsin... | reverse complement strand
ACTCCTCTTTTAATTAACTAGTCACTATTAACTAGTTATATGATTATAACGCTATAACTATCTTTTTAGTTGACAATTATTAATCTTTTTTTTATTTATTTTTTTATCTAGTATAATATAGTATTTCTAGTTAGTAACTACTTACTAACATGCTAATTACTAAATTAGTAGATAACTATAAATTAGTTCTTAATAATAGTATCAATCTATCATTGGGTCTAAAAGACTGTATTACACCTCTCGTTAGTTAGTAAACACTAACTTAGTCACTAGGGGTATGTTAGCACTCACTAACTTTATACTGCTAGTTAGCACTCACTTACTTATATGTTTGTGAGTACTTACTAACATCTAGTGTAGTTAGTGCTTACTTACATTTGTGTTTGGCCATGTGTTGGGCACTTAGCTCTGTAGTGTGTGACCCCCACTTCCCTCCCACCCCCAAAAAAATATTTAGTATTGGCAAATGCTAAAGATTTACTTGAGTATCCGTAGGTTACGATAAAAATAATTAGTATTTTGGTTAAGTATGATAATATCTAGTTATTAGATTATTAGGGGATAGGCATGGAAGAATTAGAAGTTAGTAGGAGAGTACCGCTACCTAAGGTTAGGAGAGTATATAGTTATCCGTATAGCAAACTAGAGGTAGGGGATTCTTTTGCTGTGCCTAAAGAGGATAGGGCCAAAGTGTTGAATGCCAACTACAGGGCGAGTAAAAGGCTTGGGTATAAGTTTTCTGCAAGAACGGTAGGGGATGTAGTCAGGGTATGGAGAACTGCATGATCATTGATGACTTTGAGAAACTAGACAGATATGTCTTTGAGTCTTTGAGTGACCAGTTTGATGCTTGGTTGGTCTGGAGGCTTAAGAACCTGCGGGACACGATAGCAAACATGACTGTGACACCGGAAGACATTGAGGTTGTAGAGGCGTGTGAGACGCTCTTGGATCACTTCCAAGGATGAAATTCGATCTACAGAAGTTTTACCGTTTCTGCGCCAATCTAAAGATTGAGTCAAAAGAAGACGGTCTTATCCCTATGGCAAAACCATTAGGGACTCAAACGTATGTGATGGATGAAATAGCGAAAGGCTTAAATGAGGACATTCACTTCTTTGTTATTCTCAAGGGTAGGCAGCTGGGTATCACAACTATTTCCTTGGCACTTGACCTATATTGGCAGTTCACACACCCGGGGTGGCAGGGAACACTTGTGGCTGATACGGAAGAAAACAGAGACATGTTTAGATCAACTCTTGGCATGTACATGGAGGGCCTCCCGAGAGAGTTCAAGATTCCTCTTGTTGCCCACAATAGGAACCAGATGGTGCTCAAAAACAGATCTAGGATTTTTTACCAGATTGCTGGAAATAAGTCTAGGTTGGGGCAGGGTAAGGCTATCACTTACTTACATGGTACGGAAACAGCATCTTGGGGTAACGAGGAGGGGTTAGCCTCCCTGATAGCCTCCCTTGCTGAGAAGAACCCTGAGAGACTCTACATGTTTGAGAGTACCGCCCAAGGCTTTAACATGTTCCATGACATGTACAAGACGGCTAAGTTCTCCAAGACCCAGAAGGCAATCTTTTGTGGCTGGTGGCGTAACGAATACTATTCCATAGACCCTGACTCCTCTATCTACAAGAATTACTGGGACGGCAAACTAAGTGGTGAGGAAAAGGTCTGGGTCAAAGATATTAAGAAGTTATACGACTTTGACATTAACTCTCGTCAGATGGCGTGGTGGCGGTGGAAGATGGCAGAGGGAATCAAAGACGAATCCCTGATGTACCAAGAGTTCCCGCCCACAGAGGACTATGCCTTTGTCATGACAGGCACATCTTTCTTCTCCAACACAAGATGTACAGAGGCTGCCAAACTTGCCAAGAAACAATTACCAGATTGCTACCGCTACGTCTTTGGTCAAAACTTCCAAGACACGCAGGTGCTGAAATCTACTGAGAGACTTGGCACACTCAAAGTCTGGGAGGAACCAACTGACAACGGATACTATGTCATCGGTGCAGATCCTGCCTACGGATCATCCGACTGGGCTGACCGCTTTGTCATTCAAGTCTACAGATGCTACGCAGACGGACTAGATCAGGTGGCAGAGTTTGCAACCTCTGACCTCAACACCTACCAGTTTGCGTGGTGCATAGCCCACCTTGCCGGGGCCTACAAGAACTCCACCATGAACTTGGAAGTCAACGGCCCGGGTCAAAACGTCTTGGCAGAGATCAGGCGCATTCGCCAACAAGCTGCCCACACAGACGGACGTATGGGCAAAGACTTGCGAGATGTACTTGGCAGTATGCAAAACTACATCTGGAGGAAGATGGATAACTTTGGAGGCATCTCCAACAGTATCGGATTCATGACCACTCATCAAACCAAAGAACGGATGATGAATTACATGAAAGACTTTTTCGAGAGACAAATGATGAACATCTACAGTATGGATCTCTTAGAGGAGATGAAGACTGTGGTACGTGAAGACGGATTCCTTGGCGCACCCGGACGTAGCAAGGATGACAGAGTGATAGCAAGTGCCTTGGCAGTTGTAGCGTGGGCAGAGCAGGTGCAACCCAGACTCATAGTTGGGCGTATCACTCGTGAGAGACAGGCCAAGCAAGACATGCAACCAGAGGGCGAGAAGTATGTGGGTAAGGTTGCAGCCAACTATTTACACAAGATAGGACTATTAGATTGAAGCTCACCAAACAAGAACTCCGTAGACAAATCCGTAAGTTCCTCTACAACCCAGATAGGGGCATATCTCACCGTATGTTTGCCGAACTGTGCGGTGTAAACGTAGATCATCTGCGGGATGTATTCCTGTACCAGACCGCACCCATGACTGAAATGATGCAAATCAGGGTCAACAGAGCCTTTGATGCTGTCAAACGTGGGGCAGTCAGGACAATGAAAAGGCGAGACAACAGCCATTTTGTAGACTACAGACCAGAACCTAAGCCTGAGTTTGTTCCTAAATACGGGGTAAAGTTTGAAAATGGACGGGTTGTTATGAGTGTTGGCATGGTCAACCGACACGATTATTCTGAACATGACTTACTAGGGGAAAAATAATGGCGGTATTACACGATTACAAATGTCTGGCACACGGGTATTTTGAGGCTTGGGAGGCACGTTGCCCCAAAGGTTGTGACGGTGAGGCGGTACAAAAGGTGTTCCTCCAACCTGTGGGACTTAAGTCTGATAGCACAAAACACAATGACAAGACCTTGCAAAGCCTTGCGACTGAGTATCACATGTCAGATATTAAGTCTGTGAGAGAAGGCGAGGCCCAGCCTCCTCGGTTTGGTCAGCAACCCCAAAACCCACTTGCTACAAGATGGGGTGCACCTACTGAAATCGGCAACTTCAACACCGCACCTATACGGGACGAATCTGTTAATGGTTTACAATTGGCGCAAGCTACGGGTAAAATTGACCAACTGCGCCCCTCTGTGGTGAGACACGATCATGAAAACCTTAAGGTTCAAGAATAATGCGTATACCTGACAACAATGATGCTAGGGAAGACTTTTACATCGACTTGATGAATAAGTGCCTTGTCTCTGTTGAGCAACGCAAGATTCAATACGATAAGTTAAAGTGTTTTTTCATGTTTGGTGCATCTCCTGATGATCCACCAGCACTTTACAACAAGATTGCGCCCCATATTGACCAACTGAACTCATTTCTGTATTCCTCTGAGACTACAAGGTTTAGCATCAACATAGGCGCAGCGGTCAACAAAAAAGAACACACCAAAATCCCGGTACTTACCAGAGCACTCAATGATGAGTGGCTTAATAGCAACACCGATCAAGTATTCTCTACCGCCATCAACTGGTCACTTGTTTACAACTCGACCTTTGTTAAAACTGTTGTTGGCAAGCACGGTAGTATTAACCCTTATGTGATTGAGCCATCAACAATTGGCGTACTGCGTGAAGACAGGCCTTACTCTGACAGACAAGAGGCCATAGCCCACAAGTATTACATGACCAAGAGTGAGTTGTATACCAGACTGTATAACCACCCCAACCGTGACAACATCTTAAAGCGTGTGTTCCAAGCACCGCCTGTAGTTGCCGAGATGCCAAACTCTATGAACCGTTTGGCGTTCTCACAAACAGAACCCACTATTACAGGTAACGTGGCCCTCTCGCTAGAGAGCATGTCAAGGTATCAAGCCTTGGTTGCAGAGCAGGTTGTCGAGATGGTAGAACTGTGGGTGTGGAACGATGACACAGGAGATTACCAAGTTGTAACTTTGGCTGACCCAGACGTGATCATCTATGACAGATCTGGCGAAAGCATGTTCTTAAAAGGCGAATGCCCATTTGTTCAAATATGCCCCAACCCACTCTACGATTATTTCTGGGGTCAGTCAGAGGTAGAAAAGTTAATCTACTTGCAACAACTGAGAACAAAACGTGTTGGCGAAATATCTATGTTGCTTGCCAAGCAAGTCAACCCTCCCAAATCATTTAGCGGTTTTATGGGGATCACAGATGAAAAAGCCTTTGCTCTTAACAGCCCAAGTAGTTTTGTCATGTCCGACACGCCCGGTGCAAAAGTTGATGAACTTGCCCCCAAAATGCCGGAAGACCTATTTAAAGAGATTGCCGAAATTGATGCCATGTTTGCAGAGGCAAGCGGAATAAGTTCCGTGTTGCAAGGCCGTGGCGAGACAGGCGTTCGCTCTGCTGGACACGCATCCCAACTTGCCAGACTTGGATCTAGCCGGGCTAAGAAACGTGCCCTCATCATTGAGGACAGCTTAGAGAAACTAGCAACTTTGTATCTGAAGATCATGCAAGCGTATGACGATACCAAGTTTGTGGACGAAAACGGAATGGCGTTTATTGCCGAGCAGTTTACTTCTGACTATGTGGTCAAGGTAGATGCACACAGCAATTCACCCATCTTCATGGAAGACAGCCGTGATTTGGCATTTAAGTTGTTTGAGGCGCAGGTCATTGACAAGAAACGCTTGATTGACTTAGTTGATCCACCTATGAAACAATTGCTAAAAGACGATCTGGAAAAGGCTGAAAAAACAAAAGCAGCCCAACCACCCCAGCAAGAACCACCAAAGAAGGGTCAAAATGGCGCAGCAAAATAATGGCGGGTTTACGAGAGGCGTAAGCAACCCAAACAATGATCCAAGACTGGGTAGTGAAAAAGGGGTTGCCAGATCGCAAGGAATGTCGTATAAACGGAACAGTTTGAGTGGACAATCTAAAAGAGATAGTCGCTCTGAGAAAAGATCGTAGAATTTGGGTAACCAAATAGGGTATGGCTGCTTTCCCTTTTAAATAAGTGGCCGCTCTTTTAGGAGTCATTAACATGGCACGTAAAGCACGCAAAGGAATGAGAAAATCTAAGCGTAAGTAATTACAGCTTGGTTTTCCAACCCAGCATTGGCAATTGGCTGTACACCTAATTGCCACATTTTTAAAAGGATGAATGATGGCAACAGATATGATGGAATTGATGAAACAGGATCAACCTGCGAGTCCTGACGTTCCACCTCCAGCAATGGCAGGTGCAAATACTGATTCGTCTGTTCCTCCTATGGCATCTCCCATGTCTACACCTGAACCAAAGATGGGTAGCAAGGCAGCAGCCAACATCAATATTCAAATGGCGATGGATCTTTTGGAACAATCATTACCTGCACTTGGTAGCGAGTCCGAAGAAGGCCAACAAATTATGAAGTCTCTCACCGCCTTGCACAAAGTGTTTGGCAAACGTGAGGCTAAAAACCGTGAACTTATGCCCGCTGAGATCATGCAAATGATCCAGACACTTCCACAAGGTGGTGGTATGCCACCTGAATCACAAGCAGCAGTCCAAGCACCAATGCAAGGAATGCCACAACAACCCCCACAAGGAATGTAAATGACCACCGTAAGAGATCAACTCAATACTGAAATTACTCATTTGCAACAACAACTTGCACAAAAACAAACTGAACTACAAGAGTTTGAGGCCAATGCCTCTCAGTTTTTAAACTCAGAAGTTTCTCATGTTAAGAGTTTTATCAATCAAGTTTGGCATCATGTTTTTGGACACGATACACCAAAACCAGTTCCTGTTGTTGCACCTGCACCAGCAGAACCTGCACCAGCAGAGTCCCCAGTAACTCCAACCCCAACACAAGGATAAATCATGGATTTATTAAAACCCCGTGGATCTTTGCCAATCCGCAAACCCACAGACAACAACATGCAACACGGTCAAGTGTTTAACCCACCACGCTACTCAGAGTTTGGCGGTGGTAAAGACGGTACTGCTATTGCATCTCAGATGTATCGAAACAAGATGACACTCGAAAAGCCGGGTGGCACTAAGAAAGTGGTGTGATCATGGCTACACCATTTTCACCCAAGACCCCAAGTAGAAACTTGGACAAACCAAAGCGTGTCACCAAGCGTGGTGGCAGCAAGCGTTATTAATTGAAAAAAGGGGATAGTATGTCTTTAGAAAACGCATCTTACGAAGAACGTGATGCACTCGCTTTGTTGGCAAAAGATTTGTCTAACAATCCTGAGACACGTTCACAATTCATGCAATTGACAAGGAAAGTTCGTCCAGAAGTGGCGATGCCTGAGTTAGAGATTCAAGAACGTGTTAACTCACAATTGGATCAATATCAGCAAAAAATCTCTAACCTTGAGGCCAAACTTCAAGAAAGAGATGCTGTAAATAATTTAGAGCAAAGACGTAAAGGACTTCTTGACAAAGGTCTTGTTGAGAACAGAGATCAGATTCAAGACGTAGAAAAACTAATGTTGGAAAAGGGCATCACTAATCATGAGGCCGCAGCTGAGTATCATAATTTTATGAAACAAGCCGCAGTTCCAACACCAACTGGTTACAATCCGAACCCAATGAAGCAGTTTGATTTAAGCGCATTCCGCAAGAATCCTATTCAAGCGGCTAGGGATGTAGCAGCGCAAGCAATGCAAGAATTCAAAAAACCTACACGACCGATTGGTCTGTAATTTTAGTTAGTAAATAGGGGATATTTTTTAGGAGATTGTTATGCCTATTGGTGGCGGTATTTTACCTTCTACTGGCTCGTCCCAGTATACGGAACTCTCTTACGTTACCCGTAGGGCGTTCATTCCCAAGTTAGTTGTACAACTGTACAACTCTACTCCATTGTTAGCGGCTCTGCTTGCTAACTCACAACAAGCCTCTGGCGGTGTGTCATCCGTGACCGCACCTGTCCAAGGCTCACAAATGGTAACTTCACAGTTCTCAGATTACTCTGGTTCATTCAATCAGCCATCTGTGCAAGTGGGTATTACCAACGCTGAATACAACCTCAAGTTGTTAATTGCTCCAGTTCCTTTCCTAGGAATGGAAGGCGCAGTTCAGCAAGACTACGCAATTATTCCTCTGATTGAGGCTCGTATGAACGATGCCACAAACAGTTTGATGGATATTATGGCAACAGCCTTGTACAACAACACAACCAACCAACAGCAATTCATTGGATTGCCCGGTGCAGTTGATGACGGTACAACACTTGCCACATACGGTAACGTCAACCGTACTACCAACACATGGTGGAAATCCAAACTATACGCTGCTGGTTCTATTAACCCAACACGTCAAAACCTATTGCAATACATTAGCGGTACTGTAAAGAACGCTGCTGAAGTACCAACATTTGGTGTTTGCGGATTCGGTACATGGACTTTGCTTGCACAAGACTACGTAGGTCAAGAATCATACGTCATCACACCCGGAAAAGGTGTAGGTTTTGACAATGATGCAGACGGCCCACAATCTGGTTTCCGTGCTTTGATGGTTGCTGGTGTACCAATCTATCCAGATCCATATTGCCCAGAAGGTACTGTGTACTTGCTCAATAGCAACTACATGTCAATGTACATTCATGAGCAAGCATCTTTTGCTTTCACAGGATTTGAGTCAACACTTGCTAACTTCCAAGTTGGTTATGTAGGCGCAGTTCTTACAATCGCAGAGTTGGTGGTTACTAAACCCAAAGCCATGACTAAGATCACAGGCTACAACTCATTAACCATCTAAGGAGCCACACATGATTAATCAAATTGGTTATGGTGTACGTGGTACAGGTTTTCCTGCTACGCCCATCAACTTGTCCTCTGGACAAACTTACCTAATCCCAAGTGGACAATACTCTGTCAAACTTGGCCCATACACAGCCATCCAACAGTTTGACGGAACAACTCAAACTTGGAAGACTAACGACACAACAACACAATCTGGTCAAACCATTGTTTCATCTGACGGTAACAACGTCCGCTTGATCAACTTGACAGGTACTGCTGTTGGTGCTGTTATCACTAACGGTGGAACTGGTTACACAAACGGTATTTACACTCCTGCACAACAATTAGGTACAACTGCTGCACCTACTGTTACATTTGCAGCAGGTGGCGGTTCTGTTACTGCTACTGCTAACGTAGTTGTCGGTGGTGCTATCAACACTACAGTCACAATTACAAGCGGTGGTACTAACTATACAAAGACACCTATCCTGATCATTTCTCCTCCACCCGCTGGTGGCGTTCCTGCAACTGCAACATGTACCATCTCTGGTGGTGTTATCAACGCAGTTACAGTTACAAACCAAGGCGCAGGATACACAGTTGCTCCAACAATTACCGTTGTAAACGGTCAAGGTGATACAACTGGATCTGGTGCAGTTCTAACAGTTAACTCAACATTGACAGGATCTGGAACCATTACTGCTATCACAATGGCAAACAATGGTGCAGGTATGACTTCTGTCCCAGCAATCTCTTTCAGCCCAGCATCAACAACTGCTGCTACTGCTGTAATGTGCTTTACTGTGACTGCATTGTCAGGTGCATCTGGTGTTGGCTATACCAACGCTGCGGTTGCTCCACTCATGGCAACATCAAGTTTGACTGCTGGTTCAGCAACACTTACAAACCCTGCAATTTCAACAGGTATCTTCACACCACGTATGGCTTACGGTTATGCAACTAACACAAGCACTACAGCGTTTACAGGTACATTGATTGACGGTGGATTACACCAAGTTGCATCTGTTAACGTAGGTCTGTTGTCATTAGGTGTGGCTTTGGGTACAACCAACTTTACGCTTACAACAACATTTGGTGGCGCAACAGATACAGCATACTTGCAAACACTATAAGGAATTGACATGGATGCAAATCGTGTAGCAAATCTATTACCCAATCGCTTTGGAAGTTTCTTACTTGGCTCTGCAATTGGTGTTAATTTGAATGCTACTGGCGATACGCTTATCACTCTCTTGGGTAATCCTGCTAAATACAGGATTACTAAGATTGCGGTGACTAATTCGTCAGTCGCAAGCCCATCTACAGTCAATCTTGGTTTCTGGACAGCATCTGCTGCATCTGGAACAGCAATTGTTACAGCAGGTACATTACTTTCGTCAGGTTTGGCATCAACTGCTGCTATTCTTAACTTAACTATTGTGACTGCCGTAGGTAACACAGTATTGACCAACGCAACAGCCGGAGGCATATATCTCAACGTAGCAACTGCACAAGGTACAACCGCTACTGCTGATTTCTATGTCTGGGGCGATATTATTCAAAACTAATATGTGGGTAACAAACAATAGTAATCACGACTTAGAAGACGGATATGATGGCGTAAGATACGTTTTTGCCAAAGGTATCCCGGTAGAAGTGCCAAATATTGTTTGTAACCATGTATTTGGGTACGGTGTCGATAATAAGATGCCCTATCTGCAACGTCTTGGATGGATGACACATAGTGGTGAATATGAAAAGGCGTTGGAACGCTTACATTCATTTACTTTTACGTCAACACGTCCGAATCTCCACGTTCTATCCCCCGTGGTTGATGCAGAGCCAGTTCCTGTGCCTAAACAGCGCAGGTCTGGCAATCTTCAAAAAGCCGCATAAAATTATGAGGAATCAATGGTACTCAACGACTACATCACAGAGTGTCAAAGGTTGCTCCATGATCAAAATGCCAACTTTTACACCACATCTGAACTAACTGACTACATTAACTACGGTAGACAACGGCTAGTCCGTGATACAGGTTGTTTACGCTTGTATCAAACGTCTTCAGTTTCTGCTAATCAAGAAGTATTCCAACTATCTACGCTAAGTCCTACAAACGGATCTTCTACGCTAGATGTTATCAATCTAAATCTTATTTGGGGTAATACTCGTATTGCCCTACAGTATTTGCCTTTTACAGACTTTAATGCTCGACTACGTTATTTTCAGAATTACATCGGCAGACCTATTGCTTATACGATGTATGGTCAGTCAAGCATATATTTTGGCCCTGTACCAGATCAAACGTACTCGATTGAAATGGATACGGTTATTATGCCGAATCCTTTGAGTACATCTAGTCCTACAGAGTTTATTCCAGAGCCTTACACAACCCCAGTTGCCTTTTATGCTTGCTACCATGCCAAGCACAAGGAACAGGCTTACGGTGAGGCTGAGATCTTCAAACAAGAATACATAAGTCAGACGAAAGCGGTTCTGTCTTCTGTGTTCACACGCAGAATCGTAACACCTTACTTATACGGATAAAACATGTCAGGAACAACAGCCATTACCCCTTCAGTTACGTTTGGTGGTCAAGTTGGTTCAATACCGCTAAATTATCTTGACACAAACTTTACCCAACTGACAACTGCTTTTAATACCTTTAACAACTTTAGCAATTATTTAGTTGATACAGGTACTGCCAACGCTATTGTGGCAACGGCAGGTACA